>OLLY01000170.1_pt1 | contig 19873 bp, 17 predicted proteins | sample 1604681 | NCBI WGS metagenome assembly OLLY01 (sample SAMEA104055725, study PRJEB20765) | soil metagenome | biome: Arctic tundra; feature: Polygonal ground; material: soil | place: USA | collected 2011-09 | depth 0-0.5 m | reverse complement strand
CGATCGGCGGCATCGCGACGATCTGGGCCGACAGCAACATTATTTATCAGGATGGCGTGTGGGCTTCGGGCATAGCGGGCGCCGCGACGATTTATACCGGCACCACCACGCAAAATCCCGATGCGTTTTCTGAATCGATTTTGGGCAGCGGCAGCGTGCCGGCCTATCGCGGCCTTGCCTATATCGTTTTCGAATCTTTGCAGTTGGTGAATTTCGGCAATCGTTTGCCGAATTTAACTTTCGAGATTGTACCGGTGACATCTTCGGCCCAGTCCAATTGGCTCGGCAGTACCAATGCAATGGTCGATCTGCGGCCGCAAACCGCGCAGGGCAGCGGCATGCGCCCGATTGCGATTACAGGCAGCAGCACCGACGCACGGCAGATGCTGGTCGGCGGTTATCAGCTTTCCGGTTCAACCTGCACTTTTACGGTGGTGGAATATGATGTTACGAATGGAACTCCTGCTGAATTGGCTCGCCAGCAAAGCGCGGGCTTTACAGTCTTCGATCCGCAGGATCACAGCTGGGCTTTGGCGCCGGATGGGCACACTGTGGCGCTCTATCTGCTCGATGCTTCGTCGCCGCCCACCCACTATTTCGTAATTTACGATATTGAAACGCAGCAATTCGGCGATATTTTATCAGCGAACATGGGATCGTCTTCCGCCACCAAACAAGTGGCGTGGATCGACCCGCAGCATTTCGTGGTGGATCAAACTTCTGGCGGCGTGCGCGGCTTGCATGTATTCGCCCGCGCCGGGATGAATGTCGTCAATCTCGGTTTCTTCGGCGTGTGGGGCAGCGGGTCATCGACCACGCGCTTGCCATTGGGTTATGCGCAATTCACGCCGGTGGCGGGCGGCCTCGTCAATTATATGACCGATGTTTCTGGCGCGTCATTCACAACGATTTATGCCTGCGCGCTGGCCTGGCAAAACAACGGGCTGACGGTCGGCACACCTTATGCGCTGGTCAGTGGCCTTTCGCCCGGCACCGGCAGCGGCCCGCACGCGAATTTAGTTCACACGGCAACAGGCGAATGGACCTTATGTTACGCAACCGTGCTGGGCTATGCGCTGATGTCGTTCGCGCCTGGCGTGAGTTCGGCCGCCGTCACGCGCCCGTGGCAAAGCTTCACGCCCGCTTTCGGTACGACAGGCACGACGACGCAGCCTCTGTATTACGGCGACCGGTTGGTGCTGATGCAGCGCAGCTCCAACGACAATTTTTACCGGTTGTCGGAACTGTTGCTGGGCTCGGGGAGTTTTACGCTCTCGCTCGATTCCGTGACCGTCAATAATGTCACGGCGGGTTCGTTCAATTTCGGCGCCGCGCGTATCAGCAGTTCATTGCTGCTGGTTCTCGGTACGGGCGGATTTACATCCGATATCAGCCAGCTCGGCATCATTCAGCGTTGCGATACCGGCGGCGGGCTCGATACGATTGCCGGCGATATTCTGGCGCGCGCCGGGTATCAGAGCGGCGATTACGATCTGTCGGCGCTGAGCGGCTTTACGGTTGACGGATACGTTATTCAGGAACCTGCTTCCGCGCGCGGCGCGTTGCAGCCGCTGCAAGTGTTTCAGGTTTTCGATTTGGTCGAAAGCGATGCCGAATTAAAAGCCGTTCTGCATAGTGATACAGTGGCGACGCAAATTCCGGCGAGCGAATGGCGCGCCGCACCCGACGGGCAGCCGGTGCCGCCGCCGATGGAAATCACCCGCGCGCAGGAACTCGATCTGCCGGTCGAGGTCGATGTCAATTACATCGATGAAGCCCGCAGTTTCGAAGTGAATTGCCAGCGCGCGCGGCGCATCGCAACAGCGGCGATGTCGGTGCAGAAAATCATGTTGCCGATTGTTTGCACTTCGGACGCCGCCAAGCAAATTGCCGAGGTGCGGCTTTATACAAGCTGGGCCGAGCGTGAGTTGGTTAAGCTGCGCTATTCGCGCAAATTTCTGGCGGTCGATCCGGGTGATGTGATTGATCTGGAAGATGGCCGCCTGATGCGCGTGACTTCGATCAATCAGGCGGGTGGCTTGATCACGGCGCAAGGATTTCTGATTTATGCCGCGGCGGGATCGAGCGCGGCCGCGGCAGACGGCGGGCAGACTTCCGGCATTAGTGATATCGTGCCGTTGAATACCACGCTTTATTTAATGGATCTGCCGTTGCTGCAACCGGCCGACGATCAGCCGGGTGTCTATGCTGCCGTCACGGGCTTGCCGGGCTGGACAGGCGCTTCGATATGGCGCGCGCCGGATGGCGTGAATTTCAGCGACGTGACGAGTATCGCGGTTCCTGCCACCAGCGGCATCGCGGTGACTGCTTTGGCCAATGCCGCACCTTATTATATGGACAATGCCGGTGCGGTGAATGTGCAATTGATCCAGGGCCAGTTATCGAGTTGTGATAGCGCCGATTTGTATAACGGCGCCAATGCGGCGCTGTTGGGCGGCGAGATTATCCAGTTTCAGACTGCCACTTTGATCGGTCCCGGCCTTTATGCGTTGAGCAATTTGTTGCGTGGCCGCCGCGCGACCGAAGCGGCGACTGGAACGCATGCGGCGGGCGAGAATTTTGTTCTGCTGACCAAGGGTGCTGTGGATTTCCTGCCCGCCTTGCTGACCGACCGCGGGCGCGAGTACGAATTCCGCGCGTTGAGCACCGGCCAATCGCTGGGCGATGCACAGGATAACGATTTCACTTATAATCTGACAACGCTGCAACCATTTTCGCCCGCGCATGTTAGCGGCAGCCGCACAGGCGGGACGGGAACGGATTTGACGATCAATTGGGTTCGCCGCGCGCGGCTGAATGCCGATTGGGCGGATTATATCGATGTGCCGCTGGATGAACCGGCGGAGTTATACGATGTCGATATCATGAACGGATCGAGCGTGAAGCGCACGTTCAGTTCTCTAACATTGCCAACGGTGACCTATACCGCTGCCGAGCAAACCGCCGATTGGGGCGGCAGCATTCCGGCCAGCTTTACCGTGAATATCTACCAGATCAGCTCACGCTACGCGCGTGGGCAGGCGGGGAGTGCGGTATTATGAATATTTGGCATCAAGCCGGGCAAGTTTGAGCGCCAATCCTCTGTTCGTACGGGAATTGTTTGCCAGTCTTTGGAAGACTTCGGTCATACCGCTGGCAACCGTTACTTCAATTTTATTTTCCTGATAGGGGACCGGAAACTGGCGGTCGCTTTCTTCGTGGGCTCTTACAAAAGCTTTTAAGCCGATCAGGCTGTCGACATAATTTCTTCTAAGGCTGTCAGAAATTTCGCGTATGTCTTCCGTACGTATATCGCGAATATCTCTGTCTAAATAAGGGGATTGGGAAAGGCTGTTCAGAATACCTTCTGCACTATCGGTATCCGGCAAGCCGATTTTCGCCAGGGCGCGGAGCGTTGGCCCGGTTTCGCTATCGAGAGCTTCGTTCAGCTCCGCAATAACGTCACGTCGCGATATGGCTGTGGTCAAATAGGAAAAAAAGGCAGCGGTTGTTCGATTCCTAACCTCGGCATTGATGTTTGTTGTGCCGGTGAGCTCGCCCACAATTGCCATGGCGATTTGAGCCGTTCTTTCAAAGATGTCCTGCAGCCGAGGGTCGAGACCATATTGTGACATGAGAGATCCGCATTCGAATGGTTGTGCCTAAACATCATTTTAGTGTCTCGGTCGTTTAAGTACAGAAGCAAAAAAATTATGGTTAATTTTGATTTGCCGCGTGCGACGTAGTGTTATGAGTGTGTAAGGCCGGCGAGTGCACGTAGCCTTTGTGTCAAATGCCTATTTGTGGGGGCAGTTTCCAACCGGCGACCGCTTTCTTCATAAGTTCTTACAAAGGCTTTTAGGCAGATCAGATCGTCAACGTAAACGTTTCGGGAAGAACTGTCATATCCGCCCGTTGTATATGCGGGTATCTGGCGAATATCTTCTGCAGTTATCTGGCGAATGTCTTGATCGATTATGTGGGTAAATTGCCAGGGTCTTCTTTGGATATCGTCTGCGCTTTCGGGATGTAGCATGCCAATTTGTATAAGGGCGCGAAGCGTAGCCCTATTATCATCTGCAAGAAGCTCATCCAGTTCTGCAAGAATGTCGCGTTCGGGTTGAGATATGGCCTGCGTCAAGAAATACAGAAAAGATCTGGTTATCTGATCTCTAAATTCGGGCTCGATAGACCGACCGATAACCTCGGCAGCAAGTTCTCGAACGTGGAGAGCTGTGTTTTCCCAAAGTGGTTCCAGCCGGGGATCGATATCCAGCAAACGCAACGGACGGGATTCTAAATGCAACATACCAAATTTTACCAAATGAATGTGTCTTGGCCGCATTCTAATGCTTTGGCCGTTTAAGTATAGAACGAAAAAATTATAGTTAATTTCTTGTTCGCCACGTGCAATTCAAATCAAAAACCAGAAGTCCGGAGTCAAAATGTCCACATCCGCAACGCCTAATCTCGATCTCAGCTACATCGTCGCCTCGCAGGCGCAGAAAGAAGTCACGCATAACGATGCGCTGAACGATCTCGATTTCCTCGCGCAATGCTCGGTGGTGGATTACACGCTGAACGCGCCGCCGGGGTCACCCGCGACGGGAGCCGCCTATATTATAGGTGCGTCGCCGAGCGGGGCGTGGAGCGGCAATGCCAACGCTATTGCCGGTTATTACGGCGGCTGGAGCATCAAAACGCCCGAGGCCGGATGGACCGCCTGGACGCAAAACGGTAATCGGCTTTTTTATTATACCGGTTCGGCCTGGTCGCTGCTGGCGACGCCGCAGCTTGACGGTACTATCAGCTGGAATCCCGGCGCCATAAGCAGCGGAGCAGGGGCGACGTCATCATCCATCACGGTCACCGGCGCTGCGCTTGGCGATCTGGCAATTGTCGCGGCGCCTTACGATATGCAAGGCGTCATCGCGCATGCCTATGTTTCGGCGGCCAACACGGCGAAGATTCAAATCGCCAATCTGACCGGCAGTTCGGTCACGCTCGGTTCCGGCACCTGGCGCGTGCGCGTGGCCAAGGCATGAGCAGGGATTCAAACAAAAAGAAAAGCGCCGAGGTTGGCGTTCTAAATCCCGAATTGTACGGAGATTATTTCATGAAGCTCGATGAATTTTTCGACCATCGCGTTCCGCTGGCAATTGTCGCTGCGCTGCTGTTGCAGGCTGGCACGGCGATCTGGTGGGCTGCCACGACCGCGGCCGAACAAAATTTTCAGCAGCAGCGTTTGGAAAGTTTGGAAACTACCGTCGAACGCGGCGCGGAAAATCAGATGCGTTTGCTCGACCGCCTGGCGCGGATCGAAGAGCGCGTGAGCGCCGAAGCCGAAGCGCTCGACCGGATCGAGAAACAACTGGGTACGCGGCGCAGTCAGTGATGATGCAATATGTCCCTCCCCCCCGGAGGGGGAGGAAGCGAAAACTAAGGCTTGCTCTTTTTGGCAAGCCTTAGTTTTCACTGGTAGGGCCAGACTTAATAAGAGCCCTGCCAACAAAAACTAGGACTTACTTTGTCTGTTCGTTGTTGAAGCTTCGGGAAGAACCACCGTAAGCCCAAGTTTTTGTATCCTCCCCGCAAGCGGGGAGGAGGTCCTTCTCATGAAAACCTATTCCAGCACCATTTTGCGGATGACGACATCGGTGACCGTGATGGGCAGCGCGCCGTGGTCGATTTCCTCGACTAGCCCTTCGCGCAGTACTCTCATATTACTGGTGCCCCTCATGTCGTTAAAATTCTTCTTGTTCATGTAAAGCGCGATGCGCTCCATAATATGCGGTTCGAAATCCTGCAGACGTTCCAGATCTTTCGGATTGACCTCGATGCTCAGATCGACTTTCACGGTGCCGCTGCCTTGCCCGCCGGTATTCATCGATACCGCCATGCTCGGCAGGTCATACAGTGTTTTGGAGCCCACAATCACGTGATGCTGTGCCGCCATTCCATATCTGAAAAAGGTTTGTACGTGGCTGAAGTTGTAAGCGCCATAGCCGAGCCACGCCAGAAATAGCGGTATCGCCACATAGATGATCGCCAGGAAAACGTAATGGCGAGTCGTTGGCAATGTATGCTGCATGTACATGAAAAGCTCTCTCGCGAAACCCGATTAATTTTTCGCACCATTCCATACATACCAATTGAATGAATGGACGATTATAGACTGCTTATGGTGAAAGCCGGGCTGAGATTGCTCGCGATTTGATCAAGTTTTGGCTCACTTTTCTTGCTTAAGGAAAGATCAAGATCACATGAAATCCGCGCCTTACGAGTGGTTTCGGCTTGGCATGCCGGGCGATGCCGACTAATATTTAGCGATGCAGAACACAATCATACTCATCGCCTGCGATCACCGCGGCATTAAGCTCAAACAAACACTGATCGCTTGGCTTGCGGCCAATGGCTATGCGCCGAAGGATCTCGGCACCAATAGCGAAGCGCGCTGCGATGCTTCCGACTTTGCGCAAAAAATGGCTTTGGATATGAAGGCGGGTATTGGCCGGTCCGGCGTGCTGATTTGCGGCACCGGGCAGGCGATGGCGATGACCGCCAACCGTTACCGCGATATCCGCGCGGCACTTTGCTCCACTGCCGAAGTAGCAAAGCTTTCGCGCGAGCATAACGATGCCAATGTTCTGGTGCTCGGCGCCGATGTCATCGACGAAGCAACCGCGCAGCAATGTTTAGAGATTTTTCTGAAAACGCCGTTTCTCGGCGGCCGTTATGCAGAAAGGCGGGACAAGCTTATGCAGCTTGGAGGTCTTGAGTAGAGTCGCGTGTCGGTCTGTGGGCCGGGCGAGCTGCGGCGGAAGGAGCGGGGTTCTCATAACCAGCCTCATTCATTAAACGAGCCGTCTCCGCATCGGGGGCGGTGATAGTGATATCGCGGTGCAGCGCAGCCTGCCTGATAACTTCGCGTTTAAAATCTTCCGGAGCATTTTCATCGATCTTGCACTCGCCATTCTTGTGTGCCGCGAGATATTGAAGAATATCGGCAATGCCTTTGTTGCGGTCGGCGCCTTGGCCGTGAACTTCATAGCCGCTTTCGGTCGCGACGATTTTGGATTGGGTTTGATTGTCAGCGAATTGGCGGCTGGTTGCCGTAACGCGGCGGCCGTCGGCATCATTGGCGATGTTGTATCCAAGGCTGCGGAAATGTTCGACGAATAATCTGATTTCCTCGGCAGGATCGTTCGCGCCGGTATGAGTGAAGCCACCGGCGGCATTATTGTTTCCAAAATTCACAGGCGCGTTGCCGTTGCGCGTGAATATCGGATTGCCGTTGAGGCTGGTAGAGCCGCCGCTTGAAGCCCCCGTCTGTCCACCTGTACCTAAAGTTGGTCCCCCGTCTTGGTTTCCATTACCACCACCAGCGCCGCCGCTAGGATTACCGCCGCTGGGATTGCCACCACTACCGCCGCCAGTGCTGCTATTATGGGCGGCTTTAAGGGCTGCGTTTTGCTGTTGGAGATTTTGTATGTCGGCATTCATAGCATGCATTTGCGACTGAGTTTTCTGATTTTGTTTTTTGTGCCGCCAACGCATCGCGCCATAAGTTCCTAGAAAGCCGATCGTAGCGCCAAGGCCGGTAAGAAATAAAAATGATGCCCATGATGAAGCAGAATCATTATTCGACTGCGTATTACCGGTGCCGCCACCCCCATAATTTCCGCCGTGGGTGCCGGTTCCGGGACCGTGATGTTTGTGATGATGGCCAAACCAGCCACCACCAGCTTGATCGTTGCCCCCAGTTCCATTGCCGGTCGTAGTGCCGCCATTGTCGCCGGTCGAGCCGCTGGCCGATGAGTTATCGCCAGAGGTAGAAGAATTTGAATTGTGTCCGAAGAGCGAATTCCATAGTGAGTCCAGGCTGAACGATATACCGCCGGCTTGGACTGCTCCGGTATGGTTATGCGCGACAGGGTGCCACCATCTTGCTTCCCAAACTCTGGGCGCATGTTCCTCATGATGGCCATGATCGCCTCTATCGAAATGAGGAGCGCGATTATGGCCACCGAAATGCGAGAAGTGGCCGTCTCTGTCGATATGCGTAAAATGATTTCTGTCGGGATGCGGGAAACGGCCGCCTTCGAAACGGTGATCGTTATCACCGCCATCGTGGCGATTACCGTCGAAATGCCGGCCATCGTCACGCGTATGATCTCTGTCGTGATTTCCCTGATCGTAATCCCGATCGTGGCCATTGTGAGAATTCCAGCCATTATTTTGATCGTGGTTTCCGGGAGCGTTGTGGCCACCAGAGCCGGGATCCCAGTTTGCGCGCCCGATGTTCGAGCCGCGATGATCAGGGCTGTCGCCGAAAGTTCCGTGGCTTGAAGCCTGATCTATATTGCCGGTGCCACGATGACCGGAGTCATCGCCATGATCAAAACCGCCGTTGTGACCCTGATTGCTACCAAGAGGAATGCCGGGTTGGTTTTGTCCGTCATGCGCACGGCCGTCGGGGTTGGGGCCATGCCCAAATTGGTTTTGGCCATCCGCGGCACGATTGTCGGGGTTGTGGCCGTTTCCAAACTGATCTCTGCCATCTAAAGCACGATTGTCGGGGTTGTGGCCATTTCCAAACTGATCTTGGCCAGAATGGGCACGGTCTTGAGGAACGTTGGCCTGTACTTGGCCGGATACAGCGCGATTGCCCGGGTTATTGAATTGCTGATACTGATGTTGTCCGAAACTCTGGCCGTTGAAGTTGTGGCTGAAATTCTGCCCGGATAAATTGAAGGCCGAACTACTTATATGACCACCGCCAAACATGCCGCCATGGCCCATGCCTTGAAAACCACCGCCCGCCATTCCGCCGTGCGACATTCCACCGCCCATATGGCCGAACCCGCCACCGCCGCGCGCCTGTGCGGGATTGATGCCGGAAATGGCAATCAAGCCCATAACGCCCGCAAGGGCTGCCATGACGCCGCGCTGGAATCTTAAATTACGGAAATGGAGAAGCGAGAGCAGGCCAGAAACAATTTTCTGAAGGCGTGAATCGCCGGTTGTTTCTTTGGCTGTTGCGTGAAATGAAAGCGGCAATTTCATTTAAACTTAAACTCCAAATCGGTCTTCAAACGGGGTGAAAAATATCCCTTTGCACGCAAATAATTAGCACAAAAACCCAAGAAATAAAAAACTTTCATCAAGCAAAGCCAAAGTCTTTCTTGCCGCACCCCTTGGTTAATACTCACGCAGTCTCGGCATTGCCTCCCGTTAACCACTTCACTTCGGTGCCGCACGCATTTGTTTTCAATGATTTGTGAAGGGCGGGGAACAGGCCGCGCAATTTCTCGTCCATCTGCCATGGCGGGTTAACGAAGATCAGCCCGCAACCGTTAAGACGGTCATGCCCGGTTTCTTCTTCATGAATGAATTCGGCCTTGAGCAGATTCGGCATGCCGGATTGCGCCAACGCTTCCTCAAAATGCCAGATCGCCGGGCGATCCTTAACGGGATACCAGATCATGAATATCCCCTGCGGCCAGCGCGCATGGGCGTCGATAACCGCCTTGGCCAGATGCGCGAACTCATCCGCGTTTTCGTAAGGCGGATCGATCAATACAAGCCCGCGCTTTTCGTTTGGCGGCAGGAAAGCGCGCAAAGCCTCGTACCCGTCGCGGTGATGGATTTGCACTTGCTGGTCATTGCGAAATTGCCGTTTCAATGCGCCGATATCTTCATCGTGCAATTCGCAAAGCATTAGACGATCCTGCGGCCGCAGCATCTGCCGCGCGATGACCGGTGAGCCCGGATAAAAACGGAATGGCGTATTCGGATTGCTCTGTTCAAGGACGCGGAAATATTCCGCCAGTTCGGGGATCGGTTCCGCCGCCAGCAAACGGAGTATTCCGTTCTGCGCCTCGTTGGTTTTCGTCGCGCGCTCATCCTGCAGGTCATAAAGCCCGATACCGGCATGCGTATCGAGAATGCAGAAAGCTTTATCCTTGCCGCGCAGATAATCGATGACGAGCGTCAGCGCAGCATGCTTGACGATATCCGAGATATTGCCGGCGTGAAAAATATGGCGGTAGTTCATGAGCGGGCAGGCATGATTTTATGCCCGGAAGCGTTAGCTTACTTCTTGGCTTCCTTGATCTTGCCTTCTTTGAAGCTGACATGCTTGCGCACGACGGGATCGTACTTTTTCAGTTCCAGCTTGTTGGTGTTGCGCGGATTTTTCTTGGTCACATAGAAGAATCCGGTGTTCGCCGAGCTCACCAGTTTGATGTCGTTCTTGGTCTTGGCCATGATCGTTTCCTTAAGCCTTCAAAGTTCAATATCGCGGTAATGTCGGAAAATACGGGCTTTTTGTCAAGCTTTGCGTGCTGCTCATAGCCCGGAAAAAGCCATAAATCCTGCGGCCTTAACGCCGGATGACTTGGGCTGCGGGATAGGTTAATAGTTCCACGCATGAAAATGACAACAAAAAGAACAATCCCCCCGGTTCTCGTCCGTATCTTCGCCATCATAGGAGTTATCGCTACATCGCTGTGCGCGATAGTCATTGCGCTGGCCTCATATAGCGAATTTTCAGGGCCATCCGAACCAGACAATGTCGTTCTGACAATTAACCTCGATCAGCCGGTGGTTGAGCAGAATGATGAATCGGCGCTCGACCTCGCCATGCATGAGCAAAGCATTTCCTTGCTCGACATTATTCATGCCATCGATACGGCCCGCAATGACGATCATGTGAAGGGGCTGGTGGTTCGTTTTGGCGGCACGCAGCCTTCGCTGGCGCAGGCGGAAGAAATTCGCATGGCGCTGGCGCGTTTCCGGACCAGCAATAAATTCACTTACGCTTTTGGTTCGACCTATGGCGATTTCGGCGGCGGCAATCGCGCCTATTTTATCGCCAGCGGTTTCGAAAATATCTGGCTGCAGCATGCTGGCGCCGTAAGTTTGACCGGCATCGAAATCGAAGCGCCGTTCGGCAAAGACGCTTTGGATAAACTCGGTGTGAAGGGCGATTTCCTGCGCCGCGAGGAATATAAGTCGGTTATGGAAACTTTCACGCGCGATGATTTCTCGGCGCCCGTTCGCGCCAATATGCAGGGCATGATCGACGACCTTTCGGCTCAGGAGGCCGAAGGTATCGCCCTTGGGCTGAAATGGGATGTGCCGCGCGTGAAGAAGCTTATGGAGCGCGGGCCGTTTACTGCGACGGAAGCGCTGAAGAATAATCTGGTTACTCATATCGGCAGCGCTAATGAACTGGAAGATGAGCTGAAGAAAAAAGCGGGCGATGATGTCGAGATCGTTGGCGCCGAAGATTATCTTGGCTATAGCAATGGCGGCGGTAAAGGCGGCGGCAGCCCGAAATCGAGCATCGCTCTGATTTTCGGCACCGGCATGATCGCCGATCATGCGTCCGGCGGGGCCGGTATGGCCGGTGAAGATGTGATGAGCGCCGAGAAGATTGCCGGCGCGTTCGACGACGCGGCCGAAGATAAGAAAGTAAAAGCGATCATCTTCCGTATCGATAGCCCCGGCGGCTCGCCGGAAGCTTCTGAAACAATCCGCGCCGCCCTTGTGCATGCGCAGAAAGCCGGCAAGCCGGTGTTCGTTTCGATGGGCGGCGTAGCGGCTTCGGGCGGTTATTGGATCGCGATGAATGCCGATCAGATTATCGCCGATCCCGGCACGATTACCGGCTCGATCGGCGTGGTGGCTGGCAAATTCGTGCTGACCGGTTTGATGGAAAAGCTGGGCATTACCACTGACTCGCTGACCACCGGCGGCAACGGCAATTTGTGGTCGATGACGAAAGATTTCACGCCGGAGCAGCGCGAGCGGATGAATGCGTTTCTCGACGATACCTATCATGATTTCATCAGCAGCGTGGCGGAAGCCCGCAAAATTCCGCTCGAGAAAATGCCGGATATCGCCAAGGGCCGTGTCTATACCGGCGCGCAGGCGCAGAAAGTCGGACTGGTCGACGATCTTGGCGGCCTCGATGTGACGCTGGGGGCGGTGCGCAAAAAACTGGGGCTTACGCCCGATGATATGATTTCAATCGAATTGTTCCCTCCGCCCTTATCGCCGGCCGAGAAGGTGATGAAGCTCCTCAAAAATTTCGGCCTTGAAAGCGCGATGGTGCATGTGGCGCTCGGCCAGTGGCAGCATATGCAGAGTTTGATCGGCCCGGTCTGGAGCGAAATGGACGGGCTTGGTCACATGCAGGCGCGTATGCCGGCTTTTTATCAAAAGTAATTGAACTTACTTTTGGCCCGGCGTCAGCAAATTTGCATTGCGATTAATTTGGCCGCTGGTCTGTGGCGCACCGGAAGATTCGCTGGCAGCGACAATATTTTTTTTCTGTCCTTGTTGTGCCATTAATCCTTCGTTGGGCAAGGGCCACGGGTTCTGGCGGCTGTCTCTTTTTATGTCCATTTGTTGCCCGGCAATGCAGCTTGCTATTGCTTCGACGTTCTGAGGCGGCCTGCGGCCATTTTTATAAATATATGTAAACCCTTGGTGTCCGTTTCCTTCTAATAAAGGAACAAAACCGGTGAATGGGCTTTTGCCATTATCAACATAGACGCTGAACGTGTCGCTCGTCTTGGGAGCGGGTTCGAGATCGTCATTTGCAGGAATAATACGCGGTTGGCGACCAAACATCGCTTGGTCTGCTGCGTGAAACAGAGTGCGGGCAAGAAGGTTTGTACTCACTATTACCTCCAATTATCTTTTATGCGTTTAAATATGTCTTCTTTTCTACGTCTTTTAATGAGCCGAAATCAATCCTTAAAATGCTTCTCGCTGGCGCGCCAATAGTCCCAGGCGGTGATGAGGGTTAATACGCCCGCGACCCACAGGCCGAAATCGCCGATAGCCGTTGCCGGAATACTGTCAGGCGCATAGCGGCCGACGATCAAAAACGACAGCGCCACGATCTGCAAAAAAGTTTTCCATTTCGCCAATTGGCTGACCGGCACGCTCACGCGCACGCCGGCGAGAAATTCGCGTAAGCCCGAGACAGCGACCTCGCGCAACAGGATGATCACGGCGGGCCAAATGGCAAAGCCGCTGATTTGCCCATTGGCGACCAAAAATAAAATTGTGGCGGCGACCAGAAGTTTATCCGCAATCGGATCAAGAAATTGCCCGATCATCGACACCTGATTTTCGCGCCGCGCCATATAACCGTCGAGCCAATCGGTGATGCCTGCGGCAACAAACAAAATCAAAGCCAGCCATGCCGCCCAGCCGCGAGGGATCGCCAGTAAAATCAAAATAACCGGGATCGCCGCGATGCGCGAAGCAGTCAGTTTGTTGGCCAGAGAATTCAACATAGGTGCTAGCTACTAGGTATTAGGTTCTAGGGAATATGAGTTATAATACCATCATCAATTTACAACCCCTAGCACCTAGTAGCTAGCCCCCAGGCGCTATTTTCTACCCCCTAAAGTAATCATATATCTTCCGGGCAACCTCGGCGCTGATGCCCGGCACCCTTGCCAGATCCTCCATACCGGCTTCGGCCACGGCCTTGCCCGAGCCGAAATGGTGCATCAGGGCGCGTTTACGCATGGCGCCGATGCCGGGCACATCCTCCAGCCCCGATTGGCCAATGGCTTTAACCCTTTTGGCGCGATGGGTGCCGATGGCAAAGCGATGTGCTTCGTCGCGCAGGCGCTGCAGGTAATAAAGGGCAGGGTCGTCGGGCGGCAGGCTGAAAGGCTCCCGGCCAGGCATGAAAAACCGCTCCCGCCCGGCATTGCGGTCGGGGCCTTTGGCGACACCGGCGATGCAGACATCGGGCAGGCCAAGTTCCTGCATGACCTTTAGCACGGTATTGAGCTGGCCCAGACCGCCGTCGATCAGCACCAGATCCGGCCACATGTCCGATTGCCGGGCCGGGTCTTCCTCGATCAGACGGCTGAAGCGGCGGGTGAGAACCTCCTCCATCATCGCATAATCGTCGTTGTGTTCCCCTCCCGCGAGGGGGGAGGGATTCAAACCTTTAATATTGAATTTGCGATAGGTCTTTTTGAGAAAACCTTCCGGCCCCGCCGCGATCATCGCCCCTGTCGCGTGACGGCCGGATATGTGGGAGTTGTCGTACACTTCAATCCGCTTCGGCGGTTCGGCCAGACCGAAAACATCGGCCACGCGTGTGAGTAGTCTCGCTTGTTCCGAACTTTCCGCCATACGGCGCGCTAGAGCTTCCTTGGCGTTTTTGCAGGCGAGATCGATCAAACGCTTTTTTTCGCCGAGGCGGGGCGTTGTGAGTGTGACCTTATGACCGGTTTGTTCGGTGAAAGCTTGCGATAGCAGCCCTGCATCCTGCGGCGTATGGCTCAGCAGGATAACGGGCGGAGCAGGCTTGCCGCTGTAAAATTGCGCCAGAAAAGCGCCGAGAATTTCATCCTGCGGCAATCCTTTATCATGCGAGGGATAAAAAGTGCGCGCGCCGTAATTGCGCCCGGCGCGGAAGAAAAATACCTGCACGGCCGTATGGCCGCCTGCCTGATAAAGCGCGATGACATCGGCATCTTCGATGCCGCGTGCATTGATGCCTTGCTTTGCCTGAATAGAAGTCAGCACCTTGATGCGGTCGCGCAGCATGCCGGCGGTTTCGAAATCCAGCATATCGCTGGCGATCTGCATTTCCTTTGCTAGTTTTTTCTGGATGTCGGAGCTTTTGCCTTTGAGAAATTCCAGAGCATCGTCAACTTGCCCGGCGTAAACTTCTTTCGTCACCTTGTCGGCGCAAGGGCCGGTGCAGCGCTTGATGTGATATTGCAGGCAAGGGCGCGTGCGGGCGGCAAAGAAACTGTCCGAGCAGTTGCGGATCTGAAAACCGCGCTGCAAAAGTGTGAGCGTTTCCGTGACGGCTCCCGCAGAAGCGAAGGGGCCGAAATACCAGCCTTTGCGGTTTTTGCCGCCGCGATGTTTGAGGAGCTGCGGAAAGTCGTGGTCGCGCGTAATGAGGATATAGGGATAACTTTTATCGTCGCGCAGCAGCACGTTAAATGGCGGCATGAAGCGCTGAATCAGATTTGCTTCCAGCAGCAGCGCCTCGGTCTCGGTATGGGTAACGATGATCTCGACCTTCGTTACCTGAGCCACCATACGCTGCAGCCGGCGCGGCAGCCGGGCTAGCTGGGTATAGGACGCCACCCGTTTGGGTAAGTTCTTAGCTTTCCCCACATACAGGGTGCTGCCTTCCGCATTGATCATGCGGTAGACGCCGGGCTGTTGGGGCATGGTTTTAAGCTGCGCGCGCAAGGTATTAGCGCCGTTCTCAAAGCCGCTATGGCCCTGGCGCAGAAGCTTGCCTGATTGCTTTTCGATATTGGACATCGTCTCTCGTTTTGATCCGATTCTTTATCCCCCGAATCTGTGGATAAGTCTGTTAGTGAACCTCTGACTCAGGGTTAGTTTACTGCATGGATTAAGGATTTTTTAACCATTGCCTAAAAAATAGGCATTGGCCCAATAAATATTTGAGCTGCAATAAGATTTTTAAAAGTGAAATTACAACATTTCTTCGTGGAAAGGGCCATTAGCAGCCTTTATAGCGTGCCCTTAACTCGGTGTGAACAAGGAAGGCCTGCAATTAGCCTGCTAGGCGTGTCATCGGCACCGTATTCTTCAGCCGGATGCCGCCATCGATATGGATGATTTCCCCGGTAATCGATGGATTTTCCAGCAGAAAGCGCACCGCATCGGCGATTGCTTCCGGCGAGATCGTAGCCTTCAGCAGGGTGGTATCGACCAGTTTTTTGAAATGTTCGGCCGATTGCCGGCTGCTTTGCAGCACCGGACCCGGAGAAACGCCATTAACGCGGATATTGGGCGCCATGCGCCGCGCCATTTCGATTGTCATCGCGCGCAGCGCCTTTTTGCTTTCGGCATAACCGGTAAAGCCGCGTTCGGGCATGCAGCCGTCGAGAATATTGACGATAGAACCATGTTTGCCGGGCGGCAGTTGCTTGCGGAACGCTTCACCGAGCAGCAGCGGCGCTTCGAGATTGACGGTTCGGTGCTCGTGGCCGCCGGGCGCCTTGGCATCAGACTGGAACAGGCTGGCATTGTTGACCAGAGCCGTCAGCGGGCCGATTTCCTTGATGATTGATGGAATAAATTCTTCGACCGTTTTCTTGCTGGCGAAATTGGCTTTGACCAGATGAACCTTGCGCTTGCACTTTTTGATTGCGGCGGCAGTCTCTTCGGCATCCTTGGCCGACTTATGATAATGGAGAACGATGTCGCAACCTTCTTTCGCCAGCCCAAGCGCAATCGCGCGGCCGATACGTTTGGCGGAACCGGTGACGAGAACCCAGCCCTTCATGCCGAAGCCGGGCGCGTACGGGATACTTCGATACCGGCGCGGGCAGAGCCCGCCAAAATGCGGGGTTTTTCCAGCCGCACGCGAATTTTGTGAATACGTCGATCTTGGAAACAGAAAGTGATGATCTGTTCGGCGACTGTTTCCAATAACGGAATATGGCCGAGCTTCGGCAATTCATTGCGGATGAAATCGTAAAACCGCTCGTAATCGATGACGCGATCGAGGCTGTTTTCAGACGTATCCTGATAATGATGCGGCAGGGCTGCTTCGACTTCGATTGTAATAACGACCGGCTGCGGTTTCAGCCGTTCGAACGGGTGATAGCCGACAGAAAGCTCGACCGTGCAATCGCGGAGGAAGACGTGGATGCTGTCCGGCTCGCGGTCGAGGGGCTCATCGAAAGAAACGACGGATGGATTGTTCATGAGCATATCGCTTTCGAACTTTGAACAGAGTGTAATGCCATTATAACGCGTTCCTCTCCCCTTGCGGGAGAGGTTGCAAAAACTTAGGTTTGCCCTATTTGGCAAGTCTTAGTTTTTGCTGGTGAGGGGGCGTCTCTCAACAAGAAACTGATTTCCTGCTGAACCAACCCCTCCCCTAACCCCTCCCGCAAGGGGAGGGGAACGCCTCCGCGTTTGCCGAGAGTTCACTCAACTATCTTGGGGACTTTTATAAGCGCCGACAACACGCCGTGCCAAGTGCGAATTTCCTGCTCGGTCATCTCGGCGCGCTGCAACGTGCTTTGCAGGCCGCGAACCATACCGGGCTTCATATCGGGCGCGACGAAAAATCCGTGCGCGTCCAGCTCGGCCTCGAACCGGCGGAAGAAATAGAGAAAATCCTCATGCCTGGCAGGGGTGCTGTTGCCCATATGCGTTTGCCGGTCCGGCACCGTGGCCTGCGCCTGATACCATTCGTAGCCGATCAGCAAAACCGCTTGCGCCAGATTGAGCGATGAAAATGCCGGATTAAGCGGAATGGTAATGCGCGCATTCGCCAGCGCCACATGATCGCTGATCAAGCCGGTACGCTCGCGCCCGAACATGACGCCGACTTTTTGATCGGCGGCGATACGTTCGACCATATCCGGGATCGCCGCGCGCGGCGTCAGCACATGATTGACCATGCTGTGTGGGCGGGCGGTGGTCGCATAAATATAATTCAGATCAGCCAACGCTTCGGGGACGGTCGAGAAAATCTTGGCAGATTTTAGAATGGCATCGGCGCCGGAAGATGCGCCAAACATCCGTTCTTCCATCACTTCATGCAGCGGCCACGGGTCGCGCGGATCGACCAGGCGCAATTCCGGAAGGCCGCAATTCATCATGGCGCGCGCCGTCATGCCGATATTTTCGACCAATTGCGGTTCGACGAGGATGATAACGGGCGCGGTTTTCATGTTTCGATCTGGACGGTTACGGTGCGCTATTCTATGATCCGCAACCCTATTGGCCAAGTGGTTCGATAAAATGCTTCACGATATGATTAAGAAAATTCTTAACGCGCCGGTTTACGACGTGGCTATTCAATCGCCGCTCGATTTCGCGCCGGTTCTGTCGCAGCGTTTGGGCAGCAAAATATGGCTTAAACGCGAGGATTTACAATCGGTCTTCTCGTTCAAACTGCGCGGCGCCTACACCAAAATGATGACGTTGAGCGCCGCTGCCCGTGCGCGCGGCGTGATTGCGGCTTCGGCCGGCAATCATGCGCAGGGCGTGGCGCTGGCGGCGAAAAAGCTCAAGATCAAGGCCGTGATCGTCATGCCGGTCACGACGCCGGAGATCAAAATCAAGGCCGTACAGGGTTACGGCGCCGAAGCGGTGCTGCATGGCGATGCCTATGATGATGCCTATGCGCATGCGCGCGAATTGGCCCGCAAGAAAAAATACTCCTACATTCATGCCTACGACGATCCGGATGTGATCGCGGGGCAGGGCACTGTCGGCATGGAAGTGCTGCGCCAGCATTCGGGATCGCTGGAAGCGATCTTCGTGCCTGTCGGCGGCGGCGGCCTGATCGCGGGCATCGCGGCCTATGTCAAATTCGCGCGGCCGGATGTGAAGATCATCGGCGTCGAACCTGATGATGCCGACAGCCTTTACCGTGCCTTGAAAGCCGGCAAGCCCGTAAAGCTGCCGCAGGTCGGCATTTTCGCCGACGGCGTCGCCGTGGCGCAGACCGGCGATGAAACTTTCGCCATTAATCACAAGATGGTCGACGAAGTTATCCGCGTCAGCACCGATGAAATCTGCGCCGCGATCAAGGATATTTTTACCGATACACGTTCGGTTGCTGAACCGGCTGGAGCGTTAGGCGTTGCGGGCGCCAAAATTTACGCCGAAAAACACGGCAAGCCGAAAGGCGATCTGGTCGCTATCGTCAGCGGCGCGAATATCAATTTTGAGCGTTTGCGCCATGTGGCGGAACGCACGGCCGTGGGTGAAAAGCGCGAAGTCTTGCTGGCGGTCGAGTTGCCGGAACGCCCCGGCGCCTTGCTGGAATTCTGCGCGTTGCTTGGCAAGCGCGCGATTACCGAATTCAATTACCGCTATTTCAACGAAAAAGAAGCGCATATCTTCGTTGGCGTGCAGGTGAGTGATTACGAAAAAGAAGGCCCGGCGATTGTCGCCAGGCTCAAGCAGGCCGGATTTAATGCGCGCGACCTGACCGAAAACGAACTCGCCAAGGAACATGTGCGCTATATGGTCGGCGGCCGCCCGCCTTGCCTGCTCGATGAAGTGCTCTATCGCTTCGAATTTCCGGAACGCCCCGGCGCACTGGGCAAATTTTTATCCGGCATGAATTCAAAATGGAATGTCAGCCTGTTCCATTACCGCAATCACGGTGCAGCCTATGGCCGCGTGCTGATCGGCATCCAGGTGCCGAAGTCTGAGCGCAAAGCGTTTGAAGCCTTCATCCTCCGTACGGACTTTACGGCGTATGAGGAAACCAACAATCCTGCGTACCGGATGTTTCTTAAAAACTAACCCCGGTCGTCATCCCGGAAAACTTTCTCTTCGTTTGGCGAGCGCAGCGAGACAGACGAAAGAAAGTTTATCCGGGATCCAGTTATGCTGTCGGTGAGATCAGTCTTGCGGAAATCGTAACTGGATCCCGCATAAATTTTCCGAAGAAAATTTTGCGGGATGACGTTACCCTCGTCGCCAACTCGTTCCCTTCGGTCCGTCTTCCATAATAACGCCCTGTGCCGCAAGAGTATCGCGGATGCGATCGGATTCAGCAAAATTCTTGACCTTGCGTGCAGCGAGACGTGCTTCGATCTGCTTTTCAATCTCGGTATCCGACGGGCCCGATTGCCCGGCCGGTTGCCATTTGGACCATGCTTCGGGATCTTGTTGCAGCAAACCAAGCGCGTGGCCTGCCGCCAGCAACTGCGCTTTGGCTTCAGGTGTATCGACGCGATTTAATCCATTAACCAATTCATGCATTTCGACAATCGCAAGCGGTGTATTCAAATCATCGAGCAAGGTTTTCTCAAAGCCGGACGGTAGGTTCCCTCCCCCTTGTGGGGAGGGGTAGGGAGGGGGG
>OLLY01000200.1_pt1 | contig 20920 bp, 28 predicted proteins | sample 1604681 | NCBI WGS metagenome assembly OLLY01 (sample SAMEA104055725, study PRJEB20765) | soil metagenome | biome: Arctic tundra; feature: Polygonal ground; material: soil | place: USA | collected 2011-09 | depth 0-0.5 m | reverse complement strand
TTGGGTATGTTACCGATGCCTTTATAGCCAAGCTTACGGGAGGTTACCATAACCAGCAATTCGGCTTTTTCAGGACGTTCGGCTTATGCCGAAGCCGGGGTCGATATCGACGCCGGTAATGCGTTGGTCGAGGCGATCAAGCCTTTGGCAAAAGCCACGGCGCGCCCTGGCGCCGATGGCAGTCTCGGAGGTTTTGGCGCCTTATTCGATCTTAAGGCCGCCGGCTTTCGCGATCCGATCCTGGTTACCACGACCGACGGTGTCGGAACCAAGCTCAAAATCGCTATCGATTCAGGCTACCACGACACAATCGGCATCGATCTGGTCGCTATGTGCGTCAACGATCTGATCGTGCAGGGGGCCGAGCCGCTTCTGTTTCTCGATTACTTCGCCACCGGCAAGCTTGATGTTGCTGTCGCCAGGCGCGTGATCGCCGGCATCGCCGAAGGCTGCAAGCAAGCGGGCTGCTCATTGGCAGGCGGCGAAACCGCCGAAATGCCCGGCATGTATAATAAGGAAGATTACGATCTCGCCGGTTTCTCGGTCGGCGCCGTCGAGCGCGACAAGGTTCTGCCGCGCAAGGATATTGCGGCTGGCGATATCGTGCTCGGCCTCGCTTCCAGCGGTTTGCATAGCAACGGTTTCTCGCTGGTGCGCAAATTGGCTGCGCAGGAAAAAATAGGCTGGAACGATCCGGCGCCGTTCGATGAAAAACGTAAACTTGGCGAGGCCTTGCTGGAACCCACGCGTATTTATGTGCGATCAGCTCTGGCCGCAATCAAAACCGGTCATGTCAAAGCAATGGCGCATATCACTGGCGGCGGTCTCCTGGAAAATATTCCGCGCGTTCTGCCCAAGGGGTTGGGCGTCAAGCTCGATGCCAAAAGCTGGACGGCGCCGCCCGTCTTTCGCTGGCTCGCGCGGGCAGGGTCGATCGATGCGCAGGAAATGGCGCGTACTTTCAATTGCGGTATCGGGCTTGTGGTTATTACCGCTCCCGCGCAGGCGGATGCGATTGCCCAAATTTTGACAAATGCCGGTGAAAAAACCTTCCGCATCGGCGCCGTCGAGGCGAACGATTCTGCGCACCGGGTCATCCTGCAGGGTGCCGATAAAGTATGGCCATGCTAGATCTGCCTAATATTGGCCTGAAGAAACGGAATTCGATGCTCGAAACAACATTCAAGCTGATTGCCCAGTTCTGCAAATCGCCGCAATCAGTCGGGACCGTCGTGCCGAGTTCGCGCGAGCTGGTCGAAGAAATGCTGGCGCCTATCGATTTTTCCAGGCTTACGACCCTTGTCGAATATGGGCCCGGCACAGGATCTATTACGTCGGTCATTGCCGACCGGCTGTCCGGTTCCTCGCGCTATATCGGTATCGAGATCAATGGAAAGTTTCACGAAGATCTATGCAGGCGCTTTCCGCAATTCACCTTCGTCAATAAAGATGCGACGGATGTCGGGGCCATTCTCCGTTCCTTCAACATCGAGCAGGTCGATGCGATTGTCTGCGGCTTGCCGTGGGCCTCGCTGCCTTCCACGCTGCAACCGCTGATATTGGATGGGGTAAAACAATATTTGCGCCCCGGCGGAATTTTTATCACTTACGCTTTTCTGCAGGGCCTGTTGTTGCCGGGAGCCTGGACTTTGCGCCGCCGGTTGCACGCGCGTTTTTTCTCGGTGAAAACCACGCGCATCGTCTGGAACAATGTTCTGCCGGCCTTTGCCTATGTCTGCAGGCGCTAGGGCAGGGCGATGCTGAAAACCGCAATTCTTATCTCCGGCCGCGGCAGCAATATGCAGGCGCTGATCGACGCCGCCAAAGCGCCCGATTATCCGGCTTCGATAGAATGCGTGATTTCGAACGTGCCGGATGCGCCTGGGCTTGAGCGCGCGCGCAAGGCCGGTATTCCGGCGCTTACGGTCAACCGCCGCGATTTCAAAAACCGTGAAGCGTTCGAACAGGTGCTGGACGCCAAATTAACGGACCATAAAATCGAGCTGATATGCCTGGCCGGTTTCATGCGAATTCTGTCGCCGTGGTTCGTTAATCGCTGGCGTGACAAGCTGATCAATATCCATCCATCGCGCCTGCCGGAATTTCCCGGCCTCGATACGCACAGGCGGGCGTTGGAAGCGGGCGTCAAAATCACTGGCTGTACAGTCCATTTTGTGCGGGCAGAAATGGATCGGGGGCCGATCATCATGCAGGCCGAAGTTCCCGTGCTGCCCGGCGACACCGAAGACCTGCTCGCCGCCCGCGTGCTGGAAGCCGAGCATAAAATCTATCCGCAATCCGTACGCATGATCGCCGAGGGCCGCGTCAATGTGATAGATGAGCAGGTTTTTATTACTGAAGCCGCCCCTCTTGCCAAATCGCAGGCGGCGCAATAAAGATTGAAACCGCAAGGAGATCGCCATGTCCCGTTCCTCGTCCGAAGCCCGCGTTCCCGCCGCCCTCGTTAATCAGCGCCGCGCCGATTGGCATATTTTTATAAAGGCCGTTGGTTTTAACTGCGTTGCGATTGCAGTCTTGCTGCTCTTGATGCTGATCTTTCTGCGCATTTTGTAATGGTATTAAGCTTGCGCCCTTTTCCATTCGCTTGACATTCGTACGGTAACAGCGTACAATCCATCATGATTATCAGGAGCGTCCGACATCGAGGGCTGTTGCGGCTCATCGAGGATGACGATAGCCGTGAGCTTCGCGATGATCTTGCAAGGCGGCTGCGCAATATTATTACCGCACTGATTTCGGCAGCTGACATGAAGGGCGTAAGTGGGCCGCCGGGTTGGCGTATTCACCAGCTCAAAGGCGACCGTGCCGGCACATGGAGCATTTCGGTCAGTGGTAATTGGCGGCTGACCTTTACAATACGACAAGGCGAAATTTCTCAACTCGATCTGGAGGATTACCACTAATGAAGCGGGCTCCTATTAAAATAGGAATGACGCCTACCCATCCGGGGGCCTTCATTCACGACGAAATTCTCGAAGAGCTCGGCTTAACAGTCGGCGAGGCGGCGAAAGTGCTGGATGTGCGTCGGGCTACGCTGTCCGACCTCATTAATGGCAATGCGACACTGTCGGCAGAAATGGCATTGCGAATCGAAAAAGCATTCAATGTGAAAATGGAAATGCTGCTCAACATGCAGGCATGGCATGATGCCCATAGGATGCGCCAGCGGGCCGGTGAGATCGACGTCAAGCGTTACCGTCCTCATCCCCACTAAATCTCCATACAGATCTATATCATTTGTCGATGAAAACTTTCCACCAGCGTCTTGCCCGCGGCCTCAAGCTCGGCCTTTCCCGCGCGCAGGCCACGCGTCTTGCGCGTTTGCGCACGCCGGCTGAAATTCAGAGTTTTATCAATAAAATTCCGCCCAATTTCGAACCCGACGGCGACACATGTCTTTCGGCCGCCGAAGCTTTGCGGCAAAATCGCTGTCATTGCATCGAAGCCGCTTTTATCGCCGCCTGCGCTTTATGGATGAATGGCGAAAAGCCCTTATTGCTCGATCTGCAGGCGCGCGGCGATCACGATCATGTCGTCACACTTTATCGCCGTCACGGCTGCTGGGGAGCGATTTCGAAAAGCAATCATCTGTGGCTGCGCTGGCGCGATCCGGTTTACAAAACGCTGCGCGAACTCACGATGTCTTACTTCCACGAATATATCGGTCAGCGCCGCCGCACTCTGTGGGCCTACTCGATTCCTTTCGATCTGCGGCGATTCGATTCGTCGATCTGGATAGCCGGAAAAGAGGATTGTTGGGACGTCGCAGCCACACTTGACGGCACGCGTCATTATTCCGTGGTGACCAAAAAACAGGCACGCAGCTTGCGCGATTGCGACCCGATCGAGATGAAAGCCGACCTTCTTTGCGAACATCCGAAGCCTAATAAAGCGCGGAAAAACAAGGAAAAACGGCGTTCGCGCTAATGCGCGGCCCGGCTCGTTCCGCGCCCGTCATTATGCGTTTATGCCAATATCCACAGGCTCAAATAAGCCTCAAAAGTTTTTAGGAGCCGCTTGCATTCGCTGCATTTGTGTGGAAACAAAGTGGATATGGATCGATAATCCATAATCAACCTCAATAAGGAGCCGCACATCATGGCCACAGCAACCGCACCGACCGTCAGCCTCAAGCACCTCGCCGCCCGCCTGTCGGAAAAGAGCAAGGACCTTTCCAAGAAGCAGGCGAATGAGTTGCTCGACACGCTCTTCAAATTCATCGTGTCCGATCTGAAGAAGGGCAACCGCATCCGCATTTCCGGCTTCGGCATTCTGCAAGTTCGCAAGCGCGCCGCTCGCATGGGCCGCAATCCCGCCACCGGCGAAACCATTTCGATCCCCGCGAAAAAGAAGATCGCTTTCCGCGCGTCGAAGGAACTGAAAGAAGCCGTAGGCAAATAAGGCGCTTCGTTAGCGAGCCGATAGGCGAGCTTACGAAAGCCTTATCCCGGCGAAAGCCGGGATCTATGCCGAAAACCGAAAACCCCGCTTCGCAAGAAGCGGGGTTTTTTTATCAAGGAGACACGATGCAATTTCTTGTTACCGCTTATGACGGCACCGATCCGGACGCGCAAACCCGCCGCATGGCGGTGCGCGCAGATCATCTCGCTAATATGAAAAAACTAAAGGCAGCCGGTAATTACCTGATTGGCGGCGCCATTCTCAACGATCAGGAAAAGATGATCGGTTCGGCGATGATCATGGATTTTCCCGATCGCGCCGCTTTGGATGCCTGTCTTAAAGCCGATCCCTATTCCACCGGCGGCGTCTGGAAAGATATCGAGATCAAGCCCTATCGCGTCGCGGTTCTCGACGCGCCGGGTTAACAGGTAGGCATCTCTTCGCCGTAAAGGCGCTGGTAATTTCTGGCATCAAACCCGCTTTTTCGGACCGGTGCATGAACCGGAGGAATATTTGGTCGTATCTTGGCAGGACCTAAACTTTGCCCTGATGCATTGAGAACAGTCGATTCGACCAAACCCTCGGCATTGAGTTCGAAGCCACGATAATAATGGCCGTAACGGAGAATGATTTGCTTCTTGTCTGCGGCAAGATGGACCAAGTCATGAATTTCGAAAGCTATATCCACATTGATTGTGGCGCCTGCGTCACGAAGCGCGTGGGCTTTATCGACGGCGTACTTCACCATCCATTCCGTTTTAAGCGGATTTTTTAGATAGGCGATATATTCAGGTTCCGCGAGCAGGTGGCGCATCTTATGGATATCGACATCGTCTATAGCGGCTTGGAGAGAGTTCTTGATTTCTAGAGCGGATAAAGCGGCAGTCATGAAGCAACCCATTTGGTAACGATGGGAAGAAATACATTTTCGCCTGCATTGAAACAAGCTCATATCCATTAGATACGGCATCAATCCAAATTGATAAGAATCCCAAACTGGGTTATGATTAACGCATGTCATCATTCGACCAAACCGATAAACTGTTTTTCGATCAAACCGGGATGGACCGCACCGCGGTCGAGCGCACGGTGAACGAAGCTCTGCACGGCGCCGATGACGGCGAGCTTTACCTCGAATATCGCCAATCCGAAAATCTGACATGGGACGACGGCAAGCTTAAAAACGCCAGCTTCGATACATCGCAAGGCTTCGGTCTGCGCGCCGTATCGGGTGAGGCGACCGGCTATGCCCACGCCGTCAATCTGGATGAGCAGGCGATCAAGCGCGCCGCCGAAACCGTCAAGGCGATCAAAAGCGGCAAGGGCGGCGAAATCGCCCTGCCGCCGCAGGGAACCAATCGTCATCTCTATGACGACACCAATCCGCTGCCGGGCAAAAGCTTCGAAGACAAGGTCAAGCTTCTGCAGGAGATCGATGCCTATATCCGCGCCAAGGATTCGCGCGTGCATCAGGTCAGTATCTCTATCGGCGGCAGCTGGCAGGCAGTGCAGATCATCCGCCCCGGCGGCTGGCGCGCGGCCGATATTCGCCCGTTGACCCGTCTCAATGTCTCGGTCGTCACAAGACAGGGCGAACGCATCGAAGCCGGTGGTTCCGGCGGTGGTGGCCGTCTGGAATATGCGCGTTTCTGGGAAGGCGACGATTGGAAAAAGTTTGCCGATGAAGCTTTGCGCAAATCGCTCGTCAATTTGGATGCCGTGGATGCGCCGGCGGGAGAAATGACCGTGGTGCTCGGCCCCGGCTGGCCGGCGGTGATGCTGCACGAAGCAATCGGCCACGGTCTCGAAGGCGATTTCAACCGCAAGAAAACTTCTGCGTTCGCCGGTTTGATGGGCCAGCAGATCGCAGCCAAGGGCGTCACCGTGGTGGATGACGGCACGATCGATCGCCGCCGTGGTTCTCTGACAATCGACGACGAAGGCACGCCCTCGCAATGCACGACTTTGATCGAAGACGGCAAGCTGGTCGGCTTCATGCAGGACCGGCTTAATGCGCGGCTGATGGGCGTGAAGGCGACAGGCAACGGCCGCCGCGAAAGCCACGCCTGCCAGCCTTACCCGCGTATGACCAACACGATTATGCGATCTGGCACGATGACGAAAGATGAAATTATTTCTTCGGTGAAGAAGGGCATCTATGCTGTCGATTTCGGCGGCGGCGAGGTCGATATCACCTCCGGCAAATTCGTCTTCACCGCCAGCGAGGCTTACGAGATCGAGAACGGCAAAGTCGGCCGCCCGGTCAAAGGCGCATCGATTGTCGGCACCGGCTTCGAAGCGCTCAAGCGCATCAGCATGATCGGCAATGATAGTGCTATGGATTGGGGCGTCGGCATGTGCGGCAAGAACGGCCAAAGCGTGCCGGTCGGCGTCGGCCAGCCCACGATGCGCATGGAAAATATGACCGTCGGCGGCCGGGGCTGATAATTATCAAATTAAAGCAATTACTTATTCTCTAGGGTTAACAAAGATTGCTGATTTTTTACAGTAATAGTTGCGATATTCATTGGTATAATGCAGCAAAATAATAATTAGAAAAACGATAACAATGACCGACGAAACTTTTTTAGCTGAAAAGAAATCGCCAAGCCGCCGTTTTCTTTTCGGCGGAATTGCTCTCGCTCTCACAGCTCCCATTGCTTATGGGGTGCTTTCGGGTTTTTCCGGCAGGCCTTCTTACGCATATCCGGCAGGCGCTCTCAAAAAATTTAATGAAAGATTCAACGATCGCTGGCTCAAGCGCAAAGATGCAACCTATCGCCAAACCTCCACTCAGGTTGCAGCCACAGCGCAAGCCTGGCTCGAGAAGATGAAAAGCAGAGGGATCGAAATTCATCCCTCTATCAATCCGGCCCTGGCTGTGAAAATCGTTGGCTATGAATCTGTCATGGATACGCATGCCAAAAGCGGTTCCTTCGAAGGGCTAGCCCAGTTTGCGCGTCATAGTGGAAATATTATGGAGCCCCACGCCCTGACGGTCAAACAGCGCGTCACCGGCTATATCAATGCCGATCCGAATATTCAGGCCCAAATCATTCAACTCGCCGCAGCCGAAAAAGAAAAATTAGTGCTGAAGGGCGGTAAAAAAATTGAGAAAGCCGTCGAGAAAAAGACAGTCGATGAAAGTGATATTACGTTAGGAAATGTTTTTCTCGATCCTCGCATACAGACTTTATGCCTTATGTTTGAAATGCATGATTCATGCGAACATCTTAAACAGAAACCTGCGCTGTTTCAGCTTGGACTGCCCCATGTTCACGCGTTGCTTTATCTGCATCATGTGCTTCCCGGCGGGGCCTCATTGATAAGATCGAATTTTGAGCAGGACGTTTCTCTTGCCGAATTGGCGAAACAGAAATTGTCCGCCGAAAAAGCGGCAAAATATCCCAAATATTTTATAAAAAATTCCGGAATATTTACGTCCGAAGGCGTTGCCACACCGAAAGAAGTGGTGCATCGGGTCGCTGTTTTATTGAATGAGTCTTTCTCGTTGTTCTATGAAGGACCGGACAAAGGCGATGCCAAATTCAAACTGTCGTCTCTTTCAGGTGAAGCAAGGCCTGCCAGAACCACCAGCCTTTTTTCTCGCCTAGGACTGACATAAGTCTTTCTACCAATACACGCTGGGAATGCGTTTAAGTTCATCTGTTAATTGCTGAATGCTGCCGCGCAGACGGCTGTCGTTTTGCGCATCCTGGCCCATTTGCCGTTCCAGCAAGGCGATTTCCGATTGCAGCTTGCGCGCGCGGCCCACGAAGTTTTCGACCTTCTTGCGTTCCTCCGCGATTGTGACGCTTTTCTCTTTCTCTTTTGCTTTTTTCTTGTCTTCGACAAGATCCAGCGCTTGATGTTGGCGATAAGCCTTGATGTAATTCTCGCCTGTCAGTTTTTCCTTGCGAACAACGCGGGCTTTATCCGCTTTCGGTAAATCTTGCGCTTCTCTCACGCGCTTCACATAACCGTCTTTCGACAGATTATTATCCATAATTTCGAAGCCCGACGAAGTGTTCAGCAGGCCGGCAGCCCGGCGGTTGGCGACGGGACCGGTCTCTTGTTTCTTTACCCGATCCTGCGGCGCAATAGATTTTGTGACATCTTTCGCTTCGATTTCTTTTTCGCGCAAGAAACCTTCCTGCGGTTTGATGCGCTGGGTGTAATCGTTTTTCGCCTGATTATTTCCGATGACGTCGACGCCTTGTGTGCTGGTCGACAGCATCATGGCCGCGCGCGGATTGACGCGCAGCTTCGGCTTTTTGGGTTTGGATGGACCGCTTGTGCGTTCGAAAGGATTCTTGGTGACCATAGGCATTCCGTTCTGGAGTCGGGACTAGAATAATAAGATTAGCTTTCCAGTCGGTTAAACGGCGGTTTAGGCCAGTAAACGCTCGGTTTCGAATAGTTTACCGGTAATAAACCCAGGCTCTTTTTGCGCCCGTGCCAGCATCCGGTCGGCATGATTTTGCCCGCCGGCCGCAATCTCGAGGAGAGGGGCGAGATAGCCGCTTTCGTCCTTACCGCTATCCAAAACTGCGCGCCGCTGCAGCCCGTGCTTGGCGATATCCAAAGCCGCGCGGGCGATATCGATCATTCTATGTTTGCCGCTTTTTGCCGAAAGTCCCAGGCGCGGCACATCGGTATGAAATGCGGCGCGTTCCTCCGCGCTCCAGTTTTTGACAAGATCCCAAGTGGCATCGCGGGCGGTATCGTCGTATAAAATTCCAACCCAGAAAGCGGGCAGGGCTTGCAGCATCTCAACCGGTCCGCAATCGGCGCCGCGCATCTCGAGAATTTTTTTCAACCGCACATCCGGGAACAAAGTCGTCAGATGATTAGCCCAATCCGTCATGGTCGGCCGTGCGCCGGGCAGGGCGGGTAATTTACCTGCCAGAAAATCGCGGAAGCTTTGCCCCGTGCAATCGATATATTTGCCGTTGCGATAGACGAAATACATCGGCACATCCAACGCATATTCCGTGTAACGCTCGAATCCGAAACCGTTTTCGTAAACGAATTCCGGTGCGCCGGAACGGTCGGCATCGGTATCCTGCCAGCAGTGCATGCGATAGCTGTTATAGTTATTGGGCTTTCCTTCGGTGAAAGGGGAGGCCGCAAACAAAGCCGTCGCCACCGGCTGCAGCGCGAGAGCAACGCGGAATTTTTTTATCATGTCGGGTTCGCCGGCATAATCGAGATTAACTTGCACCGTGCAGGTGCGCAGCATCATATCAACGCCCTTCGTACCTTTCTTCGGCATGTATTCGCGCATGATGCGATAGCGCTGCTTCGGCACCCACGAGATATCTTCGCGTTTCGCCGTCGGATGAAACCCGGTGCCGAGAAACCCGATGCCGAGTTTCTCGCCGATCCGGTTGACCTCGATCAGGTGTTTTTTTGTTTCGGCGTCGATGGCGTGCAAATCAGCCAGCGGCGCGCCGGCCAATTCCACCTGGCCGCCGGGTTCGAACGAAATCGCCTGCGGCCCGCGCGTCAGGCCGATGATGTTTTCACCCTCTATCAGAGGTTGCCAGCCGAATTCCTGCATGCCGTTAAGTAAATCGCGCAAGCCATTAGGTTCACTGTAACTTACGGACTTGAGCGTCTCGAGGCGAAACGGAAATTTTTCGTGTTCGCAGCCGATCAGCCATTTATCCTTCGGTTTGCCGGCATGCGCGAAATATTCGACCAATTGGCGCTTATCGGCGATGGGCTCGTTGGATTCGGATATCAGGATGGACATTCGGTGCTAGGTCCCAGGCGCTACGGCGTTCGCTGTTATGTAGGGAGGAAGTGGCATATTTCCAGCCGCCAAATCCTAGCACTCCGAACCTAGCACCTAGACGCTCCAGTCTCCACAAGCTCCCTGCCATAAGCTTAATGCCGCAATGGCGGCAGTATCGGCGCGCAGAATACGCGGACCCAGGCGAATGAAAACGGCATTTTTTACCTTGCGCAACAGCGTCAGCTCTTCCTCGGCAAAACCGCCTTCGGGCCCCACCACAATGGCTGCCCTGGTTTTGTGCAATTTTTCAAACGCTTCATTCGCCGGTATCGCCTCGCCCCATTCGGCGCAAACAATCAGAGTGCGATCTTCCGGCCATTTCTCCGCCAGCTCCTTAAGCGATGAAATCTCCTTTATTTCCGGTATCGATAAACGTTCCGATTGCTCGGCCGCTTCGATCGCAATCGCGCGGCAGCGGTCGCTATTTACGTCACGCACTTGCCCGCGCCGGGTCAGGACTGGCTGAATAACGCTGACGCCGAGCTCGGTTGCCTTTTCGATCATATAATCGAAATGCGCTTTCTTGATCGGCGCGCAGCACAGCCATAAATCCGGTTCGGTATTTTGCGGCTTTAACTGCTCAATTAATGCAATTTGTATGGCGTTTTTCGCCTTTTTGCCGGTGCCGTCACCGGCGATCCTGCCGCGCCATTCGCCGTCATGCCCGTTGAACAAGCGCAACTCATCGCCAGCCTTAAGCCGCATGACATTTCTAAGATAATGGCTCTGTTCCAGAGACGCATTAACCGATTGCTCCGCTTGTATCGCCGAGTCGATATAAAGGCGCGGAATATGATGAAAACTGGAAGCCATTTGCATTGCTCGCTATGGTGATTTACCAATATTGGATAGTATGGCTGACGGCAATGTTAAAGACGCCCGATTTGTAGGGAGAAAACTTAATCTCCCCTTGACGTTCATCTTAAAAAACCTTAAAAAACCGTTGCCTTTTCGGAGCCGGTGGTAGATCCGACGGGCGCCTTCGGGCGCTGGCGCTGTCTAGACGCGGTTCTGAATACAGCGAAAGTTACATAGCCTGGGTGATGAAACGGCTGACGTGCCAATGGGTTACGTCAAGTAGGTCACCGGGTTTATAAGAATTCCCCACGCGGGGTGTGGTCGCAGAATGCGATGCGCTCCGAGGTGGCTTTTTACATTTTGGGTCAACTGAGGAGAAAGTATGCCGACGATCAACCAGCTGGTGGCCAAAGGACGTAAGCCTCTCAAGGCTCGCGATAAAGTTCCGGCTCTGAACCGCAGCCCGCAAAAGCGCGGTGTTTGCACGCGCGTTTATACGACGACGCCGAAGAAGCCGAATTCGGCTCTGCGTAAAGTTGCGCGCGTTCGTCTCACCAACGGTCACGAAGTCATCAGCTACATTCCCGGTGAGGGCCACAATCTGCAAGAACACAGTGTCGTCATGATCCGCGGCGGCCGTGTGAAGGATTTGCCAGGCGTTCGTTATCACATCATTCGCGGCACGCTCGATACGCAGGGCGTTAAGGACCGCAAGCAACGCCGTTCGAAGTACGGCGCCAAGCGTCCGAAATAAGGGGGAAATAATGGCCCGTCGTCGTAGAGCAGAGAGACGTGAAGTTTTGCCGGATGCGAAATTCGGTGAATTGCTGATTACGCGTTTCATGAACGTCCTGATGTATGACGGCAAAAAGTCTGTTGCCGAACACACCGTTTATGGCGCGCTGGAAAAAATTCAGCGTCTTGCCAAGGGCGCCAACGCGCTGGAAATTTTCAAGACGGCGCTCGACAAGGTTCGTCCGCATCTTGAAGTTCGTTCACGCCGCGTTGGTGGTGCGACTTATCAGGTTCCGGTGGAAGTGCGGCAGGATCGCGGTGTCGCTCTTGCGATGCGCTGGATCATCGATGCCGCCCGCAACCGTTCCGAACATACGATGACCGATCGTCTGGCCGGCGAAATCTACGCCGCCGCCAATGATAACGGCGCCGCAGTCAAGAAGCGTGAAGACACCCACCGTATGGCCGAAGCCAACCGCGCCTTCTCCCACTTCCGCTGGTAAGGAATTCTCCCGATGTCCCGCCAAACTCCTATCGATAAATACCGTAATATTGGCATCATGGCGCACATCGATGCGGGGAAGACCACGACCACCGAACGTATCCTTTATTACACCGGCAAATCCTACAAGATCGGCGAAGTGCACGAAGGCACCGCTACGATGGATTGGATGGAGCAGGAGCAGGAACGCGGCATCACCATTACGTCGGCCGCGACGACATGCTTCTGGTCGATCGGCGAAGACAAGCATCGCATCAACATCATCGATACGCCCGGCCACGTCGATTTCACGATCGAAGTCGAACGCTCCTTGCGCGTTCTCGACGGCGCGATTTGCGTTCTCGATTCCGTTTCCGGCGTTGAGCCGCAAACCGAAACCGTCTGGCGCCAGGCCGACAAATATCACGTTCCGCGTATGGTGTTCGCCAACAAGATGGATCGCACCGGCGCCAATTTCTATCGCTGTCTCGACATGCTGCATGACCGCGTCGGCGCCAACACGCTGGTGCTGCAATTGCCGATCGGCGCCGAAGATCAATTCAAGGGCATTATCGATCTGCGCCGCATGAAAGCGGTCGTCTGGGAAAATGAAGCGCTCGGCGCCAAATTCCACGACGAAGAAATTCCCGCCGATATGCTCGAGAAGGCAAAAGAGTATCGTACCAAGATGGTCGAAAGCGCCGTCGAAATGGACGATGCCGCGCTTGCCGATTATCTCGATGGCAAGGAGCCGTCGCTCGAAGTTCTCGACAAATGCATTCGCAAGGGCACGATTGCCCGCAAGTTCATCCCCGTTCTCACCGGCTCCGCCTTCAAGAACAAGGGCGTGCAGCCGATGCTCGATGCGGTTGTCCGTTATCTTCCGTCGCCGGTCGATGTCGGTAACGTCAAGGGTTCAGATCCGGACGACAAGGAAAAGCATGACGAGCGCGCGCCGACGGACGAAGCGCCGCTGTCGGCCCTCGCCTTCAAGATCATGACCGATCCGTTCGTCGGTTCGCTGACCTTCACCCGTATTTATTCCGGCAAGCTCGAAGCAGGCAGCTATGTGCTCAACTCAGTCAAGGGCGAGCGCGAGCGTATCGGCCGCATGCTGCTGATGCATGCCAACACGCGCGAAGAAATCAAGGAAGCGTTTGCCGGCGATATCGTCGCTCTTGCCGCGCTCAAGGACACCAGGACCGGCGATACGCTGTGCGATACGGCCAAGCCGATCACCCTGGAGCGCATGGAATTCCCCGATCCCGTCATCGAAATGTCGATCGAGCCGAAGACCAAAGGCGATCAGGATAAGATGACCACCGCGCTGTTGCGTCTGGTGCAGGAAGATCCGAGTTTCCGTCTCGCGGCCGATCACGAAACCGGCCAGACCATCATCAAGGGCATGGGCGAACTTCATCTCGACATTAAGGTCGACATTCTTCGCCGCACTTATAAGGTCGATGTCAATGTCGGTGCGCCGCAGGTCGCCTATCGCGAAACCATCAGCAAGAAATTCACCGTCGATTACACGCATAAAAAGCAATCCGGCGGTTCGGGCCAGTTCGCTCGCGTCATCATCGATTTCGAACCGACGGCGCCAGGCTCCGGTTACGAATTCGAAAGCAAGGTCGTTGGCGGTTCGGTGCCCAAGGAATATATTCCCGGCGTGGAAAAAGGTCTCAATGCGCAAAAGGATACCGGCGTGATTGCCGGCTTCCCCTGCATCGATTTCAAGGCCACTTTGACGGACGGCGCCTATCACGATGTCGATTCATCGGCGCTGGCGTTCGAAATCGCCGCGCGCGCCGCTTTCCGCGAAGGCATTCCGAAAGCGGGCCCAACGCTGCTCGAGCCGATCATGAAGGTTGAAGTTGTGACGCCGGAAGATTTCATGGGCGACGTGATCGGCGATCTCAACAGCCGCCGCGGTCAGATCCAGGGTATGGATCAGCGCGGCAACGCCCGCACGGTCGATGCGCAGGTGCCGCTGGCCAACATGTTCGGCTACGTCAACACGCTGCGCTCCATGTCGCAAGGCCGCGCGATGTTCACGATGGAATTCGATCATTATGAGCCGGTTCCTGCCGCAGTAGCGGCGGAAGTCAAAGCCAAGCTGGCAGGGTAACGGAAACGGTTTTAGAGCTGAAGACTAACGCAAACCAGTCAACGAAGAGAGCAACAGGAGAGCAAAATGGCGAAAGCAAAGTTCGAACGTAACAAGCCGCATTGCAACATCGGAACCATCGGCCACGTCGACCACGGCAAGACCTCGCTGACCGCTGCGATCACCAAGGTACTCGCCAAGACCGGCGGCGCAACCTTCGTTGCCTATGATCAAATCGACAAGGCGCCTGAAGAAAAGGCCCGCGGCATCACGATTTCGACCGCGCACGTCGAATATGAAACCAAGGCTCGCCATTATGCCCACGTCGACTGCCCCGGCCACGCCGATTATGTGAAGAACATGATCACCGGCGCCGCGCAGATGGACGGTGCTATCCTCGTCGTTTCCGCCGCCGACGGCCCGATGCCGCAAACGCGCGAGCACATTCTGCTCGCCCGTCAGGTTGGCGTTCCGGCGATCGTCGTTTTCATGAACAAGATGGACATGGCTGATCCGGAATTGTCCGATCTCGTCGAAATGGAAATTCGCGACTTGCTCAAGAAGTACGAATTCCCTGGCGACAAGACCCCGATCATCCGCGGTTCGGCGCTCTGCGCGCTCGAAGACAAGAATCCAGAACTCGGCGAACAGGCGATCATGAAGCTCATGGACGCGGTCGATGAATTCATTCCGCAGCCCGTCCGCGCCAAGGACAAGCCGTTCCTGATGCCGGTCGAAGACGTGTTCTCGATCTCGGGCCGCGGTACCGTCGTTACCGGCCGTGTCGAACGCGGTATCGTCAAGGTCAACGAAGAAGTCGAAATCGTCGGCATCAAGCCGACCGTCAAGACGGTCGTGACCGGCGTCGAAATGTTCCGCAAGCTGCTCGATCAGGGCGAAGCCGGCGATAACATCGGCGCGCTGCTCCGCGGCACCAAGCGTGAAGACGTCGAGCGTGGTCAAGTGTTGGCCAAGCCCGGCTCGATCACGCCGCACACCAAGTTCAAGGCCGAATGCTACATTCTCACCAAGGACGAAGGTGGCCGTCACACGCCGTTCTTCACCAACTATCGCCCGCAATTCTACTTCCGCACGACGGACGTAACCGGCGAAGTGATGCTGCCGGAAGGCACCGAAATGGTGATGCCCGGCGATAATATCTCGGTCGAGGTCAAGCTGATCGCGCCGATCGCCATGGACGAAGGCCTCCGCTTTGCTATCCGCGAAGGCGGCCGCACCGTCGGTTCAGGCGTCGTGGCGAAGATTGTCGAGTAAGTAAGGGAATAAATCCCCGCACTCCTTAAACGGAGTGCGGGATTGATTTTTAAGGAAAAACGATGGACACGCAGACGATACGCATCAGGCTTAAAGCCTTCGACCACCGCACACTCGATCAGTCGGTGAGCGAAATCATCAGCACGGCCAAGCGCACAGGCGCGCAGGTTCGCGGCCCGATTCCGCTGCCGACCTGGACCGAGCGTTTCACCGTCAATCGCGGCCCGCACGTCGATAAGAAATCGCGCGAGCAGTTCGAAATCCGTACGCATCGCCGCTTGCTCGATATTATCGAGCCGACGCCGCAAACGATCGATGCGCTGTCCAAGATCGACCTCGCCGCCGGCGTTGACGTCGAGATCAGGGTTTAATCATGTCGCAAGCTAAAACCATACGCACTGGATTGCTGGCGACCAAGCTCGGCATGACCCGCATTTTCACCGATGACGGCGAGCATATTCCTGTCACCGTTCTGCATCTCGATAACTGCCAGGTTGTCGGCGTTCGCAGCAAAGATAAAAACGGCTACACCGCCCTGCAGTTGGGTGGCGGCAAGGCCAAAGTGAAAAACGTGCAAAAGCCGATGCGCGAACATTTCGCCAAATCGCAAATCGAACCGAAAAAGAAAGTCATCGAATTCCGCGTGACGGAAGATGCCGTTCTCGAAGTCGGCGCCGAACTCAAGGCCGATCATTTCAAACCCGGCCAGTTCGTCGACGTGACCTCGAACAGCATCGGTAAAGGTTTCGCCGGTCCGATGAAGCGCTGGAATTTCGCCGGCTTGCGCGCCACGCACGGTGTTTCGATCCGTCACCGTTCGCACGGTTCGACCGGTCAGCGTCAGGATCCGGGCCGCGTGTTCAAGGGCAAGAAGATGGCAGGGCACATGGGTGATCGCCGCATCACCACGCTCAATCTCGAGGTTGCCGGCATCGATGCCGAACAGGGTCTTATCATGTTGCGCGGCGCCGTTCCGGGCAGCGAAGGCGCCTGGGTTCGCATCCGCGATTCGATCAAGAACAAGAAGCCGCGCGTAAAGAAAGTCGTGCCGGTTGACGACAAGAAAGAAAAGAGAGTCGCCCGTCCGACAGACAAAAAGCCGGCGGCCTGAGGATTGAACAATGAAAACGAAAGTTAAAAATCTCGATAACAAGGATGTCGGTGAGATCGATTTGCTCGAAGCCATTTTTGGCTGCAAGCCGCGCCGTGATATCATTGCGCGTGCCGTCAATTGGCAGCTCGCCAAACGCCGCTCGGGCAATCACAAAACCAAGGGCATTTCCGAAATCAGCGGCACGACCAAGAAGCCGTGGGCGCAAAAAGGCACCGGCCGCGCTCGCCAGGGTTCGCTGCGTTCGCCGCAATTCCGCAAGGGCGCCGTTATCTTCGGGCCGATCGTCCGCGACCATGCGCATGATCTGACGAAGAAGGTTCGCCGCCTCGCGCTGCGCATGGCATTGGCTTCGAAACAGCAGGACGGCAAATTGATCATCCTCGATGACGCCAAGCTCGACAGTCACAAGACCAAGCCGCTGGTGCAGAAATTCGCCGCGCTCGGTTTCAAGTCGGCGCTCATCATCGATGGTGCCAACCTCGATCCGAACTTCACCAAGGCCGCGCGCAACATTCCGCACATCGATGTGCTGCCGGAGCAGGGCGCCAATGTTTATGACATCCTGCGCCGCGACGTTCTGGTGCTGACCAGGAACGCGGTCGAACAATTGCAAGAGAGGCTCAAATGAGCACCGAAAAAACCGCCAAGGCTGAAAAAGCCGTGAAAGCGCCAAAGGCTGCAAAGCCAAAGAAGGAATCGCATACGCCGGCCGAACTTGCGCCGCTGTATAACGTGATCCTGTCGCCGGTCATCACCGAAAAGGCGACCAACGGCTCGCAGCATAATCAGGTGACGTTCCGCGTCGCGGGCGATGCCAGAAAGCCTGTCATCCGCCGTGCGGTCGAGGCTTTGTTCAACGTCAAGGTGAAGGCGGTCAACACGCATATCCGTCTCGGCAAGACCAAGCGTACGCGCGGGCGCAAAGGCTTCCGCTCGGATATGAAATTCGCGATCATCACCCTCGCTGAGGGCAGCACGATCGACGTAACGACTGGATTGTAAGGAATCGAAACGATGAGTGCAGACAGAATTAACTTTTTAGATGTGGCTGCAGCCGGGCTGAATGGTGCCTTCAAATCTGTGTTGTTGGGGGCGATTGTTGCACCATCTGCAGGTGTTGCTTGGGCAGCATTAGAAGTGACGACAATAGGGGGACAGCTAGCATACCGTCGTAGTCCGAGTGTACGCAGAGGTGTGCAAGCAGCAGGTGAATTTTTGAGGATTACCCATGGCTCTTAAAACATATAACCCAATTACCCCCGGCATGCGGCAGCTGGTCCGTGTGGACCGCTCCGAACTGTGGAAAGGCAAGCCCGTCAAGGCGCTGACCGAAGGCCTGAAAAGCCACGGCGGACGCAACAATTACGGCCGCATCACCACGCGCCATCAGGGCGGCGGGCATGCGCGCCGTTATCGCATCATCGATTTCAAGCGCCGCAAGTTCGATGTCGAAGGCACGGTTGAGCGTCTGGAATATGATCCCAACCGCACGGCTTTCATCGCGCTGGTCAAATATAAAGACGGCACGCAAGCCTACATCATCGCGCCGCAAAAAGTGAAAAAGGGCGATGCCGTGATTGCCGCCGAAAAGGCCGATATCAAGCCCGGCAATGCGATGATGCTGAAGAATATTCCTGTCGGCACGATCATCCACAATGTCGAAATGCGTCCGGGCAAGGGTGGCCAGATGGCCCGCTCGGCCGGTGCGTCCGTGCAGCTCGTCGGCCGCGACAGCGGCGTGGCGCAACTCAAATTGAATTCCGGCGAAGTGCGCACCGTGCCGCAAACCTGCATGGCGACGATTGGCTCCGTATCGAACGCCGACCATATGAACGAGAAAATGGGTAAGGCCGGACGTAACCGCTGGAAAGGTATTCGTCCCTCCGTGCGCGGCGTGGTCATGAACCCGGTCGATCATCCGCACGGCGGCGGCGAAGGTAAATCTTCCGGCGGCCGTCATCCGGTTACGCCGTGGGGCAAACCGACCAAGGGCAAGAAAACGCGTAACAATAAACGTACCGATCGCTGGATCGTCCGCCGCGCCAACAAGCGCAAAGACCGGCAAGCGGCATAAGGGAGAATAGAGAATGTCACGTTCAGTTTGGAAAGGCCCGTTTGTCGATAGTTATCTGCTGAAGAAGGCGGAGAAATCGCGTGGCACAGGTCGCAACGAGATCATCAAGATCTGGTCGCGCCGCTCGACGATTTTGCCACAATTCGTCGGCCTGACTTTCGGCGTCTATAACGGCAACAAATTTCTGCCCGTTTCGGTGACCGAAAATATGATCGGCCACAAATTCGGCGAGTTTGCCCCGACCCGTATCTTCAGGGCGCACAGCGTCGCCGACAAAAAGGTCGAATCGCCGGCGAAGAAGGATTAATCATGGTTATGTTGAAAGAAAAACTGCGGAAAGAAAACGGCGCTATGGCCCGCGCAAAAGCCATGCGCACCAGCGCGCGCAAGTTGAATTTGGTCGCCGCCAGCATTCGCGGCAAATCGGCCGCCGCCGCGCTCACGCAGTTGCGTTTCGAAAAGCGCCGCATTGCCATCGAAGTGCGTAAAGTTTTGCAGGCCGCCGTGGCCAATGCCGAAAACAATCACGGTCTCGATGTTGATCGTTTGTATGTCGCCGAAGCCTGGGTCGGCCGCGCTTTCGTGATGAAGCGCATGCATACCCGCGGCCGTGGCCGTTCCGCCGGCATCGAAAAGCCATTCAGCAATCTGACCGTCGTCGTGCGCGAGCGCGCCGAGGGCGAAGAGAAAAAATCCAAATCCAAGCAGGAGAAGTCCGTGAAGGGAAAATCCTCAACAAAGCCGAAAGCTGCAAAGGCGACCGCGCCTGCCGAAGCTTCAGCAAAGGCAGGAGCGTAACATGGGTCAGAAAGTCAATCCGATCGGTCTCCGCCTTGGCATCAACCGCACCTGGGAAAGCCGCTGGTTCGCCAAGAAAGATTACGCCGATCTTCTGCATGAAGATCTCAAGATCCGCGACTATCTCAGAAAGCGCCTCAGCCAGGCCGGTATCGCCCGCATCATTATCGAGCGTCCGACCAAGAAGGCCCACGTTACGATCCATTCCGCGCGTCCCGGTGTCGTCATCGGCAAAAAGGGCGCCGACATCGATAAATTGCGCGCCGATCTCAGCAAGATGACCACGGCCGAGGTTAGCCTCAACATCGTCGAAATCCGCAAGCCGGAAATCGATGCCAAGCTGGTGGCCGACAATATCGCCAATCAGCTCGAACGCCGCGTTGCGTTCCGCCGTGCGATGAAGCGCGCGGTGCAATCCGCCATGCGTCTCGGTGCGCTCGGCATTCGTATCAATTGCGGCGGCCGTCTCGGCGGCGCTGAAATCGCCCGCATGGAATGGTATCGCGAAGGCCGCGTGCCCTTGCACACGATGCGCGCCGATATCGATTACGGCACCTCCACCGCATTCACCACAATGGGCACATGCGGCGTGAAGGTCTGGATTTTCCGCGGTGAAATCATGGAGCACGACCCGATGGCGCATGAAAAGCGCGTCCTCGAAGGTCAGCCGCAAAGGACATAAGGGAATAGACAATGTTTCAACCCAAACGCACAAAGTACCGCAAAGCCCATAAGGGCCGTATTCACGGTGTAGCCAAGGGCGGTTTCCGCCTTAGCTACGGCGCCTACGGCCTCAAGGCTTTGGAGCCCGAACGCATTACCGCGCGCCAGATCGAAGCCGCGCGCCGCGCCATTACCCGCGCGATGAAGCGTCAGGGCCGTCTGTGGATTCTGATTTTCCCGGACATCCCCGTTTCGCGCAAACCAGCCGAAGTGCGCATGGGTTCCGGCAAAGGTACGCCCGAATTCTGGATTGCGCGCGTGCATGCCGGCCGCATCATGTTCGAGATGGATGGCGTGTCGAAAGCAATTGCAAAGGAAGCGTTTAGTTTGGCGGCTGCGAAACTGCCGGTGAAGACCAGGTTCATCGAACGCGAAGCAGCGGCATAGAAGGAAGAGAGAGATGGCAAAAAATAGTGTAAAACCGGCCGATATCAGGCTGAAAACGGACAAGGAGCTCGAGACGCGTCTCGCCGAGTTGCGCAAGGAGCAGTTCAACCTGCGCTTTCAGCGCGCCACCGGTCAGCTCGCGAATACCGATCGCAAGCGCCAGGTGCGCCGCGAAATCGCCCGCATTCTATCGATCACCGGCGAAC
>OLLY01000162.1_pt1 | contig 22830 bp, 26 predicted proteins | sample 1604681 | NCBI WGS metagenome assembly OLLY01 (sample SAMEA104055725, study PRJEB20765) | soil metagenome | biome: Arctic tundra; feature: Polygonal ground; material: soil | place: USA | collected 2011-09 | depth 0-0.5 m | reverse complement strand
CACGACCTCGGCGCCGCGCAGCCGCAGATCGAGCGCGTTGAGCAGCGCGACATGGCTGAACAGATTGCGCTCGGCCGCCGACAATATGCCTTGGATCAGCCGATCGGCCTGCTCGCGCCATTGGTCGTCGCCGGACAGCACTGCCAGCCGCACCAGGTTTCGCAGAAGATTCATCCCCGCGCTTGGAGCCGTAAATCAACTGGCCGATCAGATCGTCGAGGCGCATCGGCGCCTGCGTACGGGTAATGCGGCCGGTGCCGTTGGTTTTGATCATGTCGTCTTCAACGCCAGGCTCGAGCGACATATATTTTCCGCCCAGCAAGCTTTCGGAGGCAATCATCGCCATCGTATCCTGCGGCAATTGAATATCGGGGCGGACCGACATGCTGACATTGACGAGAAATTCATTCGGTCCCGGCTCGGTGATCAGATGCATGCCGGAAATTGAGCCGATCTTGACGCCATTCAGCTTTACATCGGTGCCTTCTTTTACGCCGTCAACCATGGGAAAATTAGCAGAGACCATATAGCCCTGCACTTTTTGCACATTCGAGGTCGAATAGGCGAAGCTCAGAAACAGCGCGGCGATGCCGAGGACAACTGCGCCCAAGACTGTTTCGAAAATACTGCGTCCCATCTGTTACTCCTCTATTCGGGCTTCCACGCTTCGTAATCGCCGGTTGCTTTGTCACGCTTGCCGCCTTCGAGCACATGGCCGGGGGGCAGATAGGCATCCGGCGTACCGGTCAGATTTTGTAAATGCGGCTTTTGCCACGGGCGGCGGGATTCTTCACTTAACGGCGCATCGGTTGTGTGGTGCAACCAGATATGCCATTCGGGCGGCACCTTACTCGCTTCCGGTTCGCCTGCATAGACCACCCAGCGTCTTTCACGTACGCCCTTTTGCGTGCTGCGATCGCGGTAATAGCGATTGCCGAATTCATCGCGCCCGACAGCTTTGCCGCAGAATAAAGTCTGCAGCATTGTGCCCAATTGCGAGACGCGGCGAATGAGAGAAAAATTTTCCATGAGTACGGATGCTATCTGTTGTGACGGAAGAAAAGAAAATCAGAAACTAGGTATAGCCGATGACAATTTTTGATCAATGACTCGCTTTGGCGAGCGCATAGAATCTAGCACCGGCGCCTGCTATCGCCTGTTAGTAACTTCTCCTTCCCTTACTACTACATTTTGTGGCATTAATCTGGCAGGCCACATTCGCTTGTGGATAACTCGAGTTTTCATTTCGGCTTTCAAATGGTCAACCTGCTCAAAAAACACGATTTTTTGCCGCCGTGGGAGCGGCATTATACGCGGGACGGGGTTTCAGCCTTCGATCTCATCAATTTCCGGGAATCGGATAGCGGTGATGAAGACACCGCGAGTTTCGAATGCCCCGCGGGCTGGAGCAACGAAGCCGCTTCTCTGCTGGCCGATGAAGCCGCTATTCTTGCGCCCGAAAATACAAAATCGATTGAAGAAAACACGGTACCGTCGTGGCTATGGCGCCGCGTGGCCGAAGGCAGCGATACCGCAAAAGAAACCGGCGCACAGCAAATCTTCCGTCGCATCGCAGGCACTGCAGCCTATGCCGGCTGGAAAAAAGATGTCTTCGTCGATGAACGCGATGCCCGCATTTTCTTCGATGAAGTTTGCTACCTGCTCGCTCAACGCTTCATAGCTATAGAACCGCGCTATCTTGCCACAGTGGGTCTGGATTGGGCTTACGGCATCGAACCCAGGACGAGCGAAACATTCTCTCGATCTTCACCGGTTTTTTTCGAAACGGCGGATTTTATCGGCAAAGAAAATATCGATATCCGCAATGCGAGCATCGATGCCGTTCTCGGCGGCGACGCTTCCATTCGCAAGAGATGGCAAAAATTTCTGGCGGCAGGAACCAAATCCGGCGCTTTGACCTTGCGTTTTGCCGATATAGCAGCCGACTGGAATCCATCCCCTGCTCCGATGCCGGGTGTCACAATCGATCTGCTGGCTTTCCGCCGCGAAGATGGCGCCGTCGATCTCGAGCGCCTGCGTCATGTGGTAAGGTTGCTGGTAACTTTGCTCGATTTGCAAAGCGATACCAGCTCCGTCGCAATCGGCTTCCATAATCTGGCGCCGCTCTTGCTGAGCCAGGCTTTGGCCTATGACAGCGATGCCGGCCGCGCGACAGCCGCAGCCATTGCCGCCATTGTAACGGCAGAAGCCTATGCAACTTCGGCCCGCCTGGCCGGATTGCTTGGCCCCAGCCTCGATTTCGCCGCTAATCGCCAAGGCATTCTGCGCAGCTTGCGCAATCGCCGCCGCGCCGCCTGGGGCGACCGCAACGATTATGAAAAAGTTTCAGTACTGCCCGCGCCGTTGATGCTCGACCCTGCCGCCGATCTCGGCTTGATCGCCGCCGCGCGCCGCGGCTGGGACGAAGCGCTTGAACTGGTTCAACGCCACGGTCTCCGCTGCACGCAAACCGATTTATCGCTTTCGCCGTCACTCATTCTGTTCACCGAAAGCACGGCGCAAGGCATTGCTCCAATGCGCATGCTAACCGTAGCCCGCGCCGAAGAAGGCGAAGCCTTTACCCGTGAAGTTCATCCCGCCGCGTTGGAAGCCCTTATCAAGCTCGGCTTGAATGCAGATCAACGCCGCAGTGTGATTGCGCACATCTCCGGATCGAAAACACTCAATAACGCGCCGGGCATCAATCACACATCCCTGCGCCGTCACGGCTTCGATAAGCAAACGCTGGAGAAAATTGAAAATTATCTGCCTTACGTGAATGATATTCGTCTCGCCTTCACACCCTGGATTATCGGTGAAGATTTCTATCGCGACACGCTGAAAATCCCGGCCGCCAAAAGCCGCAATTCGCGTTTCGATCTGCTGCACTATCTTAGTTTTTCCGATACGGCGATCAAATCGGCTAACAAATTTTGTTATGGCCATAACAGCGCTGTAAACGCCAAGGGACTGACGGCGGCGCAATCGGCCATATTCTCGCCGGCGCAGGAAATTTCTACCGAAGCACAGATCCGCATGGCCGCATCCGTGCAAAGCTTCGTTTCCGGCAATGTCGGCTTGCAGCTGGTGCTGGCCACCGATGCGCCGCTGGAAAAAACCGAGCGCCTGATGCTGGGCGTGTGGCGGCAAGGAATCAAATCGGTCACGGTCGAATTTACGCTGGCGGAAAAATCCATGCGCGGATTACGCCTGTCTTCGCGCCTCGCTATTGCGAAACCCGCCTCGCCCGCTTCGGCTTCATCGCCTTTGTCTTCCTACAGCGGCTCGCTTCGCTCCACGATGCACGGCAAGCCCAAGGCTCAAGGCAAAATGGTCAGCCTGCGCAAAGCCTCCACGCATAAACATACGCGCACCGAAAAATAACTAAGGCGTTGATTAAAAAGGTGGTTTTTTGAAACTAATTGCGCCGTTTGCGTAATATGTTAGATTTCGTCCCGTTAGTTTTTCCGGCTAATTTTGAGAGAAGGATTTCTCCCAATGCCCGTTTTATACCGAGCTGCCGCATCTTTACTGTTGGCCTCATATGTTTCCACGGCCATCGCTAAGGAGCAACGGGCTCACTTCTCTCAACCGAAAAATGTAATTGAAACTGTTGCTCCCCAGCGCGACCCCGCCGACCGGCAAGATACTGCGCACGCAATAAATCTCATTCAGCAATATATGTCGGATAATTCTTATGGTGGTTCAGTAAAAAAACCATCATGCGGCTCAAATCGGATTGAAATGGATATTGAGCAAAAATCTTCCCATACCGCCGCGAAAAAACAGGGCATCAATAAACTTCACTGGGCCATTGAGCGTGATCTGAATAAGGAGGACAAAGGAGACCCGGACGTTTTTATAAATATTACGGGATCAAAAGACGGCAAGAAAGTCCGCTTTATTATTGAAAAGCACGGAGCTGATTGGGCGCCGCCTGCAGGTGAAAATTACTCCCCGGTTATTGCCGCTGCGGAAAATCTTGTGCGCGAGTTAGGCCTTAATTTCCGACAGAAAATTGACTTCTCAAGCACGATGGACTGCCATACGGCAGAATTTAAAATAAAAGAACATAAGATTATTGAAAACGATCTTTCATCGGAAAATACCGTCCCCGTTCCTGAAATGCCGGTCCTGGCTCGCGCATCAAATTTAAAACCAGACGCGCGGCCCTAAATCGCCGATTGCACGATGCTTTGATAGGCCGAGATCACCTTGTCGCGGATCGTGACGACGGTTTGCAGCATCATCTCGGCGTTATTCACCGCGGTAACAACGCTGGCCAAATCGGCCTTGCCGCCTGCTCCGGCAGCCGCCGCTTTCTCACCGTCTTTCAACGCATCGACCGTATCGCCGATAAATCCCTTAAGCTGATCGGCGAAACTCGCGCCGCCACCACTGGCACCCGCCATTCCAGCCTTGCTGCCACCGGCGCCTTGTTTGTAGGCGCTGATTGCGTCGCCAATATTCATGACCATAGTCGGGTCTCCCTAGTCTATTGCGTGTTGAGCAAACTGATCGTGTTCAAAACCATACCGCGGGCGGCCTCGATCACGTTCAGGTTAGCCTGATAGGCATGCTGCGCTTCCATCATATCCATCGTCTCGGTCAGCGGATTGACGTTCGGCGTCAGAACATAACCCTGCGCATCCGCTGCCGGATGCGATGGATCGTATTTCTTCACGAAGTCGCTGCGATCGTTGCTTACGCCCGCAACCTTGACCTTGTGGGCATCGAGTGCACGATCATATTCGTCCTTGAACGCTATAACCTGGCGCCTGTACGGAAGCTGGTTCGGTGAGGTCGGTGTCGTACCTGCATTGGCGATATTCTCGGCAATGATCTTCATCCGCTGGTCCTGCGCCTGCAGGCCCGAGCCCGATACCGCGAAAATACTTGTTAGCTGATTGGTATCATGCATCGCCATTCTCAGGTTCCCTTCACCGCGATACGGAACCAGCTCATGACGTTTTTATAAATTCCTGTCACCGTCTGGAAACTCACCGACGTGTCCGAGACTTGCATCATCTGCTGTTCGAGATCGACTGAATTGCCGTTCGGCAAAGTCTCGAACGATTTCGCTTTGACCGATTTCGCATTGCCGCCGCCCATGCCTGGCGGCACGATATGGTTGGGATTATCGGATACCAACCCAATATTAAATTGCTGGCTAAGCACATCGCCGAATGTGAATGGCGCAAGATCCTTGGCCTGATATTTAGGCGTGTTGGCGTTGGCGACATTTTCGGCCAGCACCGATTGCCTTTGGTTCAGATAAGCCATTTTCTGGGTCAAAAGCCCCAGCAAGCCGTTATCGTTCAAGCTCATATGGAAAAACTCCCATCACAGAAATCGTGATAAGACAGTAGGCTATGCGCAGTTGTGTCTACGCGGTTACATATTGGGGATTTAAAACTTAAAAAAAGGTAAAGTTCTGACATTGGCCTGTATTTCGATCTGGGTTAGAATTTCAGGATGACCGACGAGCAAGAACCAGATTCCCCTTATTCGCCCCTAAAATCAAAGCGCCGGGCGGCAGCTGTGGCGATCAAGGGCGAGGAATCGAACCCCGATTCCCTGCCTAAGATTATCGCTTCGGGGCGTGGGAAGCTAGCGGAGCAAATCCTGGAGCTTGCCCTGGCCAAAGGTGTAAAGGTACGCGAAGACGCAGATCTGGCTGAATTGTTGGTCAAACTCGACCTCGAAACCCCTATTCCAGCCGAAGCAATCGTTGCGGTTGCGGAAATATTAGCTAAAGTCTACGAAGCCAATGCCCAGATGGGCCCATCGTCATCTGAAAGTCGTCCTTCATGAGTCAAAATGCCACACCCACACTCGATGCTTTACAGGAACTGGCCGCGATCCGCGCCTATGTCCTCGATGCCCAGCGTCAACTGCAATCCGGCCATATGCCCGATATGACATCGCTGGAAAAACGTACCGCCGATCTGTGCCGTATCATCCGCGTAGCCTCGGGCGATGTGCAAAAGCAATGTGCGCCTGAGTTGGCCGACCTCGCGCATGATCTGGACGATTGCGAACAAGGTCTGCGCGCTTTCTGTGAAACGGTTCTGGAATTGTCGCCGGAACCGATTGAATGACCAATCCCGATACGGACGGTATCTCTTTGCTGCGCGTCGTGCTGGCCTTTGTCGTCGTCTCCGGCCTGATCGCGCTGATGGGCCTGATCCTCAAGCATGTCAAAACCCGCGGTTTCGTGATGCCGCGCATGAATGGACGGGCGCGCCGCTTGCAGATCGTAGAATTCCTGCCGCTCGACGGCCGCCGGAGACTTGCCATCGTTCAGTGCGACAATGAAGAGCATCTTCTTTTGCTCGGCATCAACGAAGATATTGTGATCAAATCGAATCTCGCTAAAACTTCCGACGCCCTGCAAATCAAGGACGCCCTCTGATGAGTTTCTATACACGTCATTCCGGAAAATTTTCCTTTCGCTGCAAGCGAAAGAAAATTTGTCCGGAACCCAGTCAGCGGTTCGGTAATTGCTTTGTTTCAGACAAAGTACCGGCGGGACATCTGACTGGGTTCCGGACAAATTTGTTCGGATTCGCCTCGCAAATTTTCCGGAATGACGTCGTTGGTATTGGCGCCTTCGCTGCCATTCTATTCGCCTTTTTAATTCTCCCTCATCCTGTACTCGCGCAATCGATCAATTTCGATATGGGTCAGGGCCCGACCACGACCGCGCGCGTCATTCAGCTTGTGCTGCTGATTACCGTTATCTCGCTGGCGCCCTCTATCCTCGTTATGGTCACCTGCTTCACGCGCGTGATTGTCGTGCTTTCGTTTTTACGTACCGCGATGGGCACCAGCACCACGCCGCCGAACGTCGTGCTGATCAGCCTCGCGATGTTTCTGACCCTCTTCATCATGCAGCCTACTTTCGAGCAGGCGTGGGACAACGGCCTGCGTCCCTTGATGAATAATGAAATCGACGAAGCGACTGCCTTCGAGCGCACGGTCGAGCCCATTCACGATTTCATGCTCAAGCACACCCGGCAGAAAGATATCGATCTATTCGTCGAATTCAGCCAAGGCGAAGCGGCCGGCGAAGCAGTCATGAAAAAAGCGGTCGCTCCCGTCGCCGAACCCAAACCCGGCGCCGCCAATCAGGCCGCGCCGAACGACAAACCGGAAGTATCAATGCGCGCATTGATCCCGGCCTTCATCATTTCCGAATTGCGGCGAGCGTTCGAAATCGGCTTCCTGCTGTTTCTGCCGTTCCTGATTATCGATATGGTGGTGGCGTCGATCCTGATGTCGATGGGCATGATGATGTTGCCGCCATCGGTCATTTCACTGCCCTTCAAAATCATCTTTTTCGTGCTGGTCGACGGCTGGTATCTGGTCGCAGGCAGCCTGATAAAGAGTTACGGCTAACGCCGATTAACCAATAATTACTGCTGCTTTATAAGAGGCTACCTATAGTTAATCCTATGCAAGTAATGTAGTCGTTGAACTTAAGCTCATAAAAACATACAAAAGTTCAACAATTTTTTGGGATATTCAAATGATTGACCGCCCCGATACTTCGATTGGTTATATGAGACCTCTTTCGCAAGAGTCTTATATGGTTTTTTTGGAACCGCAAAAAATCACAGAGGAACTAATAGAAACTTTAGCGTTACACTGCAGCTCGTGGAAAATAAACGCTGCGGCAAATGGAATGTATTATCTTCAGGATCAAAATTTTGCCCAATTAACTCCCCTGCTTCGCAGAGCGGCAGTCCTCGGTTTGAAAATTCTTCCCATATCCAGAGAGCAATTCAACCAACGGTACATGTATGAAATGAGAGATTCGGCCGACGACAAACCATATTATTCTCTCGGCGTTTCTTCAAAACAACTTTACCATAGCAATGACGATGGCCACACATGGGCACCATTTTTGCCAAAAATTGCAATCAATCCTGCCGCAACGCCAACCAATTCTTTATCTGAACCTGTTTCACACATTGCCGGAGAAGTGCTGTATTCACAACAATATCAAAAACCTCTTCTTTTGCTCTACCCTGATATTTTCAAATTGGCGGATAATAGCATCTACAATGATTTAAGAGATATTGCCGGCAAGTTTGAAGTTATTTATCTTCCATACGATTCCCAAAATAAATCTTTTACGAGCCAAATATCTTCTGGATTTTCAATAAACAACCTGCATTCGATAACGACCGCGGAATGGGGAAAAGAAGTGAACGACAGTTCGCGCGTAGAAGCGCTTGTCTGGGGATCTAATATTGGATTTTCAAGCGATAACGGAATCGACCCTATCGCGGTACAGCCGCGAACACCTAATCGACAGAATAGAAATGATGTTCTTTTAAAAAAGGCGCTCTAAATACAAAATTCAGTCAGTTAAGGCTTCTTCACTTTCTTTTCAGCCTTCCTCACCTGCGCCAACTGTTCTTCCGTCAACTGGAATCCCATCAACACGCGGTAGTCGCCGCCGTGTGCTTTCTCGTCTTTGGTCATTGGAACGAAGACATGCAGCGGTTCGGTGATATCGACGGTTTTTTCGTCTGATTTAAATTTGAACTGTTCCGTCATCTGACTTTTTGTGACGATCTCGTTCGACGGATCCACGACCGCGATAAAGAACGGGAAATCGGCCTTATTGCCGCCGAGGCGCGGCCCCTTGGCGGCCTTGAAATCGAGCGTGAACTGGATATCGATGCCGTTATCCTGATAACCGCAATCGCCATCGATATTTTCCATGCGTGCCACTGCTACCAGTTGAGCCGCTGCGGGCTGCTCATTGCCGAAATCACGGATCGTGTCGAGCGAACGCACAATCGCCACCTGCGGGCATATCAGCTTTGGTCTATAGATATTGGATGCAGCCTTGGCTTCGGCTGCCTTCTTGTCATTCATATCCTGTTCTTTGGTATCGTCGGAGCTGCAGGCAACAATGCTGGTCAACAGCATTAGGCTCAGGAATATACGCGCTGTTTTCATCTTAGGCCGCCATCTTTCCGGCCACGCGATCGATAATCGCGACGGCCTCATCAATCTGGGCTTCGGTTACAATCAAAGGCGGCAACATCCGTATGGCGTTGTCGGTCGTCGTGAGCACCAACAGTTTCTCCGCGCGCAGCGCCTTCACCATATCTTTCGGATCGTTGATGCAACGCAAGCCCTGCATCAATCCCTTGCCGCGATGATCGGCAAAAACTTTTGGATGGCGCTTCAACAAGCCTTCCATTTTTTGCTTCATATAGTCGCCCTTGCGCTGAACATCGTCCAGAAAGCCGGGCCTGGTCATGACATCCAGCACCGCATCGCCGACCGCGCAGGCCAGAGGATTGCCACCATAGGTCGAACCGTGCGTACCGACCGTCATGCCCTGCGCCGCCTTGGCGGTAGCAAGACAGGCGCCGATCGGAAAACCGTTGCCGAGAGCCTTGGCGATGCTCATCACATCCGGTGTCACGCCCGCCCATTCATGGGCAAACAATTTGCCGGTGCGGCCCATGCCGCATTGGATCTCATCGAAGAACAGCAGCAAGCCGAACTCGTCGCACACCGCCCGCAATTCTTTCAGGAACTCCGGGCTGGCCGGCTTCATGCCGCCTTCGCCCAGAACTGGCTCAATGGCAATCGCGGCGGTCTCTTCGGTAATCGCCGCGCGAACTTCATTCATATTGTTCCAGGCCACGACATCGAAACCGTCGGTCATTGGGCCGAAGCCCTTGGTCATTTTTTCGGTCTTCGAGGCGGCAATGGCCGCCAGCGTCCGGCCGTGAAAATTCCCCTGGAACGTAATCACGCGATAGCGCTTCGGCTGGCCGATCGTGCTGAAATATTTGCGGATAACTTTAACGCAGCATTCCCACGCCTCGACGCCGGAATTCTGAAAGAAAACCGTATCGGCGAAAGTCAGATCGACCAGCCGCCTGGCCAGTTTCTCGCTGATATGCGTGTGGAAGATATTCGAGGTAATCCAAAGCTTGGATGCCTGTTCCTGCAGCGCCTTCACGATATGCGGATGCGCATGCCCCAGCCCCGCGACGGCAATGCCGCCAATGAAATCAAGATAACGATTGCCCTTATCGTCAAACAGGTAGGCGCCTTCGCCGCGTTCAAAATAAATATCGGCGCGCGCGTACACCGGCATAATGGCCGGAAAGTTCTTCAAATCGACTGGTGGTGCGTCGTCCATAATTCCTCTCTCTTTGACCTCCTCCCCGTTCTTACGGGGAGGACGCAAAAACTTAGGTTTGCCCTTTTTGGCAAGCCTTAGTTTTTGCTGGTAGGGCTTACCTCATGCCTTAGCCCTACCAAGTTTTTCTAACCTCGCCGCAAGCCGGGAGGAGAATTACGACTTAATCTTATACCCCGTCGCAATCATGCGCCAGGAAAGCAGAAGCAGCGCCACATTGATCACTGCCATAATCGTAAGCCCGATCCCCAATGTACCGTCCGACACCCCGATGAATCCATAACGAAATCCGTCGATCATGTAGAAAAACGGGTTCAAGTGGCACAAAAGCTTCCATGCGCCCGGCAACCGGTCGACGCTATAGAAAGTGCCCGATAAAAACGTGGCAGGCATGATGACGAAATTCTGCACCATTGCCATATGATCGAACTTTTCCGACCATAATCCGCCGGCAACCCCCAGCAGCGCCATCATGGTCGAACCCATAATCGCATGATAAGCGATATAAAAAGGATGCTCGACAGGCAGATTGGTAAAGATCAGCAACGCGATGATCGAAACCGAGCCGACGCACAAACCGCGCGCAATGCCGCCGATTGTCCAACCGGCCGTCAATTCCAATGGCGACAAAGGCGGCATCAGCACATCGACGATATTGCCCTGAACTTTCGAAATGATGATCGAGGAGGATGTATTGGCGAAAGCATTCTGCGCCATCGACATCATGATCAGCCCCGGCGCCAGGAACGACAAATAAGGAACGTCACCAACCATCCGGTTAGCGCCGCCCAGCGCCAGCGCAAATACCGTGTAAAACAACAGCGTGGTGACAACCGGCGCGCCAATCGTCTGCGCATAGACCTTAAGGAAACGCACCGTTTCCTTGCGCACAAGCGTCCACAGCCCCAGCCAATTGACGGGATCGAGATTACGCGGGCGCGGCTGAATTGATGTTGATAATAAAGGCTGATTCATCCCACCAGATTGCGGGATTCTTGGTGCTGGCGCAAGACAAACAAGTTAGCGTTTTATACAGATCCATCCATTTTTTACAGGTCTCTCAGCTGGCGTTCCCCTCCCCTTGCGGGAGGGGTCAGTGGAGGGGTAATTTCGACATGCATGTTGCCTGAAGCTACGCACAAAAACCTGCCGCGAGATTACGAACGCGCCAAAGAGCTTCGCCAGCGCTCGTCGCTTTCCGAACAAAAAATGTGGATTGAATTGCGTAATCTTGGAAAACAAATAGATTTAAAGTTTCGACGTCAGCAGCCTATTCATCCTTACATCGTCGATTTTGTTTGTATGAAATTGAAGGTTGTTATTGAGCTTGACGGTCAATCTCACGACACCACCCAAAGAAAAGATTCTATACGCACGAAATATTTGACGTCTTTAGGATATAGAGTTGTGCGTTATATGAACGAAGACGTTATGGATAACGTCGAAGGTGTTATGGAAGCTCTTCGCATGGAAATTCAGTTCCAGGGGGCACCAACCCCTCCCCTGACCCCTCCCGCAAGGGGAGGGGAACGCTAGCTGATAGATCGTACCTATTGCGCCTTTTCTTCCTCTAAATCTTAATCCTCAAACACCAGCACATGATCGCCTTTTGCGCGTGCATGCGGTTTTCGGCTTCGTCCCAAACGACCGATTGCGGGCCGTCGATTACATCATCAGTCACTTCCTCGCCGCGATGGGCAGGCAAGCAATGCATGAAAATCGCCGAAGGCTTGGCGCGGCGCATAAAAGCGGCGTTCACCTGATACGGCGCTAACCGCTCCTGCCGCGCGGCGACATCTGAATTATGCATCGAGACCCAGCAATCGGTGATGACGATATCGGCCCCCTCGCCCGCTTCGGGATCGGCCGTTACCGTAATACGCGCACCCCGCTTCTGGCAGGCGGCCAGCAATTCTGGCGGCGGCACAAATTCCGGCGGGCAAACGATGCGCAAGCTAAAATCGAAAATTGGCGCGGCATGCATCCAGCTGGCGAGCACATTATTGTCGCCGTCGCCGCTCCACACCACGCATTTATCCTTGAGGGTGTCGAGGCGTTCTTCCACCGTCATAATATCGGCCATTACCTGGCACGGATGCGTCCGGTCGGTCAGGCCGTTGATCACGGGCTTGGTCGCCCCAGCCGCCAGCTCGAACAATTTATGCTCGGCGAAAGTCCGCAGCATGATGATATCGGTATAACGCGACAGGACGCGGCCGGTATCGGCAATCGTCTCGCCGCGGCCGAGCTGAATTTCAGCGCCGCTCAGATTAGTAACATTGCCGCCTAACTGCCGCATGCCGACCTCAAACGACACGCGCGTCCGGGTCGAGGGCTTTTCGAAGATCAGAGCCAGCGTCTTACCTTCCATGGGCCGGTAAGCCAGCGGTTTTTTCTTTAATTTATGGGCAAGAGCGATGATGGATCTAAGGTCGCCGCCGTCGACTTTATCAAGGCTGAGAAAATCCCGCCCTTGTTTGCCGCCGTCTTTATGCGCCATAGTTTTTGTCGATAAAGGCATGTCTAAGCTTGCTTGGTTCTCGTCAACCAGTCAAGCTTGGCCGGGTGATTTTCGACGTAATTGTTAAGCGCGGCCACCACGCGGCGGTCGTAGGCTTTGTCGGCATCGCGCATCATCTGCGAAAGCGCTTCCTGCAGCCCCAGGCTTGGGCGATGCGCGCGCGGGCTGACCAGCGCTACATACGTATTGGCCACCGACACGATGCGCGCCGTGATCAGTATATCCTCACCTTTAAAACCATGCGGCGTACCCTGGCCGTCGAAACGTTCCAGAGCCTGGCGTAAGGTCTGCACCACCGGTACCGGGAATTCGATGATCGAAAGAATATCCGCCGAAGTCAGAATGCTCTCGCGAACGCGTTGCAATTCGTCGGACGATAACGGCGTCGTCTTGGTAAGAATATCGCGCGGCACCAGAACCTTGCCGAAATTCATCAGCGATCCGGCAATTTCCGCTGCTTCTATCTGTTTCTCGTCGAGCGTCAATTCTTCGGCGATAGCACGGGCAAGCTGACCCACGCGAGCCGAGTGGCCGGCCGCATAAGGATCGCGGCGATCGACCACCGCAACCATCGCCGAAATAACCTGGCGCAACATGCTCTCGCGCCGTTCGCGTTCGAGGATCAAGGTCGTGATGTCTTCCTCGCGCATAATTACGCCGTCGCTCAGATCGCCGACTGGAGCAACCGTTTCGTAATGCACCTGAACAAAACGAATGCCGGAAGCATCCGAGATCTGCTCCAGCGTTTCGATCGAACGGCCGGTATTGCGAACTTCGGTAAGACGCGTTTCAAGCTTGCGCGTACGCTGGTGGCTCATGAATTTGGCGGGCGTCTTGCCGATGATATCGGTGATTTCGCGGCCCATATTTTTCAGCGCGCGCTGATTGATGAACCAGTAACGGTTTTCACGATCGAAAATCGTCATCGCCTCGGGACTGCAATCCATCACGGCATGCATCAAATCTTCCTGATAATTAAGCCGGGTCTGCAAATGATCCAGGCGCGTTTGATAGCTGCGCGACAGTTGCGTATGTCCCAAATTCTGCGAGGCCGTAACCGAGAAAAACATCATCGCCATTAACGGCGCGACAACCAGTCCGACCAGAAACAGAATTTCCAGCGAGCCGGTTCCGGCAGCCACCATCGGCAAATCGATCAGGCGCCACAAACCATAACCGGCAACGGCCAGCAAAAATGGATACAGAGCGTATGTAATGAACGCGTTGCGCTTGGTGTTCCCGTTGAGGGACATCGGCAATACATTTATGGCGGAGAGCATTCTGACAAACCGGAGCAGCGTTAGAGGCTTATGGATTTCCAAGGCCTTAATCCTATCCGCTACTCCTGAAAGTCCGGTTAAGGCAGCCGCTGCAAAAGCTTAACAAAAAGCGTTACTGCAATATTAAAAGACGGCCAAATCCTTGATTTACCGTCCCCACAAAATTACCGGCTGTTAATGTTAAGCCCTTCCCCACAACGTCATCCCGGAAAATTTGCGCAACAAATTTATCCGGGACCCGGTTACGCCATCGGCGAGACTGGTCTGGCGGAAATCGTAACTGGGTCCCGGATAAACTTTCTTTCGTCCGTCTTCGCTGCGCTTCGCCGGACGAAGAGAAAGTTTTCCGGGATGACGTTATGTAAATTGCGGGCGCTCTAACTGACGATAAGCGCCACACAATAAAAAACGGCCGGCGAAGGTACTCCCTCGCCGGCCGCTTTGTTCTTATCGGTATTAAGCCGCCGAAGCGTGAAACTTGTCGTCCTCGAGGCCCGTCACGCGGTTGTCGCGTGGCGCATGCTTGCCGAGAATGCGCTGGAGAGTCCGGCGATGCATATGCAGCCGGCGAGCCGTTTCTGAAACATTGCAGCCATATTGCTGATACACGCGTTGAATATGTTCCCAACGCACGCGATCGGCCGACATCGGATCTTCCGGGACAGTAGGAGAAGCTCCGTCGCCTTCAGCAAGCAAAGCCGCTTCCACGGCTTCAGGACCGGCCGGCTTCGGGAGATAATCCACCGCCCCCGCCTTGATCGCTGCAACGGTCGTAGCAATGCTGCCATAGGCAGTCAGCACAACGATACGCGCATCCGAACGCCAACGGCGTAATTCGGTGACGATATCGAGGCCGCCGCCGTCGCCGAGGCGAATTTCGACAACCGCGTAGTGCGGATGTTCGCGGCGAGCATATTCGATTCCTTCCCGCATGCTTTCGGTGGCGTGAACCGTAAAGCCCTTGCGCTCGAGAGCGCGGGCCAGACGTGTACGCGTCAATGCGTCATCGTCGACCAGCAAAAGGGTTTTATCGGCGTCATCGTCGCCGGCGAGAGAAATGGTATCCACTAACTGGGATGGCTCGTTCAACATGTAATCCTCCATTTTTTTCGGTGAGGGGTGAGGGAGAATCTTGTGCGTTGCGGAAATTTGGTCATGCAAAAAAGGCGAAAATGAGCCGGACTTTGCCTTATTTGCTCCATAAGCTGCCGAGGCAGCATTTTTTTCCTTACTGCACATCCAGAACCTCATCGAAAGTTATTTGGCTCAAACGATGATTTGTTGATTGTGTCTCGCGGCAAATCATCGCGTTCATGATCTTGACTGTGGGGGCATAAAAATCCGATATGGAATGAAATGGAGAATAAAATCGATGGATAATCCCAATTTCTCAATACAAACCAAGCGATTGCGAAAGGTCTTTGATGACCTCATTGCCGTTAACGATATCGATCTCGACGTAGAATCGGGAACCATAACCGGCCTGCTCGGCAGCAATGGGGCGGGCAAGACCACGACTATGGCGATGCTGCTCGGTTTATTGCAGCCGACCTCCGGCGAAATTTTCATGCTCGGCCATAATTTTCTTAAAGAATTTGCGCGCGTCGCCCCTTACATCAATTTTTCTTCGCCTTATGTCGATTTACCTAACCGTCTTACGGTGAAGCAAAATCTCATCGTCTATGGCGAATTGTACGGCATCGCGAATCTGAAAAATCGCATCGGGCAATTAGCCGAACAATTGCATATCAAAGATCTGGTCAACCGCCGCCACGGCTCTTTATCAGCCGGACAGCGCACGCGCGCGACTTTAGCGAAATCGCTTTTGAACGAGCCTCGCCTGCTGCTGCTCGACGAACCGACAGCATCGCTCGATCCCGACACGGCCGACTGGGTGCGCACGCTTCTGATGGACTACAGCAAAAGCACCGGCGCCACGATCTTCATGGCTTCGCACAACATGCAGGAAGTCGAACGCATGTGCGACGACGTCATCGTGATGAAGAGCGGCAAAATCATCGCTCGCGGCTCGCCGCAAAAATTACGCGAAACCTACAGCCGAGAAAATCTGGAAGAGGTGTTCCTTGACATCGCCCGCAATCGTATCTGACCGCCCGCGTCCCGCGGTGTTATTTTTCCGCCGCCTGTGGGGCCTGACGCTGCGCCACGTTTTCCTTTACCTCGGATCGTGGCCACGGCTGGTCGAAACTTTATTCTGGCCGATCATCAATATGCTGATGCTCGGCTTCGCCAGCCTTTATCTGCTCCGGAGCTACAGCACCGCCTCGATCATCGTGAATGTGTTTATCGCAGGCGCCCTGCTCAACGAAATCATGCTGCGCACCAGCATGGGCATGATGGTCATGTTTCTCGAAGAAATCTGGTCGCGCAATCTCGGCCATATGTTCGCCAGCCCGCTGAAGATCTTCGACTACATCACCGGCATCCTCTGTCTCAGCTTCGCAAAATCCGTCATCTCGATCATTCCGGCAATTTTCATCGCAATTGCCCTGTTCGGATTTTCCCTGTTCAGCCTCGGCTGGCCGGTGCTGGCTTTTTCCCTGCTGCTGATCTTCAACGGCTGGTGGTACGGCTTGCTGGTGCTTGCGCTCTTGCTGCGCTTCGGCCTCGCGGCCGAATGGATGGCCTGGATGGCGCTTTGGCTGGTCGTGCCCGTGATCGCCCCCTATTACCCCGTAATCGTCCTGCCGGGCTGGATGCAGATCATCTCCTGGTGCCTGCCCGCAACCTATGTTTTCGAATGCATGAAAGCGCTGGTGACGGATCACCAGTTCCACGGCGAGTATCTGCTGAAAGCAGGAGCCCTTAATCTGGTCTGGTTTACCGGCTCGGCCATTGTATTCTACCGGGCCTATCAGGGTGCCCGGCGGCGGGGAGGATTATTGCAAGTAGGCGAATAAAACCGGCCCTCTATTGCGGTTGCCATAGCGCCCGTCTATAACTGCCTGCATGACCGATCCCTCTGAAAATCTGCAGCCCGAACCGCCGCCGGTAACGATCAAGCCGCCTTCGCCCGAAAGCCTGTGGGCTGAGCTGGCGATCGCTTTCAATTACCTCACGCGCTTCAATCTGCCGCTGAAGGAAGAACCAAAGCCGCGCTTTATCCGCAAGGCAATGGGATGGTTCCCCATTGTCGGCGCGCTGGTCGGATTATTCGGTGCGTGCATCGACTGGATCATGTCGCAGATCGGCATGCCCGGCGTGATCACGGCGACCTTCGCCGTCATCGGCATGTTGTGGGCCACGCGTGCCTTGCACGAAGAAGAATTCGCCAGCCTCGTCAATCAATATGGCGTGGCCCTCGATAAAGAACAAAAAATCGGCTGGCTGCGCGAGGAACGTTCGGTGCGTTACGGCACGCTCGGCGTCATTCTTATCATCATCATGAAAATCGGCGCGATCGCCAGCCTCGCCGATAACAGCGTCGTGTTTCAGGCGCTTATCGCCGCTTGCTGCTGGTCGCGTGCCTTAATGGTCGTTGCAGCTGCCTGGCTGCGTCCGCTGCCGGGTGATCCTGTTGCAGATCATTTTCAACAACCGCCACCGCTTCGCGTTGGGTTAGCGCTCGTCCTCGGCGCCCTTATTACTTTCGGAGTTCTCGGCGCCGACACAGCTACGGCTCTGGGGACTGGCGTATGCGCAGGCCTCATCGTCGCTTTAATCGGAGCACACCATTTACGTGGCTATAACGGCCCCCTGCTCGGCACCCTGCAACAAGTGGTCGAATTAGCCGTGCTGGGCATGGTTCTGGCGGTTCAGTAGTGGCTGGTTGCGAGTGACTAGTTACTAGCGAATTTCAAGGCCTTACCGCGCAAACCGCTAGCCACTAGCACCTAGTCACTAGCCCCTAACGTCAAATATTTGACATCATTCCCCTTCACAAGCTACCAAATGCCTATGAAACGCGCCCCGCTCCTACTCGTCGCCATTGCCCTGCTCACGCTCGGCAGCTGCCGCAGCCCGAATACCATCGGCAGCGAACCCGAACGGCTGTCCGATAAGTCCCGCATCACGCTGCAAAGCATGCTGGCCGATAGTCAGTATCCGGGTCTGCTCGATCTCGCCAATCGCGCGAAAGCAATCATCATTGCGCCGAATATTTTGCAGGCTGCATTCTTCTTCGGCGGCCGGGGCGGCAATGCCGTCTTGCTGGCGCGCGATGCCAACGGCAAATGGAGCCCGCCCGCTTTTTATGCAATCGGCGGCCTGAGCTGGGGTCTGCAATTCGGCGGACAATCTTCGGAATTGATCATTACCGTGATGACTGAAAAAGGTCTCAAGGCCATCATGAACCGCGAAGCCACTCTCGGCGCCGCGGCAGGTCTTGCGATCGGCGATCTCGGTGCCGGCGCTCGCGCCGATACCGGCATGGATCTGAAAGCCGATATGTACGCCTTCGCCCGTTCGGAAGGTTTATTTGTCGGTGTCTCGCTCGACGGCTCGGTCATCGCGCCGCGCGAAACCTGGAACCAGCAGCTCTACGGCGAAAGCACAACGCCCGAAAGCATCCTGATCGATCACACCGTCTCGACGCAATCGCCGGTTATCCAGAACCTGCTCGCGGCGATGCCGTAAGGCGTCACATAGGCCGATCTATACTTCCTGCCCGCCCAACCAGATAAGTTATCAATCCAGGCATTGTTTGACGCTCCGGCGCTAAAAGCATACAATTGCGGCCTGGAGTAACGCATATGCCCGACGATGTACGAAAAGATATCGAGGTCTTCGAGACGACCGCCGAGCAAGTGCCTGACATGCTTAAGCGCCTTGGGGTGCCCAAAGAACGCATGGTCACCGTCATGATCGAACCCGACGGCTGGCTGACCAAAGCACGGCAAGACTCACGCCGCCTCGTTATCGCGGCAGGACTCAACGACGATGATATTGACCGCATGATCAAGCAGGCTCAGCACGAAGTTGAGCCAAAGCTTGAATGAGGCTGGTTGTCGATACCAACGTTTTTGTCAGCGCAATTCTGAAGGTCAACTCTCTACCTTTTCATGTCGTCGATTGGGTTGATCAACATGGCGACTTACTCAAATCCTCTGAAACCGAACGCCAGTTGATCGATGTACTGGCGCGACCGCACATCGCAAGGGTGACCGACCCTTCATTTCGAGCGGACCTAGTGAAGATGCTCGCGCGCGCCGAGCTGATCGCAATCAACGAACGCATTACCGCCTGCCGTGATCCGACCGACGATAAATTTCTGGAACTGGCGGTTAATGGTCGCGCCGACATGATTATTAGCGGCGATAATGACCTGCTTATACTCAACCCTTTCCAAAACATTCCCATCATCACGCCAGCTGCTTTCGTGCAAAGCACGAAATAATCAATCACACCGCGAGCACGCAATCGCCGGTTATCCAGTACCTGCTCGCGGCGATGCCGTAATCGTAAAGAGTTTCTTAAAAACGGTATTTTAGGATTAGGCGAAAATTAATCGCCTATGTGTATTTATAGCGGGGCCGTTTTTTTCATTTTGACCCAGCGTGATATTCATGGATCCCACTGCCGCCACTCCTGTTCCGCAAGCCCCGCCTCCCGCAGCCGAAGTTCAAAGGCTTGAATATACGGGCAAGTGCGGACGACTCTTCGCCATCGTCGTGACGAATATATTTTTATGCATTGTCACGCTCGGGATTTACCGGTTTTGGGCAAAAACCAAATTGAGACGCTATATGCTATCGCACATAAAATGCATGGGCGAACCTTTCGCCTATCTTGGTACCGGACTCGAATTATTTAAAAGCTTTTGCAAGTTCATAGGTATTTTTATTCTTCCGACGGTGATCGTCTTTACGGTCCTGACGATCGCCCTTAAAAAAACGCCTTTTGAACCTCTCCTCCATCTCGCAACCACCTTCCTCTATATCGGCTTTTTTGTCCTCCTCTTCTACGCGCGCTTCAAAGGCATGCGCTACCGGCTGGGACGCACCAGCTGGCGCGGCATCCGGTTCGAATTGCGTGGCAATGTCTGGGGCTACGTCAGGCTGCGGATCAAAAACACGATTCTGAAAATCCTGACTTTGGGTTTTTACACACCGACCGCCGATATCGCCACGCTCAATTACCTTGTGAACAATATCTATTTTGGCGACCTTGCTTTTACCTATCGCGGCCAGAAAGAAGAGCTCAAAAAACAATATTTGACCAGCTGGCTTTTGATGCTGCCCACCCTGGGCTTCTCCATGATGTGGTACCGGGCAAAATATCTAATTCACATCGCCAAATACACGCGCCTCGGCACTATGGAATTCCGCTGCAAGATCGGCGGCGGCGAATTGCTGCGGCTGTTCCTGACCAATATCCTGATGATCGTCTTAACGCTGGGGCTGGCAATTCCCTACGTGCTGCACCGCACGGCGCGCTTCTTCGCCGACCGCTTCAAATTCCGCGGCACTCTCGATTTCGAAAAAATCGGCCAGGCCCGCGAGCGCAGCGGCAGCGAAGGCGCCGAGATTTATTTAGGCGAAGGCGACATTGGCGTCTGATCCTCCGGCCATTCCACCGGCCGGCCACTCTGCAGATGGATATCTGCTGGATGGCGAAACGGCACATCGCCAGCCGGTTCGCCTCTTTCTCAAACCGGAAAATCTGGGATACCAGACGCGCGACGGCGCCGAAACAATCTGGAACTTCTCTTCTATCGATTGGGAATTAAGCCAGATCGGCCCCGCGCAAACGCGGATTGCCCGCATCGGCGATGAAAATGCATGGATCGTCACAGCCGATCCGGCTTTCGCCAGCGCGATAAAAATAGCGCGGCGGCAATGGCGGGCGCGGCATGGCCACCATCTGCTGCCCGATGCAAAATCGGCGCTTTACATATCGGCTATATCGATATTCGTGCTGATGACCTTATGGTTCGGCTGGCCGCTGATTGCCGATCATCTCGCTTCGCATGTTCCAGCTTCCGTTCGCGATCGCCTGGGCGCCGCCGCCTATGGCGAATATCTGCATGATAATCCCATCTGCCATACGCCAGCCGGCGACCGGGCTCTTTCCGCCATGCAGGCCCGGCTTAGCTCCGGAAACGATTTTCTGCAAAACGTAAAAATCGTCGTCAGCGATAGCAAAATGGTCAATGCCCTGACGCTGCCCGATAACCGTGTCATCATCAGCCGTGGACTTCTTGCCAAGGCGCAAAGCGGCGATGAAATCGCCGGCATCATGGCGCATGAACTCGGTCATGTGATCCATAATCATGTCATGCGCACCGTTTTGGGCAGCGGGATGGCCAGTCTTTTGGTCGCCTCCATGGGAGACGGCCAGAGCGCCTCCGGCATGGCCAATGTTTTCGTCGGAAATGCCTATTCGCAAAAGTATGAAAGCGAAGCCGATCAGACCGGCCTGCAAATTCTGCAGGCGGCAAAAATATCGCCCGATGCTCTCGGCGCTTTCTTCGCCCGGCTGCAAAAGGCAAAAGGCTCATCGCGATTGATGACTTATTTTTCCGATCATCCGCCGCCCGCCGACCGTATGGCGATGATCGCTACTTTCCATGTTGAAAATCCAACGCCGGTGCTCACGCAAGACCAATGGAGCGCCCTGCAAACAATTTGTGGCCCAAATCCGCCCCCAAAAGCGGAAAGCGGCGATTAATTATGGGCTTACGCAATCGCAGGTTATCCAGAACCTGATCGCAGCAATGCCGCAATCGAAATGCCAATCTAGGCCACCAGTTCCTTTGAATATATAGAAGCTTTAGCAGAAGGCTGCGCCGCACTGTTCCTCATGTCGCGGAACAGACCAGCAGCGGCATCCCGTAGATCGAGTGGATTTTGCTTATCTTCCGCTATGCAACTCAGTTCTCTGCGTATAGACGCAGTATTCATCTCATCGACTGATCCTATACGACGGCGATCAGCTACCGTTTGTGCGATACGGAAAAGGCCGTCGACCGCATCCAGACGAAATCCCGTAGGGAAATCTGGCTCACGCATAAGCTTTAAAAAACATACGGCATTCGCCTCAGTTTGCCGCGCTGGATCCTGCGCGATTAAATTTATAAATTCGCCAAGCGCGCGCCGGGCAAACAATCTGCCCTTATCTCCGCGCACGACAAGAGAAAGCGCTTCGCGGGTAGATTCCTGTCCAGTTTCAGAAGCATCCGAAGCCGCAGCACGAAAACTCTGCAACAACTCGCTCTCGTATCGTCTCATGTCAAACACGGCGTGAGTTACAACGTCGTTTGGAAAACAGACAGGCTGATTGTCCGGAGGTGTTGAAAATTGATAATATGAAACACCATTATGGCGAAGAGAATTGTAAAGCGAGTGGGAAAGACTCTTAGGAATTGTAATGATGTTGATTGCTTTTTCATCCCTTATGTATCCATGCGGGTATAGTTTTTGATAAAGAGCAATCGCGGTATAATAATCCTGTTGTGAATCAAATCTTATTCCAACGCGATTCATTGCTTACCCTCCACAAGAAAAATGATGCCTAAGTCTCGCGCCAGGACTCTCGAAACTCAATAGAAAAAATAGTGATCAAAACCCCTGTTTCACCGATGCCATACGCATCCACCCGAAACTTAATTCTTTCCTAACCATAGTATTACCTGCATTGGGCAACTTCATGCCCATAGAGGTAAAAAGTAAATCCGCGCTTCGGAAAGCCGGGTTTTACTGGTATTTTGATGTAAGCGCATTCTGCATTTTTCGCGCGAAAAGTATTTTGAAGAAGGAATTTTTAGATGTCCATTTGCGTCCCCCAGCCCAGCCGCCTTGCATGGCTTATGGCCTGCGTTGCCGATAAGCGCGAACAGATCGCCGGCCTGCTACGCCGCTTGGGGGGCATGGGCGTACCGGGAGCCCTGA
>OLLY01000051.1_pt1 | contig 23005 bp, 20 predicted proteins | sample 1604681 | NCBI WGS metagenome assembly OLLY01 (sample SAMEA104055725, study PRJEB20765) | soil metagenome | biome: Arctic tundra; feature: Polygonal ground; material: soil | place: USA | collected 2011-09 | depth 0-0.5 m | reverse complement strand
TCGGAGATGCCTTGCCAGGGATTGGACGTATCCGTGCCATTCGCCAGGTTGGCGACGGCTGGGTCGTTGAAGGCACAAATGGATCCGTCCATTAGCCATTGCTCAAATGGCTGATTCAGAAGGAAAATCCTGAAAAATTAAACGCTTTTTAAGCTTTCTGGCGGCACAATAACGCTGCCCGAATATAAAAATTGCGTCGATTTTTCAGGATTTGAAATGCGCGCTTTGCGAGCCAATTTGAAAATTTTTCAGCCAGGGCAACGTTCCCTTATTGGTTGGACTGCCTTGGCCGTCCTTACCATAGCGATGGGCTGGCCGCAGGATGCCTATGCGCAGACCCTCGGTGATATGTTCGAAAATACGTTCGATAACCTAACCCCGCTTGTCATTTTAATGGATGCGCTGGCTTATATTGCCGGTGGCATCATTATCGGCCAGGGCATTCTGCACCTCAAGGGTCATTTCGATAACGCCGGCAACCACCCTGTCGCGCAAGGCATAGCGCGTCTGGCCGCCGGTGCTTGCCTCATGGCGCTGCCTACAGCGGCGCAAACTTTAGTTACAACGCTTCATCTGGGATCGAGCGAGTCATTTATCGGAACAGCCGATGGTATCGATGGCGTCGGCCTTGATGCGATGGTGGCAAATTTTGTCAGCAATGTCGAAGGCCCGCTGGTCGATTTGCTGTCCGTTACCGCCGTACTCATGGGTATTTTTATGCTCATACGCGGTTTCATGAAAGGCGCCAAATACGGCACCGATCCGCGCAGCAACTCGGTGCCTAATATTGCCACTCATTTGATAATCGGTTCTATCCTTGTGGTTGCCGGCCAAAGCCTCAGCACTGTTATGGCCTCGGTGTTTGGCGATGGTCTGGTGGAATCGTCGAGCAACATACTCGCATGGGCAGAATCAATCGATACCACCGGCAGTTTTGGCACGGCCGTTACGGCGGCGTTGACCTTCTTTCAGCTTATCGGCCTGATCGCCTTTATTCGCGGCTGGTATATCGTCAAAAACGCCGTGGAAGGCGCCGGACAAGCGACGATGGCCCAGGGCTTTACCCATATTATCGGTGGTGTTCTCGCCATCAATATTTATGCTTTTCTTGAAATCATGGACCAGACTTTCGGCACCGGCTTTCTTTCGTAATGTCGCTGGGGTGCAAAGGCTTCAAATTAAAGGTTTTAGCCAGGCAATTAATCCCTTGTTAAGGGTTTACTTATAAATTAATTGAGTAAATTGATTTTAAAATTTTATCGATAACTTGCTTGGGGAGAGTGACCATGAATAAGGCAAGACTGATGAACGAAATCATGCACGGCCTGCTGATGGCTGCGGTCATCGCTGCGGCTCTGCCGCTGCCTGAATTGGCGTGGGCCCAGGGTACTTCCGGTGTGAGCGGCAGCGGTATTGGATCTGCAGCTAGCAATATAACCGGCAATGAACTCAGCCCGATCACGACACTCGTCTCGGCTCTGTTTTACATCGCCGGCGGTGTTCTGATGGGCGCTGGCGCCCTCAAATTGAAGTCACACGCTGAAAACCCGACGACCACGCCGCTCGGTCATGGCATAGGCCGTCTTGGCGCCGGTGCGGCCTTGATGGCAATTCCCTATTTCGGTCAGACCCTGATCAATACGCTTCACTTGAATACAAGCGGGGTCGGGTTCTCCACTTTTGGGACTATATCCAACTAAGTTTGCCTATCTTTTTGGTTGACCATTGGCCCTCTTCCCGATTTCTCTCGGCGTCAGACGCTCTGCTGACGCCGAGAGGCCTTCCAAAAATTCCCATTTAAAATCGCAGCTCGAAAAAACCCTTCGCCGCGACGATTTCTGCTGTCGTTTTTGCGGTTTTCGCGCCGAGCAATATCAGCGTGTCGTTCCCTATAAAGAAGCCGGTAACCCGCCTCTGGCTACCGCCTGCAGTTTTTGCGAATTATGTTTTGCACTGGAACAGGCCGGCCTAACAGGCGCTGGCACCCTGATCTGGCTGCCGGAAATCGGGCAGGCCGAGCTTCATCATATTATGCGGGCCGTCTATATAGCGCGCGCCGCCAAAGGCGAACTGGCTGCCGCGGCGTCGAGGACGTTCGAGGCGCTTATGGCGCGCCGGGCCGAGGCTAAAAAGCGATTGGGCAGCGACGATCCCCTTCTGTTGGCGACCGTCATGCATGAATCCCTCACGGATGAAGAATATAGCAATATTAATGCGCGCATCGAAGGCATACGGCTTTTGCCGCTCGATAAAAGGCTGGTTCGTACGCGCAAAGGGGATATCAACCAATTCCCGCAGATGGTGAAATACTGGATGTCGCCCGAAGGGCCTTTTGCCGAATGTCCCGTGGGTCAATGGATCGAGCTATTCAAGAAAGTTCCTCCCGCCGGCGAACAGTCCGGAAAGCAGGGCAATTAGGGCTGGAGGTTGAAAATTTAGGAGATTAGAAATCATCTCCCACCATGCTAATCTGACTGTCCAATCCCTTGGCCCCCGTTCTGCCGTATGATTAATTTTCTCAACGAGGTCTTCGCAGCGTCTATGACGGCGCTGCACCAGTCGGTCGAATCGTATATCCGGCTCGAAACGGCCGATGACGATACCACCCTGGTGGCCGATGACGGATCTCTTGTCAGTTTCGTCAAGATGTTCGGCGCCCGCCAGATTATCGGCGATATCGAATATCAATGGATCGTCGATCAGGCGACGCTCAAACTTGGCGCGCGCTTCGACCGGCCCGGCTATGCCATGCAGGTTTACTTCATGCGCGATCCGGGTTCGGTCGGCAACGACATCGATCGCCTGATGCGCGGCAATCGAGCGGCCGCCCGCGGGATCGAGCTCGATCTCGAAGATCTCTTAAGCGAGCGCCGTCGCAATCTCGTTCGCTATATGGCGCATGAAGATATCTATCTCGTTCTATGGACGCGTCCGGCCGTCCTAACCAAGAACGAGCTTAAAAACTCCATCAAGCAGCGCGGCGAGAAAAAATGGATAACGTCCCGCGACGCGCAGTTTCCGCTCCATGCTCTGGAAGCTTTGCGGACGCGCCATAAAAGCTATATCGCTTCCATTCTCGCGGCCCTTGAAGAAATCACCATGAAAGCGGAATTGATGAACGCCCATGAGGCGCTTACCGCTATCCGCACGAGCCTTTATCCTCAAATCGGTCATGAGGATTGGCGCGCTAATCTGCCCGGCGATCCTTTGATGCCGCGCGCTTCTTCCCGTACGAACAAAGACGCATCCGATGTTTTGTGGCCGCCGCTGCGTCAGCAATTATGCACCGGCGATGCCGCGATTATTTCTCCTACCATCGCGCGTATCGGCAATCTTTTATGGGGTGCCGTAGATGTGACATTGGCGCCGGCCGAACCGTCGCCGTTTCCGCAATTGTTGGCCCGCCTGATCGATAATGAAGTGCCGTTCCGGCTTTCGTTTTTGATCGAAAGCGGCGGGGCGCAGGGCGTCGGCTTTCGGTCTTTTGCCGCGGCAGTTCTCGGCTTCACGAATGAGGTTAATCGCCAGATCCGTGAATCGCTCAAGGCCTTGCAACAGCTTTCGCATAGCGAGCCTATCGTCAAGTTGCGTATTTCGATCGCGACCTGCGCGCCATCGAACGACAAAAAGCTTCTGGAAGCGCGTCTTGGCGCTTTGACCCAAGCCATCGAAGCCTGGGGTTATTGTCAGGCATCTTCGGCTGGCGGCGATCCTCTCGAGACGTCCTTGTCTTCTGCGCTTGGCATTGCTTGCGCTTCGACGGCGCCTGCGGCCGTGGCTCCCTTCCGGGAAGTCGTCAAATTGCTGCCATGGCAACGCGCTTCATCGCCCTTCAACGAAGGCTCGGTTTTGTTCCGTACAGCCGACGGCCGTATCTGGCCCTATCAGATGGGTAGTACGCTGACGACCACGTGGTTCGATCTTATTTTTGCTCAGCCCGGCGCCGGTAAATCGGTGCTGATGAATGCGCTTAATCTCGGCACGGTTCTTTCGGCCGGCGTATCGCGTTTGCCCTTCATAGCCATTCTCGATATCGGCCCTTCTTCATCCGGTCTTATCTCGCTTATTCGCGATGCATTGCCGCTTGAGCGGCGTTTCGAGGCCGTTCATGTCAAACTGCGCATGACGCCCGAATATGCGATCAATCCCTTTGATACGCAGCTTGGTTGCCGCCATCCGCTTACCGAGGAGCGCGCCTATCTGGCCGAATTGCTGACACTGCTTTGTACCTCGCCCGGCCATCCTACCTATGACGGCATGACGCAATTGGTCGGTCTGTGCGTCGATGAAATGTATCGCTGGCGCGACGATAGCGGCGCCAATACCGAACCGCGGCCCTATCTGGTGCGCGTGGAAACAGAGGTTGATGAAGCGCTCGAGCGATACAACATCCATCTGCCCCAGGATCCTTATTGGTGGGATGTCGTCGACGCGTTGTTTGAAAAAGGCGCTTATCACGAAGCCATGCTGGCGCAAAGACATGCCGTTCCCACGCTTGTCGATGCCGTCACGGCCGCGCGCCGTCCGCAAATCCGCGCGCTTCTGGAAGGAACGCAAATCGGTGCTTCGGCCGAGACCGTCATTCACGCCTTCGAGCGTATGATCGCTTCTTCGGTTCGTGAATTTCCCATTCTGGCATCGGTGACCCGTTTCGATATCGGCGGCGCGCGCGTGGCCGCGATCGATCTGCAAGATGTCTCGCCGCAAGGTGATGATATTGCCGATCGCCAGACCTCGATCATGTACATGCTGGCGCGCCATGCGCTTATCCGTTCCTGGTGGATGGGGCCTGATGCGCTGCGCACGGTACCGGAACGCTATCATGGCTATCATGAGGCTCGTTTGCGCGATATCAGGGAAAGCCCGAAACGCATATGCTTCGACGAATTTCATCGTACCAGCCGTACGGGCGCCGTGCGGGCACAGGTGGCGCGCGATGTTCGCGAAGGCCGTAAATGGGGCGTGCAAATTGTTCTTGCTTCGCAATTGCTCGACGATTTTACGACCGAGATGGTCGATCTTGCGACTGGCGTATGGATTTGCGGCACGGCAGTTTCGGATCGTGCCATTGGCGACACGGCCGATCGCTTCGGTCTATCGGAAACCGCGCGTTGGGTCATGCGCTATCGTCTGACCGGCCCGCGTCCGTCGGGTGCTCCTGTCTTGCTGCTGCTTAGCACCAATGAAGGCCGTTATGAACAGCATCTCGTCAATACGTTGGGGCCCATCGAGCTGTGGGCGCTTTCGACCTCGTCCGAAGATGTCGATTTGCGCGGCCGCCTTTATGTAGCTTTAGGCGCCACGCGCGGCCGTCAGGCTCTCGCGCAATTCTTTCCTGGCGGTTCGGCGCGTTTGGAAATTCGCCGCCGTGTTACGGTTCGCACCGAGAAGGGCGAGATCGAATCCGGCGCTACAGCCGCCGTCATCGATGAAATCGCCCGCGAGTTAATTACCCATGCGCGCAACACGCCGATGAAATCATGAAACGCAGGATGGCTTAATCATGTCCGGAGGAGGACCAAGACCAGAAGCCGAACCGGCCTTTGTCATGATATTATTATTGATAATGTTTGGCCTGTTTTTGTGGGCCATTTGGTGGTTTTTCCGCATACCCTTGCTCGAAATGCTTCGTTATTTTCGATTGGCGGAATTGGGAATTCTGGATTTATTTACCGATCAGAGAGCTTGCTTTAACTGGCTCAGAGTGGCGCCTACTGGAAATGCGATCCCCCCGGAAAATGTTGTGGGACTAGCGATCACCTGTTTCGGCGCGAATATCGCCACGATGCCGCCTGATAAGGCTCTCGAGTACTATAATCTCAGCGGTTACAGCATTAACGCCATTGGCTATCGCGTCGGTTATTATCTTCACTGGCCGCTGGCCGCCCTTTTTATAGGCCTCGGCTATTATGCGATTTTCGTCTCGCCGCGTAATAAGTTTAAAACCAAGCACACGCTCGAAAGCTTTATCAAAATTCAAGCGAAGATGTGGCCTGTGATCGCGCCGATAGTGAATTTCAAACCGGCCGAGTACAGCGCCCGCGTGCCGGGTCAAGCTGTGCCCGATAAACTGCCGCCAATGGCCGAAGCTTTATCTCCCGAAGAATGGATTGCCTGGCATCGTATTCCCGTAACCAACGGAATTCCGGATCGCGAGGCGACGCGCCGCGCCCTTATCCAGCAATTAGGGCCGCGGTGGCAAGGCAGCATCGAAAGTCAGTCAGCTTATTTCCGGGCTTTATTCGCCGCCTACTCTCTCAAGGGCGTGCAGCGGCGCGAAGAGGGGGATGACTTGCTGGGGCAAATCTCGACTTGTTGGTCGCTCAAGGGCGGTTTCCAGCTCACTTCTGAACTCGCCGGTCAGGTTAATCGGTTATTGCGCGATCCTAAAGTTGGCGGTGAAGGAGTAAAAACCTCTAACAAACATGCCTATCGTACCACGGCCATGCTCGGCGTTCTTAAATGGTCGCGGAATATGGGCGGCGTTTTAGCGCCGGGCCAGTTCTTATGGTTGCGCGCCGCCGAGCGCGGTCTGTGGTATCCTTTGAACAATCTCGGCCGCCGGTCTTTCCATACCGAAGGATCCGGCGCCATGGCTCATTTTATGGCGGAAGAAAGCGCGCAGAAAGCTTTGCCAATTCCACGCGTCGATACGGCCATTGTGGCGCTCAATCAATTTCTGGCTGATCCCGATAAGCGGCCGATGCCGATACCGGAACGCGAAGAGCCGGGAGCAAAAAACTAAGAGGCAGTCCGCATGTTCTGGAATCGTGAAAAGCAGGTCGAAGTAAAACGGGTTGGCTCGACCCTGGTTGCCGTCTTTCGCACGAGCACACCCCATCTGATCTGGAAGTTCGATCTCGAGCGCCATCATAGTTTCACTTTGGCTATGCAAGGGGAGGAAGGGGATCTTGAACTCGGGGTCACTTCCACCAAAGGCGAGTTCTATCCCATTGCCCGCTTCACTTCGCGGGAGGACGCCGACGAAGCTTTTCGGGCCGTGCAAAAAATATTGATGAAGAAGAAATGCGGCTGGTTCGCCTGCATGATGAAATGGCTGGGCGCTCTTGTTCTGCTTTGCTTAATAACCATATTGGCCGGTGTGATGTATGTGGGCCGTGGCTTGCCGTTAAGCGCTTTATGGCCTGCCGCAGGCCCGGTGCATATTCATAATGGCGTGCCGATGCCGGCCGATCAGGTCCTGCAACCGCCGCCTTGATAAGCATAAATCTTTCGGGCCCTTGGCGCGGGTTTTAACCGAAAAGCAAGTATAAAAGCCCTAAGAGTTAAGCGCAGACCAAGGCAATAAAAGCTGCTATAATTGCCGCGGAGAATGTAATGCCTCTTTTGCTTCAAAAACACCGCGTTCCTCACCGGGCGTTGCTGCGCGACGTGCGGCCGGTGTCGCAGCGCGTTACAGATTCGATGGAGAAGCCCGGCTCGATAGCCATGGTCGGTTTTGGCTATGGCATGGCGCTGATTTTTGCCTGGTATGCTTTCGGCGCTCAATTGGACTGGATCACTTTTGTGGTCCTGTATTATTTCCGCTGGGCTTATAAGCGCCCCTTCAAGCTGGCGCTTAAATTTCCCAAATACGCCAACCTGCCCGATCCCAATAACCCTACCCCGGGTAAACCGGGCGCTGGCAAATCGGAAGGCATCCTTTATCTCGGCAATATCGTCGACAAGGAAGAAACGACTTATGAAAATGAGTTGTGGCTGACGAATAGCGATGCCCGCACACATATTCTTTATCTCGGCACCACGGGTTCGGGAAAAACCGAAGGGCTGAAAGCGCTTGTTACGAATGCGCTCTCATGGGGATCGGGTTACGTCTATGTCGACGGCAAAGCCGACACCGATTTGTGGGCCTCGCTTTATGCCATTGCCCGCCGTTTCGGCCGCGACGACGATTTACTGGTGCTCAATTATATGACCGGCAATTCAGACGACGGTTCGACATCGAACAGTATGAATCCTTTTTCGAACGGCTCTTCATCCTATCTCGCCAATATGATCACCAGCTTCATGCCGGATGCCGGCGGCGACAACGCGATGTGGAAAGAACGCGCCGTTGCCTTGATGTTCGCCTTGATGCCGGCATTGACTTATAAGCGCGATCATCAAGGCATGTTGCTCGACATCGGCGTTGTCCGCGATCATATCGAACTGCAGCCGATCATTCGTCTTTCCCGCGATCCGGGATTGTCCGAACGTGTCACGCATGCATTGGTCGGTTATCTTCATACGCTGCCGGGCTTTGTCGATGCCGCTTTCGACGATGAAGGTAATGAACGGCCGCCTTCGCCCGATCAGCCGATGTACGATCTACAGGTCGCGCGCCAGCAACACGGCTATCTGTCGATGCAATTCACGCGCTCATTGCAGATGATGGCCGACGAATATGGCTATATCTTCAAGGCGCAATTGGCCGATGTCGATGTGCTCGATGTCGTGCTCAATCGCCGCATCATGATCGTGCTGATCCCGTCTCTTGAAAAAGCTCTGGAAGAAGCGGCCAATCTCGGCAAGATCGTCGCCGCCAGCCTTAAGGGCATGATGGGCGCCACGCTCGGCAATACGGTCGAAGGCGCCTGGGAAACGGCTATCAGCAGTAAACAAACCCGCTCCGCTTCGCCATTTATGACCGTCTTCGACGAGGTCGGTTATTACACAGCGCCCGGCATGGCCGTTATGGCGGCGCAAGCGCGCTCGCTCGGCTTCTCTCTGGTTTTCGCCTCGCAAGATTTGCCGGCAATGGAAAAGCGCGTGAAGACGGAATCCAAATCGATCGTCGGCAATTGCAACCTCAAGCTTTACGGCCGCATCGAAGATCCGACCGATACGATGGATTTCATCGCCAAGCACACGCAAAATGACTATGTGATGGAAACCACGTCGATGAAGGCCCCCGTCAATACGGTGTCGAGCCTTTTCATGACGACACCCTTCTATGACAACCGCGATGCCAAGATCGAAAAGCGTATCAAGTTCGACGGCGACCATCTGAAATTCCAGCGCGAAGGCGAAGTGCATTACACGTTCGCCGAACTTTTCGGTTATGCCCGCATGTTTTATGTAGATGCCGGCAAAGTGAAATCGCTTCGCGTTCAACGCATGTTGCCGGTGCCGGGCACGACGTCTTCGACCGCTGCCCGCGAACGCACCATGCATGAGCTGGTTGCTAAATTGAAAGATGAGGAATGGACGGCGGCCAGCGCCTCGGGCGCGGTGACGGCATCGCCGGAAATCGACGCGCTTGTTAAAGATTTTGCCGGTGCCGGGGAAGAAAAGCGCAACCTTATTGAGGCCGGCATTAGTGCGGTCGTCAATATTTCGGCCTTGCCGCCGAAGCCGAAAGCCGAAACCGTCACAGACAAAGGATCGCGCGGTGCTTCCGATAGTAAGGCTATCGCTTCCAGCGGTACGTCCGCGTCAAGAGGCGGTCAGGCTGCGGCGGCTGCCACGGATGGAAAAACGGTTCGCCGCACAACGCAGACGCCCCTGCAAGAAGGCGACCAATATAGTATCGAGGATGTCGAGCAGGCGCCTGCCGGCACGGCTCAGGAAATATCTGGCGATGTTCCTGCAGCGGCCGGCGCCAGTACAGGCTTTGCCGGGACAGATGCCGATTTAGAAGTCGTCACTTATCCAGATTATGAAGAAGATGTCGGCAATGTCATGGATACCCAATTGCCGTCGGATATTGCCGCTCTCATCGAGCAGTCCGCCAAAAAAATCAATCGCGGATTGGCCGGTTCGTAAAGCCATTAAATAGCAGGGATTGCATTTGGGTTTGGGATTAGAGGAAAGTATCGCTACTATTCCCCGATCTTCAAATCGTTTCCGCGCAGCTGATGTCCATACTCCATATTTTTACTGGCCGCGAGAAAGACCGCGCTTCTCTTCATGCCGCCGAGCTAATCATCGGGCTGCAAGATGCCGGTATCGCGCAAGGCGTGGTGATGGATAACCGATCGTCATGCTATGCCGCATTGGGAAAAGCCGGCATAGCGATGATGCCGATGCCGCGTCTGCAGTGGAGAAATTCCCTAAGTCTCCGTTGGCATATGGCGAATTTTAAGCCGGGCCTCGTTGTGTGTTGGACGCGGGCCGCCGCCGATCTCGTCTCCTTTGATACCACGCCGCTTGTTGTCTGGTTAGGAGGACACGATGATCCGCATCGTTTTCCACCTTCCGCCCATTTCGTCGCGGCAACGGTCAATGTCGCCGCTCATCTGGTTCGAAACGAAGTACCGCGGTCTTGCATTCGTTTCATTCCGCTTTTTGCAGGTCTTTCCTCGGCAGGTCCGGCCGACAGAAATTTGCTGGCAACGCCGCGCGATGCAAAAGTGCTGTTGAATTTTTCACGCCTGCATCCGGGTAATCATCTCGATTTATTATTGGCGGTGCTAAAAGATTTGCCCAATTGCTATCTATGGCTTGCCGGTGAAGGACCTTTGCGGCGCGAGCTTGAAAAGTCGGCAATCGATAGCGGTTTGATCGAACGTATCCGGTTTGCCGGAAAATCCATCGATCGCGCCGCCTTATTGCGCGCGGCTGATTTCTGCGTATTGCCGGGTACCGAGGATCCGTCCAATCCTATAATCCCGGAGGCCTGGATGGCCGGCATTCCTATAGTCGCCGTACAGAAACCGGGATTTGCCGATTTACTGGAAGATAAAATGAATAGCCGCGCAGTACCGATAGATAACGTGTCTGCATTTTCTGGCGCTATCCGTTCCCTTATCGACGATGGCGATTTGCGCCGCCGTTTGGTCAGTCAGGGCTATTCCGATGCTTTGCGGTTTTACAGCCGTCAAACCGTTATCCGCCAGTGGATCGATCTTTATCAAAATCTATCGCTTCAAACGGCGCCGGCCGAAACGAACGCCAGCCAGGCTCTATGGGCTGGCGCGTCAGGCCGCTAGTTTTTATGCGAATTCTATTCATCAATCTTGCCCGAGCCGCCGATCGTCGCCGGAATATGGAACGGCAACTGACGGAACAAGGCCTCGATTTCGAACGGTTGGAAGCCGTCGATGGTCAGTCGATTACCGCAGCAGACCGTGGGATGGTCGATGAGGTTAAGCGCCGCCGCATTACGCCTTATCCATTATCCGATAATGAAATCGGTTGCTGGCTTAGCCACCGCCGGGCGTTGCAGGCAGTGGCCGAAGGTAATGATTTAATGGCCGTCATCATGGAAGATGATGCGGCGCTCGCACCAGAATTCGCGCAAGCGCTTGCCGCCATAGAAGAGCAAAAGCCGGTTTTCGATTTTATTTTCCTGCACCGGAAATTTAAAAAGGGAGAAATTTTTATTCCCTGCCGGATGTTACTGCCGGGCTTAAGTCAGGGGCGTGTCGGTCCTGCCCATATGGGCGCCATCGCTTATGTTGTTTCTCGAGAAGGCGCCCGAAAATTTCTTGCCTATGCTCCGCGTTTTGCGCATGCGGTCGATAAGGAAATTCATCGCTATTGGGCCAATGGCCTTGATATTTACGGTTTGGAACGGCCGGTGGTTACGCATGCCGATGAAGGTCATTCTTATATCGAGGAAACGCGCGCCCAGGATAATGGCGCTTCGCGTCCCCGCTATCCGCGCGCAGATTCGTTATATTGGATATGCTGGCGTAGATTGACCCGGCTTTCTGACAGTTATCACAAACGGCGCGCTTGGCATGCTTATATGAAGAAGGAAAAAAGATGAGGGGTGATCATAATTTTTTGCAGCGCCGTTTGCCGGATTTTTGTCTGCTCGTTTATTTGGTAACGGTAACTGTCGGCGCTTTCACCGGCGGCATGTGGGCCAGTCTCGGCATTGGCGGCGCGCTGATTATGTTTGCAGCCGTGTGGCGGATCGAAGGCCGGGCGCCCTGGCCGGCCGAAAGAATCGCTTTGATCCTGTCGTTATTGTGGATCTTTGCGATCCTCAATTTTCAATCCTCGCAACCGAAATTGTCCTGGCATGTATGGACAGAGCTGGCGACCATTTTCTTGCCGCTCGGATTGCTCGCCAGTCCCGCCATACAGAAACACGCTTTTTCTTCTCAGTTTTCCACCTGGTTTCCTTTGGCCATGGCAATAGGCGCATCTGCGCTTGGCATCGAACTGGCTCTGCAAGGACCGCTCCTGAAATGGCTGCGCGGGCCGAATGCAGGCCTGTTTCAATATAACCGCGGTTTTTCTTATCTCGTCATTCTTGCTTTTGTTGCCATGGCGAGTTTGTGGATTTTGAAGCGCCGTCTTCTGATCATTCCTTTTGTGTTGATCCTCCTGGTTCCTGCAAGCTTGACGGAATCGCGCGCAGCCAAACTTGCCTTGATCGCCGGATTGCTGGTGACGTTCGCCGCTTTCTTATTGCCGACGCTCGTGCAGCGAAGCCTTTCAGTTTTGCCTTTTCTCGCTGTCGGCTGGCCTTTTGCCGCCCAAAAATTATTTCTCGAGCATCGTGACTGGGTCCAGCACTTGCCGCCTTCATGGGAAGACCGGGTGGAGATCTGGGATTTTTTATCTTATCGAATTCTCGAGAAGCCTTTTTTCGGCTGGGGATTGGGGACGACGCCAACCTTGTCACCTGCCGAACCACACGGAGCGCTTTATCATTATGAAACGGTGCCCGTCGTCCATCCGCATAATGTGGTCATTCAGCTATGGATTGAATTTGGCGTGCCGGGGCTGATCTGCGGGATTATTTTTGCACTATGGGTCCTACAGCGTATCGGCCGCTTGCCGCCAACGCTTATGCCCTTTGCGGCAGGGGCGTGGATGGCGACTTTTTGTATCGCCCTGATTGCCTACAATTTCTGGTCGGATTCTTTATGGGCAGTGATGGCTTTGACCGCTTTCGCTTTCGGCTTGATGAACAGACAGCTGGAGTTGAACGGTTCTCCTCGTTAATGCCAGGTTAATTTCGATATCGGAACGATGTGGGCGCAGGACTGATGCCGGTCTTCCCAATGTCTCAGATATTCACAGATGTCTTCAGAAGATAGCCGAATTAACTTCTCGATAAGCTTTCTGGAAATATGATGAAGAGGTTTAGATTTCCGGAGATATATCCATGGGCCACCCCTCGCGACGGTTATCCGTCATTATGGCGGTTTTCGCGGCCCTTCTGCTTGTGGGTTTGCCGCAGGCTGCGCATGCTCAGGCCAGTGGTTCCGGCGTCCTGCAAAATGCCGATATGTCGAAATGCCGGGACAATATGTACAAGGCCAGCATCAAGCGCGCGCAGGATAAAACGGTAGGGCTCAATAAAGTATGGAGCAACATTACGCCGCCGACCATGGCAACCCAGTGCCTGCAAAAAGTGATGACGCTTTTGTCCAGCACCCTCGGGACGCTTACCGATCCGTTTGGTCTCATCTGGGGGGTGGTCACCAGCTTTATTCAAAATATCCTTTCGTCAATCTGCAATCAGATTATGTCTGTCGTAAGCAGCGCTATTAATATGGTCAAAAGCGCTCTCTGTATTCCCATACCAAGCGGATCGCTCAGTTTTAGTCTGGGTGGAGGGGGAGGCAGTTTCGGCGGCTCCAGCAGCTGTTCCGGAATTAGCCTTCTAGGCGGTAATCAGTCTAGCCCTCTGAATCAGTCGCAAAAGGGGCCTCCATTGCCGGCTACCTGGCAATGGTACAACAATATAACGCCGCGCTGATCGAGATGGAGATTAAGCGTGCGAAAAATGTTTAATATTTTTCAGAAACGGATTGATAAAGATCATCTGCCGCCGGGCAGGAAATCGAGATCTTTTAAATTCTTTGCCGCCGCGGCCTTGCTGGCAATGTTTTTTGCGGCGATGCCGCCAGCGCCAGCTGCGGCACAGACAACGGTAAATGCAAACATTATCGGAGATCCGGCAACCCTGCCGATCCTGGGCACCATCTCTTCGGCTATTGCCGGTGTTCTCAGCTTCCTTCAGGCCATTCAGGTTTTCATATTGCAGCATGGTTTCGCGTCCAATGCTGCAGCGACGATCAGCACGGGTTCTGTTATTAGTAAAACAATTACAGATGCCGCGACTTTTCAAGCTCAATCGAATTTGACAGCTCCTTGGACAGCCCAGATCGCGGCTCTTCAACGCGATGCCACGCCGCCCGATCAATCGACGGCGTGCCCGGCCATTTCCGATGCGCAGAACTATAATGTGCAACAGGATGCGATCAATAAGGCACAGCGTAACCTGCAGGCGCTGGCGGCCGGCGAAGGCAAGACAGGTGTCACGCCGGTCGCCAAGATTACTCAAGTCGTAGGACAATTATGCAAGCTTGGCATGCTGCCGTCTCAATCCGATGGCAGTTACGGCACATACTTATCGAGCATGAATTGCACCCAAGATCAAAATTTCACCAATGCGGCGGTATCGAGCTGGTACAACGCCAGCAATGGTTCGGGCCCGCTCGGCATGTTGGTACCGTCAGGTGTTACGAGAGATGCTAAAACCGGAAATCTGGATTTTTCGAATATACCCGCGGGCAATGGCGATTGCCGGACTGATGGAAGATGCTTCGCAGCGGCCATGCTGCATTGCGAGCTTCTCAAATTGGCCGATATGGATGATTCACCTCCCTATGGCAGTAGCGGTCAACCTACCCAGCAGATTATGGCCGCTATTGCGAAAGATATTGTCAATAGTAGCAACAAAGACTCCGCTTATGAGCAATGCATCAAAAACATAGGCTATCGAGCGATTTGCAATTCGAGTTCTTCGTCTGCCGCTATTGCTGCCGTCGGCGGCAGCGGAGGAGGAGGCGGCGCCACTTGCGCCCAGCTTCAACAGCAAGCCTGTAAGACTCTCGGCACCCAGCCGATAGCGGGAGCCAGCACGGGCACCGGCGGTGATGGCGGCGGCATGGGTATCATGACCCCCGATGTTCAGAGCTGCATGGGTGGAGGATCGGGCCTAAGTCTCGCCGAGCAAGATCGCGACACCATGTTTGCTCCGTGCCTGGACACGAATTACGCGACCAATGTCTCCCCCAGTTTAAAATCCTGGGATGAGTCTTCAAAAGACACCACCAATTGCCGCGAAAAACTTTCGGAATTTTATAATCGGATAGGCTCCAGTGCCGGCGGCTATGGGGTGGGCGGCGCCATATATCATGCAACCGAAAAGGCTTCAGGCGAGTAATCAGGCATTTTATTGCGTAAAAGCTAGTTTTAAGCTCGATCTTTTCGATCCCGGTTCAATCTCCTCATTCGGCATCTGTTAACCATTCTAAAGGCATAGTTAGAGGCGGAAAAGCAAGTTTCCGTGCCGTTTTAAACCGCATGGGTCACGCCAGGCGGGTCTTCTATTTTCCGAAGCGCTGAATGAGTTTTTCAATGGCTGATCAATCCACTCAGGAAAAGCCCGGTTCCACCGATGATCGCGCGCATATGCAGGCGCTGCTTCTGGCTTTTCGTCAGGTTGGCATGCCGCTTTTGCAAGTGTTGAACGAAGCACCGGCTGCAGACGGTCAGCAATCGACCGGTCCCAAAATCGAACAATTCAGCGCGCTGGTCGACAGCACAATCGGTTTAAGCCGCGCTTTGGCCGAACAGGCGGGAGCAAGCGAAGATCAAATCGATGCCTGGATCAGATGGGCGTTGGCCGGCGCATCCAGCCAGCTGGTCGCATCAAACTTCCGTGCGACCGGGCAAGCGCTATCGGCCGAAGATGCAACGCGCATCGCCGGTCTCGTCAATGAATTGCAGGATAAATTCAGATCGCAAATTCCGGTGGGAAGCGAAGCCATTCCCAACACCGTCGCAACCTTTCGCGCGCGCATGATGGAAACTCTGGTGCCCGTCGTCGGCGCCGTCGCCCAATATTCGTTCGGCCGCGCCGAGCATGCGCTTTTGGCCGAAGTGTCCGAACGTCTTGTGCGGACGGCCGATCAGGTGACGCGCGCGCTGGCGCCCCCGGGCAGCACGCCCGAAGAATGGCGCCTTCTTTGCTGGAATGTTTTGAAAGCGGCGGGCCAGATCTACACGGAATCTCATTATGCCGAAGCCGACCGGTTGCTTTACATGAATGCCGACGAGCGCGCGGCTTATTTCACCAAGCACGGCAATATCGTGCCGATGACACAAGTATGGCAGGCCTTCAATCAACGTATGGCGATGCTGGCGACGCTGGCGACATATCTTGAAACGCCCCCGGCGGCCCTGAGCCCGCTGGAAACTTCTCAGGCCTGGCAATAGGAGGGGATGATGGTTACCGCTCAAGTCCTCGCCACCTGTCTTCTGATGGCGTCGAACACCTATCAGGTGCCCGCCGCCGTAATGATCGGCATCATGCATGTCGAAGGCGGCCATGTCGGACAGGAAGCAGGGCCTAACGTCAACGGCACTTACGATCTCGGCCCCATGCAGGTGAATTCGCGCTGGTTACGTCAACTTTCGCAGATATGGCACGTCAATGAACATACCGCGCGCCTATGGGTGCGCGACAATGGCTGCGTTAATGTGCATGTCGCCGCCTGGATTCTTAAGCAAAGGATCGACGAAACAGGCAGTCTTTATGGCGGCATTGCCGGTTATCATTCCATGACGACCGGATTAGGCTACACTTATGCTAACAAGGTCGTTGCCGTTATGGATCGCAAGGGGCTCATTCGTCATGATGAGACTCCAGCCTCGCCGCATTATCGCTACGCACAGCGCTGAACAGGAATCGCGAAGGAATAAAGAGCTATGAAAAAAGTAAAATTGATTCTCTTGGCGGTTTTGATTTTCGTTTTGCTGCGTACTGATGCCAATGCTGCCGCCAAAACGCCCGATCCCGATCCTAGCGCCAACACCATGCTGGCGGGATTCATGAAAGAAGGCGCCAAAGTTTATTATATGGGCGAGCGTCTCGGTTTGAACGGCTGGTTCCTGGCGAAAGATAACCAAATTCAGATGGTCTATACCTTGCCGAACAATCAAGGCGCGCTTATCGGCGTGTTGTTCGACAAGGATGGACAAAGTGTCAGCGCTCAGCAGTTGAAATCGCTCTATGATAGCAACAAGGATGTCAGCGGATTTTTTGCCGCGTTAAACAATCCGGCGATGCCTGCAGCCGCGGGAATGTTGACGGCCGATCAGATGCAGGCCATGGCGCCGGCCTTCACGGGTGTTATGCCTGCGGCCAGCGTTCCTCCGCCTGCTTTAATGCCTGACGCCTCTCCCGGCGAACGTCTCGTGCAGGCTTTGCAGGCAGCGGGCGGCGTCAATTTAGGGGCGGCGACGGCCCATCAACTTTTCATGATAGCCGATCCCAATTGTCCCCATTGCCAGGCAACATGGCGATTGCTGCGCACGGCCGTATTCGGCGGCACGCTTAAAATCCGATTGGTGCCGATTGGCGCGATCGATCCCGACAGCGAACGCGCATCGGCTCAGTTACTCGATAGCGCCAATCCCCTCGAAGCATGGGATAAATATATCAGTGGCGACAATAACCAGCTGGCGGGTATGCCCAACCCGTCGGCTCTTCAGGCCGTGCGCGCCAATCATGCGCTAATCGAAGCATGGAAAATTCAGCAAACGCCTTATCTTGTCTATCGGGCAAAAGACGGAACCGTCAAAATTTTACAAGGCGAAATGAAAGATGCTTCCGTCGTTCTCAACGATATCGGACCCTGAGCGCACACATGGCAAACTGGCTCGAAAAATTTTTAGCGCCTGCGCCGCCTTCCCAAGGCAGCCGTAATCTGCCCGTTCAGACAAAGCAAAATTATCCTGTTGCGCCATCGTCCGGCGACTTTATGGGTGGATTGCCCAATGCTTCGGTAATCTACGGCATTGCCTCTAGCGCTCTTTTTGTTATCGCGCTGTCTTTCATTGTGAGCGGCCGCTGGATCACCGGCTTTCTGGTTATGCTGCCGGCCGCATGCTTTCTTGGCTACGCGCTGCACTTCATTAAACACCATCGGTGAGTTGTATGAAACAAAAGCCGGGCTTATACAGGATGGAAGAGCCGAATCAGTCCTCGCGGATCATCATGAAATTGCGCCTAAATTTCCGGATGCTTGTTGCCGGCACGCTTTTGCTGGCGGCATGCGAGCATACCGCAACCGTCACGCCGGTTGCGACGGAGCCCGATATTGTCACTGCAAAGCTGGAGCAGGCGGCCGACAAGGCATCTGCCGCGCTCGACAGTATCGCCGGCATCGAGCAACAACGCGCGGCGGCCACGCCGCCGGTCGAAGATTACAGCAGCGCACCGGCTAATCTTATGCAGCCGATTACCATTCGCTGGTCGGGACCGATCGAACAAATAGGCAAAACATTGGCTGACCGCGCCGGTTTGCAATTCCGGACCAAAGGCCGCGTGCCGCCGGTTCCGGTTACGGTGACAATCGATGTCTATCAGCAGCCGCTTATTCACGTGCTGCGCAATATTGGTTTGCAGGCAGGAGAGCGCGCCGATCTTGCCGTGGATGCGCGTGGCGGCGTCGTCGAGTTACGTTATGCCTCGATCGACCGGTCCTGATAAGCGGCGCATCGCCGCTATCCTTATCCTCCTTACGGTGATTGGAGTTCGTCCGGCACAGGCGGCGACCGATGGTAATTTCAATCAATCCTCCGTATCGGCGCCTATTTCCATGATGGCCGATCCGGCTGCCGAGCCGGCATCTCTGGCTGTCGATTTGCCCAACCCTTCCGGTGGTCCTTCGCCGCCGCCGCCGATAATGAAGGATCTGCAAGAACAGGCCACCGGCGAAGCGGTGAAGTCCGATCAGCTCGGTTTGCAAATCCGTGCACAGGCATTGCGCGAAGCGGCATTATCCTATGGCGCGCGCGGCGGTCTTGCTCATCGCACTTTCGAAATCCAGCGGCGGCTGGCCGAATATGACACCAGCCTTACCAAGGCATTCAATTTCCGCCGCTTGCTTATCGCCGCTCCCTCCGGCCTGCTCATCGAGCCTCCCATCGTCTCGGAAGCGCAGAAAGCAACTTTGATTGCATCGGGCGGCCAGGCTGCCGCTGTGGCCGATCGTGTTTATCGCATCAATCGCATCGCCCGCATCGTTTCAGCCTCGCGCGATTGGCATCTTTATCTGGAACGCGATTGGGGCAAGGTGGAACCTCCCCCCGGTATTTTACTTCCGCGCGACGATCCCGAACGCGCCGAATGGCGGCAATGGATCAAGCAGGGCTGGGATGCCGGCGTTGCCCAGGCCGAGGAAATTTTTGAAGCCGATCTCGATCGCATGACCAATGATTTTGTCGGCATGGTTCGCTACCGCGAGCTTCTGGCGCAAGGCATGATCTCGTCGCCTTATGCGCTCGGCGAAGATCGCGGCGTGACCGGCGGCGGCAGCGAAATGCGCATCGGCGATCGCGGCGTTACCATCACCGGCCCATCGGCCCTGATTTCGCGGAGCGGTCAATGGACACCGGCGGCACGGTAGGTCAAACATACGGCACGGCGAACGAGGCGATCGGCATTTGGCCGGGCGAACCTCTTCGTTTTACCGACATGCATTACGACGACATGCTGGTCTGGGCTGTGCGCCAGCGCGCGAGTGACATTACGGTGCAAACCGACCGGCCGATTTATATCGAAGTCGACGGTGTCCTGTATCCGATTACGCGGCGCAATCTCGATCCGGCCGATCTTGCCAATGCGCTTAACCGTTTCTACGGCCCGGACGCCTTGCCGAAGCTGGCCTCGGGCAACGATCTCGATCTGTCTTATGAAGTAAGGCTCGACCGGAACACGCGCTTTCGTTTTCGCGTGAACATCACCGCCATTATGAGTCGCGGGCGCGACTCCGTTCAGATCACTTTACGCAGTTTGCCTTCGATTCCGCCCACGATGGCCGAACTGGGCGTCGAGCAAAAACTGATCGATAACTGGTCACCGCGGCAAGGGCTCATTCTTGTCACCGGTCCAACCGGTTCCGGTAAAACCACATTGCTGGCCGCCGGTTGCCGCATGCTGGTCGAGCGTGAGCAGGGCGTGGGCAAGATGCTCACATATGAAGCGCCGATCGAATATGTTTACGACGCGGTTATCGGCCCGCGCTCGCTGGTTGCTCAATCCGAAATTCCACGTCATTTGCCGACCTTTGCGGCAGGCGTGCGCAATGCCTTGCGCCGCAAGCCCAATGTTATTCTGGTCGGCGAAGCGCGCGATCGCGAAACCGTTACTGCTGCAATCGAAGCCGGCCAAACCGGCCATCTGGTATTTTCCACGGTTCATACGATTGGCGTGGCGGCAACCGTTCGCCGCATCGTGGCGGTTTTCGAACCTGCAGAGCGTACCGAGCGTTCGGTCGCCATGATCGAAACCCTGCGCATGATCGTGACGCAGGCCCTGGTTCCCAAGGTGGGCGGCGGGCGCATCGGTTTGCGCGAATATTTAGTGTTCGACGAAACGGTGCGTGAAATTTTGCTGGATTTACCGATCGAGCGCTGGACCGCCGAAACACAACGTTTGCTGCAACGCTACGGCCAGACAATGGAACAAACCGCGACGCGGGCTTTCAAGCAAGGCGTGATTGACCGCCGCGTTTATCTTCAATTGCTTAAGGGTTTTTCAGGAGCCGATGACGATACTATCGATAACAGCGGCCCGAGCGATAAAGGCGAGTTGTAAGCTCTATGGATATTCACTGGCGCAATACACAAAAACCGGCACGCTTCTTCGTACTCGATGCGCGAGCATTTTTGGCGATCCTTCTGTTTCTTGTTCATGCGCGCTTGTGGACGTTCGTTCTCGCCATTGCGCTTATGATGGTTTTTTTAGTTTTGGAACGGCGAGGCCTTACATTCGAGGCAGCGTTGCGTGCTTTCCGCTGCTGGCTCTTGGGGCAGCGCCGGCCCGCGAATCATCGGCGCTCGATTCGTTATTGGGTTGACTACGGCTAAACCTCGTCAGCGAATCGCCTAATTTCTCGACATAAGAAAATTTTGTTGCTGAAATACCACATCGGATTGCGGCTGAGGCGGTCTTCCAGTCTATCGGTTGTCCACCTCCATCGGCTCCTTTAGGATGCCGATTCGCTGAGCCCGACAGCACATCTCCGTCCCACATGCAGGGAATCATGCCGCTCTCTTTTTCTCCCATGAAAGTTTCTGTTAAAGGTCTTGGAATCGCATTTTTTCTTTCGGGCGTAATAGGTTTTTCAACACCAGCGCTTGCCGGATTTCAGTGGGTAGCCCCCAGCGATCAGGCGGAAATGTCGCCTCCTGCAACATGGACTCCGCCAGCGCCGCCGCCTGTTCAATCGATGCCGATGACATCGGCTTCCCCAGGCATTCGTGTGCGGCCTTTGGCTGGTGAAAATCCCGAAGTTATTTCGCCAATCGTCATTGAAGGGCAGCCTCCTTTGCCGGCTGCAGCAAAACAAATGGCGCCGCCGCCCGCCTTGGCGCCTGCGCCCGTTGCTTCAACGAATTATGCTCCACCGAAAATGCAGGAGCCGTCTTTAGGTGTATTGCCGGCTTCTTCATCCTCATCGGAAACCGTAGTTCAGGGTTTTGCCAATAGCGTTCCTCTTCCGGTTGCGTTGCGACAGATTTTGCCGCCCGGTTATGGTTTTTCGATCGATCAGGATGTCGACTTAAGCACGCTCGTTTCTTTCCGGGGCGGCCAGTCTTGGCGCGATACTCTGCAAACTACGTTGCAGCCGGTTAATCTGACGATGCATGAGCAAGGCCAGATGATTTCGATCAGCCATATGCAGTCGGCCATGACATCTCCTCCGTCTTCGCCGGCGCCGGAAGCTTCTCCGCCAATTGGCACACCACCGCCGACATCCTATGCCGGTGCAAATTCTGCTGCAAATTCCGCGCCGACGCCTATCACGCCATCATTGCCTTCTTCGCCTCCCGCCAGAATAGTGTCGCCCTGGCCGCCGATGGCGAGCGTGAATGGCGCCAAGCCTGAAGTAACTCAACCGACATTAATGCCTCTCAATATTCCGGCTCCCCCTTTGGGCGGCGCCTCTTCGCCTACGGGTGCATGGGCGGGATCGCGCGGCGATACGTTGCGTAAGGTTTTGGAAAACTGGAGTCGTAACGCCGGTGTCGAGGTCGAGTGGCTGTCGGAATACGATTATCCTTTACAGGCTTCGGTTTCTTATACCGGCAGTTTTGAAGATGCGGTTCGCAGTCTTCTGTCCGGTTTCGAAGAAGCGCATCCTCAACCGGTGGCGGCTCTGCATGCAAATCCGGGAGCCGGTCAGACGGTCTTGGTAGTCGAGACGCGCGGCAACAGTTACAGCGATTAAGCGGAGAAGATAATGACGATTAAAGACTCCTCCAAAGGCTTGTTGGGCCGCAGTTTTATTATATTGGCGGTTTTTGCGCTCGGCGCAGCCTTGGCTGGATGCGATGCGGAAAAGACCCGCAATCTTATCGATCAGCGCGCCGGCGAGGCTCAGCAGTCCTTGGTCGAAGCGCGCGCGCCTCAACCCAATGCCAAACCTTATAATCCGTTGGTTGTTACCGATAAGGTCTGGAGTGGAAATGCGGCCTTGCGCATGCATCGCGGCATGCCGTTGCCGGCGCGGTTTGAAACCTCGCAAGGCATAACGCTTGTGTCGGGCGAGCCAATGTCGCTGTCGGAAATTTCGACTGCGATCACCTCGCAAACAGGTATTCCGGTTCATCTGGCGGATACCGGCAGGGGTGGCGGCTCAAATCCGATTCATCTTAATCCTACGCCGGCACCTTCGGCGTCAGCCGTTGGGCCCGGAACGATTCCATCGGCCGGTAATCCGCCCGGCGCCATGGCGAATGAACCGAGACCTAGCGAAAGCAGTAATGCCGGCGCAGCTTTTTTGGGTTCGAGCGGCGGCATGCTGGTCGCTTACGAGGGCCCGTTATCCGGTTTGCTGGAACGGGCGGCAGGATTTTTTGGCGTCGATTGGCGATATGACGGCACATCCATCGGCGTCGCGCGTTTTGAAACGAGGGTCTTTCTTATCGAAGCGCTTCCCGAGACCGCCACAGTTCAGGATAGTTCCCAAACTTCTTCCACATCCGGCAGTGCGTCTGGCGGTAGTGGCGGATCGTCAGG
>OLLY01000080.1_pt1 | contig 23953 bp, 27 predicted proteins | sample 1604681 | NCBI WGS metagenome assembly OLLY01 (sample SAMEA104055725, study PRJEB20765) | soil metagenome | biome: Arctic tundra; feature: Polygonal ground; material: soil | place: USA | collected 2011-09 | depth 0-0.5 m | reverse complement strand
AGGTTAAAAAATGAGGATATTCCCTAGCCTCTGACCTCTAGCCTCTGATTTCCGCCTCCTTCGTTGACATAGCACCAGTTTCATGGCAAAGGGCTGCGCCTTTAAAATTAAGGTCATTTGAGACAGGAGATTCGGACGTGGCTAAAACAGAATGGGGACAAAAGCGCATCTGCCCGCATTGCGGGACCCGTTATTACGACATGAAAAAGAATCCGCCGGTATGCCCAAGCTGCGGCACCGCTTTCGATCCTGAAAGCATGCTGCGCGCCCGCCGTGGCCGCGCTGCCGCCAAACCGGCTCCCGTCGAAGCCCAGCCCGAGGAAATCCTCGAGGATTTGCCGGCGGCCGAAGGCGGTGAAGAAGAAGATGCCGTCATCGAAGACGCCGAAGAACTGGGTGAAGACGGCGCGGTCGAAGAAGTGGTTGAGGTCGAAGAACAATAAACGGAGCCGGGCGCCCGGCTTTATGCTAAGAATGGCGCCCGCTTTCCCATCTTCTCTTGTTGCCTGAATGCAAATTATTTTCTTCTGTCCTCCGGCGACCGTCATCAATGGCGGCATCAAATTTATTTTCCGCATGGCCGAAGTGCTGCGCGCGCAAGGCCATGATGCCGTCATCCTCGAAGAACATGAACGCCGTCCCACCTGGTTTGCGACGCCTGCCGTGCCGGTTGTCGGCCAAAGCGTTTTGCAGCCCAATCCCAATCAGATCTATGTTTTACCGGAAGACCAGACCCATATGCTGGCGCCGCTCAAGGATTGGCCGCAGCGCAAGATCGTCTATATCCAGAACCATTTTTACGCCGGGTTTGGAGAAGGCGCCGCCAGCTATGCCGATTACGGCGTTACCGATATTTTTTGCAGCAGCCGCACGATTTTGGATTATGCGCGCCAGCGTCATCCCTCGCTTGCATCTCATCTGATCGCTTACGGTATCGATGTATCGATGTTTCATCCGGCCGCCGCGCGGCAGGATCGTATCGCCTTCATGCCGCGCAAGCGCCCGATCGAAATCGGCTATATCCGCGATATGTTCCGTTTCCTCTATCCCGCCTATCGTTCGTGGCAGTGGCAGGAACTGTCGAACCGTGATGAAAAAGAGGTGGCGCAGGCGATGAGCGAGGCCAAAGTTTTTCTCTCGCTCAGCCGTCTCGAAGGTTTCGGCCTCACGCCGCTCGAAGCGATGGCGGGGGGCTGCGTGGTGGCCGGTTTCACCGGTATCGCCGGCCGCGAATACGCCAATGAAGCAAACGGTTTCTGGGCCGAAGAAGACGATTTCCCGACATGCATCGCGCAGCTGAAGGCTGCCCTCGATCTGGCCCAAAACAGCGGCGCAGGGCATGAGGCTTACCGGCAGGCCTGCGCCGAAACGCTCTCCGTCTATACGGTCGAGCGCTTCCGGCAATCGGTGGCGGAAGCCTGGGCGCAAATCTTAACCTGAAAACATCACTTGTTTTTCGCGGCGTAATTGGCCATTTTGTCCGTCCTTGCGTAAGGGCCCATAGCTCAGCTGGGAGAGCGCGACAATGGCATTGTCGAGGTCAGCGGTTCGATCCCGCTTGGGTCCACCATTTTTTGCGCTTTGCGCAAAAAATGCCACGGCGTAGCCCTCTTGGGCGAAGTCGGGCCGGTTGCCGCGTTCGCTTCGTGTAGCACAGCCAAATTTTTCTTTTAAACTAAACCGGTGCGCTCGCTGTCAAATATGCCTGAAATTAGTTTTTTGGTATTTTGCCGGAGGGTTTAAAACTAGATGATCTAGGTCTCGAGGGTTTTTTCTTTGTGTGCTCTGTTTCAGTCTCACTTGTAGTCATAGTGTTTGCCAGAAGATCAATCATGGCAGCCATTTCATCATTAGGCCGAAGTTCGGCGTACCGGTGAAAAGCTCTTTTAGCTTTCTCAATTTGAGGCGGATTAGCACTGAGTAAAATTGTACCAAGGTTTTTGTGAGCTTCAGCCATATTAGGATCAAGCCGAATAGCCGCTTCGACGTTATCGATTGCCTCGCGGATACGTCCTACTTCCTTTAATACTAAAGCCAGATTACTGCGTACTATGGCTAAGTTTGGATCAAGATTTATAGATTTTTTGTAAGCCACAATAGATTCTTCGTATTTTCCCGATTTATGCAGCAAAAGCCCTGATGTGGCATGGGAAAAAGCGAAGTTCGGATCAAGCCGAATTGCTTCTTCACATGCCTCAGAGGAAGCATCATATTTTTCTTGCTCATAAAGGCGAACGGCAAGATTGTTCAGTGCTAGAGCCTTGCTTCTTTTAAGCTGAGGGAATTCGTAAATTTGTGATTCAATGTCAGGCATTCTATCACCGCAATCTTTTAAACTAAACCGGTACTATCCGCCTGTTCCGGCACCTGATCCACCAGATAGCGGATGGCGTCGTCGAAACGCGATGAGGGCAGGCACTTCATGTTCGGCACGCTGAAATGGTCGGCTAGCTCGCGCTCGATGCGGAACTCGCTCACCTTGGCCATATGTGCGACATAGACGATAAGGGCGGTGAGAGAAGTAACCTCGTTGGCCGAAACGCTGCGCTCGCCGTTGCGCACGCGCATTTTCTCCATCCAGCCTTCGGCCAGGGCGGCTGCGGCCAGATGCTGCAAGCCGGCTTCGATCGCGGTCCGGTTGTCGTCCGGCGCAGGGTTAACTTGCTGATTATTTTGCTCGGAGTCGGATTTATTAATCATGCTAAATAATTGTCCCTTTTATATATTTTGCTCTGCGGCGTTATCGTAACTGTAAAAATGAGGCTCTTCGATATAACGCCCTAAATATACATGCCCAAGGAGGGTAATAAAATACCAAAATTAGTTGCGAAATCGATATGTTTGGTATATGAAAGGTTAAAATAGAAACAGGCCAATAACGGTGTTGATCTAAAAATCGAAAGAAAGTAATGGAGCAGTTGAGACGACTGCCCAGAAAAAGGTAAGTTTATACCGAATTGTATTTTTATGCCGTGCCGCGCGGAATTAGCCGCGAATAATAATCAGAGTTTTTTCAGACGATAAGAGCGTAAACATGATGATCACTGCCGCTCAACTTAGAGCCGCGCGCGGTTTGCTCGACTGGACAAGGGCGGATTTGGCTAAAGCTGCCAATATCTCACCCGAGACAGTGAAGAACATCGAACACGGTACTTTCCGTCCGCAAGAAAATACGGCGGATGCAATCGTCAAGGCGTTCGGTGCGCATGATGTCAAGTTCACCGAGAATGAAGGTGTTCAAATAAAGCAGGAACTGGTTCGGACTTTTGTCGGCAAAGAAGGTTATATTGATTTTCTCATCGATATTTATAAAACAGTCAAAAATGGCGGACAGATTTGTCAGTTTAATTTTAGCGATAGCTTGTTTGTAAAATACAGCAGGGGACGCGCTGATAATCACACGCATGATATGAGCGTCATACCCAATCTCAATGCGCGATGTTTAGTCCCAGAGGGCGATTATAATTTTCCTGCTAAGTACTGTGTCTATAAATGGCTGAAAAAAGAACATTTAAACGCAATCCCTTATTACTTGTACGGCAATAATGTTGCGATGTTGACAAATGAAGAGGAAGAACAAATTACATGGGTTGTGATAGGATCAACTTCATTGGTGCAGGCATTTCGTAAGCAGTTCGATATGTATTGGGAAGAAGCGCTCGCAGTGCCAGCTAGTAAAGTCGGCTAAAGGGTGAAGGAATTATGGATACTGTATTAGCTCATCAATCGGTTCAGCCGCTTCAGGGTCAAGAACCTTTTCTTCTGCATGACATAGGCAGAAGGAAGATGGATTCTTTCAAAGATCAATTTTTTGTCGAAGGTTGCATTGCCCTGCGCGGATTTTTGCATCCGAATTTTGTGGCCGAAGTAAAAGCGCTGGCTGATGAACTTTTCATAAACAAAGCGCATCGCAATGATTTCCTGATGCCACAAACTAATTTTACGCCACGCCATCTGTACGTTGTCGGCGGTAAAGTTATGGATGAGCAGTCTCATATTATGTCTTTGTATAAGGAGACTGCAAAAGCCGATTGGTTTAAAGAAATTGCCGGAACAGATATCGAGTTATGTTCCAATCCAACAGAACATGTAGTTATGAGTCGGTTGATCAAAACCGAAGATACTCACGGATGGCATGAGGATGATTATGCGTATGCGTTAATCATGTGCATTGAGTCTCCTGGTTTAAAGCGAGGAGGCCACGTCGAATATATTGATAAGCGGGGAGAATTTCACAGAATGAGGCTGGAGGTTGGTGACGCCTATGTCATGAGAACCGATAAAGTTAGGCACCGGGTTGCTCCGCTGGGAGAAATAACTTATGCGCCGCGTACAATTTTGAATTTCACATATGGCGATGGCCAGGTTGTGCATCCAAATGGATCGGCTGACTTGTTCTGCACAGATATGCAACCTTTGCCGCCAATGGAGCGTCCACCGGAGCGTGTCCTAGCGCGGGTCTTAGGCCTCTAAGCTACCCAAGTTTTTGTTAGCCAGCTTTTCAATTCCATTGCGCGCAAGCCGTTGAACCGTCCAGTCACCCATCGGTTCTGCACTCAGGCGCTTATAAAATTTAATTGCCGCTTCATTCCAATCCAGCACCCACCATTCCATACGTCCGCAATCGCGTTCTAGAGCAATACGGGCCAGCTCCTTAAAAAACTTCGAGCCGACACCGTGGCTCCTATATTCTGGGCTCACATAGATATCCTCGACATAAAGCCCTGGTTTGCCAAGGAATGTCGAAAAATTATGAAAAAACAAGGCAAAGCCGACAGGCTGATGATCGATTTCGGCGATCAAGCATTCGGCAAAAGGATGTGGGCCAAACAGATTGCGTTCAAGGGTTTGCTCGTCGGTAATGACCTCATGTGCCAATTTTTCATATTCCGCCAATTCACGGATGAAAGTAAGGATAGTGCCTATGTCGTTTTTTATTGCTGATCGGATAATGCAATCTTTATTCATCTTTGCCCTCTCAAGTCGTTAACCTTGAACGAGATAACAAGCTATTTTGACTTAACAATATTGACAATTATGCCATAAATGAATAATTTCCTGCATATATTTAAATATAATTGAAATCGATTATACGCTTTACTGGGGCCGGGGAAAAATCATGCGCATCGGAATACCGACCAAACGAGACATCTTCGATCGCTTCAGAAATCGTTCGGGTTCATCCAAACCTCATACCAGTCCTGGCGCAAACAGCTTGCCGGATGGGGTGAAGGTTGGTTGTTACCTAAAGCCAGGCGGCCAGACTGAAATGCATTTTTATTTGCACAACCATTTTATGGCACGTCTCGATATAGATCGAAACGGCGTTCGAGTTTTATATCTTCGCGACGAATTGGCAAAACTCACGAATTTGTCTGTTGGCCCTTCAGAAATAGCCCTGCGGGATATAGAGGCTACGGTAAGAGAGGGACTAAGAAAAGTAGTGCTGACCGGTCCTTTTATTGCAAGCAGCCCGGCAGCTCGTGTGCCGGGTGGTATGATACGAGAAGTTATGCAGATGGGAATCAATCCTCCCATTCCCTAAGTTTAAATTACATGCCGATGGGCAAATAATTTCAATTTTTTTGAGTATATAAAATATAACTATTAGAGAATGAAGTTATGGATATCGTAAAAGAGTTCAAGCGATTAATAAAAGCCGACCGGGATCATCCACGACCTGGTAGCGTGATTTTTCATATTGATACTTTAGAGGATGATTTGAAATCCGGCGGTACGGATTCCGCGCAGGTACTTGAAGAACTGGTGGCCGATGCGGCGATGTACCGCTCACAACTCCTTGTTTTTTTCGAAGCTGATCGCCTCTTCGGAGAGGCGACAGCCAATAAACTGGAGATCCCATTTGCTGTAGTGCCCGAACCAACCGATGAAATTGACTTTTCCGGTCTTGCACCAGTACTAGCAAAAATATCAAAGGACGCAGACCAGCTTCAGAAAAATTTGCCTGTACGTGCGGTCTCTATGCTGATGTAGTGGCTTATGGACGGGGATCGTTCGAGTTGGAACAACGGTTACTTCGAGAACATAATGTCAAGGCACATCACGCTGTTTGTTTAATTGAAGTCAAATTGGGTGGCCGTGAGCTGCTTGAGCATTTTGATACAAGTTTATCAAGTCTATCCAAATGGGGACGCGTTGAAGGATTTTCTGCCGGCAGTCGTACGTCTCCTCCTATAAGAAGTCTGGCTGCCTCTTCGCCTAATAACTTCCCAACGCGCCTAGGCGCTCCAGAAGTTTCCTAATTTTTCTCGAGTTTTTCTCTATATTTACCCAAGCCATCATTTCCCCCCTTGCAATCCGCCCCAAACTATGATAGGAATATATTACCATCTCGTAAGGGGTAGCTTGTGCCGGTTGCCGGGCTCACGCGCTGCAGAGTTGTGAGAATAACCGTCTATCGAAGCAAGAGGTGCATGCCCTTACCCTGCCGAACTTTCACGGGCGAAGCAGGTTTCGGGAAGCGCGCGCTTCTTTTTTCTTTTTAGATGAGAGAATGCCGGCTGTTCAACAGCTAAAGGTAAAGCGGTAAGGCCAAGAGAATAGAATAAAAGGCCTTCGCTAACGACCCACGCTTACGTAAACGAAGCCGGCGGCTTTCATTTCGTCCGGCCGGTAGATATTGCGCAGATCGACCATAATCGGCCGCTTCAACAGCGTCTTGACGCGGGTGAGGTCGAGCGCGCGGAACTCATTCCATTCGGTCAGCAGCACGGCGGCTTCCGCGCCCTGCATCGTATCGTACGCATCTTTGCACCAGCTTACATCGGGCAGTAATTTTTCTGCTTCCTTCATTCCGGCAGGGTCATAGGCGCGAACCTGCGCGCCTGCTTTTTGCAAGGCCGGGATCACATCGAGGCTGACGCTGTCGCGCATATCGTCTGTGTTGGGTTTAAAGGTGACGCCAAGGATGGCAATCGTCTTGCCGCTCACATTGCCGCCGCAGGCCGCAATAATGCGGGCGGCCATCATCTTCTTGCGTGCGGTGTTCACATCGACTGTCGCCTCGACCAGGCGCAGCGGCACCTTATGGTCGCGCGCGGTCTTGACCAGCGCCAGCGTATCTTTCGGAAAGCACGAACCGCCATAGCCGGGACCGGCATGCAGAAATTTGCGGCCGATACGTTGATCCAGCCCCATACCTTTCGCCACCACCTGCACATCGGCGCCGGTTTTTTCGCACAAATCGGCGATCTCGTTGATAAAGGTAATCTTCACCGCCAGAAACGCATTGGCTGCGTATTTGGTAAGCTCGGCTGTCTCGAGCCTGGTAACCACCATTGGCGTTTCGATCAGATAAAGCGGGCGGTAAAGTGCCTTCATTACTTCTTCCGCGCGCTTGCTCTCGCAGCCGATCACCACGCGATCGGGGCGCATGAAATCGCCGATGGCCGAACCTTCGCGCAGAAATTCGGGGTTGGAGCAAACATCGAAATCGACGCCCAGTTTCAGTTTGGGATTGGTCTCCTGAACAATGCGTTCGATCTCGCGGCCGGTGCCGACAGGGACCGTCGATTTGGTCACGATCACCGTATAGTGCGACAGGTTCTGCGCAATGTCGCGCGCCGCCGCATAAACATAAGTAAGATCGGCGTGGCCGTCGCCGCGACGTGTCGGCGTGCCGACAGCGATGAAAACGGCATCGGCCTCGTTCAGCGCGGGCGTCAGCGATGTTCCGAATTTCAGCGTGCCTTTGGCGGCATTTTTGGCCACCAGCTCATCGAGGCCCGGCTCGAAAATCGGAATCTCGTTTTTCAGCAAGCGCGCGATTTTGCCGCTGTCCTGATCCACGCAGGTAACATTCACGCCGAACTCGGCAAAGCACGCACCGGAAACCAGGCCGACATAGCCGGCGCCTAAAACCACAATATTCATCAGGACACCATTTTCTGAAGGGCGCTCTTCACCTGCGGCCCGATCTCGGGATGCGCCAGCGCGAAAGCCACGTTGGCCTCGATAAAACCGGCCTTATCGCCGCAATCATAGCGCTTTCCTTCATAGCGCAAACCGTGGAACGGCTGACGGCCAATCAAGCGCGCCATATTATCGGTCAGCTGGATCTCGCCGCCCGCCCCTGTGCGCTGCGATTCAAGCTCCGCGAAAATCTCAGGCTGCAGGATATAACGGCCGATGATGGAAAGCGTGGAGGGCGCCTTGGCAGGTTCCGGTTTTTCGACCAGTCCCTTGATCTTGGCCAGCTTGCCGTCGTCGCTTTCGACATCGAGAATGCCATAACGGTTGGTCTGCTCGCGCGGCACATCGACCACAGCCACCAGATTACCGCCGGTTTTTTCATAGGCTTCAATCATCTGCGCAAGGCACGGCTTTTTCGCCAGCACCACATCGTCGGCCAAAAGAATGGCAAAGGGCTCGTTGCCGACCAGATGCCGCGCGCACCACACCGCATGACCAAGGCCCAAAGGCTCGCGCTGGCGCGTGAACAGCATCTGCCCGGAATCGATCTCGGTCGCTTCCAGCAATTGCAGCGCCGCTTTTTTGCCGCGCGCCTCAAGCGTGCGTTTCAGATCATTGTTGGAATCGAAATGGTCTTCCAGAGCACCCTTGCCGCGGCTGGTGACGAAAATGAATTGCTCGATACCGGCGGCACGCGCTTCATCCACGGCATGCTGGATCAATGGCCGGTCGACCAGAGTGAGCATCTCCTTCGGCATCGCCTTGGTGGCGGGCAGGAAACGCGTGCCGAGACCGGCGACAGGGAAAACCGCTTTGCGAATGGGCTGTTTCATCGGGCATTCGGGGGTTGGCATTCGGCATTCGGGGGAGGCGATAATTTCTTTTCCAGGCTCGATAGCATGCCGTTTAGCATTCGGCAGATGCGTGCAATTTCTTGAAACAAGGGCTCTGATTCCTCCGATGAAACGTAACCCAAGTTTTTGCTTATTATAAGTTGAGTTTCAAGCTCTGCTGCTGATCCATAGGCAATATTGATATATCGCATAAAGTCGCGGGTACTACGTTTGCCGCGCCCTTCGGCTATATTCGAGGGTATGGAAATAGCGGCGCGTCGAATTTGGCTTGTGAGTGTATAAAGCTCTTTACTCGGGAAATTGTCTGTTATTGTATAGGTCATAGTTACCATATCTATGGATTTTTGCCAGACTTCCAGATCCTTATAACTTTGAACGACCATTTTGTTTTTCCGAATGCCAAATGCTGAATCCCAAATGCCTCTCAGGCGGTTCCCGGCGGTAAGGCAATGGCGTCTTTTACCGCGCCGCAAATTTCCTCTAACGAAAATGGCTTCGCGATAATGCGATGCACCAGGGCATCGAGATTATGCGCGCGCATACGTTCCTGCGCATAGCCCGAGATCATCACGATCCGCAAGTCGGGAAATAGCCGCACGGCTTTGAGGGCCAGCGCAATGCCATCGACATTCGGCATGACGATATCGGTCACCAGTACATCGAATTTCTCGCGCGACAGCGCATCAAGGGCTTGCTGTCCGTCGGCTACGGCCACGATTTTATGACCGGCGGAAGCCAGCGAGCGCGTGATAAATTCGCGCACGGCGGGGTTGTCTTCGGCCACCAGCACATCGGCGCCCGTGTTATCTGCTTTTGCCTCAGTCATCGTGGTTCGGTTCGATAAAATGCATACGGATCTCAACAGTGGTCGATCGCGGCGCGTGTATTTCCGAGTTAAACGACACACTCTCGCCTGGCTCTACTGTAGCTGCTGGCGCATTGATCTGCCAGCTTTGCATGGGTTTGCCGTCCGACCCTATGGCCGCGGCCAGAATATCGGGAATCGGCTGCTGTTTATTGGTGTCGTTATGGACCTGTCCTTCCACCGCCAGTTGCAGAATGCCGCCATCAAAGCGCGTTTCCGAACGCACCTGCCGCAGGCTCAACCCTTCGCCGACATGATAGATATGCAGGCCCACCCGATCGTAAAAACGTTCGCTCCAGGGATGATCCTGGGCGATATCGCGTCTGGCCAGAACCAGCCATAACATGGCAAAGCAAGCGCCCAGGACAATGGCGGCCATAACCCAATCCCGCATACGCAAAAATCCGCGATTTTCCTGTATAACCGGCAGGCCGGAACCTTCCGGGATCGGCGCGGCTTCCGCAGCCGCAGGCGGCAAAGTCGAAAGCTGCGATGCAAGCGCTGTCGCCGGATCGGCCGGTATCTCGGCCATCCAGCTATGGCTGCATTTTGCGCAGCGGACCGTACGCGGACCGGCGTTAAAATGGATCGCGGGGACGAGATAGCGGGTTTGGCAGGAAGGACAGGCGAGGATCATTGCGGCTGCCTATATTACCATTCAGTTCCGCAGGCAAGGCCGACTGCGTACTAAGGCCTTGAGGAAAGGGACAAACCAACACTGGACGTGCCCAAGCGGCACTTTCTATTATACAAATACGGGATCGCCCCGATAATTGGGAGACTTTGTTTTACATGGTTTTGTCTTTCGATCAGGTCAGCCTTCATTACGGTCAAAGCCGCCCGGCTCTGGTCGATGTAAGTTTTGCGATGAAGGAAGGCAGTTTTTATTTTCTGACCGGGCCCAGCGGCGCGGGGAAATCCTCCCTGCTGCGGCTGATCTTTGGCGCCGCCAGGCCGACGGCCGGTGCGGTCTATCTGTTCGGCCGCGATACTGCCGGGCTGGAGAGGGCCGAGCTTGCCGCCATGCGCAGGCAAATCGGCGTCATTTTTCAGGATTTCCGCCTCATTCCGTATCTTTCGGTGCTGGAAAATGCAGCGCTGCCTTTGCGTCTGCTTGATAAAGATGACGATTATGTCCTCAAGCATACGACCGAATTGCTGGAATGGGTCGGGCTCGGCAACAAACTGCATGTATTGCCTTCAGCCCTTTCGGGCGGCGAGCAGCAACGCGTGGCGATTGCCCGCGCGGTCGTCAATAAACCCCGCCTTCTGCTGGCCGATGAACCGACCGGCAATATCGACGATCATACGTCGATCAAGCTTCTGCATCTGATCATGGAATTGAACAAGGCCGGCACGGCCGTGATCCTCGCCACGCACCAAAGGCATCTGGTTGAAAGTTTCAAGAAACCGGAATTGCGGCTCGAGGGCGGTTATCTGGCACCGCCTTCTGCTATGAAGGTGGCCTAGATGGCATCGCCGCTGCTCTTTGCGCCCGCTTTCCGGCATCAGAAGATGAGCTGGCTGTTCGTCCTCATCGTCGCGATCATGGTCTATATAGCGACCTTCGCGATGGCGGCCGAAGCCGCGCTGACATCGCTATCCTTAAGCCGCAACGAAGGCCTGGCCGATCATCTGACGGTGGAAATTCCCGCCGTTGAAGATGAAGCTTCCACCTCGCAGCCCGAGCGCATCAAGCAGGCGATAGCGCTTTTACAAGCAACGCCGGGCGTGAAGGATGTGCGCGCTTTGCCGGAAGAAGAAACCGAACGCCTGATGTCGCCCTGGATCTCCGATAGCGAGTTGCTTAAAAAACTGCCGCTACCGGCGCTGATCGATGTGGAGCGGTCCGACAAGAGTGTCACGGCGGCGATGCTGGAAGATCGCGTGCATCCGGCGGTCAGCGATGTGCGGGCAGACGATCACGCCGAATGGCTGGCCGATCTTGCCCATCTGGTAGGCAGCCTGGCGGCTTTGGCGGGGCTGATGATTGCCCTGACGGGTCTCGGCCTCGTGATCGCCATCGGTCTTATCTGCCGTGCCGTGATGGCGACCGAGCGCGATACGATCGAGCTTTTGCATGTTATGGGCGCACCCGACGGCAATATCGCGCGTCATTTTCAGTTTCATGCCAGGCGCCTGGCAAAGCCGGCGGCGATCGCCGGTTTTGTGCTTGCCGTCCTCAGCCTTGTTTTGCTGTTATTCTCCATTCGTCATGTGGTCGATATCGCCTCGCTGCAATGGCTCAGATGGGCGGGGCTTGCCATGCTGATGATAACAGTACCGGCCGCCGCCGTTATCGCGGCTTCGCTGTCGGCGCGTTTCTCCGTTCTCAGGCTCCTGCAATCTTTCCCGTGAGTTTCTTTCTATGGTGCGTGGTTTAATTCTGCTCGCAGGGCTTGTTGCGGCAATATGGCTTGGGGGATTGGTTCTGTTCGAGCAATCCATCGAGAGGATGCAGGCAGCGCCTCTCGATACGGGCGGCACGGACGCGATTGTCGTTCTGACCGGCGGCAGCGAGCGCGTGAATGCCGGCGTCGATCTGCTGAATGCGCATGCAGGAAAAAAACTGTTTATCTCCGGCGTCTATCCTGGCCTTACGCCCGAACGGTTATTCGCCGGCCTGCCTTTGTCGCGTGAATTGCGGGCTTGTTGCGTAACATTGGGCTATGCGGCCGAAAGCACGTTTGGCAACGCGCTCGAGACGCGCACATGGATGGAAAACGAGAAGTACCATTCCTTGCGCCTGGTGACGGCCAATTATCACATGCCGCGCAGCTTGATGGTATTTCATGCGGCTATGCCCGATGTCGCCATCGTTCCCTATCCGATTATGCCCGACGATGTGAAGCTGGCCGATTGGTGGCAATGGCCCGGCACCGCCAGCCTGCTGGTGACGGAATACGGCAAATACCTCGCCGCGCGTCTGCGTTTATGGATCGGTAATCAATGAAATTATGGCTGCGTTCGCTGATCCTCAATATCGCCCTTTATGGCTGGACGGCGGTGCTTTGCATTTCCTTGCTGGGCACTCTTATCCTGCCGCGCCGTGGCATGACGGTGGTGGTTGGCCTGTGGCTTTCGCAGCTGGCCTGGATCGAGCGCCATATCGGCGGCATCGGTTATCGGGTGATCGGGCAACAGCATGTGCCACCCGGCGCCTGCATCATCGCCGCAAAACATCAATCGGCATGGGAAACATTCAAGCTGCATCTTCTGTTCGGCGATCCGGCCGTGGTGCTGAAGGCGGAACTGCTCGATATCCCTTTATGGGGCTGGTATGTGCGGCGCGCGGGCATGATCCCCATCGACCGTTCGCGCGGGGCCGAAGCTCTGCCGCGCATGATGCAGGCAGCACATAAGGCCGCCGGTGAAGGCCGCAAGATCGTGATCTTTCCGCAAGGCACGCGCACGGCTCCGGGCGAAGTGCGCGCTTACAAAAGCGGCGTCGCCGCACTTTATGAGGGGTTGAATTTGCCGGTCGTGCCGATGGCGCTCAATTCCGGCCTGTTCTGGCCCAGGAACAGCTTCATCAAAAAACCCGGCACAATCACGATCGAATTCCTACCGCCGATTCCGCCCGGCCTGCCGCGCGCCGATATGATGGAGCGGTTGAAAAACGGACTGGAAGCGGCGTCGGATAGATTATTGCAGGAAAAAGCCTGAGAATCATCGAACCCGAAATCTTGTGAAGCCGGAGATTTCAGTTTAGCTTTGCTGCAAAAGGGAGCCTTTCCATGACCGACGATTATATCCGCACCAAAATCCGCGATGCGCTGGCCGCCACCGACGATAACAAGCACGATGCCCAGAAACTGCTGATCACCTGGGCGGTGCGCGATCCTTCATTGTTGCTCGGCATGACCAAGCAGCATCTGAAAGCCATTGCTGCGACTCTGGTCGAGCATGAGCTGCGCGTCAGGGGCGAGGATACCGACGACGGCCCCGATCGTTTTCCGCAAAGCGCAATCGACGACATGATCGCTTCAGGCGCGCAATCGAAAGAGAAGCGCACGCATCGCCATCTACCGCCGCCGAAATCGACCGAACGGCAGGCGAACGCCATCCGCAAGCTTGCGGCAGCGTATACGAAGAAGAAAAAATAACGTCATCCCGGAAAATTTTCGCTTCGTGGCGCCGCGAAGCGGAGACGCGAATGAAAATTGATCCGGGATCCAGTTGACCTGTCGATTGGAAATAATTGATAAATTTCCGGCTGAACGTTCGGCAAGAAATTCGATCTATGGCCTTAGCGGATAGCGTAACTGGATCCCGGATCTGCGCTTCGCTGCGCGAAGCTTGTCCGGGATGACGTCTGTGGCCTTATTTGCTCTCCCCCGCCATCGGGCGCAGGACTTCGCACAGATTTTCCTGGCAATTGATCAGCAGGGCATCCGCCGTTTTCGGCGCGTTGGCGTCTGCCGCTTTCGGCAGATTGCAATCGACCTTGTAAACAGTGCTGCCGTGGCTGCCGATCGATTGCCGGTAAACGTCGATCTTTTTCGGCAGGCAGTTATTATTGCGCGCGATCTCGCCTGCTTCCTTCTGATTAATGTCGGCATGCGCCGGCAGGGCGCCGAGGAGCGCGAAGGCGAAAAAAAGGACGGCCACGAATCGCATGGCCGCCATCTTCAAACGTCAGTGGTTAACGGGTAGTTACCTTAATTGGCTTCGGCGGTAGCCGCCTCTGCGGTTTTTTGGCTTTGCCTGACAAACCGGTTTATTGTTCTTTCGGGTAACTTGTCGAACACTTGTTCAAAAGGAAAATTGGTCTGCAAGGTTGGGTAATCGTCGGTATCATAAAGAGGATCAGGAATTTCTCCTTTTCCGAAACGCACCAGGCGCTCAATGACTATTCCATATACTGTGTCTTCCATATCGTAGCGTTCCATACGCGAGGTCGATGTGTCCTTTGCATCATTGAGAAGAAGCTCAATTATTTGTCCACGCCCCGCAACATTATCGGCAGTCTGTCTCGCGTCTTCCAATGACTTATCGGTGATTGATTGAATAACCGTATCAAGTTGTGCGACATTTTGTTTGAGTTCCTCGAATACGTTTCTTGCGCATTCGATAAAAGCTTTGCGCACTTCGGGAACGGTAGGGGTATCGTCGCGAAAGGCCAATTTTTCTTCGTGAGCAATCAAATCTTTTTCGCGGAGCATACGTAGTGCCGTTGATCGAAATCCTCGCATTTTATTCCTCATAAATTATCAAAATTCATTTATCGAGCAGAATACCCGAAAATAAAAAGCACGGAAAGACCGAAATCTTCCCGCGCTTTGTTTGGTTAATGTCTTCGCTTAGTACGAATAATACATATCGAATTCCACCGGATGCGGAGTCATGCGGAAGCGGTCGAATTCTTCGCGCTTCAGATCGAGATAGGACGAGATCATGTCTTCCGTGAAGACGCCGCCCTTGAGCAGGAAGGCCTGATCCTTCTCGAGCGCATGGATCGCTTCCAGCAAGGTGCCGCAAACGGTCGGGATCTTGGCCAGTTCCTTCGGCGGCAGATGGTACAGATCCTTGTCGGCCGGCTCGCCGGGATGGATCTTGTTCTTGATGCCGTCCATGCCCGCCATCAGCATCGCCGCATAAGCGAGATACGGATTGGCGCAGGCGTCGGGGAAGCGCACTTCCACGCGCTTGCCCTTCGGGCTGTCGACGAACGGAATGCGGCACGAAGCCGAACGGTTGCGCGACGAATAAGCCAGCAGCACCGGCGCCTCGTAACCCGGCACCAGACGTTTATAGCTGTTGGTGGTCGGGTTGGTGATGGCGTTCAGCGCCTTCGCGTGCTTGATGATGCCGCCGATGTAATACAGGGCGGTGTCGGAAAGACCGGCGTACTTCTTGCCGGCGAATAAAGGCTTGCCGCCTTTCCAGATCGATTGGTGCACATGCATGCCCGATCCGTTGTCGCCATAGACCGGCTTCGGCATGAAGGTCGCCGATTTGCCGTAGCTCGCCGCCACATTGTGCACGACATATTTATAGATCTGCATGTTATCGCCGCAGCGCGTGAGCGTATCGAACTTGATGCCGAGCTCATGCTGCGCGGTCGCCACTTCGTGGTGGTGCTTTTCGACTTCGACGCCCATCTGCTTGATGACGTTGACCATCTCCGAACGCAGATCCTGCGCGCTGTCGACCGGGTTGACCGGGAAATAGCCGCCCTTGACGCGCGGCCGGTGGCCCATATTGCCTTCGGGCGATTCCTCGCCGCTTCTGTGCGGCGCTTCGATCGAATCCAGCTTGTAGAAAGTATAATGCGATCCGACGCTGTAACGCACATCGTCGAACACGAAGAATTCGGCCTCGGGCCCGAAATAAACCGTGTCGCCCATGCCGGATGAAACAAGATATTTCTCGGCCTTCTTGGCGATCGAACGCGGGCAACGCTCGTAAGGCTGGTTGGTGATCGGATCGTACACGTCGCAATAAATCGCGACCGTGGGTTCGGCATAGAACGGATCCATCACAGCCGTGTCGGTATCCAGCATCAGTTTCATGTCGGATTCATTGATCGACTTCCAGCCGGCGATCGATGAGCCGTCGAACATAATGCCTTCTTTGAAAACGCTCTCGTCGATCGTGTCTTTGTGCTGTGTGAGATGTTGCAGTTTGCCTCTAGGATCGGTGAAGCGAAGATCGTAATATGTGGCGTTATGTTTTTTGGCGAGTTCAAGAACGGATTTCGGCGTGGCGGGCATGGATCAATCCTTTGTGTGGGTGTGAAAAGAAGCGGTTTGCACAGCTATTTTTGAACCGAAAGCGTTATGGCATGCCCCCAAAAGCTTGACAACTATGGATCGTTTTGGTTTTGTTACGTTATTAACCCTTGCCGCCCGGCCCTTGATCGACCTTTGGTTAACGTGCCTTTGGTTGTAGCCAGGCCGGGCCTTTTTTATGGTATGAAGTCAGACTATGGCGGCCATAGCTCAGCTGGTAGAGCACTCGGTTGTGGTCCGAGTTGTCGCGGGTTCGAGCCCCGTTGGCCGCCCCATCCTGCTCCGCTAAAGCTTCGCAGGACAAGCCCTTCAGGGCTTGGCATGCGAAAACAAAAAAGGCGCAGGATGCCCTGCGTAGCTTTAGCGAAGCAGGGCTCTCTCGGCTCGTATCTGCCATGCCATATTTCGACTCAACTAACTGGAATCGCCACGCGATCCTCACCTGCGCCGAAATGCGCCGTGCGGAAGAACTCGCTTGTGCCAAAGGCACGGCGAGTTTCGATCTCATGCAGCGCGCGGGCGAAGCGGCCGCTAAAATTGTCATTCAAAAATGGCAGCCGTGCCGGGCGTTGGTTCTATGCGGTCCCGGCAATAATGGCGGCGATGGATTTGTGATTGCCGAAACTCTGCGTGCGGCCGGATGGGATGTAACTGTAACTACCCTCTCCCGCACTGCGGGTGAGGGAGACGCCGCACGAGCCGCGAAGAACTGGCAAGGCAAAACAATCTCGCTTGAGAATGTTTCATTCGATCAGACGGATCTTGTCATAGATGCTTTGTTCGGCACCGGCCTGACGCGAGCGCTCGAAGGCGTTGCACGCAAAGCAATCGAAAAACTTGCTGCTTCGAATATTCCGGTTGTTGCCGTCGATTTACCCAGCGGCGTGAATGGCGATAACGGCGCTATCATGGGCATGGCGCCTGAGGCCGCGCTGACCGTCACGTTCTTCCGTAAAAAATTTGGACATTTAATGCTGCCCGGCGCCGCTTTGTGTGCCGGGACGATTGTCGCCGATATCGGTATTGACGATGCTGTATTGGATGCGATCGCGCCACGCGCTGCCGAAAATGCTCGCGATCTGTGGATCGATTTGTTTCCGTTTCCCAAAGCCGAAAGTCATAAATATACCCGCGGTCATTTGCTCATTGCCGGGGGCGCCGTAATGACGGGAGCCGCGCGTCTGGCCGCGCGCGCCGCGCAACGTATCGGCGCCGGGCTTGTAACTGTGGCCGCGCCGCAAGCGGCTGTGCCGCTTTATTCCGAAGCGCTCGAAAGCGCTATCGTGCATCCCGCCGATACGCTCGCTGCCTGGCAAACATTGCTCGATGATGAAAAACGCAATGCTGTTCTGATCGGTCCCGGTCTTGGACTCGGCGCTGCGCAGTTGGAATTTGTTCTCGCTGCCCTGGCGGCGCGTAAACCTTGCGTCCTCGATGCCGATGCGCTGACCAATTTTGCATCATGTCCCGAGCGGCTTTTCGCAGCCCTGCATTCTTCTTGCGTGCTTACACCGCATGAAGGCGAGTTCGCCCGTTTGTTTGGTGAGAAAATTTCCCGCCATACCGACAAGCTCGCCCGCGCGCGCCGTGCGGCTGAAATCGCCGGCTGTATTGTTTTGCTTAAGGGCGCCGATACGATCATCGCCGATCCCGCAGGCTTTGCTGTGATCAATAACAATGCGCCGCCCTGGCTGGCTGTGGCCGGAGCAGGCGATGTGCTGGCCGGTCTCATCGCAGGTTTGCTGGCACAGAAAATGCCCGCTTTTACGGCGGCAGCAGCAGCGGCCTTTATCCACGGCGCGGCGGCGCAGAATTTCGGGCCTGGCCTGATTGCCGAAGATCTCGTCACCGGTATCCCCCCGGTTCTAAAGGGGTTGTCAGAATCAACGCCGGGCGTATAGTCGAAGCATCCCAAGGAGATCCTCTCTCCATGCTTACGTCGCTTCGCAGTTCCAATACCAGCATCGAAGAAGGCGCTGTTTATCGGCGTCCCGGTACCGGTTCGGTCACCGAAACGGCTGAAGTGCTCGAGGTCGCCCGCGATAACATGGGTATTCCCCATGTGCGGTTTCGCCTCCGGGTCGCGCGGGGTACGGATGCGCGGGTCGAACAGCGCACCCTCGCTCTCGATATCTTCTATGCCCGCTATAAAGAACGGGTCCACGGCCGTTAACCAAACACCGTGCAATCATGCGAAAAAAGCAAAATTTGGCTCCCGCCGCTCTTTGGCGTAGAAGCCTATCGCGCACTCGCTTATAGTGCGCTTCTGCGAGTGACGGGCGGGCGTGGCGGAACTGGTAGACGCGCCAGGTTTAGGTCCTGGTGGCCGTAAGGTCATAGGGGTTCAAGTCCCTTCGCCCGCACCACGCTTCGCCTGCGGCTACGCGTGGCGCAGCCACAAGTAGATGCAGGCGAAGCGTGTCCGGCGTAGCTGGACGCAGTGGAAGCAAAGACGGACTAGTCGCAGCGTTCGCGCAGCCATAACCATTAAACCGATAAGGATTTAAAAATCCCATGACCCAAGTTCAGGAAACCGTGAAAAAAGGCCTCAAGCGCGAATTCAACATCAAGATCGCGCAGCAGGATATCGAGAAATTCATTGCCGCTAAACTCCAAGAGTTCGGCCAATCCGCGAAGCTGCCCGGTTTTCGTCCCGGCAAGATTCCGCTGCCGGTTTTGCAGCAGCGTTTCGGCGCCTCCGCCCGCAGCGAAGTGATCGATCAAACCGTCTCAAAAGCTACGCAAACGGCGCTCAGCGAACGCAATTTACGTCCGGCCGCCGAGCCGCAGGTCGAGCTTATCAGCTTCGGCGAAGGCAAAGATCTCGAATTCAAACTTGCCGTTGAAATTCTGCCGGAAATCACGCCGGCCGATTTCGGCAAGATTACGCTCGAACGCCTTACGGCCGATGTCGCCGATAAGACAATCGACGAAGCCATTGGCCGCATCGCCAAATCTATGCGCGAACCGGAAGCGACCGAAGGCCGCGCGGCGCAAATGGGTGATACTGTCATGCTCGATTTCGACGGTTCGGTCGACGGCAAGCGCGAACCCGGCATGAAGGCCGAAGGCCACCGGCTCGAACTCGGCACCAAATCCTTTATCGATACGTTCGAAGAACAATTGGCCGGCATGAAAGCCGGTGACAAGAAGACGGTTAAGGTCACGTTCCCGGAAGAATATCACGCCCCCAATCTTGCCGGTAAAAAGGCCGAGTTTGCGGTCGAGATAAAGCAGGTTCTGGCGGCGAAGCCGGTCGAGATCAATGACGATCTGGCCAAGGAGCTTGGCCTTGCGGATGTCGCCGCGCTGCGCAAGCGCGTATCCGACGATATCGGCGCCGATTACGGCCGTATCAGCCGCGCGATTATCAAGCGCCATTTGCTCGACAAGCTGGCCGAAGCGCACGATTTCGAATTGCCGTCCGGTATGGTCGAAACAGAATTCACCGGTATCTGGTCGCAAGTCGAAGAAGCCAAGAAGAATAGCCGCTTGCCGGCCGACGAAGCCAAGAAAAGCGACGATCAGCTGAAAACCGATTACCGCAAAATCGCGGAACGCCGTATTCGTCTAGGTCTGCTGCTCGCCGAAGTGGCGCGCAAGGCCAAGCTGGAAGTGTCATCGGCCGAGTTGCGCAACGCGATGATCGCCGAAGCGCGCCGTTTTCCCGGACAGGAAAAAGCGGTGGTCGATTACTATACCCAGACCGAAGGCGCTATCGAACGGCTGCGCGCTCCGCTCTTGGAAGAAAAAGTGGTCGATCATATCCTGGCCCAGGCCAAAGTGACCGAACGCAAGATTTCGGCGGACGAATTGACTAAAATACCGGAAGAGATGGACTAAGGACACAGTCGGCGGGTTTGCAATTATGGCCCCTTGATATCGCCGCCATAATCGCTAGATTCCTAGTTCTCGCCCGTCTTCAGGAGCTCTCCTATGCCCACCGATATGGATCCTATTGAAAGAATGAGCACGCTGGTGCCGATCGTCATCGAGCAAACCGCGCGCGGCGAACGTTCGTTCGATATTTACTCGCGCCTTTTAAAAGAACGCATCATTTTCATGACCGGTCAGGTCGAAGACCATATGGCCAGCCTGGTCTGCGCCCAGCTGCTGTTCCTCGAATCCGAAAACCCAAGCAAGGAAATCTCGTTCTATATCAATTCCCCCGGCGGCGTCGTGACATCGGGCCTCTCGATCTACGACACAATGCAATATATCAAGGCGCCGGTTTCGACCGTGTGCATTGGTCAGGCAGCCTCGATGGGCTCGTTGCTTCTGTGCGCCGGTGAAAAGGGCAAACGCTATTCGCTGCCCAACAGCCGCGTCATGATCCACCAGCCGTCGGGCGGCGCCCAGGGTCAGGCGACCGATATCGAGATTCAGGCTCGTGAAATCCTCAAATTGCGCCACCGGCTCAATGAGATATATGTCAAGCATACCGGCCAGCTGCTGGAAAGGGTCGCGACGGCGGTCGAACGCGACAATTTCATGTCGGCCGAGGAAGCCAAGGCTTTCGGCCTGATCGACCAGGTGGTGAGCAGCCGTCCCGGCGGCGCCGAAAACGAAAAGAAAGCGGCTTGATTACCGAAAATCCGAGACGAAATACCGCTATCGAAACTTTCGTTCGTGCCGCGGTTTTCCCCGTTTGATTCAAAGTGCTTACCGGTAGATGCTCATCTATTGTTGCGTATGCGAAATCGGCATTTGCGATAAAACCGCGGCATTCTGCCACCGAATAAATTTCCTGCGTCCCTCAATATGGACGCAAGCTTAATAATCCGGTAACCAGGGAAGCGATATCCTGATTGTGATGGTAACACGCCACGCGCCGGGAGGCTGGCAAACACGATGACGAAATCTACTACCAGCGACACTAAAAACACCCTCTATTGCTCGTTCTGCGGCAAGAGCCAGCACGAAGTGCGCAAGCTCATCGCGGGCCCGACCGTATTCATCTGCGATGAATGCGTCGAATTGTGCATGGATATCATCCGTGAGGAGAGCAAGACCACGCTGGTGAAATCGCGCGACGGCGTCCCGACGCCCAAGGACATCATACAGGTGCTTGACGATTATGTGATCGGACAGGTGCATGCCAAACGCGTCCTCTCGGTCGCCGTTCATAACCATTACAAGCGCCTCGCTCACGGCGCCCGTAATTCGGATGTCGAACTGGCAAAATCGAACATCATGCTGGTCGGCCCCACCGGCTGCGGTAAAACTTTGCTGGCCCAAACCCTGGCCCGCATCATCGACGTGCCCTTCACGATGGCTGACGCCACCACGCTGACCGAAGCGGGCTATGTCGGCGAAGACGTCGAAAACATCATCCTCAAATTGCTGCAAGCCGCCGATTATAACGTCGAGCGTGCGCAGCGCGGCATCGTCTATATCGACGAAATCGATAAGATCAGCCGCAAATCCGACAATCCCTCGATCACGCGCGACGTTTCCGGCGAAGGCGTACAGCAGGCCTTGCTCAAGATCATGGAAGGCACGGTTGCATCGGTGCCTCCGCAAGGCGGCCGCAAGCATCCGCAGCAGGAATTTCTGCAGGTCGATACCACCAACATTCTGTTCATTTGCGGCGGCGCTTTTGCCGGCCTCGAGAAAATCATCTCGGCGCGCGGCCGGGGCTCATCAATCGGTTTCGGTGCCGATGTGCGCGGTCCCGACGAACGCCGTACCGGCGAAATTCTCAAGGAAGTCGAGCCCGAAGATTTGCTGAAATTCGGCCTGATACCCGAATTTGTCGGCCGCCTGCCCGTGGTCGCCACGCTGTCGGATCTCGACGAAGCGGCGCTTATCGATATTCTTACCCGTCCGAAGAATGCGCTGGTCAAACAGTTCCAGCGTCTGTTCGAGATGGAAGACATCAGTCTCGACGTTACCGAGGACGCCCTCACCGGTATCGCGCAAAGAGCCATCCAGCGCAAAACCGGCGCGCGCGGATTGCGCTCGATCATGGAAAGCGTGCTGCTCGATTCGATGTTCGAATTGCCCGGTATGACCGATGTCGAGAAGGTCGTCATCAACAAGGATGTGGTCGAAGGCAAGGCCAAACCGATCTATGTCCATGGCGATCGACGGACTGCGGCAAGCACGGCAGCAAAGGCTTAAGGTTAAGCCGAATCCGCCAGGATTTTTCTTAACCAAAAAGAGTGCCGGATTTTCAGGCTCAAATCGCAATCGTGACAATTAATACGCACCGGCTGTGACCGCGGCGCTGCGACATACATAGCCTTGAAAAAATCCCTGGAACTACCAATCTATTAACCACCGTGGCTTTAGGATTTCTCTAGAGCCGCCGGTAGAATCAAGGCATTCTGATTCTCCAGTGCGGATTTCAGATTAGTGGAAAGGCATATCATGGTTTTGCAGGCAACAGGCGGCGCTCTTTATCCGGTTTTACCGCTGCGCGACATCGTCGTGTTTCCACATATGATCGTTCCCTTGTTCGTGGGGCGCGAAAAATCCGTGCGTGCACTCGAAGACGTCATGCAGGACGACAAGCACATCATGTTGCTGACGCAGAAAAATGCCGCGCAAGACGAGCCGGGCCGCGAAGATCTTTACACGCTCGGCACTGTCGGCACCGTTCTGCAATTGCTCAAGCTGCCCGACGGAACCGTGAAGGTTCTGGTCGAAGGCAGCCACCGCGCGCGCGTCACGCGCTTTACCGAAAACGCAGAATTTTTCCAGGCTTTCGCCGAACCGGTCGAAACATTCGCCGGCGACAAGGCCGAGCTTTCCGCGCTTGCGCGCGCCGCCGTCGATCAGTTCGAACAATATATCAAGCTCAACAAAAAAATTCCGCCGGAAGTCCTGGTATCGGTCAATCAGATCGATGATCCGGCCAAGCTTGCCGATACGATCGCCTCGCATCTCGCGCTCAAAATCGCCGACAAACAGCAATTGCTGGAAACCTCGGACGTCAACGCGCTGCTCGAAAAAATCTTCGGCTATATGGAAGGCGAAATCGGCGTTCTGCAGGTCGAGAAACGCATCCGCAGCCGCGTCAAGCGCCAGATGGAGAAGACCCAGCGCGAGTATTATTTGAATGAGCAGATGAAGGCCATTCAGAAAGAACTCGGTGAAGGCGAAGATGGCGGCCGCGACGAGCTGGCCGAGCTTGAGGCGCGCATTGCCAAAACGCGCATGAGCAAGGAAGCTCATGAAAAATCGATGGCCGAAATGAAGAAACTGCGCTCGATGAGTCCGATGTCGGCCGAAGCCACCGTGGTACGCAATTATCTCGACTGGATGCTGGGCATTCCGTGGAAGAAACGCACCAAAGTGCGCCGCGATATCAAGGCCGCCGAAAAGGTGCTCGACGTAGAGCATTATGGCCTCGAAAAAGTCAAGGAACGTATCCTTGAATATCTCGCCGTTCAGCAGCGTCAGCAAAAATTAAAAGGACCGATCCTTTGCCTCGTCGGTGCGCCCGGCGTCGGTAAAACTTCGCTCGGCAAATCGATTGCCCGCGCGACCGGCCGTAACTTCGTTCGTATGTCGCTTGGCGGCGTACGTGACGAAGCCGAAATCCGCGGCCATCGCCGTACCTA
>OLLY01000148.1_pt1 | contig 24204 bp, 24 predicted proteins | sample 1604681 | NCBI WGS metagenome assembly OLLY01 (sample SAMEA104055725, study PRJEB20765) | soil metagenome | biome: Arctic tundra; feature: Polygonal ground; material: soil | place: USA | collected 2011-09 | depth 0-0.5 m | reverse complement strand
GAGAGAACCCCTCCCCTAACCCCTCCCGCAAGGGGAGGGGAACGCCACCGTTTTTTTTGCTAGTTATATACTCAACCCACCAATCCAGCCGCGCGTGATGACGCAGAATATCGTAAAGCATCACGGAGATAGCAGCGCGATCGTGGCTGCCGATATAGCGGCGCGCGCGGAAATAGCCGCTGACCAGCGCATCGGCCGGCCGCGGCGTTTTTTCAATTTCAACCAGCAGATCGAGGACCGCCTGAATGCGCGCGGAGGGCGTCACTTGCGATTCAGGTGAAGTGTTTCTGTGTAAGGCAGTATTCTGCCTTTTCGAATTATAGGGTCTCCACTGAGAAGAAGGGGCCCCCACGGCAACGATGGATCCCTTCGCGGCCCCGGAAGAGGGTTGATAGCTTTGACTTTGGCTGGAAATCCAAAAATTCCGACCTCGATTGTTTTTTGATAGGTAGGGTCTGTCATCATGCGGTAAAGTGTGCCCGGAAGATTGTTGAGATAGCTCGCATTTACCTCAAGCATTAAAAGAACGAAGTAAGATGAATTATGTATGGGAGAGCAGCCCACTTTTTTCCAACGTAAAGGCGGATTGCCATTGCTACCCGACGCGGTCATCAAATTTTTATTCAGATTAATAGCCTGAAGAGCCCTCTCGCTAAAATCAGCCAAGAAAACGGTACTGGGGCCGAGCTCTTTGAGGCTGGCAAGCATGCCGCCGTTAAAATTTATTTTCTTGTCTCCATCGATATCGCACGTGATTTCAAATATCAAAGGCGGGTCTGAAGTGTTCGTATTTGCCATAGAGCGACCTGTTTAAGTTCTTCTCATCAAACGTAAAAAATATTTATATAATTCTCGGCCTTATCCTTCGCGCCTGTAATTGGGCGCTTCGGCAGTGATCTGAACGTCATGCACATGGCTTTCGCGCAGGCCGGCGCCGGTGATGCGCACGAACTGGGCTTTTTTCTGTAACTCGGCGATATCGGCTGCGCCGACATAACCCATCGATGATTTAAGGCCGCCGACCAGCTGATGAATAATGTGCTCGACCGGGCCTTTATAGGGAACGCGCCCTTCGATGCCTTCCGGAATCAGTTTGTCCGGTTCGACCGCTTTCTGGAAATAACGGTCGGCCGAACCTTCGGCCATTGCGCCCATACTGCCCATGCCGCGATAATCCTTGTACGAGCGGCCTTGATAAAGAACGACAGTGCCCGGCGCTTCGTCGGTGCCTGCGAACAGCGAGCCCAGCATAACGGCATCGGCGCCGGCACCGATGGCTTTGGCGATTTCGCCCGAATAACGGATGCCGCCGTCGGCGATTACGGGAATGCCTTGCTTGCGGCAAGCTTCCACCACATCCATTATGGCGGTTAATTGCGGAACGCCGACACCGGCGACAATGCGCGTGGTGCAGATCGAGCCCGGCCCGATGCCGACCTTGACCGCATCGGCACCGGCATCGATCAAAGCCTTGGCGGCATCGGCGGTCGCGATATTGCCGGCCATAATTTGCGTGCCATTGGATAATTTGCGAACGCGCTCGACCTGTTCGATCACCCGCGACGAATGGCCGTGCGCGGTATCGATTACGATCACATCGACGCCTGCTTCCATCAACGCTTCGGCGCGCGCTTCGCCGTCCTGGCCGGTCCCCGTCGCAGCGGCAACGCGCAAGCGGCCTTTGTCGTCTTTGCAGGCATAGGGATGCAGACGCGCTTTTTCGATATCCTTGACGGTGATGAGCCCGATGCAGCGATAACCTTGATCGACCACCAGCAATTTTTCGATGCGATGCTGATGCAGAAGTTTTTTGGCTTCTTCCAGATCGACTCTTTCGCGCACAGTGACCAGCTTGTCCTTGGTCATCAATTCGGCGACCGGTTGCTGCATATTGCTGGCGAAGCGCACATCGCGATTGGTCAGAATGCCGACCAGTTTGCCGGAGGGTTTTTCGACCACCGGAATGCCGGAGATTTTATATTCGGCCATCAAACGCAAAGCCGAAGCCAGCGGCTGATCCGGCGTAATGGTGATTGGATTGACCACCATGCCGCTTTCATAGCGTTTGACCTTGCGCACTTCTTCGGCCTGCTCGGCCGGTTTCATATTACGGTGAATAACGCCGATACCGCCGGCCTGCGCCAGCGCGATCGCCAACGGTCCTTCGGTCACAGTATCCATTGCGGCCGAGAGCAGGGGAATGCCGAGCGATATTGTTTTCGTCAGGCGCGTGGTCGTTTTAACTTCGGCCGGCAAGATGTTCGATGCCGCCGGAACCAGCAGCACATCGTCAAAAGTTAATGCTTCGCGCAGGGATGCCATTACATTTTGCCTTTCAGGCGGCGGAGCCGCGTAAGTAATGGCAGCTATGTATAACCTATCGAACGTCCCGCGCAAAACCATTCTGCTTCAAAAATACCATAGTAAAAACAATGCATTAGCCGTGCCGCAACTAAATGCCAAGTTTAAGGGATTGGTTTACCCTTTGTTTCTAGGATAGAGCATCGCGATTCGACTGGAAACAAGAAGGCCGGTAATGAAAAAAACCCCATGGACCATATCTTTTTCCGGCAAGCCCGATGAACGCGCTTTCACGCTTACCGAGCTGGCCATTGTCCTCGGCGTTGTGGGAATTCTGATTGGCGGCATCTGGGTTGCGGCTTCCTCCGTCTATAACAACAGGAATATCGGACGCGCCCAGCAGGAACTTATTACTATCGTACAGAATATCCGCGCCTTTAATCCCAATCAGACATCGCTCAGTGGCGGTGGAGACCTTACGGCCTATCTTGCCGCGGGCGGCGCATTTCCGAGCGATATGGTCAGCCAAGCAGTAACAAGCGGCACCACATCCACTTACCCGTTAAGTCCGTGGGCAACGCCGGTGCGCGTCCAAGCATACACCGTTTCGCACACTAATGATTCATTCTGGATTGAATTCGATGCTGGTGGAAATCGGGTGCCTGCCAGTGCCTGTCTGGCTTTCCTTGGCGCCATGGTAGGCCCCGGTTCCGATCCCGGGTTGATCGGGATCGCTACTAACAGCGGCGGTTCATCATGGTATGGCGGTTCGCCAAACGCGGGACATACCACTATCGCAGGCCTTGATGTAACAAGCTTGGCCGGTGCCTGCGGCGATCCGACCTTCTTATACATGCTGCAATAAATGGAATACGCACAGCAAAGACCGGCTCGCGGATTTACCTTAACCGAACTGGCCATCGTTCTTGGCGTGATCGGCCTGGTCATAGGGTTGATCTGGTCGGCGGCGGGATCTGTTTATGCCAATATGAGGCTCGACAAAGCGCAGCAGGAAGTTATCGCCATAGAGCACAATGTCCGCGCACTTTATGCCAGCCGTAACACTCTTGCCACGACTACGAATTTCACAGAATTGACTGTGGCATTGGCCCAGGCTGGTGTTGTTCCGAGCGAGATGCTGGTCGTTAATCCCCTCAGTATGGGAAATCAGGTGTGGACGACTTATCCGCGCAGCCCTTGGGGATCAGTGGTTCTTTTGCAGAGTTATGGCGCTATTACACCGGGCGATTCAATTGCGATTTATTTGGATAAAGACGATCAGCTGCCGCCTTCGGTATGTGGGCCGCTGATTGCCAGATTTACAGGGCCGGGAGCGGATAGCAGCCTTATCGCGGTTTATATCGGAAACCACACATGGGGCGGTCCCGGAAGCTCAATTCCCGATCCCGGCATTAAAACCTATACCATCTCGTCATTTCCGAATTGTACCAGCGCCGGCTTCATGTTCAAAATTAAGGGCTAAAATCTTCTAAAGGGCTAACCGGAAGCAATAAAAAAACGGGCTCAAAACAGCGGAGCCTTTATCTAAGGGCGCTCAAGATCGGTATCCGTCGACTTGTATATAAAACGGTTCCAATAAAAAGGCCGGTGATTTACGTCACCGGCCTTTTCAATTACGTCATGAAAAATATTTATTGCACGATCCCGGCCTTGATGATTTCCGGCCCGACCTTGCCTTCGAACTTCTTGAAGTTTTCGCCGAACATGGCCTTGAGCTTGCCGGCCGCCGCGTCATAGGCGGTTTTATCTTTCCACATCGCGCGCGGTTGCAGGATGTCGCCCGGCACGCCTTCGCAGGCTTCCGGAATCATGAGGCCGAACGAGCCGTCCTCAACGAATTTGCCCTTGGCCATCTCGCCCGACAGCACGGCGCGGAGCAGGGTGCGGGTTACATTGATCGGCATGCGTTCGCCGGTTCCGTAACCGCCGCCGCTCCAACCGGTGTTGATGAGCCAGCAATTGACCTTGTGGAAGGCGATCTTGTCGCCGAGCAGACGGGCGTAAACTTCAGCCGGACGCGGCATGAACGGAGCGCCGAAGCAGGCCGAGAAGGTGGCTTGCGGTTCGGTCACGCCTTTTTCGGTGCCGGCGACGCGCGCGGTATAGCCCGACAGGAAGTGATACACGGTCTGTTCCGTGGTCAGTTTGCTGATCGGCGGCAGAACGCCATAGGCGTCGCAGGTCAGCATGATCACGTTTTTCGGCAGACCGCCTGAGCCTGTTGCGCTCGCGTTCGGAATGAACTCGATCGGATAGCAGGCGCGGGTGTTTTCGGTCAGAAACGCGCTGTCGAAATCGACCTTCTGCGTGTCTTCGTCATAAACAACGTTTTCCAGCACGGTGCCGAAACGGCGGGCGGCCGAATAAATTTCCGGCTCCTGCTTGGCGCTGAGGCGGATTACCTTGGCATAACAGCCGCCTTCGAAGTTGAACACCGAATGGTCGCTCCAGCCATGCTCGTCGTCGCCGATCAGCGTACGCGAACCGTCGGCCGAGAGCGTGGTCTTGCCGGTGCCGGAAAGGCCGAAGAAGATTGCCACTTCGCCATCTTCGCCGATATTGGCCGATGCATGCATCGGCAGAACGCCCTTGGTTGGCAGCAGATAGTTCATGACGGTGAAGATGCTTTTCTTCACTTCGCCGGCATATGATGTGCCGCCGATCATCGCCAGTTTCTGGCCGAAGTTCAGCATGACGAATGTACCGCTGCGGGTGCCGTCGCGCTTGGGCTCGGCCTGGAATTCCGGCACATGCAGAACGGTGAAAGCGGGTTCATGGCCTTCGGCGAGCTGCTCGCGGGTCGGACGCACGAACATATTGCGGGCGAACAGCGCATGCCACGCATTGGTCGTGATTACGCGCACCGGCAAACGGTAAGCCGGTTCGGCGCCGATATAGAGGTCTTGCACGAACAGTTCTTTGCCCTTGATCCATTCCGAGATATGGCCCTTTAGCGCATCGAAGGCTTCGGGTTCGAACGGTTGATTGGCTTTGCCCCAATCCATGTCGCGCTCGACCATGGCGTCACGCACGATATATTTGTCGTTGGGCGAACGGCCGGTGTGTTGGCCGGTCAGCGCGATGATCGCGCCGTCTTCGCTAAGTTTTACTTCCTTGCGGCGCAAAGCTTGTTCATAAAGCTGCGCTGTCACTAAATTCGAGTGAATGGTTCCGAGGCCGGTGAGGCCGAGTTGGCGAAGATTTTGTTCCATGGCGATCGCTTGCTGTGAAGGGGTTTCGTCCTGGTTGGCAGCTGTGTCTTTAAGTTTAACGCTTTGAAGGCGCATGGATTTTCTCCTCTTTGTGCCTGAATAATGGTTAAGTTTTTAATACATGATGCCAGTCGGCGAGGGCCTTATATCACATGGCTTCGGCCAGTCTCAATTAGTTTCGTCAGAGAAATAATTTCGCGAAAAAGCCTGATTTATGCCATGATCCGGTCTTGGTTAGGCCAGCAAATTCAGTAGGTTAAAAATAGTACCGCTGGCCCAGGGGAGAGTTAATCATGGCGCAGACCATTGCTCTTGTCGACGACGACCGTAACATCATTACTTCCATCACAATGGCTCTCGAAGCTGAAGGTTTTGAAGTGCGAACCTATCCCGACGGCGAAGAAGCCTTGCGCGGTTTGACGCAGCGCCCGGCCGATCTGGCAGTACTCGATATCAAAATGCCGCGCCTCAATGGCATGGAGCTTTTGCAAAAATTACGGCAATCGCCGCCTACTTTAACCATGCCTGTGATTTTTCTGACTTCGAAGGATGAAGAGGTCGATGAAATCATGGGCCTGCGTATGGGCGCCGACGATTACATCAAGAAGCCTTTTTCGCAGCGTCTTTTGTTGGAACGTATTCGCTCGCTGCTGCGCCGCGAACAGGCCCGGGCGCAGCCGGCCAATAATGATCCCAACAGCGTCGTGACGCGGGGCGAGCTATTGCTCGACAGCGCACGGCATGTCTGCGCCTGGAAAGGCCAGACGGTCGATCTGACCGTCACCGAGTTTCTGCTGGTGAAGGCGCTGGCGCAACGGCCCGGCCATGTTAAGAGCCGCGACCAGCTGATGGATGCTGCCTATGGCGAAAGCATCTATGTCGACGATCGTACGATCGACAGCCATATCAAGCGGTTACGCAAAAAATTTAAAGTCGTTGATGATGATTTTTCGCACATCGAAACTCTCTATGGCGTGGGCTACCGGTATAAAGAAGTCTGACACGGTTCCAACCGCAACCCGCCACGCCGCGCCGGAAGAAAATTCGTCGCATGTCTGGTGGCTGTGGCGGCGGACAGGCGATGTCGAAACCGGGCGGCGTTTGTCGCCTTTGATGCTGCGCATCCTCGCCGTCAACATGCTGGCGCTGTTCATTCTGGTCGGCAGCCTGCTTTATCTTGGCCACTATCAAGATCGCATCATCGCGGCATCGCTCGATGATTTGCTGCTGCAGGCGCGCATTACGGCGAGCGCCGTGGCCGAAGGCGCTATCGTCGTCGGCGACGACGAGCGAAATATTTTATCGCCTTTGCTGGCGCGCCTTATGGTGCGGCGTCTGGCCGAAACGACCGAAACGCGTACGCGCCTGTTCGATACCGACGATACGCTGCTGGCCGACAGCCGCATTTTGCTGGGTGGCGCCGGCAAAATGCAATCCGAGGAATTACAGTCCGAGCCGGAAAATTCGCTCGGCATGCGGCTGACAGGGGCCTTGTTCGACGTCATCGATCTTATCCCGCAGCGCACGAAATATCCGCTCTATCAGGAAAACGATCAGCAGCGCGGTAACGAATACGACACCGTTAAACATGCGGCGCAGGGCGAAAGGGCCACGCAGGTATTCAGCATGCCGGGCGGCGGCCTGATGCTGACGGTTGCCGTGCCTGTGCAACATTACAAGCAAGTGATGGGCATGCTGATGCTTTCGCGCAGCGGTATCAAAATCGATGAAGCGCTCCATACCGTGCGGCTCGATATTCTGCGTATATTCTTCGTCACGCTGATGATTACGATAGGCTTGTCGGTCTATCTTGCTCGCGCTATCGCGCGCCCGATTCGCCAGCTTGCGGCAGCCGCCGAAGGCTTGCGGCACGGCCAGATGCAGATCAGCGGCTTTGCCGGCACGGCGCGGTTATTGAATTCCGACGCCATTCCCGACATGACCGGCCGCCACGACGAAATCGGCGATTTGTCGGGCGCTTTGCGCGATCTGACGGCGGCGCTGGCCCAACGCATCGGCGCTATCGAGAATTTTGCCGCCGATGTTGCGCATGAAATTAAAAACCCGCTGACTTCATTGCGTAGCGCCGTTGAAACCACCGAGCGGGTGCAGGATCCGGCACTGCAGAAAAAACTGATGCTGGTGGTGCGCGACGATGTCGACCGGCTCGACCGGCTGATCAGCGATATCGCCAATGCCTCGCGCCTCGATGCCGAATTGAGCCGTGCGGAAGCCGTGGTGATCGATGTCGGCAAATTATTGGCGGCTTTGATCGATATCTATCACGCGCCGCCGGTTGATGGCACGCCGCCGCATGCCGAAGTGATCCTGACACCCGTCGCGGAAAATCTGGTGGTCATGGGGGTTGAAATCCGCCTGGTGCAGGTGCTGCAAAATCTGATCGACAACGCTCTTTCGTTTTCGCCGGTGGATAAGCCGATTGTTCTCTCCGCCACGCGCAATGCGCGTCTGGTCACGATCACGGCCGAGGATAGCGGCCCCGGCATTCCCGAGAACAAGCTGGCAGCAATTTTCGACCGTTTCTACAGTGAACGTCCGAAAGCCGAGAAATTCGGCACGCATTCCGGCCTCGGCCTCAGCATCTCAAAGCAGATCATTGAGGCGCATCGCGGCCAGATCCGGGCCGAAAACCGTTATGACGAGCAAGGCAATATCATCGGCGCCCGCTTTATCATCCAGTTGCCGGGGGTCGACTGACGCATACAAAAAACCGCCCCAACCTTGATTCATCCTCCTCGCAGTCTTATGGTCACGCATCTTTCCCGGAGTTTTTCATGCCCAATGATATCGTTATCGCTTCCGCCGCTCGTACGCCCATTGGTTCCTTTAATGGCGCGTTGAGCAGCTTGCCCGCGCATTTGCTGGCGGCTGAAGCTATCAAGGCGGCGCTCACGCGCGCCAAAATTACGGCTGCGGATATTTCGGAAGTAGTGCTGGGGCAGGTGTTACCGGCGGCGCAGGGCATGGGCCCCGCGCGGCAGGCGGCAATTGCTGCGGGCATTCCCCAGGACTGCACGGCCTATGCCCTCAATCAGATTTGCGGCTCCGGCCTGCGCGCGATTGCGAACGGTGCTGTCTCGATCAAGTCGGGCGACAATTCGATTGTCGTGGCGGGCGGCATGGAAAGCATGAGCCTTTCGCCGCATGCGATGCATTTGCGCGGCGGCACCAAAATGGGCAATGCCGAGATGATCGATACGATGATCCGCGACGGGTTGTGGGATATTTTCAATAATTATCATATGGGCATGACGGCCGAAAACGTCGCGCAGAAATTCGGCATCACGCGCGCGATGCAGGATGAATTTTCCTGCGCCTCGCAGAACAAGGCCGAAGCCGCGATCAAGGCCGGCAAGTTCAAGGATGAAATCGTGCCCGTAACGATCAAGGGCAAAAAAGAAGATATCAAGGTCGAGCAGGACGAATTTCCCCGCTTCGGCACCACACTTGATGCGTTGGCGAAACTTAAACCTGCCTTCACCAAAGACGGCACCGTCACCGCTGGTAATTCATCCGGTATTAATGATGGCGCTGCCGCCGTGGTCCTGATGACGGAAACCGAAGCTGCAAAGCGTGGCATTACCCCGCTCGCGCGCATTGCATCATGGGCGACCTGTGGCGTTGATCCTGCAATCATGGGCACGGGGCCAATCCCGGCCAGCCGCAAGGCTTTGGATAAAGCCGGTTGGAAAATCGCCGATCTCGATCTGATCGAAGCGAACGAAGCTTTTGCCGCGCAGGCCATTGCCGTCAACAAGGAGCTCGGCTGGGATCCCGCCAAGGTCAATGTGAATGGCGGTGCCATTGCGCTTGGTCACCCAATCGGCGCTTCGGGCGCGCGTATTCTTGTAACGCTGCTGCATGAAATGCAAAAGCGTAACGCCAAAAAAGCCATCGCCACACTGTGCATCGGCGGCGGCATGGGCATCGCGATGTGTGTTGAGAGGTAGGAATTAGAGGCCGGAGGTTAGAGGCTGGGATAAGGTATAAATCTCAGCCTCTAGCCTCTGACCTCCAGCCTCATTTATGGAGAATGAATGTCTCGAGTAGCAATAGTCACCGGCGGCACCCGCGGCATAGGCGCCGCCATTGCCGAAGATCTTCATAAGGCTGGCTATAAAGTCGCCTCCGTTTATCACGGCAATGAGGAAATGGCCAAAGCCTTCACCAAAAAAACCGGCGTGCCGCATTTCAAATTCGATGTCGGCGATTTCAAGGCCTGTCAGCAGGGTATCGCCAAAATTCAAACCGCGCTGGGGCCGGTCGATATTCTGGTCAACAATGCCGGCATTATCCGCGATGCCTTTCTGCACAAAATGAAAATCGAGCAATGGAGCGAGGTGCTCCGCACCAATCTCGATTCCGTTTTCAATATGTCGCGCCTCGTGATCGAAGGCATGCGTGAACGCAGTTTCGGCCGCATCATCAATATCAGCTCGATCAACGGCCAGACCGGCCAGATCGGGCAGACCAATTACGCGGCCAGCAAATCGGCGATTATCGGTTTTACCAAAGCGCTGGCATTGGAATCCGCCAACAAAGGCATAACGGTCAATGCTATTGCGCCCGGCTATATCGATACCGATATGGTGAATGCGGTATCGCCCGAAATGCTCGATAAAATCGTGGCGAAAATTCCGACCAAGCGCCTCGGCAAGCCTGAGGATATCGCCCGCATGGTATTGTTCCTGGCCGCCGACGAGGCAGGCTTTGCCACCGGTGCCACCTTCACCGTCAATGGCGGGCAGTATTTGACGTAATGAAGAGATTGGGTGCACCAAGGGCTCCCTTTCCCCCTCCCGGGGTAGAGGAATCCTCTTTGTATCTTATGCTATAATTGCTTCATGAAAAATCCCTCCGGCAATATGCTGTTTTTCATGCTGCGGCAGACCTGGAAATATGCCGGGGACTGGCGCCGCCGGATGATGCTGTTCTACGCGATGTTCTTCACCGCCAATGTGGTGATCGCATTCCAGCCCATGGTGCTGGCTAAAATCATCAACACCGTGCAGACCGGCGGCGACGCCGCCATTCACGACATACTGATATGGGCCGTCCTTTACGGCGCGTTGATCATAACATTCTGGCTGCTGCATGGGCCCGCGCGTGTACTGGAACGGCGCATGGGCTATGCCGCTTTTCGCATCTTCGTCGATGAGCTTTACCGCAAGGTGACCGAGATGCCGCTGCGCTGGCATCAGGATCATCATTCCGGCGCCACGATCAACCGTGTGAATAAGGCGGGGCGCGCTCTGTTCAATTTCGTGCAGGACCAATTCATCATCATCCAGATGACGGTACGTTTCAGCATGAGCATGATCCTGCTCAGCCTTTATTCCTGGTGGGTCGCCCTGATTTCACTGGTGGCGAGCGCTTTGATTGCCTTGCTCATTCGCCGCGTCGATAAAAGCCTGATCCCGCTGATAGAGACTACCAACGAACGCGAGCATCATCTGAACGCCGCGCTTTACGATTACATCGGCAATATCGTGACGGTCATCACCCTGCGGTTGCAGGGCGATACGCGTGGCGAGATCGACCGGCGCGTCGAGGCGATGAAACCCTCTTTCTGGCGCGAGGTGGTGATCAATGAATATAAATGGGGCGTCGTGAATATCCTGCTGGTCATCACGCAGGCCGGTATCGTCGGCGCCTATATCGCCCTTCATCTATGGCGTCAGGAACCATTGGTAATCGGTTCTGTTGTCGCAATTTTCCAGTATCTGCTGATGATCAGCCAGGTTTTCTATGACGGCGCCACCGTCTATGGCCGGCTGATGCAGCGGCACACCGATCTGCGCACGGTCGATCAACTGATCAGGGATCACGGAAAGCTGGCGGCGGCCGTGCCTTCCGGCCCCATTCGTCCGTGGCGTGATATCCGGATCGAGGGCCTCACTTTCACGCATCACGAAGGCGAGGATGTTTTGCACACGCTGCGCGATGTCGGGCTGTCGATAGCAGCGCGGCAGAAAATCGCGCTTATCGGCCATAGCGGCTCGGGCAAGACGACCTTGCTGACATTGTTGCGGGGGCTTTATGAAACGCAACAGGCGCGCCTGCAGGTCGATGATAATTTTTATCAGGGCCTGGCGCCTTTGGCGGCCTTCACTACGTTAGTGCCGCAGGACAGCGAGATCTTCGAAGACACCATTCTCTATAATCTGACGATGGGCACCGAAGTGCCGGAAGAAATCGTCCAGCAGGCGATGGCGATCACGACGTTCGACAGTGTCGTGGCCACCTTACCGGACGGTTTGACAACCGATATCCGCGAGCGCGGAGTCAATCTGTCCGGCGGCCAAAAACAACGCCTTGCTCTGACGCGCGGCCTGATCGCGGCGCGTAATTCTTCATTGCTGCTTTTGGACGAGCCGACCTCGAGCGTCGATCTGCCGACCGAGGCGATCATCTTCGACCGGCTGTTCGCCAACTTTACCGACAAGACCATTATTGCCTCCGTTCACCGGCTGCATCTGCTGCCGCGCTTCGATCATATCTGCCTCATGCAGAACGGCATCGTCGCGGAGCAGGGATCGTTCCTCGCATTGCTTGCCAAGCGCGGCGCTTTCTATCATTTGTGGCAGCATCATTTGGCGCATACGGCTTCCGGCAAGCCGGGTGAAGAACCGGATAATCAATGAACCCTCGCGCCGCAAAAAAATCCGCAACCGACGAACGCCGCTATCCGGCACAGCCAATCGTCGGTGTCGGCATCGTTATCTGGCGCGGCGACAAGGTTCTACTGGTCAAACGTAAAAATCCGCCGCGCGCGGGCGAATGGGGCCTGCCCGGTGGTGCGCAGCAAGTTGGCGAAACGATCATGAGTGCTGCCGTGCGCGAAGCGCGCGAAGAAACCGGGCTCGATATAACCCCGCTCGGCATCATCACCGCAATCGATGCGCTAACGTCCGACAAAACCGGCAAAATCGAATTTCACTATACGATTATCGAAGTCGCCGCTGAATCGCTTGAAGGTAAAGCCGTAGCACAGGATGACGCGCTCGATGTGCGCTGGGCCACGCTCGAAGAAGCCGAAAAACTTTCCGCCTGGCCCGAAGTGGCGCGCATCATCAGGCTCTCGTTGTTGCAGCGGGCGTTGTGAGATATCAATTATAAAACCGGAATATGATAAGGCCGCTTTCTGGTTGCAGCATTCATTATGCCTAAGCGAGCTTGCTCGGCAGAAACCAAAACGACATTGCCGGACGGCGCCATCACGCGAACCAGCGGAAAAGGCGCCAGATTTCTGGACCAACTCATAAGGCGGGCCGGCCGAAGCCGTACAAAGATACCACCCGCACAGTCACGTAATAGAGGCCACGATCTTTTCATTCATTCCCCGAGCGCAAGCATCCTCGCGCTCCGCAGCGGGAGTTTCAAGTCTTTTGGGAATAGGGGCGGCAGGCCTAAGCCGCCACCCGATCCGGCCAGTCTAGAATACGATCGACGCGAAACGGCCGACCAGTGTTCTTCCGCCTTTGAAGAACGACATGATCTGCTTCGACAGGGTCATTTTAGAACGGCGCGATTTGCTCTTGGTACGCTTGCGGCTGCTGCTGGCTCTGGACTTCATGGTTTTACTCCTCCCTCTGTGTTGAAACGGTCTTTCGCCGCCCGCAGCATGCCGAAAACGGCAGCAGGGTCGGCGTCGTTACCTGCAAATCGTTTTTTGGCGAGCGCCTGCCGGAAGGCCGGCTGATCGACGCGCAAAAACGGATTCGCGAGTTTTTCTTCTCCCATAAGTGCGGGCAAAGTCGGTTTACCCGCATGGCGCAAGGCGGTGGCTTCTTCGGCGCGGGATTTGAGAGCGATATTGTCGGGATCGAGCGCACGCGCGAACAGCGCGTTGGCTTCCGTATATTCGTGCCCGCAATAGATGAGCGTATCGTCGGGCAAGTCGCGCAGCAGTACGAGCGATTGCCATAGTTGCGCGGCAGTGCCCTCGAACAAGCGGCCGCAGCCGAGCGAGAACAAAGTGTCGCCGCAGAACAGAGCCTTGATCTGCGGAAAATAATAGGCGATATGGCCGGATGTATGGCCGTGCGTTTCGATCACATGGCCCTTTAAAGTGGAGAAGGTGACGAGGTCGCCTTTTTCGACGCCACGCGCCAGATTTTCGATGCGGCTTCTCTCTTTCGTGGGGCCGATGATCGGTGCGCCATATTCGCGGACCAGCTTGGCGTTGCCGCCGATATGATCTTTATGATGATGGGTATTGAGGATCAGCGACAGATGCAGATCCTTTGCCTTCAGGGCGCGCGAAACCACCTCCGCGTCGCCGGGATCGACGACCATCGCCAGGCCAAGATCGGCATCGCTCACCAGATAGATATAGTTATCCGTGAAGGCCGGTAAGATTTCGACGGTAAAGGACATTGGCGCAACCTTTACCGACTTGTGCTAATAGAGAATTAACAACTGGCGGATCGCGGCCTTATGTACTCGGACATCGTCGATTTACGGGAGTTCTACCTCAGCCCTTTGGGCCACGCAGTGCAGCGGCTGCTGCGTGCCCGCGTGCAACGCATTTGGCCCAGCGTAAAAGGCGAAAAAGTGCTGGCATTGGGCTATGGCACGCCACTGTTGCGGCCGCTGTTGGGTGAGGCAGCAAGCCTGATTGCCATGATGCCCGCGGCGCAGGGTGTTGCCTATTGGCCACGCGAGGGGCCGAATATATCCACTCTTGTAGATGTCGGAGATTTACCGCTGCCGGACAGCTCGGTCGATCGCGTGATCCTCATGCATGCCATCGAAGGAGCGCCGGAAGCTCACGGGCTGTTGCGCGAAATCTGGCGCGTGATGAAAAGCGGCGGACGTCTTTTGATGATCGTGCCCAACCGTCGCGGCATATGGGCCCACAGCGACCGCACGCCGTTCGGCACCGGCCAGCCTTACTCGGCTTTTCAGATCAAGGACACATTGCGCGATCACGGCTTTCTGGCCGATCGTACCTGGCGCGCGCTTTATATGCCGCCTTCGCAATCGCGGCTGTGGCTGTCGATGGCTGATACTCTCGAGACGTTCGGAGAAAAACTGTTTCCGGGTTTTGGCGGCGTGCTGGTTATGGAAGCCGGCAAGCAGATCTATGCGCCGCTCACGGCCAAGGCCCGTTTGATCCGGCACAGACTGGTTTTGCCCCTTCCAATGCCCGCTCCAGGCCCTGTTCCGGCTGGCCGGAGCGTCGAAAGCGCCTGAAAATAGGCGTTTTTGTCCGTTTCCTGCCGGAAAACTTGGACTTTTGCCCAATTTTGGCCTAGTTTAAGATACCATTCCATAAAAAAGGTAATAAACAAGATGTCTTCCATGGCCCTCAAGACCGTCGCCGTTAATCCCGACAAGCAGGCATTGGCGGATCTTCGCGCCCAGATCGATCGTCTCGATGGCGCCTTGCATGACATCCTCCGCGATCGCGCCGAGCTGATCGATCAGGTACGCAAGATCAAGGGCAAGCAGCACATCTATATACGTCCCGGCCGCGAGGCGCAGATGGTGCGCGCGCTGCTGGCGCGCCCGCAAGGCAAGATCCCCGAAGGAATGATCGTTCGCGTATGGCGCGAATTGATTTCCGGTTTCACTCTGATCGAAGGCGTTCTCAAGGTCGCCGTTTATTCGCCTGAAAAGGGCCTCGGTCTGTGGGACATGGCCCGCGATTATTATGGCGCTTTCACACCGCTGGTCGAAGCGCCTTCCGCGCAAGCCGCTATTAAAGCGGTGCAAGCCAACAAGGCGACCGTTGCCGTGGTGCCGCCGCCTGCGCCGAATGACAAGGATTCCTGGTGGCCGCTTTTGGCGAACGATAAAAAGAATGTGCTGACCGTTTTCGCCTGCGTGCCATTTGAAACCGTCAAGCCCGGCCGCAGCAATGCGCGCATGACGCTGCCGATGGGTCTTGCCGTCGGAAAACTTTATCCCGAATTGACGGGTGACGATCGCAGCTTCCTCGCCATGCAATGCGTGCATGTGCCGGAAGGTGAAATGAAGCGCCTGCTCGGCAAGGCCGGATACAAAGTGCGGCAAATGCTGCTACAGCAAAGCGGCCGCGGCAGTTCCGCGCCGACCGCGTTCCTGGTCGAGACCGAAGGCTATGTCGGCCGCAACGATACGCGCCTCGCCCGCCTGCGCGCGATGCTCGGCAGCCGTTTGCAGCATCTCGCCCCGCTGGGCGGTTATGCCGTGCCGATGAAGAGTGGCCGCCGGTAAACCAGCAGCCCAAGTCATTTAAAATATAAGAGATGAAGATGCCCACAGAGCCCCTACCCCTTGCGGGGAGGGTTAGGGTGGGGGGAGCTCAGCAAGAGATCCAGTTCGATTGAATGGATAGATTGCGCCGAGTGGCACGAACCCCGCCCCTGTCCCCTCCCGCAAGGGGAGGGGAACGCTGCGGCAGTATTCCACTTAAACGGTGAATGCTCTAATTAGACGACGGCCTTCATGACAAAACTTTCCATCACCATTCTCGGCGCCGGGTCGGTAGGGCTTGGCATGGCGGCTTCGCTTGTTAAAGCGGGCGCCGATATCTGTCTGCTCGCGCGTTGAAAATCGCTGGATGTCTTGCGCGCCGAGGGTATGCGCGTGTCGGGCGTGCTCGGCGATCATGTCATAACACCGAATGATTTTTCGGTCGGCGATACCGAGGATCTCAAACCGGCAGATATCGCTCGTGATATCGTGATCGTGGCGACCAAAACTTATGAAGTTGCGCCCGCGCTCAAGAACCTGCTGCCGGTTTTAAAAACCAACACGAAACCGCCTTTGTTCGTCATGCTGCAAAATGGCTGGGGTTCGACGCAGGAAGCGCAACAGATTTTACCGCCCGAAGCAAAAATATTTTCCGGCATCATCATGACCGGTTTCGAGCGCGTGTCGCCTTCGCATGTCGCTATTCTTGCGCATGCGGATTCGATCCGCGCTGGCTCGCTGTTCGGCGGAGATACAGAAACCTTACAATCTCTCTTCGATTTATCAAAAAACGCTTTTCTGCCTTTCGTGCCGGAGGCCAAAATCGAGCAGATCATTCTCGGCAAGCTGATTTATAATATCTGCCTTAATCCGCTCGGCGCTTTGCGGCATTGCAGCTATGGCAATCTAATGCGCAACGAAGAAACGCTCGCGATCATGAGCGGTCTGGCCGATGAGGCTATCCGGGTTCTGAAAGCCGCGCGCAACTATATGCGCTTTACCGGCGGCAATGCTTATGTGCGCGGCGAGCTGGTGCCGCGCTGGCTGTCCAAGGTCGGGGCGCACCGGTCCTCGATGCTGCAGGATATGGAAACCGGCCGCAAAACCGAAATTGCCTATCTGAACGGTGCGATTTGCGCGATGGGCCGCCAATTCGGCATTGAAACGCCAAATAATGACGCTATTGTGCGGCAAATCCAGGCCGCCGAAGCGGGCGGCGCCAATCGCAAGGCGGGCGCATGACAAAACAATCTTTGGGTATTATCGGCACCGGCGCGTTCGGCGCTTTTATGGCGCAACATCTGGCGCCGCATTTCGATCTGGTTTTGCATGACGCGCGCAAAGACACGGCGAAGCTTGCCAAAAAATATCGCGCCAAAAGCGGCGATCTGAAAACCGCCGCCGGCTGCAAGATTGTCATTATCGCTGTGCCGGTTCAGCAGATGGAAGGCGTGCTGTACGGCATCGCCAAACTGGTCAAGCCGGGTGCTTTGGTGATCGATGTCGGATCGGTCAAAATGAAACCGGCGCGCATGATGCAAAAAATTCTGCCGAAATATGTCGAAGCGGTCGGCACGCATCCGCTGTTCGGGCCGCAAAGCGGCAGGAACGGCATCAAGGGTCTGAACGTCGTTGTGTGTAATGTGCGGGGCAAGCGCGATGCATGCGTGCGCCGTTTCTGCCGCAAGCTCGGCCTCTCGGTTTTCGCCGCGACGCCAACCGATCATGATCGTGAGCTCGCCTGGGTGCAGGGCCTGACCCATTTGCTGGCCAAGGTCGTGGTGGCGCTCGATCTGCCGCGCTTTCGCTTTACCACCCGTACCTATGAATATCTCGATCAGATGGTCGAGACCGTGCGTTACGATTCCGACGAACTGTTCCGCGCGATCGAACGTGAAAATCCATTCACCAAAAAAGCCAAGACCAAATTTTTTGCCGCCGCGCGTAATCTCGAACAGAAATTATTGCGTGGTTGAAGAAGGCAGCGCCGTGGCAGGCGCTGCGGGAGCGGGGGCCGCAGGCGGCGGAGCTGCCGCCGGTTGATCCGGCGCTTCTTCCTGGGCCGCAGGTTCCCATTCGATTTCCGGAAATTCGAACACGCGCACGGGGCCGAGGAAGAATCCGCCTAATTGCACCGTAATCGGCACTTCGATGCCGCGGGTGCCGCCGACCGAGGATTTTTTGGCGAACAGGTTAAGCGCCGAATCCAGCATTCCCGCTTCATGTTGGGGAATGTAATCATGGGCCAGCAGCGTTTTCAGCACCGCTTCGTGATTGCCGATCTGGCCGGAGAACGCGCCTTCGGGCTGCAGATCGTCATCGAGCCCCAGCGTGCCGCGCGCCGAAAGAACCAGCGGCCCCCAGTTGAGTAAAAATTTGTCGAATTCGACTACCCCATTGCCGCCATTCCACGCGGCGACCGATTTTTTCTCACGCGGGTCGGGCACCGGGCCCATCACACGAAAAGCAGTTTCGATTTTGGCAATGTCGGCACCGAAAGGGGAATCGAGTCCCGGCGGCAATGTCATATTTTCCACTAGTCCTTCGAAATTGAGGCCCGGCTGTGTGCGATCCTTCGGTTCGGTATCGGGGCGTTGGAACGCAACTTCGAAATTTCCGGCGCTAAAGAATGGATCCGATCCCCACAATGCTTTGGCATCCGCCAATTCCAGATTCAGATATTGCCAATCGCCATTATCCTGCAGCTCGGTGTGGTTGCGCGCAGTTTCTTGCGTGGAGATAACAAGGGTTTTTTCGCCGGTAAATGGGATCGTAAGCTCGAAGCCGTGCTTGAGCTTGGCGTCGAAATGGTGCCATTGCCACGGAAAGGTCGCGAGCGACACATCATTGGCGTGGATCTTGACGCCATCCGGATTTTGCAAAACGAGATTGGAAAAATGCAGAACGATTAAACGCGGAAAGCCTTCGATATCCTGATCGGCATAAGTGACCTGATAGCCGGCAGGACGGTGGGTTTCGATCCAGCCGTTAATGAAATCGCGATATTGCGAAGCGGCGATCGACCAAACGGCCCACCATATGAGCGCCATCGCCGCGAACATTACCACGGCGGCGATGCAGAAACGGCGAAGAACGGGCATGGGAATCATCAGCCGAATATACACTTCTTGCGAAAAACGCACAAAACAAAGGCCACCCTTATTATTGCCCCCGGCCCGGATTTATATTCTAATCCGTCAATCCTATGCAGCCAATAAATGAGGAGCAACTCATGTCTGCCCCCGGCCTTCCGCAAACTTCGCCACCGTCTTCTTCCGGCACAGCCGAACGCGTCAATGATAGCCCGATCAGCGGCATCGGTTTTTTGATCGCCGTCTTTCTTCTGGCGCTGGCTGCGATTTATCTGCTGGTGGTCTCGCACGGTTCGCCGTCCGCCAGCTTGCTGTTGGTGACGTGCTTTGCCGCCATTTTTCTCGGCAGCAAGGGCTTTGTTATTCTCGATCCCAACGTGGCCGGCGTTTTTACCCTGTTCGGCAGTTACGCCTACACCATTCGCAGCAACGGATTTTTCTGGGTCAATCCGTTTCTCAGCATGCGCAAGGTCTCTTTGCGCGTCGAAAATTTCAATACCGCCACGCTTAAGGTCAATGACAAGCTCGGCAATCCGATAGAGATCGCCGCCGTCATCACCTGGCGCGTCAGGAATGCCGCACGGGCCGTGTTCGATATCCAGGGTTATGTCGACTATATCCAGATTCAAAGCGAGATGGGCCTGCGCGATGTGGCGTCGAGCCACGCCTATGACAGTTCCGCCAATGACGAGTCTACCTTGCGCGGCAGCTCGCAGGCCGTTTCCGATCTGCTCAAATCCACCGTGCAAAGCCATGTGCAAGTGGCCGGGCTCGAAATTCTGGATGTCAAAATCATGCATCTGGCCTATGCGCCGGAAATTGCCGGCGTCATGCTGCGCCGTCAGCAGGCGGGGGCCGTCATCCAGGCGCGCGAATTGCTGGTCGAAGGGGCGGTCAGCATGGTCAAGATCACGCTCGAACGGCTTGAAAAGGAAAACATCGCCACCCTTACCGGGCCCGAACGCGCGTCGCTGGTTACCAATATGATGACGGTTTTATTGTCCGAAGATAACGCGCAGCCCGTTATTCAAATGAGCCGCGCGAAGGAATAGGCCGATCAGGGATTCGGCTTCGCCGCCAGATCGATCCTTACATTGACGCCAGACTTGACCGTGCTGTCTTTAGACCATTGGCCCTCGCCGATATGAAAATCGGTGCGAACCAAAGCGGTGTTGCCCTGCACGCGCCAGTGATCGCCTTCCTGCGTCAGCCTGAAAATCAATATCACAGGCTTCGTAATGCCTTTGATCGTCAGCGTACCATCGACCCGGTAAGCGTCCGTGCCGGCCTTGGTGATTTTGGTTGAGGCGAATTGGGCTTGCGGAAATTTCGCCGTGTCGAACCAGTCGGATTTCGGCAGCATGCCGTCGCGCTCGCCGTCGCCGGTGCTGGCGCTTGCCGTATCGACTGTCGCCGAGATTTTGCCGGTCTCCGGATGATCGGGATCGAAATCGATATCCGCTTTGAAACTCTTGAACGATCCTTTGAAGACCGTGTCGCCCTGCTTGCCGATAAAACCCAGATGGCTTTTGGCATAATCGACCGCCCAGCTTTTTGCCTGAGCCGTACCGCAAAAACCGGCGACGACCAGGATAAGAACTAAAAAGCGAATCTTCATTTCATGCCTCTCATGCGGTTAAGTAAATGTGCAATCGGCGCCGGCGCCATGCGCGTCAGAACATCGTCGCCGTCGAACCAGTGATGTTTATGCGCCGCGGTCACATGCAGAACCAGCAGCGCAGTCAGACAAAAAGCCCCGTAATAATGCGCCGTGGCCAGAGTATGGCCGATTTCCTTTTTGTTGGCGAGGGCAGGCAGCACAGGCAAATCGGGCCACGGAATAATACCGTACAGCAAGGTCGGCAGACTGATCGCCGAGGATGAAACCATTCCCCAGCCCAGCAACGGCATGCCGATCATAAAAACATAAAACAGAATATGCGATGCCCTGGCCGCGAATTTTTCCCAGCCCGGCATATGCCCGGGCAGCGGCGGCGCCGGGTGCGTCAGCCGCCAGCCGAGCCGGAACAGGCTCAGCAGCAAAATCGTGATGCCTACCGATTTATGCAACTGGAAAAGCCCGAACCGGTGCGGATTATCGCGCGGCAGGTTGGCCATGATCCAGCCGATCGCCAGCATCGCGACGATGGCCGCGGCAATCAGCCAATGCAGCGTCTTGGCGACGGAATCGTAGGACGGCGAGATTTTAATCCGGGGCATGGGAACCCGAGGGAGGAGGTTATTCGGCTTTGTCGAACTCGGTTTCGATTTCGAGCATAACGTCATCTCCCACCAGCGGCAGCAGATTCGATAAACCGAAATCGGAACGCTTGAACGTACCGGTTGCAGTGAAGCCGATTACCTTCTTGTTGTCCATAGGCCGCGTGCCGCCACCGACCAGATTTACATCCAGCGTCAATTGATGCGTTACGCCCAGCAGCGTGAAATCGCCCGTGACCTTGCCGCTGGTCGGGCCGGTACGTTCGATCTTGGTCGATTGAAAGGTCGCGCGCGGAAACTGGATGACGTTGAAAAACTTATCGCCGCGCAATTCTTCTTCCAGCTTGGCGTTGTTGGCGTCGATGCTGTTCGGATAGACGGTGACGTCGAGACCGCTTTGTTCCGGCGAGCCGCTGTTGAAATTGAGGGTTGCTTCCACTTTATCGAAGCGGGCGGTGTAATGCGAAAAGCCCAGATGGTTGATCTTGAAGCTTACGCTGGTGTGATTCGGGTCCAACTGATAGGTGCCGGCCGGCATATCCTTGACATCGGTGGTTGCATCGGCGCGCGCGACGGTTGTGGGCTCCACGGCCAGGGCGAAAACGACCAGAGCAAGCACGAAAACAAGCCGCGAACGAAACATAGAGAACTCCATTGGGGGATGCGTCGGGCGGCAAATTAGGTCATCGGCCTGAAAAACTCCAGCTCATTTTGAAACCGGAATGGAATGGCGTATATCCTTAACCTTCCATCGGCAGAATCGCCGCACTCAAGGATCTATAGATGGCCGATTCTCCTCCCATGCTTAGCCGCTATATGGTGCCGGACATGCCGGATGCCGATGATTTGCTGCCCTGGCTGCGGCAGATCGATGCGGGCCGCTGGTATTCCAATTTCGGGCCCTTGGTGCTCGAATTCGAGCGGCGAATAGCCATATATTTGGCCAAAATCGATAAAATGCCGCAGGCCGAACCGCTAGAGGTCGTGACTCTCGCCAGCTGTTATCACGCGTTGCAAATCGGTTTGCAGATCATGCGTTTACCGGCAAACGCTAAAGTGCTCATTCCGGCTATGACATTTCCTGCCTGCCCTTTAGCCGTCCAGCATGCGGGAGCTGAGCCGGTATTAGCCGATATTGATAGCGAAAGCTGGCAGTTGACGCCTGCCATTGCCCGGCGCGCCGCAGCCGCTATGACAATCGATGCGGTTATGCCGGTTGCGCTTTATGGCGTACCGGTTCCGGCTGACGAATGGGATCGCTTTACGGAAGAAACCGGCATCCCGGTCATTATCGATGCCGCTGCCGCGTTTGAAACGCAGGCCATACCGAAAAAATGCATGGTCGCGCATAGTTTGCATGCGACCAAACCTTTCTGCATCGGCGAAGGCGGGCTTTTGATAGCGCGCAATCACGCCGTGATCGACGAAGCCCGCTGCATTTCGAATTTCGGCACGAATGATCGCATTGCCGTGCGCGATGGCAGTAACGCCAAGCTCAGCGAATATCACGGCGCCGTGGGGCTGGCGCAGCTTGCGCGTTGGGCCGATATCAAGCAAAGGCGCGGCAGGATGTTCGCCGATATTCGCGCTGCTGTCGAAGAAGCCGGTCTCCCGGTTTCTTTCCAGACAGGCATCGAACATACGATTGTCGGTCCCCTCATGCTTAAAACGGAAGAGCCGTGCGCCGAAGCTGTTACCGCAATTCTCAATGCGCGCGGTATTTTTGCCCACCGTATGTATTTGCCGCCGCTTTACCGTCATCCGCATTTCGCCGGACTTCCGGCCGTGAACAGCGAAGGCCGCCTGTCGCCAGCCTCGGCCTCGCCAACGGAAAAGCAAAAACTGATGGAAAACAGCGAAATGATGTTGCGCCATATTTTCGGCGTGCCGTTTCATGCCTATCTCGATCCGCGCGATGTGGATTTCATGACCGATGCGCTTGCCGATGTGCTGGAGCAACCGGCCAAAAGCAAAGTTGCTATGGCCTGATCCGCATGGAACGCGTCGATACGATCATTATTGGCGCTGGCGTTGTCGGCCTCGCGCTCGCCAAAATTCTGGCCGGGCAGGGGCGCGAGGTTCTCATTCTCGAAAGCGAGAATGCAATCGGCAGTGCCACCAGCTCGCGCAACAGCGGCGTCATTCATGCCGGGCTCTATTATCATCCGGGCAGCCTCAAGGCGCGTTTGTGCGTCAAGGGCCGCGACCGGCTTTATGCCTATGCGGCCGAACGCGGCATCGCTCACAAAAACTGCGGCAAGCTGGTGGTGGCAACCGACGAAAGCCAGATCGAAAAATTAAAAGCGCTCATGCAAAATGCCGAACAGAACGGCGTAACGGATATGCGTTTGCTCACGCCCGCCGAAGCCAAAACGTTCGAGCCGCAATTATCCTGCGCTGCCGCCCTGCATGTGCCGGTCAGCGGCATCGTCGATGTGCATGAATATATGCTGGCACTCCTTGGCGATGCCGAGGCCAAAGGTGCTACGCTCGTTTTGCAGGCGCCGGTCGAGCGCGGCGAAATTTCCGCCGAAGGCTTCGTGCTGAATGTCGGCGGCGCCGCGCCGATGCAGATCGCCTGCCGCACTTTGATCAATGCTGCTGGCTTGGGCGCTCAGAATTTTTCCCGCAATTTGCGCGGGTTCGATTCCGCAATGATCCCGCCTCTGGTGCTGGCCAAGGGAAATTATTTCAGCCTCACCGGCGCGCAGCCTTTTCACATGCTGATTTATCCGTTGCCGGTGTTGGGCTCATCGGGATTGCATGCGAGTTGCGATCTGCAAGGCCGCGTGCGCTTCGGCCCCGATGTCGAATGGGTCGACAAAATCGACTACCGCGTCGATCCCGCGCGCCAACCTTTATTCGAAGAAGCAGTACGCCGTTACTGGCCCGGCTTGCCGCAAGGCGCTTTGCAGCCCGATTATGCAGGCGTACGGCCCAAGCTCGCGCGCGGCGGCCCGCACGATACCGATTTTATTCTGCAAACCGCGCGCGAACATAAAATTTCCAACCTGATTAATTTGTACGGAATTGAATCGCCGGGGCTCACCGCTTCGTTGGCTTTGGCTGAAGAAGTCGCGCGGTTGGGTCCCCCCGGAGGGGGAGGAAGCGAAAACTTAGGTTTGCCCATTTAGGCAAGCCTTAGTTTTCGCAGG
>OLLY01000169.1_pt1 | contig 25236 bp, 33 predicted proteins | sample 1604681 | NCBI WGS metagenome assembly OLLY01 (sample SAMEA104055725, study PRJEB20765) | soil metagenome | biome: Arctic tundra; feature: Polygonal ground; material: soil | place: USA | collected 2011-09 | depth 0-0.5 m | reverse complement strand
CCGGCTTGCGCCGGGAGGGGGGGGAAATGGATGGCTTTAGCTTTTTGTGCAAAGCTCCCCGCAAGCGGGGAGGAACCATTCGTTATCCACTTGTGATCCACCCGCCGCCCAGCACGCGGTCGCCTTGATAGAGTACACCGGCCTGGCCGGGGGCGACGCCGAGGGCGGGCTCATGCAGGGTGACATAGCCTATGCCGTCACCATTCATTTTAAAGCGCGCGGGGATCGGCGGCTGGGCTGAGCGCAGACGGACATTGACCTCAATCTCTTCATCCTGCGGCGCACCGCCGAGCCAATTAATCTCCCGCAGTGGAACGCGGATTTGCGCGAGCGATTGTTTGGGACCGACGATGACTTGCTTTTTCGCGACATCGAGGCGGAGGACATAGAGCGGTTCGTTATTTTCGCCCTCACGATTACCGAGATTGATGCCGCGTCGCTGGCCGACGGTGAAATGGATGATGCCTTCGTGGCGGCCAAGCACATTGCCCGTTTCATCGACGATATCGCCGGGCTCGATAGCGCCGGGGCGCAGCTTGCCGACCACGCTGGCGTAATCGCCATCGGGCACGAAGCAGATATCCTGGCTGTCGGGCTTGGCGGCTACCGGCAGATTGAACCGTTCAGCCAGCGCGCGCACTTCGGATTTTGGCAAATCGCCGAGCGGAAAGCGCAAAAAGTCGAGCTGCTCGCGCGTAGTGGCGAACAGGAAATAGCTTTGGTCGCGGGCGGGGTCGGCAGCGCGGTGAAGCTCGGGCCCTGCGGCGCCCATTACGCGGCGGACATAATGGCCGGTAGCAAGCGCTTCGGCGCCGAGGTCTTTGGCGACGGCGAGCAGATCGCGGAACTTCACGCTTTGATTGCAGCGCACGCAGGGGATCGGCGTTTCGCCGCGCATATAACTGTCGGCAAAATCATCCATCACGCTTTGCGAGAATTTGCTTTCGTAATCGAGCACGTAATGCGGGATGCCGATCTGCTCGGCCACACGATGGGCGTCGTAAATATCCTGCCCCGCGCAGCAGGCGCCTTTGCGCCCGACGGCGGCGCCGTGATCGTACAGTTGCAGCGTGACGCCGACGACATCATAGCCCTGCTCAGCCAGCAACGCGGCCGTGACGCTACTATCCACGCCGCCCGACATGGCGACGACGATGCGCGTTTCCTGCGGCGATTTTTCAAGACCGAGTGTGTTCATGCCTGGAGAATAGCAATATTTGCGGGCAAAAAATACAAAACTGATTTTGGTTAATGCGCGCCTAGGCACTTGAAAAACAAGTGATTTGGCTTATAGTTTTTTCAATAATTGATAAGGAGATATGTCATGGATATATCTACAACTGTTGTTATCGAATTGATGAAAGCCGCAGGTGTCGTCACCGATCGCGAAGCGCAAACGGCCAATTTCGATCGCCAGCCCGACACAAGCATTTATCCTAACTGGACTCAGGCACGACCGGTGAATCTTTCGAGCGGGCTTTACTTGTCGCTCGTTGGACCGGCAGACGAAGAAAGGCGCCGGCAAACCAACACCGTCATTCCCGCAAGCCGAGCCATTACGGAGATGGTTGACGGCGCCATCGCTGTGCTCAACCGGCAGTTTGCAGAACCCGTTGTATCCCGCGAAATCGTGAGGGACGGGGAACACGACCTTTACTCGGTCACATTGGGACATCCTCCAGAAACCCGTCGGAGAGAACTGGTCACCTTATCCATTCGGCGCGATGCAGTTGGCGAATTGCTGGCAAAGTTGCAGCAATAGCTGCGGCGAGTTCTTCCCTCGCGGTGCGTATGTGGATTGAGATGTTTCCGGCGGCGCATTTGTCTTTGCGTCTCGACCGGAATAGGCACGGCTTACGCTCTCGAAAAAAAAGAAGCGCGCGCGCTTCCCGGATCCTGCTTCGCCAGTGATAGCTAGACAGGGCGGGAACATGTACCCCCTATTCCGGCGGACGGTTTATCCTGCATCTCCATGGCGAGCAGGCCCGGCGGCCGTTATAAGCTGCCCTTATTCAGGACAGGTGGGTTTTATAACAAAGCGCCGGATCAATGTCAAGTACTTTTTTCCTATTTAAGGAAAATAGTACTTATACGACGGCAGGCCGGCAAAAACCATTTAAGTGAGATCGATTAACAAAAGACCTCCTCCCCGTCCTTCACGGGGAGGACGCAAAAACTTGGGCTTACGATGATCGATCCCAAAATCTCAACAAAGTACGAACGGAGTAAGTTCTAGTTTTTTCTGGTAGGGCTAATGCACTGCCGCCGGCAGCCCTACCAGTGGAAACTAAGGCTTGCTGAAGGGCGCAAGCCTAAGTTTCCACGTCCTCCTCGCGCGCGGGGAGGAGGTCTCTCTGTGTTCGCTTCTGTCTTAATGGTGAATGCTCTAAGCCGCCTGGCTTTTCAGCATCCAGATATGCTTGTCGTGCGCCTCGAGGCGGGTGATCAGCATATCTTCGGTGGCGGCATCTTCGACTTCGCTAGCGAAGGCGCGGCCTTCTTCGATGCGCTCACGCACCTGCTGGTGGGTCTTGATTAGGTCGATCAGCATCGCCTTGGCGTTGGGCGGCGCATCGGGCGCTTCTTTCACCGCAGTATGATTGTGGAACACGCGGGCACTGCCGGGGGCGAATTCATCGATCGCGCGGATGCGCTCGGCGATGACATCGGCGGCTTCGAACAATTCCTTGTATTGTTCTTCCAGCAGGATATGCAGGCTGTGAAATTGCGGGCCGGTCACGTTCCAGTGATAGCCGTGGGTCTTGATCGTCAGCAGATAGGTATCGCTGACGACATTGACGAGATGCTTGGCTATTTGCGCGGTGGAGTTTTTGGCAGGTGATTTGGGCATGATGTGCTCCTTTTGTTATTTATTGAACGGCACGCCGTGGGTAAACCTATGGAAATTCAGTATAGAATGCCCATATATAAATTCCATAGGGAAACGGAGGTGCGACGCCATGGCCGATAAAATCAGCAAATCAGACCAGGAATGGAAAAGCCAACTGACGCCCGACCAATATGCCGTGTGCCGCCAGCACGGAACCGAGGCGCCGTTCTCCGGCAAATACGCCCATAGCAAAGACCCCGGCATGTATGTCTGCGCCTGCTGCGGGCAACCCCTGTTCGACAGCGACACCAAATATGACAGCGGCAGCGGCTGGCCCAGTTTTTACCAGCCTGCCGACAAGGCGCATGTGGCGGAAAATACCGACGCGACTCTTGGAATGATCCGCACCGAGGTTTTATGCAGCAAGTGCGACGCGCATCTCGGCCACGTCTTCCCCGACGGGCCGCAACCGACGGGGCTGCGCTATTGCATCAATTCGTGCGCGCTGGAGTTGAAGGGGAAGGAATAGATTTCCTCTCCCCTGAAAGGGGCGAGGGAAATACTGCACGGAGATGACGTTATAGATTACGCCGCGCGCTGGCTGCCATTCGTCAGTTTTTCACACGCGCGTTTGATGCGCTGGCAGGCATCGCGCAACTGATCGGTGGCGATTGCATATGACAGGCGGAAATAGGGGCTGAGGCCGAAGCCCGTGCCCGGCACCACGGCGGCGCCTTCGCTTTCAAGGAAATATTTTGCAACGTCTTCGTCGTTATTCAACACCTTGCCTTCCGGCGTTTTTTTGCCGATCAGCCCGGCGCAGCTGGGGTAAACGTAAAATGCGCCTTCGGGTTTTGGGCAGCGCAGGCCGGGGGCCTGGTTGAGCAATTCAACCACCATATCGCGGCGTTGCCTGAACGCTTCGATCTGCTGCTTCATGAAATCCTGCGGGCCGTTGAGGGCAGCAACGGCAGCCGCCTGGCTGATGGAGCTGGGATTGCTGGTGGAATGGCCCTGAATGGCGCTCATTTTTTTAATGAGCGCTTCTGGGCCACCGCCGAAGCCGATGCGCCAGCCGGTCATATTATACGCTTTAGAGACGCCGTTGAGCGTCAACGCACGGTCGAACAATTTGGGTTCGATCTGCGCGATAGTGGTGTATTCGAAATTGTCATAGATCAGATGTTCGTAAATGTCGTCGGTCAAAACCCAGACCTGCGGATGACGCAACAGCACATCGGCCAGCGCGCGCAGCTCGGCCCGCGTATAGGCAGCGCCGGACGGATTGCTGGGCGAATTGAGGATCAGCCATTTGGTTTTCGGCGTGATCGCTTTTTCGAGATCGACCGGCGAAAGTTTGAAGCCGGAATTTTCGCCGCCGACGACGAACACCGGTGTGCCGCCCGCCATATTGACGATATCGGGATAAGAAACCCAGTAAGGCGCCGGGATGATAACCTCATCGCCGGGATTGACGGTGGCCATCAGCGCGTTGAACAGCACCTGCTTGCCGCCGGTGCCGACCGTTATCTGGCTCGGTTTATAGGTCAGGCCATTCTCGCGTTTGAACTTGCCGCAGACCGCTTCCTTCAGCGCGGGCGTACCATCCACCGCCGTATATTTGGTATCGCCGCGGCGAATGGCGGCAATGGCGGCTTCCTTGATGTGATCGGGCGTGTCGAAATCGGGTTCGCCCGCCGCGAGGCCGATGACATCCTTGCCCGCCGCTTTCAGCTCCATCGCGAGGCGCGTCATCATCAGCGTGGACGACGGTTTGACCTTATCGAGGCGGTTGGCGAAGATGTTTTGATCGGCAGGCATCGATTAATCTTTCGGTTGAGTTATGGAATTGAGACTATAAGCTATAAGGCCCCAATTCAAGAGAAAGATCAATTAGTTACCAAATTTGGGGTGGGGATATGTAATGACGATAATGAGGAGAATCCTCCTCCCCATTCTTATGGGGAGGATACAAAAACTTGGGCTTACGACAGCCAGTCCCGAAGTTTCAACAAAGAAGAAACGGAGTAAGTCCTAGTTTTTGTTGGTAGGGCGACACCCGAACCAGCCCTACCAGTGAAAACTAAAGCTTGCTAAAGGGCGCAAGCTTAAGTTTTCACGTCCTCCCCGCCAGCGGGGAGGAGGTCTTTCTGTGTGTACTTCTATCTAACCAGCAAATGCTCTAATGGATAAGGTGGTTCAAAAGCTCTTTACATCAAAATCGCTGAGATCGAAAAACTCATTGAATGCCTCAAGCGCTTTTTTTTCGTCGAAATTTTTGCAGGTGTAGATGATCGATGAGACGAATTTCTTGTTGCACCAGACATAAAGGCAAATGCCGGAATCGATCAATGGAATGAAGGCATCGTAGCCTTGATTTTCTTCCTTACCCTCGCCCCCCCCGGCGAAAAAATAATCGGATCGCCATAAACACGCAGCCCGAGCTTGCCGGTGATGAATTTGAAGAATTCGCGGATCGTATCTTCGTTAACTTTGCCGAGGCGATAATGACCTTCAACCAAAAGGCGCTGGCGCAGAACCTCGGGAGCAAATGAAATCGACATCGAAATCCTCCTTAACCGGATTGACTGTGTTTCTTTCTTAACTCGCCCCAATAATCCAGGCGTTTTTTGATTTCGCGTTCGAAGCCGCGCTCGACGGGGGTGTAGAATTGCTCGCGCGGCATGTCATCGGGGAAATAGTTCTGGCCTGAGAATGCATCCTCGGCTGAATGATCGTATTCGTAGCCTTCGCTGTAGCCAAGCTGCTTCATCAATTTGGTTGGAGCGTTGAGAATATGTTTGGGCGGCATCAGGGAGCCGTGCTGTTTAGCGGCCCGCATCGCGGCGCCAATCGCGACATAGGTCGCATTCGATTTCGGCGCGGTGGCGAGATGGATCACGAGCTGAGCAAGAGCCAACTCACCTTCGGGACTGCCGAGGCGTTCGTACGCTTCCCACGCGGCAAGCGCGATCGGCAGCGCCTGCGGATCGGCGAGGCCGATATCTTCGGAGGCGAAGCGCGTCAGACGGCGGGCGATATAGCGGGGATCTTCGCCGCCGGACAGCATGCGCGCGAACCAGTAAAGCGCCGCGTCGCAATCGCTGCCGCGCAGCGATTTATGCAGGGCGCTGATGAGATTGTAATGGCTTTCTTGCGCCTTGTCGTACAGCGGGCGGCGGCGCTGCACGAAATCGGCCAGCGTTTTGACATCGAGTTTTTCATCGGGCGGCAGCGACAACAGTTCCTCGGCCATGACGAGCAGATAGCGGCCGTCGCCGTCGGCCATCGCCTTAAGCGCGTCGCGCGCTTCATCATCGAGCGGCAATTTGCGTTTGGCGGATTGCTCGGCGCGGTCGAGCAGCAGATCGAGCGCGGTGTCATCGAGCCGTTTCAGCACCAACACTTGCGAGCGCGACAGCAAAGCGCCGTTAAGCTCGAAGGAAGGATTTTCCGTTGTCGCGCCGACCAGCGTAACGGTGCCGTCTTCGACATAAGGCAGCAGAACATCCTGTTGCGCGCGGTTAAAACGATGCACCTCATCGATGAATAATAATGTACCCTGCCCGGCGGCGCGGCGCCCCTGAGCAGTTTCGAAAATCTTGCGCAGATCGGCAACGCCTGATGCCGTGGCGGAAACTGGTTCGAATACCAGGCCGACTTCATCGGCCAGCAAACGGGCAATTGTAGTTTTGCCGACGCCGGGCGGCCCCCAGAAAATCAGCGACGGCAGACGTTTGGCGGCAATCATGCGGCCGAGCGGTGCATCGGAGGCCAATATATGATCCTGCCCCACAACGTCGCTCAGTTTTTGCGGGCGCAGACGATCCGCCAATGGCCGCGGAGCAGTTTCGGCGAAAAGCGAGGGAGCGGGACGTTTCACTCCTGCAATGCCCGCATGGCAATTTTTGGTTCTCGGTCGATCAGCGTCAGCAATGCCACGGCAGCACCATCGGGCTGGGTGCGCCCTTGCTCCCAATTACGAACCGTCGCGACATTGAGCCGAAGCCGCGCCGCGAAGCGGGATTGGGACAACCCGGTTTTACGGCGCACAGCCTTGATCTGCGCCGGTTTGATCGGCCGCTTGAATTCGCCATTCTTCAGCGCGCGCGAGATATCGGGCGCGGCATCCGGATTGCTGACGATCTGACGAGCGATATCTTTATCCGTCATCGCGTCGAAGCTTTTCCAATCGAAGTTTTTTAGCTCTTTAAGAGCCTTTTTAAGATTACCCTTGATAATAGCCATCGATTTCCTCCTTATTAGCCTTGCGCAACGAAATAATACGCCGAGCGTCGTTTCTCCATGTGTAAACGCAAACAAAAATCCGATCACCGATAGGACCGGTCGCAATCATACGTATTTCGCCATAGCCCTGCCGATCATCAGATTTTTCTTTGTACTCCCCCATAAAAATTAACCGGGCAAGGTTCAAAGAAAAACGGTGCTTCGCCTGGTTGATAGCATTTTCCTTCTTATCGAATTCAATTTCACTATCCATATGACTATACGCTCCTAGCGTACTATTGTCAAGTTATTTACTAGCCGCCCACCATCACAGAAATCACGGCGCCGCCGCGCTGGATCGAAAGGCGCCAGTTACGCGAGGGCTGCTTGAGAACATTCGCAACATCGGCAACCGACGATATTTTAGTGCCATTGATGCTGAGGATCACGTCGCCCGGCTGCAAACCGACGCCGAGGGCGGGCGCATCTTCGGCAACCTTGACGACCACGACGCCATGCTCGGCATCGTGCAGGCCGATCTCCTCGCTGACCGCCGGGGATATATTGGCAATGACGGCACCACTGAGCGGATTATGGCCGGTGATTTTGGTTTGCTCACGCGGCGTGGTTTCGGGCGGGGCGATGATGTGAAGCGAGACGGTGAGCTTTTCGCCGTGGCGTACAACGCCGAGCAAAGCCGAAGAGCCGATCGGCAAAGTAGCAATGCGGTAATGGAAGCTTTCTACATCTTCGGCCGCGCGGCCGTTGACGGAAACGATCACATCCCCTGCCCGCAAGCCAACTTGTGCGGCGGGGCTGTTGGGCTCGACCTTATCGACGAGGACGCCGTCAGGCTGAGCAAGGCCCAATGAAGTGGCGAGATCGGATGTGACAGGTTGCGCACGAATGCCTGTCCAGGGATGTACGAGCGTTTTGGCGCCTGCGGCAACGCCGTTCAGCACCACGCGCACCATATTGCTGGGCACCGCGAAACCGATGCCGAGATTGCCGCCGTCGCGCGAATAAATCGCCGCATTGATGCCGGCCAGCTTGCCATCCATCGTCACCAAAGCGCCGCCGGAATTGCCGGGATTAATGGCGGCATCGGTCTGGATGAAATAATTGAGATCGCCGGCGCTGACCGATGTACGCGCAAGGGCCGAGATGATGCCGCTGGTCACCGTTTGGCCGACACCGAACGGATCGCCGATGGCAAGGACGAGATCGCCGACTTCCGCTTCGTCGGAATCTTTCAGCTCGAGAAAGGGCAGTTTCTCGCCCTTGGCATCGATGCGCAGAACGGCGAGATCGGAATGATCGTCGGACAAAACGACGGTGGCATCGAACTCGCGGTGGTCGGCCAGCACCACGCGAATCTGATCGGCGCCGTCGATCACGTGGTTGCTGGTGACGATGAGACCGTCGGGCTTCACGATCACGCCGGAGCCGAGCGATTGCTCCAACCGCTGGCGGGAATAACCGGGCGGCATGGCGCCTTCGAAGAAATGGCGGAAAAACGGATCGTCGAGCAGCATCGACGCCTGCTGCCGGACTTTTTTCTGGGCGTAGATATTGACGACGGCGGGGGCTGCCTGCTTGACCAACGGGGCGAAGCTGAGCGTAATTTGCGGGCGCGATTGCGGGGTTTCGGTTTCGGCAAAGGCGGAGAGCGGCAAGACTGCCGTCAGCAGCAGCGCGAATACGATTAGAAAGGCGAGTTTCTTCATAGGTTAAAAGATAGGCAAATTGGCAGGGTTTGCAAGATCACCCGGTTTTGAGGTGGGAACCTCCTCCCCGCAAGCGGGGAGGACGCAAAATCTTGGGCTTGCCCTTTTTGGCAAGCCCTTAGATTTTGCTGGTAGGGCCGCCTACTGCAACGTCGCCCTACCAACAAAAACTAGAGCTTACTTTCATCGTTCTGTTTGTCGAAATCTGGTTGTGCAAGCCGTAAGCCCAAGTTTTTGTATCCTCCCCGTGAAAAACGGGGAGGAGGCCCCATCTTTTATTCTAATAAAAGGAACCTCTACCGCGTCGAGCAGGACGGCAGGCATTTATGCAGCTCACGGCTGCATTGGGCCGAGGCGCCGAACATGCCGGGCGTGGTTCCAGGCAGGCTTTGCTCGGCGGCCTGGCTATCCATGCAGCGGCTGTAATCTTCGTTGCAGGAATTCGTGCACATTTCGCGGTCGCTCTGGATCAGGGTGGTTTTACCGGTGGTGGGGCTGGTGTAGGTATCCTCTGGCGCTTTGCCGGAAACGCAGGCGGTCATCATCACCAGCAAGGTGAGCGCGGCGACTTTGGCAAAGCGTGTCATTGGATTCTCGTTATGGTTGGATTGAGCAGGCGCGGCGAGGACTCGGTTATACGCCGGGCGTAACCATAACGGAAGAGGAGGAAATGACTCTAAAAGGTTGAGAGTATTCGCCGTTTAAGAAGAATAGCTGTTGTTGAAACTCCCCTCCCTTTGGAGGCTTTGCCCAAAAAATCTAATCCACCCCGGTGTAAACCGGGGCCCAGACGGTGGCCGCAATAAGTGTGGTCAGTATTTGTTGATGGAACGCCTGGATCCCGGCTTAGGCCGGGATGGAAAATCTATGTGTTGGACCTTTGCTTCCTCTCCCCAAGGGGAGAAGGGCATTCGAGAGTGGTCTCTTAAATTGAGATTGCTTTAGGCTTTTGCGGCTTCGGCTTCTTTGGCTTCAGCTTGAGCCGCGATGCGGGCGCGATCGTTGGCGCCGCGGGCTTCGACATCGCGATCGACCAGCTCGATGAAAGCGACCGAGGCGGTATCGCCGTGGCGGAAACCGGCCTTGAGCACGCGCGTATAACCGCCGGCGCGCTTTTTATAGCGCTCGGCGATCGGGCCAAACAGTTTGGCGAGGGCGCCGTCATCGCGCAGCATCGCGAAAGCGAGGCGGCGATTGGCGAGGCCGCCCTTTTTACCGAGCGTGATGAGACGCTCAACCACCGGGCGCAATTCCTTGGCCTTGGGCAAGGTGGTTTTGATCTGCTCGTTCTCGATCAGCGCGACGGCCATGTTGGAAAACATGGCTTTACGGTGTGACGAGGTGACGCCCAGTTTACGTTGTGCTCTGCCGTGACGCATTTTTTTCTATCCTTTAGAACGGTTCTTCCAAACGGCGCGCCAGGTCTTCGATATTTTCCGGCGGCCAGTTGGGGATTTGCATGCCAAGAGTCAGGCCCATTTGCGTGAGCACTTCCTTGATTTCGTTGAGGCTCTTGCGGCCGAAATTCGGCGTACGGAGCATTTCGCCTTCGGACTTCTGAACCAAGTCGCCGATATAAACGATGTTGTCGTTCTTGAGGCAGTTGGCGGAGCGTACCGAAAGTTCGAGTTCGTCGACCTTGCGCAACAGGTTGCGGTTGAAGGGCAATTCACCGACCTGTTCCTGGGCGACGACTTGCTTGGGCTCTTCGAAGTTGATGAAGAGCTGGAGCTGGTCTTGCAGGATGCGGGCGGAGATCGCGATGGCATCTTCCGGCGAAACGGCGCCGTCGGTTTCAACCGAGAGCAGCAGCTTGTCATAATCGGTGACTTGGCCGACGCGGCTGTTTTCGACCTTGTAAGCAACCTTGCGGACCGGGCTGAACAGCGCATCGACCGGCATCAGGCCGATCGGCGTGTCTTCCTTGCGCAGGGCGGCGGCCGGAATATAGCCACGGCCGGACTCAATCGTCAGTTCCATATTGAGGTGCGCGCCGTTATCGAGCGTGCAGAGGATCAGATCCGGATTCATGATCTCGATATCGGAGCCGGTTTCGATCTGCTTGGCGGTTACTTCGCCGGGACCCTGAGCGCGCAGGCGAATGCGGCGGGGGCCTTCGGAGTGCATGCGGAGCGCCAAACCCTTGATGTTGAGAATGATGTCGGTGACATCTTCGCGCACGCCGGGGATCGAGGAGAATTCATGCAGAACGCCTTCGATCTGGATCGAGGTGACGGCCGCGCCTTGCAGCGACGACAGCAAAATGCGGCGCAGCGCATTGCCGAGCGTCATGCCAAAGCCGCGCTCCAGCGGTTCTGCGACAAAGGTCGCGACATGGCGGCCATCATCGCCGGATTGAACCTGCTTGGTTGGTTGGATGAGCGATTTCCAGTTTTTCTGCAGCACGATGTTTCCCTTTCCACTTAATAAAGCTAATTTTTTTCTCTCCCTCATCGAGGGAGAGGGAAGAACTCTAGACGCGTCTCCTCTTCGGCGGCCGGCATCCGTTATGCGGAATTGGCGTCACGTCGCGGATCGACAAAACCGAGAAACCGACAGACTGCAAAGCGCGGAGCGCGGATTCGCGGCCGGTGCCCGGACCTTTTACTTCGACTTCGACGGTGCGGACGCCATGTTCCATTGCCTTGCGGCCGGCGTCTTCGGCGGCCATCTGCGCGGCGTAAGGCGTCGATTTACGCGAACCCTTGAACCCCATCAGACCGGCCGACGACCAGGCAATCGTGTTGCCTTGGGAATCCGCGATCGTGATGATCGTGTTGTTGAAGCTCGCATTCACATGCGCGATGCCGGTCGAGATGTTCTTGCGCGTCTTCTTGCGGCCCTTGAGTGCGCCGCCTTTACCTTCGCGCACCTTTTCGGCTTCGACGGCGGAGGGTTGCTTGGATGTTTTAGCCATTTCTCTAATCTCGTTTCTCAGTAAAGGTTATTTCTTGGTCGCGATCTTCTTGCCGGCGATCGGCTTGGCGCGGCCCTTGCGGGTGCGCGCATTGGTGTGCGTACGCTGACCGCGCACCGGCAGACCCTTGCGATGACGCAAGCCGCGATAGCAACCGAGATCCATCAGGCGCTTGATGTTCATCGCGATTTCACGGCGCAGATCGCCTTCGACCTTGTAATGCTTGTCGATGTCTTCGCGCACTTTCAGAATTTCGGCTTCGGTCAACTGATTGACGCGCTTGGTCGGCACAACACCGGCGCGCTCGCAAACTTCCAGCGCGTTGCTCGGCCCGATGCCGAAAATGTAACGAAGCGCAATGTGTATTGGTTTCTGCGCCGGAATATTCACACCTGCAATACGAGCCACGCCGTTTCTCCTCAATTTCAAAGCACAACAGCCGCTTTGACGCCTTAGCTTAAAGCGCCACCAAGCAGCTGGATGCGAGACATAATAAAAGGGGCTCAGGTCCCCGCCCCGGAGCCGAGGTGTCGCAGTATAAAGATGCGACACTATGAGTCAAGCGCAATAAGAGCTTGATAAGGATCGGTTTTTGACTGTTTTAGGGGTAATTCCCGGCGATTTAGACCATCACCATAGGGCCATTTTCGGATGGTTTCTTAAGATCGAAGCGATAAGGCAGCATGATCTCGAAACGGGTGCCTTTATAGATTTCGGATTCTACGCGGATTTTTCCGCCCAGAAGTTGTACTTCGCGCTGCACGGCTTCGAGACCGACGCCCTGCCCCGAGATTGTGTTGGCTTGTTCGCGCGTGGAAAATCCCCAACCGAAAACGCGTTGGATGACAGCCTGATCGTCATCCTCCGTCCACGAACCGTTTGGATCGTCGGCAGCGAGGCGCACGCGAATGCGCGACGGATCGATGCCGCCGCCATCATCGCTGATGATGAGATGCAGCCATTCGGCGCCGCGTTCGTCTTTTATCAATTCGGCGTGGATCGAAGTTTGACCGGCCGGATCCTTGCCGCGCGCCATGCGCGTGATCGGCGGTTCGATACCGTGATCGATGATGTTGCGGCTGACATGCGTGAGCGAAAACAGAAAATCCTGCAGCGGCTGCGTAAGCACGCGCGGATTGTTACCGGTGTAACGCACAGGCTTGAGCTGCTTGCCCATCACTTCGGCGAGGTCGTAAAGGCTGCGCTCGAACGCGCGGAAACATTCGTTGACCGGAATTGCGGCAATGGTGCTGAGGAACTGGCGGATCAGTTCCGGATCGGTCTGTTTCGCCTGCAGGACATGAACGAATTCATAGATCGCGCTTTCTTCGACTTCATGCATATTCTCGCGCCATTCGTAATCCTGTCCGACGAGATCGCGCACTTCGTTTTTAACGCGGGTCAACGCATCGGCGATATGCAGGCGGCCTTCCCTGAGGCAGCTTTGGAACAACTCATCGGACGTGATGGATTCGCTGCGAAGATCGCTTTCCAACTTATGGACGACCTCGCCCAACTCGACGAGATGGAAATGCATGACGGCTGCTTTCAACGTATGCAGCGAGCGCAAAAGCGACGATGCTTCGTCGCGCCGGATGCCGGCGCGATCGGACTCTTCCAGAAATTCGCGTAAGTGGTTGAGGGTTTGGCGGAACTGGTTGCGGCCCTTGAAGATGCGGCAAACCATTTCGGCGAAATCCTGCTGCTGCTTGGCGCGCTGTTGGGCGGCGTACTCTTCGGTCTGGTCGGTGGCGATGACGACCACCTGAAACAAGGCGCTGTTTTTGGTGCGGATCGGCCGGTAGACAAGACTGATGCGGCGGCCCTGGCTGTGCGGGAAAAAGGCCGGCATGAATCTTATGGCGTCATCGAACCCCAGCGCGTGGTTCGGCATGAAAAGGATATCCATCCAATCATGGAAATCGGCATAATCTTTTTCAGAAATATGCAGGACCTGCTGAACGTTTTTGCCCGCCGGGACTCCTTCCAGCAGATCGGTACAGGCCTGCGAATAAACCTCGCCGCAACGGCCCTGGCGATCGAACGACAAAAAGCCCTGCCCCAGACTGTTGACCAGAACTTCGGTCAGGCGCGCTTGATTGCTGACATGCTGATGGACATGGTAATTGACGTAATAGAGATAACCGACACCGACGAACGATGCGGCGATAATAACGATAAAGGCCGTCATCTCCTTGACGGGTTGATAGCCGAAAACCGGCAATGCGACGGCCGCCAGCAAAGTAATCACGATTGCGGCGACGCCGACGAACGAAGTGTGAATAATGTCGACCTGGCGGATCGCCTCGGTCAGCACGGCCTTGCTGGCCACGACATCGTGGAGGGACGATGTCCTATCGCCCAGACCGGCCGATGAAATAGTGTTTAAGGAGGTTGTATCTGGCATGGCTGGCCATTACGCCATACTCAACGCGGCTTGCCGTCTTCGGAATCGTGCAGCGCGACATAAACCTGGAACAATTGCCCGTCCAGATGGAACGGAACAATCATATACCTGCCGCGATGGAAATGACTGACGAAGTGGCCTTTGCCGGTGACGACGCAGGGAATGCCGAGACGCAGGCTGAACCCGCGGCCGCCAAGACCGGCCTTGATCTGGCCGAAAATCATATTGGTGATTTCGCCGACGGCATCGACCGCCATTTCATGCGTGACCGAAATCGACTTGCCGATAACCTGCGGAAGAATATCGCGCACCGTCTCAAACGTGAGGCAGAGGGCCAGCGTGCCTTCGAGCTTTGACTGGGCGATACCCATAACGCCCGATACGTCTCCAACCAGAGAAACCATGCCTTCGCCGGTTTCCGCCTGGCCGGCCTTCACTTCAACGGCAAAAGTTTCGCGCATCGCGCGGCATACGGCGGTGCCGATGTCCTTGGCTAGTTCTGCGTCGAGGGCGAGGTGCTTGATATCGGTCATGTCTGTTCCTTGATCGAAAATGGCGCCAGGTTTACTTAACCGTGCACCGCGTTCGGCATTTCGCGCTTGCGTTTAATCCATTCGTGAATTTCGAATAATTTTTTGCTGAGATCGGCAGGTGAAACCGGCTTGATAATATAGGAGGTAGCACCGGCCTTGATCGCCTTCATGATGTTCTGCTGTTCGGATTCAGCCGTCAGCATGACGAAAGCCGTAGAGCCGTATTCGACCTTGGCGCGGAAATAGCTGAGCACTTCGAGACCGGAGACGGTCGGCATGTTCCAGTCGAGGAACACGATATCGTAGGGCTGGCCGACATCGTGCGCTTTCTGGACGAGGTCGATAGCCTCGTTGCCGTCGGCGGCCGTCTGGATGTTCGTGATCTTCGCATCCGACAGCGTATTTCTCACAAATTGCCGAATAAGGAAGTGATCGTCGGCGATAAGGATTTTAAGATGGATCAGTTGACTCACGTACTTTCTCTCCTAACACGGCGATCCGGGGAAACACGAGGATAGCGGTGGACGAAACACTACGAAAACACGAGACTCCAGACCGAATTTTTCTCATAAAAACCTTGCCGCATGGTTAAGGGCAAGGAAAGGAAATAAGAAGACCCCGATTATAGACCAAATCCATGATTCTGGAGGGCTTTTTCGTAAATCGAAAAAAAATATCCGCTAATAAATTCTTAAGTTCCTGAAAAAACAAAGGCCTATCGGGCCTGTTCGGCTTCGGCGAGGATTACTTCGATCTGTTCGTTGACTTCCGCGACCGAGGCCATGCCATCGACCGATTTAAGCAGGCCTTTCTGCTTGTAATACGGCAAAATCGGCGCGGTTTGATCGCGGAAAGCCTGCAATCTGGTTTTCATCGTTTCGGCATTGTCGTCGGGGCGGCGGGTGAATTCCTTGCCGCCGCATTCGTCGCAAACGCCGGCCTGTTTGGTGGGACGGAATTTATCGTGATAGCCGGCGCCGCAACCGGCGCATGAGAAACGGCCCGCAACGCGCTGAATTAAAACCGGTTCGTCGACTTTCAGTTCGATGACGGCATCGAGCTTTTTGGCTTTGGAATCCAGCATGCGGTCGAGCGCTTCGGCTTGCGGCACGGTGCGCGGGAAACCGTCGAGGATGAAGCCTTTTTCGCAATCGGCAAAAGCGATGCGTTCTTCGATCAGCTTGATCATCAAGGCATCGGGCACCAGCTGGCCGGCATCCATAATTTTTTTGGCTTCGAGGCCGAGCGGCTCCTTATGCTTGATCGAGGCGCGCAACATATCGCCGGTCGAAAGCTGGATGAGGCCGCGCTTGTCTTCCAGCATATGGGCCTGGGTGCCTTTGCCGGCTCCCGGCGGGCCTAACAAAATAATGTTCATGAGCGGTCCCGCTTTCTCTTGTTATCGTTCAGGAATTGCCGCGTAACCGGGATTTTTTAATGAGGCCTTCGTACTGGTGCGCGATGAGATGCGATTGAACGCGCGACAGCGTATCGATCGTCACGCTGACGACGATCAGGATCGATGTGCCGCCGAGATAGAACGGGATCGCGCCGCGGCTCATCAGAAATTCAGGCAGCAAGCAAATGCCGGCGAGATAAATAGCACCCAGCACCGTGAGACGCGTGAGCACATAATCGAAATAGTCGGCGGTGCTTTTGCCGGGACGGATGCCGGGCACGAAGCCGCCATATTTCTTGAGATTGTCGGCGGTATCTTGCGGATTGAAGACAACGGCCGTGTAGAAAAAGGCAAAGAAGATAATCATCGCCGCGTACAGCACCATAAACAACGGCTTGCCGTGGCCGAGCGAAGCGACCAGATCGGCAAGGAAGCCGCCTTTTTGCTGTACATTGGTGAAGCTGGCCAGAGTCAGCGGGAACAACAGCAGCGAGCTGGCGAAAATCGGCGGAATGACGCCGGAAGTGTTGATCTTAAGCGGCATGTGCGAAGCTTCGCCGCCGAACATTTTATTGCCGACCTGGCGTTTGGGATATTGCACCAGGATGCGGCGCTGGGCGCGTTCGCAGAATACGCAGACGGCCAGCACGCCGAATACCAGCACGATGATCAGAAGAATGAACCAGGTCGAAAGGGCGCCGGTGCGGCCGAGTTCCAATGTCTGCGCCATTGCATGGGGCAGATTGGCGACGATGCCCGAATAGATGATGAGCGATGTGCCATTGCCGATGCCGCGCGCGGTCATCTGCTCGCCGAGCCACATCAGAAACACGGTGCCACCAGTTAGCGTCACCATCGTGCTGATGCGGAAAAAGCCGCCCGCGATAACGACGGCTGAACCGCCCATCATATTCTCGAGGCCGACCGCCAGGGCATAAGATTGCACGATCGCGAACAGCACGGTGAGATAGCGCGAATACTGGTTAAGCTTGACGCGGCCCTGCTCGCCTTCTTTCTTGAGTGCTTCGAATTGCGGCAGGATGGCCGAGAGCAATTGCACGATGATCGAAGCGGTGATGTAGGGCATAACGCCGAGGGCAAAAATCGTCATACGCTTCAACGCGCCGCCCGAGAACATATCGAACATGCCGAGGATCCCGCCGGCATGCTGGTTGAACAATGCACCGAGCGAAACCGGATCGATGCCGGGAATGGGAATATAGGTGCCGGTGCGATAGACGATCAGCGCCAGAACGGTGAACCAGATGCGGCTTTTAAGTTCTGTCGCCTTGGAAAAAGCGGACAGATCGAGACTGGAAGCGAGGGATTCGGCGGCAGAAGGCATGTGATGTTCTGGGGCTGGTTTTTAGGTGTTCAAGATATAGAGGCTGAGGCCCCGTAAAACAAGCGCACACTATTGTGCGGTGCGAAAGGAGCTTAGGCTGCTTTTAACTCAGCCGCTCTTGAGCGCTTAACACCACCCTCGCCGTCCCATCTCAGCCGAAGCTTATCGCCAGACGGTTTGGAAGGCTTGAGTAGCCTAAAGCTTTCTTGGATATTTCGTCTATGGAGCAAGTCATGCATTCCCCCATCAGGAGAAACTGAATTTATCGATACAAATCCATGTTGCCGACGGTCTATTGTTTTACTTAGGGTAACATCAACATGTAATTCCTCATTCACCCAAGAAGGATTCCGATAGTGATCAAGTCCAAATTCCAGAGCTGCTTTTTTAACCGCATCATGCAAAGCTGTTCTTCTATTTTTTTCGCCTTCTCGTTGAGTTTCGCCGGCTAGCACCTCTATGGCGGAAGCAACCTCTTTGGCTATAAGGGAAGCCACTTCATCTATTTTTTTGATTGCTTGCATATGGCCCCGAACATCTTCGACGGTAATTGTTTTAGTCAATAATTGGCTCATTGGATTGGATAAATTGGTACTCGCTATCAAAGAATATCTACGCCGAAACATGTCATGCAGACTTCCGAGCCCTACATCGGGCAAGTGGGCCTGCATCATTTGATTAAATTTTCGGGAAGGCTCCATTGCTTGGAAAAGTTGGTAAGCGATACGTATGCAAGCAGAGGGAGAGGCAGTGACCTGTACGCTGCTCGAGCTGGCTCTTTCCCAAGTCGCAAATGTAATAGACCCGCTGCTTGGACTACGTCCGTAAATGGCTGTCGGTTGCCCGGTTGCTATTAAAGACGCGATTTCAGGGATTGAGCCTTCACCCAGCGGGTGCCGTTCCAGCGCTTCGCGAAATAGCCCGCTGCCAATATCGCCTATGCGTTCCCAATAAGGCGGCTTTTCATAGATAGAAGCCCGACGCTTCGGTCCGAAATTACTATAGAAACTACCGATGATCCAATTTCCAGCATCTCCCGGATTTGCCGGATCACCTGTAAAAGGCAGGCTTGAATACTCGCCCATAAAATTATCCCGTTACTTTTATTATTTTATTCACCCCAACGCGTCGCGCACGAAATACAAAATCAGGCCGCCGCGATTTGCGTGGCGGTTTGCGGTTCAGACTTTTTTTCCTCGAGCTTTTTCTCGCACTTGAGGGTTTCGACATATTCCCACAGCGGCTTGCCGTGCTGGAGCTCGCGGCAATTGAAGCGCGCGATTTCTTCGAGCGAGTTGGTGGCGGCCCAGATTTCCTGCTGGCGCTTGGCGCTGTTGCCCTTGGTCAGCATGTTCAGAAGGGTTTGCTTGTAAGTCTGGTAGCCGAGTTTGTCATATTGCGGCTGAATGCGTTCGAGCCAGATCTTCATATCGTCGGCCAGCGCGCGGGTATCGCCGAGATTGTTGACGACCAGCTGGGCATCGACGCCGTAGCGCATCGCACGCCATTTGTTTTCGCGCAGGCGCCATGTACCTGGGCGCGGCATTTCTTCCAGCCAGCTTTGGTTGTGATCGAACCACACCGCCAGCGCGTGAACGAAAGCGACAACCGCCAGCGCTTCGCCCAGATTGGAGAACTGGTCGCAGACGCGGATTTCAAGCGTGCCATAGCGCGGGCAAGGGCGCAGATCCCACCACAGATCCTTCACGTTGCGGATCGATTGCGCACGGTAAACGGCTTGCACCAGGTTTACATATTCCTGCCAGGTGTGGAAGCTGTAGGGCATGCCCGCGGTCGGCAGCGATTCCGCAATTGTCGGGCGGATTGAGGCGAGGCCGGTATCGATACTGTCTTCAAACGGCGAGCTGGCCGCGAGCGCGATCAGATGCGGCAGGAAATGCATGTAGAAATTGTGATAGCGGATGCATTTTTCGGCGTTTTCCATACCGATATGGATATGGGTGCCGAGCGTGCCAAAACGGTGCGACAGAATTTTGCGGCTTTCGTATTGATATTTGTAGCGCGGATCTTCGACGCGGCGCGTATCGCATAGTTTGATTGTCGGCGGACGGCCGCTGCCGGTGACGAGAAGATTTCTTTTTTCCGCCAGATCGAGAGCGGTGCGGATGCTGCGGCCCATCTGCTCTTCGACATCATGCGCATTCTGGCACACGGGTGTGACCAGCTCGATCATGTGCTGCAGACCTTCCTTGTGGAAGTTCGGATTTTTGGCTTCGTCGACCAGTTCGGGGCCGTGATGCGCGGGCTTGAGCGTGCCTTTGTCCATCAGCGCGAGTTCGAATTCGACGCCGAGCGTCAGCGGCGCGCTTTTAACGAAGACCAACTGTTCGTTGATCTCACGCAATTCGAGCGCCTGAACAGCCGCTTTCTTTTTGCTTTCGAAAACATCCTTGAGCCAATGAATGACAGACATAAATTCCTCCCTCGTCGCTGTATTTACGGCGGCAACAGCAGTTTTTCTTCTTCGTTTACGTTTAGAATCGTTTCGGTAACAATTGGAAATATGCGCGCTGTTAAAGTTTCAACACGGCACTTACTGAAATCGTCCGGAGCCCGAAACCAATAAGATGATACTTGCTCTATACCCCGAGTCAATTTCAAGCTTTGTTTTGGTTAATACACACACATCCAGTTTCGCAGGAAATTTTGTTTTTCCCGGGATAAAAATTCTATGCTGATTTGGGAGATATCCGGAATAAAGCCTTACAACTATTCGGCTTTTTCTTCTCCGGAATTTTCCTTTTTCTTGGCGGTAAGTGTGATTGAGCCGCCAGCTTTTTCAATTGCAGCAGCCGCCGATTTGGACGCGCCGGCAATTGTCATTTGCAACTTACTCTTAATCTCACCTTTGCCGATGAGGCGAACACCGTCGCGCGACTTGGCGACGACGCCGGATTTCATCAGAGTTTCGCAGGTGATGGGATTCTTGATATCGACGCGGCCGGATTCAATCGCTTTCTGCAAACGCTCGAGCGTGATTTCGGCATAATCCTTGGCGAAGATATTGCTGAAGCCGCGCTTTGGCATACGGCGATGCAGGGGCATCTGGCCGCCTTCGAAACCGCGGATCGAAACGCCGGTGCGGGCTTTCTGACCCTTGACGCCGCGGCCGCAGGTTTTGCCTTTGCTGGAACCGATGCCACGGCCAACCGTGATCGGTTTCTTGCGGGCGCCGAGGTTATCTCTGATATCGTTCAACTTCATCTTCTGCTCCATTAAGGGCTAATCGCTAGCCGCTATTTATTTCTCTACTATTTTTACCAAATGCTTCACGCGCGTGATCATGCCACGAATTGCGGGCGTATCTTCGAGCTCGCGAATGCTACGGATTTTGCCGAGACCGAGGCCCGCCAAAGTTTCACGCACGCCAGGCTTGCCGCCATGCTGGCTGCCGGTCTGGGTGACGGTGACGGTCTTGCCGCTTTTTGATTTAGTTGCTGTTGCCATCTTTTTCTCCTTAGAGGCTTGAGGTTAGAGGCTGGAGGCTAGGAATTTTTCGCTAGCCTCTGGCCTCCAGCCTCTGACCTCTACTCTTTTCCTTCTATCTGCTCGGCTTGCTTCTTGCCGAGAATTTCGCTGACCTTCTTGCCGCGGCGCTGGGCTACCGAGCGCGGGCTCGAGACCTGATCGAATGCGTTGAAGGTTGCCTTGATCATATTGTGCGGGTTGGAGGAACCGACCGACTTAGCCACGATATCGTGGATGCCGAGCGCTTCGAACACTGCGCGCATCGGACCGCCGGCGATGATGCCGGTGCCGGCCGGAGCCGTACGCAATACAACCTTGCCCGCGCCGTAACGGCCACGAACGTCGTGATGCAATGTGCGGCCTTCGCGCAACGGAACGCGGCGCATGCGGCGCTTGGCGGCTTCGGTTGCCTTGCGGATCGCTTCGGGAACTTCGCGTGCCTTGCCGGTGCCGAGACCGACGCGGCCCTTGCCATCGCCGATGACAACCACGGCGGCCATCGCAAAGCGCTTACCGCCCTTTACGACCTTGGCGACGCGATTGATGTGCACGAGCTTTTCAATAAGCTCATGCCCATCGCGTTCATCGCCGTCTTCTTTTTTACGTTCCGGTTTTGCCATATCTCTTTCCTTTATCTAAGCCCTACAGCCCAAACATTCTTGGTTGATGGATTGTAACTCCACGGAGCGTAAAACGCTGCGTCGATTGCTGATGCTTTCCTTGAGTAATGTCATAGCTGCCAAGAAATGAATTACCAGCTTCTCGAGCGCAAGCTCTCAATACTTCACTGTCTCCTGCAGCTATAACTTCCAGAGTAACATCACCACTCCTACGACGAACTACACCCGTGCGAACTGCAACCTCGCCAGAAACGGAGCGGCTTGCTGAAAGCTGTTCGCCAACATAAGCTGTTAAATCCTGAAACCTTTTAGCCAGACGTTCCATATTTTTTTCCAAGAATTCCATTTAGAACGACAACCCCGCTTCGCGCGCGGCTTCGGCCAATTCCTTGATGCGGCCGTGATACGCATTAGCGCCACGGTCGAAAACAACTTCCTTGATGCCGGCCTTGACCGCGCGTTCGGCAACCAAAGTGCCGATCGTCTTGGCGGCCGCCTTATCGGCGCCGGTTTTCAGTTTGGCGCGAAGATCTTTTTCGATGCTGGAGGCAGAGACCAAAGTCTTGCCGGCCTTGTCATCGATGACTTGCGCATAGATATGCTTGCCCGAACGATAAACCGAAAGGCGCAAACGGCCATGCGATTTGTGCGTCAGCTGATAGCGGTTGCGCTTGGTACGGCGCAGGCGTGTTTCTTTTGCGGTTAACATTACTTCTTCTTCCCTTCCTTGCGGCGGATCCATTCGCCCTGATAACGGATGCCCTTGCCTTTGTACGGTTCCGGTTTCTTGTAGCCGCGAATTTCTGCCGCGATCTGGCCGACCTTCTGCTTGTCGTTGCCGGTAATGGTGATAACGGTCTGCTTGTCCACCTTGGCCGTTATGCCTTCGGGGATCGGGTATTTGATTTCGTGGCTGAAACCGAGCTGCAGAACCAGATCCTTGCCCGTCAGCGCGGCACGGAAACCGACGCCTTCGATTTCGAGCACGGTCTTGAAGCCTTCGGTCACGCCCTTGACCATGTTGTTGATGTTATTGCGCGTAGTGCCCCACAACACGCGCGAACGCTGCGTATCTTGGCGCATGCTGACGGCGATTTTGCCGTCGGCGAGCTTGACCTCGACTTCAGGCGGTGCGACGAGCGAAAGGTTGCCGGTCTTGCCCTTGACGGCAACCGTTTGGCCTTTCACTTCGGCCGTCACGCCCTGCGGAAGGACGACAGGATATTTACCGACACGAGACATTTTTTAAACCTCAACTCCTTTAGAATACGCGGCACAGAATTTCGCCGCCGACATTGGCCGCGCGCGCTTCGTTATCCGAAAGCACGCCACGGGGGGTCGACAAGATCGAAACACCGAGACCGTTGAACACTTTGCCGAGACCCTTGATACCGGCATAAACGCGGCGGCCGGGCTTCGAGACGCGCTCGATTTTCCGGATGACCGCTTCACCTTCATTGTATTTGAGCTCGATCTCCAGCTCAGCCTGGGCGCCGCCCTGCTGAACTTCGCTGAAGCCGCGAATATAGCCTTCGCGCTGCAGCGCTTCGAGCACATTCTTGCGCAGCTTCGACGACGGACAGGCGACGGTCGCCATGTTTGCCATCTGGCCGTTGCGAATGCGCGTCAGCATATCGCCTAATGGATCGGTGGTGCCAGTCATGCGTTCTCCCTTTACCAGCTTGCCTTGATCACGCCCGGGATCTGACCGTTGGAGGCCAGTTCGCGGAGCTTGATGCGGCATAATTTGAATTTGCGATAGACGGCGCGCGGACGGCCGGTCAGCGCGCAGCGATTACGTTGGCGTACACGCGATGAGCTACGCGGCAATTTCGCGAGTTTCATGACGGCGCCGAAGCGATCTTCCATCGTCGTTTCCTTGTTCATGACGATCTCTTTGAGATTTTCGCGGCGCGAGCGATATTTCTTCGCCAGCTTGCGCTTGGATTTTTCGCTCTCGAGCTTGCAGGTTTTGGCCATCTGTCTTTCTCTCCTTACTGCTGGAACGGCATATCGAAGGCGCGCAGCAACTCGCGCGCTTCGTCATCGGTTTTGGCGGTGGTGCAAATGATGATGTCCATACCGCGGATTTCGTCGATCTTGTCGTAGTCGATTTCGGGGAACACGATCTGTTCCTTGAGACCGAGCGCGTAATTGCCGCGGCCGTCGAAGCTTTTCGGCGAAACGCCGCGGAAGTCGCGCACGCGGGGCAACGCGATATTCACGAGACGATCGAGGAATTCGTACATATGTTCGCGGCGCAGGGTGACCTTGCAACCGATGCCGAGACCGCCGCGCAGCTTGAACGTCGCGATAGCCTTTTTGGCCTTGATGATGACCGGCTTTTGGCCGGCGATCAGGGCGAGTTCTTCGGCGGCGTTCTTGGCCTTCTTGCTGTCGTTGACGGCTTCGCCGACGCCCATATTGATGACGATCTTGTCGAGGCGCGGAACTTCGAGCGCGTTCTTGTAGCCGAACTTCTCGACGAGGGCGGCTTTCACCTTTTCCTCGTAGCGCTGCCGCAAACGCGGCACGTATCTGTCTTTTTTAGCGGCAACCATTTGTCAGTTCCTCAATCAATCACTTCGCCGGAACGGCGGGCAAACCGCACCTTGCGGTCTTTGACCATTTTAAACCCAGCGCGCACGGCCTTGTTATCCTTGGGGTCGATATGCGCGATATTGGAAATATGGATCGACGCTTCGCGGCGCACGATGCCGCCCTGCGGATTGGTTTGCGAGGGCTTGGTATGGCGCGAGACCATATTGATGCCCGACACGACGACGCGGTTTTCGCGCGGCATCACGTGCGTGACCTCGCCGGTTTTGCCTTTGTCCTTGCCGGCGATCACGATAACGCGATCTTTCTTTTTAATCTTCAGCTTCACAGCACTTCCTCCGCCAGCGAAATAATTTTCATAAAGCCGAGGTTGCGCAATTCACGCGTCACCGGCCCGAAGATGCGGGTGCCGATCGGCTCTTCTTCCTTGTTAATGAGCACGGCGGCATTGCGATCGAAACGGATCACGCTGCCGTCGTTCCGGCGCAGCGCAAAACGCTGGCGCACGATTACGGCCTTGTGCACTTCGCCCTTTTTCACGCGGCCGCGCGGAATGGCGTCCTTGACCGATACGACGATGACGTCGCCGATGCCGGCCACTTTGCGCTTCGAACCGCCAAGCACCTTGATGCAGGCAACGGCTTTGGCGCCGCTGTTATCTGCTACATCGAGGACTGTTTCCATCTGGATCATGATCGTTACCTTTTCAACTCGTCAAAATTCGAACTACGCATAGGTGGCGGCAAAAAACGCATCTGGGCCCGGAGGTAAGCGGTCGGTTCAACGCGCTGGCCACAAATAATCTCTTCCGCCCTGTCCAACGCTTTGCTGATTACCTCGCCAATAGATACCCGCTGCATATTAATCCCCTACTTGGCCTTCGCCGTTTTCTTGGCCGGCACTGCCGCCTGCGTTTCGTTCAACGTCCAGCGCTTGCGCTTGCTGATCGGCGCACATTCGATGATTTCGACCGTATCGCCGACCTTGTGCACGTTCTTTTCGTCATGCGCGGCATATTTCTTGGAGCGCTTGATGTATTTTTTGTAGATCGGATGCATGACGCGACGTTGGACCAAGACGGTAACCGTCTTGTCGCCCTTGTCACTCACCACCACACCTTGCAATATGCGTCTTGGCATCTGTTCCTCTCAATTCCTATGCGGCCGATTTCTTGGCCGATTTT
>OLLY01000202.1_pt1 | contig 25279 bp, 20 predicted proteins | sample 1604681 | NCBI WGS metagenome assembly OLLY01 (sample SAMEA104055725, study PRJEB20765) | soil metagenome | biome: Arctic tundra; feature: Polygonal ground; material: soil | place: USA | collected 2011-09 | depth 0-0.5 m | reverse complement strand
GGGGAGGGGTTCTCTCCACAAGAACAAACATCGCACTTGTTGAACCCACCCCCCACCTGGCCTCCCCCGCAAGGGGGGAGGAACGCTGTTGGAATACCGCGCTTAAATTTCCTCGCTTATCTCATCCTCACCGCAAAGATGTCGCCGCGCGTGGTTAACACTTTATTCAGCGGCGGAAAATTTGCGCCTGAAAAACTCAACGATGATGAAAAAACTTTTCTGGAAAAACTCGAAACCCGCACAATCGAACATCCCAAGATGCCCGAGGAAGTCAAAGCCGAATGCCCGGATTGGGCCGCTGCATCGCTAAAACAAAGATTCGGCAAAAACTTCATGCGCGAGATGCTGGCGTTGCTGGAACCGGCGCCGCTCGATCTGCGCGTGAACACGCTCAAATCCACGCGCGACGAGATTCTCGCCGAATTGAAAAAACTCAAATTCAAGGCAGTGCCCTGCCCGATCTCCCCGCTCGGCATCCGTATTGCCGAACGGCCCAATTTATCGGCGCTGCCGATGCTGAAAAACGGAATGGTCGAAATTCAGGATGAAGGCTCGCAACTGGTGGCGTTGCTGACGGACGCCAAACCCGGCATGCGCGTGGTCGATTTTTGCGCCGGCGCCGGCGGCAAAACGCTGGCGATTGCCGCGCAGATGCAGAACAAGGGCCGTATCACCGCCTGCGATGTGCTGGCCAATCGGCTGATGCGCAGCAGCGAACGCTTCCGCCGCGCGGGCGTGCATAATATAGAAGTGAAACCGCTGACCAATGAGCGCGATCCGTGGGTGAAAAAACATAAAGGCGATTTCGACCGCGTGCTGGTCGATGCGCCTTGCAGCGGCGTGGGCGCCTGGCGGCGCAACCCGGATGCACGCTGGCGCTCGCTGGGGCCAGGGCTCGAGACGTTGCTGCCTCTGCAAGCCAGCATTCTGGAAAGCGCTTCGCGGCTGGTGAAGAAGGGTGGAAAGTTGGTCTATGCCACCTGCTCGATGTTGCCGGAAGAAAATGAACGGCAAGTGGAAAAATTCCTCGAAACGCATGAGGAATTTGAATTATCGCCCTACAAGGATAAGGAACTCTATCTCTCCCCCACTCCGGCGCAGCATAATACCGACGGTTTCTTTGGCGCGGTGATGGAACGGAAAGTTTAAGCCATCTTCAGGGCCTTACTCCTATGATTGGGGCATAAATCTCAAAACGATTTTTGTGATGAACGGCATGATGCGTGGCCGCAGCAGGCGCGGATCGAAATGCTCCATCCGCCGCGTATCTTCGGCCAGGCAGGTGCGCAGCAATCCGCCGATTGTCAGACCTTGCGTTAATGTCTGACCACCGGCGGCGACGAAATTATCGCTGCTTTTACCGCCATCGGCAGCGCCGGCCAGAGACACCCGCCCCAACGCGGCGCGGAATAAAGCCGCAAGACACACAAGGCGAAACCAGATGCGCGACGGCAAGGATTTGTTGGCGGCGTTCCACGCCACCCAATTGACGAAGAACATGATGTGCCGCGCTTCTTCCTGCACGACGGGCTCGAACACATCCACAAGCTCCGGCGGGAAATAACCGGAATCTTTCGCCATTTTAAACAGGCCGAATGCAAAAAAACTATCGAAGCATTCGCCATAGCCGGTCATGATAAAAGCCCATTCGGGATTTTTCGGCGCGCCGTAAGGTTGATTGTCTTCGAATGGAATGCCGTAAAAGCGCAGCATGTTGCGGATCACCAGTTTGTGCCGCCCTTCTTCGAATGCGTTAAGCGCGATGGCTTCCTTGATCAGCGGATCCGTTTGCTGATCGGCCATCGCTTGCATGCGCGACGACGCATAGCCTTCGGTCTGCACCGCCACATCCCAGAATGGCAGATCGGTTAAACGCTTCGCCGCATCCTGCGACAATTTTGGCCAGGCGAGCACAGCCGGTTTGTACGGATCGAAAATATCGATCAGAACGCCGCAGAAGGCGCGCTTATGTTCGTCCGATCCGATTCGCAACGGCGGCGGCGAGTCGATTGCAGTCGATGGCGAAACGATGGCAGAAAATTCAGTCATGAATAACTCCGATGTTCAGCAAATAAAATGGCGGATCGAGCAATTAGTCAAGCAAAACCGGGCTGAAAACACATGCATCCGATTCGCCTAAAATTTTAGTCGAATCGCCGATTCGCGAATTAAGAATTGATTATCTTCTTGCCGGTTACAGTACACTCACAAAGACTAAAAGATTCGGGAGGACACTCGCATGATGAACAAGTTCGAAGACTCAAAGACAGATCTCTCATCGCGCGAATTCGGCAATCTCGGCCTCGACCATATCGCCTATGTCAAATCGGTGATGGTCGATGGGCAAAAACTTCATTCCATTCATGCCGCCGATGGCACACCGCTGACCGTGGTCGGCGAACGCGAACTGGCTTTCGCAACAGTGCGCCAGCACGAGATGAATCCCGCCAGCGTTCACTAATAAATCAGGCAGCTTGTGCGGTAGGCGTTTCGGTCAATAACCGGTAAATCGCACTTTCGTCTTTTGCCCGGCGGATGGATTCGCACAGGTGAGCATCGCGCAACAGGCGCGAAATGGTCGCCAGCGCATGCAGATGATCGGCCCCGGCATCGGCCGGCGCCAGCAACAGAAACACCAGATCGACCGGCTTGTCATCGACAGCCTCAAAGGCAATCGGTTGAGAAAGACGGATAAAAAACCCTTGCACCTGCGCAAGGCCGGCCAGCTTGCCGTGGGGAATGGCGATGCCGTTACCGACGCCGGTGGTGCCGAGTTTTTCACGTTCCCATAGCACGTCGAAAATATTTAAAGATTCCAGGCCCACCAGCGGCGCGGCAAACTGAGCCACATCCTGCAAAACCTGTTTTTTGACCCCCGCTTCAAGGCGGCCGTTGATCGCTTCCGGTGAAATCAATTCATTCATCATGATTTTGCGCGCCATGTTGGTTGCGGGGAAATCAGGCCTTGGCCTTAACGGAATGATTTGCGCCGCCGCCGTTATTGGCAGGATCGACCCAACCGATATTGCCATCGGGCCGGCGATAAATCATGTTGAAGCCGCCATGCCCGCGGCTTTTGAACATCAGCGCCGGCAGATCGCCGAGATCGAGCCGCATCACGGCTTCGCTGACGGTCAGCGTTTCGATCGGCGAGGTCATCTCGGCCACAACCACCGGATTGGCAGGCGCTTCTTCCTCGCGGCCGTCGCCTTCCAAAACGAAAGAACTGGCGACCACCGCTTCTTCGTGACGCACTGTTTCATGATTATGGTCGCGAAGCTTGTTTTTGTAGCGGCGCAACCGTTGGGCGATACGTCCGGCGGCCTGATCGAAAGCGGGGTATGGTTCGTTAGCGCTGGCATTGCTTTGCAGAAGAATGCCGCGGCCGGCATGAACGGCGATATCGGCGCGGAACAGATGCGCTTCGCGCGAAAAAGTGACATGGGCATCCAGCGAATCGCTGAAATACTTGCCGACCACCTCTTTCAGGTGCGTTTCGACATGCTGGCGCAAAGCCTCGCCGACATCTAATTGCTTGCCTTTAACGGAAAGTTGCATACGGAACTCTTTGGCGAACTCGATAAGGTTTATGGCGATAGGGCGGTTACGGTTTAGCGGTCACTTCAGTTCATACAAGCGGGCAAAAATCCCTGTTAAATACTTCGAAAAGCTCTATCCCCTTGGGCCGGGAACATGGGTAGTCCCGGCAAATGGCGGCGTCTGGAAACGCCGAACTTCGAAATCATGGCAAGAATACGGATATCGAACCCGCGGTGTCAAGTTGAGGAAATGGCCAGAAGTTTCATTGGGTTGGGTTGGACAGGCAAAACCCAAGACAAAAGAAGAACGGCATTACCGTTTTAAGTTAGCTGCGCCGAGATCGATTTGGTCTTTTAGAGATTCCCAAGCCTGTTAACCAACATCAGCGCTTTACAGCCCAAAAACTTTATCTCTAAATGCACGGCTTCATTCTTAGGTCAATCACCCTTCAGGAGAAATAATATGGCAACGCCGTCACCCAGAGCAGCCGTTACAAGAACTTCCGGTTTTTCGGCGATAACGTATCATCCTCCGCATGCGCATTTGGTAGACGACAACGGATCGGTTCGTCACACATTCTCGAGAGAAGCCATTATCTCTACCAATCAATCGGGCATTACAACTCGCCAACCGATAGCAACCAGCAATCTTGTCACCACACAAAAACCCGGTGCTGCGATTTTTCCTAACGGGTACATTTCTTTTGCCGAAGATGAAAATGGATGGGTCGTGAATGGCAAGGCCGACCCATTAAGCCAACCGATTCCTTTTGTGGCCAATAGAAACAAAAGAGAGCGAATCCGCGCCGAGATCCGAAAATTAAACAAAGAAGAAGCGAATGTCAGGGCTGAAGTGGAAGCTGTTTCAGAAAGATTAAAACAATTGGATTTGGAACGGGAAATAAATGAAAAATCGATTTCATTCCCCCAAGAAGAACGCGACTTAAAAAGAGAATCTATTGCCGAACGGTTGAACGGCCTCGAAGAAGACAGAGCCAAGCTTGAAAAGAGCCTTGCGCCGATTATTGCAAAACGAGAGCTTAAATTGATCGCCCTCTCCGGCAGCGCAAACGCAACTCATAACAAAAAATTTGTGGAACCGCCTGCCGCAAAAACAACCGTATATCCGGAGCCTTTGGTTCTTGACGGTCTGACAAAGCGCGATGCGATCAAAAAAATACCGCAAATCAAAGCAGAAATAGCTGCTATCGAAGAAGAGATGACCTCCCAGCAAAGCTCTAAGACACCGAAACGGCAGATGGTCACAGATGAACAAATAACTTTCCTCGAAGGAGTTGTCACCGATCTCGAAGGACAAATGAAAACTGTGAAGCAATATCTGGATGATATCAGTGGTACAAAAAGAAAAATGAATGGCTTGAGCGCATCAGAAATCAGGCGTGCGGAGAAGCGTTTTGTGACCGGAGACAAATCTGCATTCTTCAATCTCCCATCCGACGAAGACCGAGTGGTTGAGCAAGAAGATCAAGAGGCTCAATCAAAATTTGAAATAATGGTTTCTCACGAGGAAACTGTAGATCGGGAAGAAGCTATAGAAGAAGCTATAATTGCAAGAGACGAGCAGCCCTTAATCGATGAAATGAGAAGAGCGGTGACAGCAGAAAAAATAGAAATTATGCGAGTGCACGGTGTGGGGCTTCATTCGCAACGCGACAAACAAAAAACGAATACTACTGCCCAAGAAGATATTAGCCCGCGCAGCAACGATCTTACACCGATGAGAGGGAAAATGCAGCACGGACGGGATCGCTCGTTAACGCCGGAAGGTTAGACTACGTAACATCCCTCTTCTCTCTCCGCCGTTGGGCGGAGGAGGAGATGCGCAGGGCCTCCCTATATTTGGCAACCGTACGGCGGGCGATATCGACGCCTTCGGCCTGCAGGATTTCGGTGATGCGGTCGTCGGTCAAAATTGCGCCGGGCTTTTCATCATCGATCAAAGTGCGAATGCGGTCACGCACCGACTCTGACGAAACCGCCTCGCCGCCGTCGTGACGCGTGAGAGCGGTGGTGAAGAAATATTTCAGTTCGAACAGGCCGCGCGGCGTGGTGATGTATTTGTTCTGCGTCACGCGGCTGACGGTCGATTCATGCATTTCCACGGCTGCTGCGATATCGCGCAGGATCAGCGGGCGCAGATGCTGCACGCCGTGCACGAAAAACGCATCCTGCTGACGGACGATTTCGCTGGAAACCTTAAGAATGGTAGTCGCGCGCTGATGCAGCGCCTTCACCAGCCAGTTGGCCTGCTGCCATCTGTCGCTGATGTAATCGCGGTCCGATTTGCTGCGGGCCGACGCCTGCACGCGGGCATGATATCTTTCATTGGCAAGCACGCGCGGCAGCGTGTCGTTGTTAAGTTCCACCTGCCATCCGCCGCCCGGCTGCGGGCGCAACATGACATCGGGCACGATTGGCGGCGCCACATCCGATGTAAAACTCAGCGCCGGTTTAGGATTAAGCTCGCGGATTTCGGCCGCCATTCCGGCCAGATCTTCGGCATCGACGCCGCATAATTTCATCAACTGATTGCGCTCGCGTTTGGCCAGCAGATCGAGATGCTGCAGCAAGGATTCCATCGCCGGATCGAGCCGGTCTTTTTCGCGCAGCTGAATGGCGAGGCATTCCTGCAGGCTGCGGGCGAAAATGCCGGGCGGATCAAAGCGCTGCATTTGCGAAATTACCGCCTCGAAATGTTCGGGCGTGGCGCCAAGCTGCGTGCGCACCAGATCGAGATCGGCGGGCAGGTAACCGGCTTCGTCGAGCAATTCGACCAAAGCGGCGGCGATCATACGGTCGGCCGGTTCCAGAATGTCGACATGGATCTGGCTGATCAGATGGTCGCGCAGGCTGGGGCCTTCGGCCACATTCTGCGCGGCGTTAAATTCGTCATTCTCGAACGAGCCACTGTGCGACGGGGCAAAGCTTTCATCGCTGCCATAACCGTCATTGGCCCACATCTCATCCTCGCCGCCGCTCTGGGGCGCATCTTCCCCGGAAAGCGGCGCGGGCGTATCGGGCGTTTTTTCCGGGGTGTGGCCAGACACGGCAAAATCTTCCGGGGGGGAAGGCACATGTTCGGCCACAGGACCGCCGTCATCGGCCTTTTCCAGCAATGGATTCTGCTCGATTTCGCTGGCGACGAATTCGCCCAATTCCTGATTCGACATTTGCAGCAGTTTGATCGCCTGCTGCAATTGCGGCGTCATAATCAGCGTTTGCGACTGGCGCAAATCGAGGCGTTGGGTGATACTCATGCCCTATAAGGTAATCCCCGAAAGTTAATGGATTATTGCCAGAGGTGATTTTTGGCATTCATTTTGCATGACTGCAAATGGTAAGAGAGTGCTCATGACTCTCAATATCATTCCATTGCCGGATTTATCCGCCACGCAGCTTGCTGCGCGTTGGCTTGCGCCTGTTTTACGGCGTGGCGACATGCTGGCGCTTTATGGCCCGCTTGGCGCGGGCAAGACCACTTTTTGCCGCGCCCTGCTTGCCGCCCTCGGTATCGATGAAAATGTGCCGAGCCCCACATTTACACTTGTTCAATCTTACGACGCGCCGCATTTTCCGATTTATCATTTCGATCTTTACCGCCTCAAACACGAAACAGAAGTTGAAGAGCTCGGGTGGGACGATGCGCTGGCCGACGGCCTCGTTATCGTCGAATGGCCGGAGCGCGCTTTGCGTTTCATGCCGAAAGACCGGCTGGATTTGTATTTCGGATTCGACGATAAGGACCGGCGCTCTTTGACGTGCGAGCCGCACGGCGTTTGGGTCAAAAGGCTGGAGGATCTTCGTGGATAATCGCGCCGAAGCAATTGCGGCATTTATAAAGACAGCGGGCTGGGGCGACGCCGGGCATGTACCGGTTCAGGCCGATTTTTCCAGCCGCCGGTTTACCCGGCTGGAACGCCCCAACGGCACACGCGCTATTTTAATGGATGCCGATGCCGATCAGAAAACCGCGCAATTCGCGATGATCGCCGGTCTTTTACGCAAGCTCGATCTTTCGGCACCGGAGCTATATGCCGCCGATGAAAATCACGGGCTGTTGCTGATGGAAGATTTCGGCGACGGTAATTTCGGCCGCTCGATCGATAGCGGTACGGCCGCCAGCCCTCTTTACCGCCGCGCGGTGGATGTTCTGGTTCATTTGCATCAACGTTTCGACAAATCGCTGGCGAAGGAACTCAATTTACCGATTTTCAACGGCGCATTGTTCGCGGCGCAGGTCGAGCTGTTTCTCGATGCGTGGTTTCCGTTCGCCAAAGATCGTGAGCCGACTTTCGAGGAAGCGGAAAGTTTTCGCGCCGCATGGAAAGAAATTTTGAAAGGCATCGAGAGCCTGCCGCAGACTTTTATCCTGCGCGATTTCATGCCCGACAATCTTATGGATCTGCCGCAACGCAAGGAATGGCGTTCGGCCGGATTGCTGGATTTTCAGGATGGCGGTATCGGTCCCGCTCCTTACGATCTTGCTTCGCTTTGCGAGACAGTGCGCCGCGAGGGCGGCGATTTGATGCTCGATGAGATGGTCGGCTATTACTGCGAAAAATCCGGCATGCCGCTTTCGAAAACCGAATTACGCAGCGCCTGCCGCGTTCTGGCGGCACAGCGGCACACGCGCATTCTCGGCATCGTCGCCAATCGCGTGATGAAAACCGGCAACCGCGACAAGCTGGAATGGGCGCCGCGCATCTGGGGCTATCTCGGCGATCTTTTGCATGACAATGCGCTGGCGCCGTTCAGAGAATGGATAAGGGCGCATATTTTGACGGATGGGATAAAAGTTAAATGAAAAGCATTTCGGACACCGCTATGGTTCTTGCCGCCGGGCGCGGCGAGCGCATGCGGCCCTTGAGCCTGCAAAAACCGAAGCCTTTGCTGGAAGTCGGCGGCCGGACGATGCTCGATCATGCGCTCGACAGGCTGGTTGCCGCGGGCATTACGCGCGCGGTGGTGAACACATTCTATCTTGCCGAACAGATCGAGGCGCATGTGCAAAAGCGCCGGGATATCGAGATCGTCATTTCGCGTGAAGACGAACTGCTCGATACCGGCGGCGGCATCAAAAATGCCTTGCGCCATTTCGATGCGCCGTTCTTCGCGCTCAATGCCGATTTACCGTGGATGGACGGTGCCGTGCCAAGCCTGCAGCGCATGGCGGAAATGTGGGATGTTTCTAAAATGAATGCCCTGCTCCTGTTGATGCCGACGGCCAAGGCGCGCGGCTTTGAGGCCAAAGGCGATTTCGCACTGGAGAAAGACGGGCGCGCCTGGCGCAAAAATCTTAATCCGCCACGGCCTTATGTTTGTCTTGGCGCGCAAATCGTTATACCGCAATTATTCGAAAAAATTCCCGATAGGGTTTTTTCCAACAATAAAATCTGGGACGCTGCCGAGGCGCGCAACAAACTGTTCGGTGTCACACATCAGGGTAGTTGTTATCATGTCGGCACGCCGCCGGATCTCGCCGAAGCCAATCGATTATTGGATGCGGGCAAAGGCTGGATCGTCGAATGACGAAAAATATTACCACAATACCTCCCGATGCCGCGTTTATCGACCGGCTGGCGGAAGGATTGTGGCAGCAAGCCGGTAAAGATCCGTTCAGGCTTTCGGAAATGCTGGTGCTGCTGCCTACCCGGCGCGCCTGCCGTTATCTGCGCGAGGCATTTCCGCGCATCGCAAACATGCGCGCTGCACTTTTGCCCCGCATGCAGCCGCTCGGCGATCTCGACGAGGATGAATTTTATTTTACCGATATGGATCTTGCCTTGCCGCCCGCTATTTCTCCGTTGCGGCGGCAATTGCTGCTGGCGCGGTTGATCCGGCAGAAAGATTCCGCGATGCCGCTCGATCAGGCCGCGCAACTGGCCAAAGCGCTGGGGCAATTTCTCGATCAGGTGCAGATCGAGCGCCGCGATCTGGGCAATCTCGCCGGGCTGGCGCCGGAAAATCTCGCCGTGCATTGGCAGGAGACCGTGCGGTTTCTTGAAATTCTCAGCGATGCGTGGCCGAAGATGCTGGCGGAAGAAGGCTGCCTCGACCCCGCCGAGCGGCGCAATCGTTTGATCGAAATGCAGGCCGAGGTCTGGCGCAAAAACCCGGCCGCCTATCCCGTAATCGCCGCCGGTTCGACCGGCTCGTTGCCCGCGACGGCCGATCTGCTGGCTGTGATCGCCGGTCTGCCGAACGGCATGATCGTTCTGCCGGGCCTCGATCAGGAGCTGGACGAAGAAGCGTGGCAGGCGATCGAGGAAACACATCCTCAATATGGCATCAAGCAGTTGCTGGAAAAATGCGGCGCGCGGCGCGGCGATATTGTTCCCTTTTCCCGCGATGCGGGAAAGGATTCGCCGCGCGTTCGTTTATTGCAGGAATCGATGCGCCCGGCCGAAGTTACCGAAGCGTGGCGCAAACTCGATGCCAAAAAAATTCCACGCGATGCGGCAAAAGGTTTGACGCGCCTGACGCTCGATAATGCGCAGGAAGAAGCGCAGGCGATTGCGCTGATGATGCGCGGCGCCTTGGAAGTGCCGGAGAAAACCGTGGCACTGGTGACGGGTGACCGTGCATTGGCCGAACGGGTTGCAGCACAGCTCGCGCGCTGGGGCATTGAGGCCAACGATTCCGCCGGCACATCGCTGGCCACGCAACCGGTCGGCAGTTTCATGCTCGATTTGCTGGCCGCGGCAAGGCCCGATGCATCGCCGGTCGATATCCTGTCGCTGCTCAAACATCCGCTGGCGGCATGTGGTCTCGATCCCGCGATTTGCCGTGCACAGGCGCGGGAAGTGGAGATGGTAGTGTGGCGAAAGCCGATTTTTGAGGGCCAAGCTTTCGGTCAAGAACGGTCAGGTCCCTCTCCCCTTGTGGGGGAGGTTAGGAGGGGGGGGGGTCCGCAAGAGCAGTCTCTTGAATTTGAAACCTCGCCTCAACTGCGCTCCCCCCTCCCTAACCCTCCCCACAAGGGGGAGGGAATTCGTGCAGCTCTTGTTGGAGATCCAAACCTTTGGTTGGAAAAATTAAAGCAAAAATTCAAGGTACTGCAGCAGAGTTGGCGCAAGGTTTTGCCGCTCGAGGAATGGATCAAGCTTCACATTACGCTGGCGGAACAATTGGCCGCTTCGGACCAAGAAACCGGGGCCGACCGTTTATGGAAGCTCGAATCCGGCGAAGCGGCGGCCGAATGGCTGGAAAATTTGCAAAGCGCGGCACACCATTTTCCGGCTTTGAGCGGCGAAGAATATGCCGGATTGTTCGGCAATCTTTTGCGCGCGGTAACGGTACGGCCCAATCGCGGCCAGCATCCGCGCCTCGGCATTCTGGGCCCGCTCGAAGCGCGGTTGCTGCAGGCCGATCTGACGATCCTGGCGGGGCTTAACGAGGGCAACTGGCCGCCGGAGACGGCGATCGATCCGTGGATGTCGCGGCCGATGAAAAAAGATTTCGGCCTGCCGCTGCCCGAAAGGCGCATTGGATTATCCGCGCACGATTTCGTGCAGCTCGCCAGCGCACCCGAAGTGGTGCTGACGCGCGCGCGGCGGGCAGGTAATGCGCCGACGGTGCCCTCGCGGTTTCTGCTACAGCTTGAAACCGTTCTGCGCGCGCTCGGCTATCACAGCGAACAAAGCGATGCGCTGGCGCCGGAACAGCCGTGGCATGAATGGGCGCGCATGCTGGACGATCCGGTCAGGATCGAGCCTTGCGCGGCGCCGGAACCGCGCCCGCCCGCCTCGGCAAGGCCTCGCGGTTTGCGCGTGACGGAAATCGGCACCTGGCGGCGTAATCCTTATGCGATTTACGCGCGGCATATTTTGCGGCTCGAAAAACTGGAACCGCTGGAACAGGACGCCACCGCCGCCGACAAGGGTATGATCATTCATAAAGCGCTGGAAATATTCCTGCGCCGATATCCGGACAAATTACCGCCGCAGGCGCTCGATAAATTGCTCAAGATCGGCAACGAGGCTTTCGCCGCGTGGCGCGATTATCCGCAAGTGGTGGCGTTCTGGCAGCCGCGCTTCGAACGGATTGCGGAGTGGTTCATCGAGCTCGAACAGACGCGGCGCGCGGCAGGCATTAAAAATCTGAAGCCGGAAGCGCTGGGTTCAATGATGCTCGGCGATTTTAAATTAAGAGGCCGGGCCGACCGCATCGACCGGCTGCCCGACGGCGGGCTTGCCATTATCGATTACAAAACCGGCGGCATGCCGACACAGACGGATGTGCGTACTGGCCTCGAGCCGCAATTGCCGCTGCTGGCGCTGATCGCAGCGCAAGGCGGCTTCGAAGGCATCGCGGCGGGTGCTGTTGCCGGGCTTGCTTACTGGAAACTTTCCGGCGGTGCCGAGCCGGGTGAAGAATCCAACATCAAGGAAGCAGCGGATATTTTGATGAATGCGGCGCGGCTGGGGCTTGAGAGTTTGATCGCCGAATTTGCCGATCCGGCCACGCCCTATCAGGCGATACCGAAACCGGGGTTGCAACCGCGTTATGACGATTACGCGCATCTCGCAAGGCTGGCCGAATGGGGCCGCACGGCGGAGGACGTATGACCGCCGTCCTTAAAAAGCCGCGGCCGGATATGCCTGATGCACGCAAGGTGCAGCGGACGGCATCCGATCCACAATCGTCGATTTGGGTCGGCGCGTCGGCGGGATCGGGCAAAACCACGGTTTTGGTCAGCCGCGTACTGCGCCTGCTGCTGGCGGGCACGCCGCCGCAGAAAATTCTGTGCCTGACTTTCACGCGCGCGGCGGCGGCTGAAATGTCGAACCGCGTTACCGCCGTGCTGGGGCGCTGGGCCGTATGCAGCGATGACGAATTGCGCGAAGCGCTGGATGAATTGCAAAACCACGCGCCGGATAAAGATCAACTGATCCGCGCGCGGCGTTTGTTCGCCCGCGCTTTGTCGTGCCCCGGCGGCATGCGGATCGGCACCCTTCATGCTTTCGGGCAGGAAATCCTGCGCCGCTTTCCGGTCGAGGCCGGATTACCACCACATTTCGCCGTGATCGAGGAAGGCGATGCTCGCGCTTTGCAGGACGAGGTGCGTGGCGAACTGCTGCGCGATGCATCCGAAGATAAAGGCGATATGAACCAAGCCCTGCGGCTTCTGGTGCGCGATCTTGGCGAGCGTGGGTTCGAGGAAGCGATGAGCAGCATCCTCGATGAGCGCGCGAAATTCGCCGCCGCTGTCGCGCGCGCCGGAAACCTCAAAAAACTGATCGGCGAAACGCGCGATTTATTCGAGCTTGCGCCGGATATGACGGAAGAAAAAATTATCGGTAACGCGATTGCCAGCCTGCCGGGCGAAGATCTGTTACAGGCCGCGCGTTATCTGCTGGAAGGCGGCAAGCTTGCCGCCGCACGCGGGCAAAGAATGTGCGATTGGCTGGCGCTGGATGCAAAACAGCGCGTCCTGGCATTCGAAGCGTGGCTCGATTGTTTCTTTACCGGCAAAGGCGAATTTTATCAGAGCTATGCCGACAAAAAGCTGCAGGCGCAGCATCCCGATCTCGAAGCCTTGATGCGCCGCGAGGCCACGCGGTTGAATCTCGTCAAGGAACGGCGGGATGCCGCGCGCATCGCCGAAAGCACCGCTGCAATTCTAACGCTGGGCTTTGAGCTGATCCGCCGTTATGAGGCACGCAAGAAAACCCAGGCCCTGCTCGATTATGATGATCTCATTAACCGCGCCAGCGAATTGCTGCATCGCCCGGGCATTGCGCCTTGGGTGCTGTATAAGCTCGACGGCGGTCTCGATCATATTCTGGTCGATGAGGCGCAGGATACCAGCCGCACGCAATGGAGCATTATCGCGGCGCTGGCCGAGGAATTTTTTTCCGGCCTCGGCGCGCGCACCGATCATGCCCGCACCTTGTTCGTGGTCGGCGACGAAAAACAATCGATCTTCAGCTTCCAGCATGCCGACCCGGAGGCTTTCGCCGATATGCGGCGCTTTTTCGGCCAGCGCATTCTGGATGCCGGCAAGAAATGGGATGAAGTGCCATTGCATATGTCGTTCCGCTCGGCGCCCGCTATTTTACGCGCGGTCGATGCGGTTTTTGCCGACGATGCCGCGCGGCAGGGTGTTTCGGCCGAACCGGTCGAGCATTTCCCGGCGCGCGGCGGCAAGATTGGCCGCGTCGAATTGTGGCCGCTGATCCCTGCGCCGGAGAAAGACAAAAAAAGCGACGAGTGGGACTTACCGCTCGGCTACGAAAGCGAACGCGATCCGCAGGCCGAGCTGGCCGGACAGATCGCCGGGCGCATCAAACAATGGATCGTTGAGAAGGAAAAATTACCCGGACATGCACGAGCGATTGCGCCGGGCGATATCATGATCCTGATGCGCCGCCGTGGCCGGTTTGCCGATCTTATGGTGCGCGCCCTTAAGCAGGCGCATGTGGCGGTGACGGGCGTCGACCGCATGCGGCTGGCCAAGCAATTGCCGGTGATGGATCTGTGCGCGCTGATGCAATTTGCATTGCTGCCGGACGACGATCTCAATCTTGCTTGCGTTTTGCGCGGCCCGTTGCTCGGTCTCAGCGAAGAACAATTGATGGAACTGGCGATAGGCCGCACCGGCACGCTGTGGCAAAACCTGAAAGACAAAGCCGGTTTCGGAGAGGCGCGCGATTATCTGCAGAAATGGCTGCGCGAAGCCGATTTCATCACGCCCTTTGCGATGCTGGCGGAAATGCTGAACGAGTCCTGCCCCGGCAATACGGTCAGCGGCCGCAAGGCTTTGTGGGCGCGCCTCGGCCCCGACGCGCTCGACCCTATCGATGAACTGCTCAACGCCGCGCAGGAATTCGGTCATCGCCACGCGCCATCATTGCAAAGCTTTTTGCACTGGCTGACCGCCAGCGAGGCTGAGATCAAACGCGAGCTGGATCGCGGCGGCGGTCAGGTTCGCATTATGACCGTGCACGCTTCGAAAGGGCTGGAAGCGCCGATTGTCTTTCTGCCGGATACGGCCACCGTGCCCCGCTCGCGCGAAATGCCGAAACTGTTATGGAACGAACAGGATATTCCCCTTTATCTTTCAAAGCGGCCACAGGCTGGCGCGGCGCGGCATGTATGGGAAACCGCGCGGCAAAAGCAAATGGAGGAATATCGCCGCTTGTTTTATGTCGCGCTGACGCGCGCGGCAGACCGGCTTTATATCGGCGGCTGGGCCGCCACGCGCAATGAAGGCGAAAGTTTCGAGGATTGCTGGTACGCGCTGGCCCGCCGGGGGTTGAAAAATTTGCACGAGCCGATGCTGATCGAAGGAACAGAGCCGGCACCGGATATCGTGTTTGCAGATTATGATTTGGGAGACGGTTCTGGTTTCACGCCCCCTCCCCTAACCCCTCCCGCAAGGGGAGGGGAACTCGTGCGGCTCTCTTTGCCAAGTTGGGCTCACCAGCCTGCACCGATTGAATCTGTTGCCGCCCGGCCACTGGCGCCGTCACGAATGGCGATGCAATCGGAACCACCTGCCGCTTCGCCGGATATTCGCTTCGCGCGCGGGCGTATTATTCATCGCCTGCTGCAAAGCCTGCCGGATATCGACGACGGCAAACGCGATAATGCCGCCACGCGTTTTCTGGCCAATCCGCAGCATCGGCTGACGAATGGTGTGCAGAAAGAAATCGCTGACGAAGTGCTGGGGCTTTTGCGTAATCCCGAATATGCGCCTTTGTTCGGCCCCGGCAGCCGCGCCGAGGTGCCGCTGGCCGGTCATTTCGAGGATCATCCGGTTGCGGGACAGGTCGACCGGCTATGCGTGAACGACGATGCCGTCTGGATCATCGATTACAAATCCAACCGGCCGCCGCCCCTGCGGGCGGAAGACGTATCGCCGGCCTATATCAAACAGCTCGCCGCCTATCGGGCTGTCTTGCAGGATATTTATCCCGGCAAACCGGTTCGTTGCTTTTTATTATGGACTTACGGGGCGAGGTTGATGGAGCTACCAGAAAATCTGATCGCAAAAACTACATAGCGTAGTGCCGGACAAATCCACGTCTGATTTCTGAATGTGCTTCGGAAGGTGTGGTGAGACCAGTATGTATCATAATGTCTCTTCTTTCATTTATGCTTCTTTGGAATGCGAATGCTTGCTGTTCTTCGGAAAAATCTTGCCTAACCTCAAATACTTTTCTCGTAGCGCCACTTTCCGTCGGATAAGGGCCGCTAGTACTGTATTTCGTTCCCAATTCTATAGCCTTATCATCCAATTCTGTGATGACTCTGCGAGCGGTTACTTCGTCAGATATAAAAAGTGCCCATACGGTATGTCTATTAGCCGACATTAGAAACCCCATTCAATATTATGGAAACGGGTAACATAGTGCAGTAAACTTATTCCTCTTGCAAATATCGAAATCCTCCCTAAATAAAGTTCGTTAACCAGATTATGGAGTCTTCATGTCCGCCAATACCAAGCCCGTGACCGATGCCAGTTTCGAAGCCGATGTACTGAAATCCTCTCAGCCCGTGCTGGTCGATTTCTGGGCGGAATGGTGCGGACCGTGCAAGATGATCGGCCCGATCCTTGAGGAAATTGCCGGCGAAATGCAGGGGCAGGTCACGATCGTCAAAATGAATGTCGATGAAAACCCGATGACGCCGAGCAAATTCGGCATCCGGGGCATTCCGTCATTGCTGCTGTTCAAGGGTGGGGAAGTTACAGCGCAAAAAGTCGGCGCACTTCCCAAGGCCGCTTTGCAGACATGGATTAAAGAACAGGTCTAAAAAAACAACGTCATCCCGGAAAGTTTTTTCGAACGTAGTGAGAAAAAATTTATCCGGGACCCAGTTACGCTATAGGCAAGACCGGTCGAGCCGAACTCGTAACTGGGTCCCGGATAAACTTTCTTTCGTCTTGCTCACGCAAGTCGAAGAGAAAGTTTTCCGGGATGACGTTATTTTTAATTACGGCGTATCGAATTCGCCGGGCGGCGGATCGATTGGCACATTCAGCTCTTCCAGCAACAGATCTTCGTTGGTCAGCTTCATCTGGCCGAGCGTGAAATGTTCCGGGGCGTTGAGCTCGGCATCGAACACATCCATTTCCATTGGCGCAATCTTGATGTCGGTGCGGAATAGTGCGTTCTTGAAAATGACCGTCGCCGTCAACGTGTAAAGATTATCGCGGCCGAGGCCCTTGTAAGTCACCGGAATCAGGCGTTCCGCCACATCGGCTTTTTCTTTGGTGTTGGCATTGGCCAGCCACACAACTTCGTCGGGCTTTTCCACGATGATGAAGCGGCCCAACTGGCCACGCACATAATGGAAAAAGAATTTGGCATAAGGAACGATGGTTTTGCGGTCGAGTTTGATCGGCGCGCGTTCGTTGATGCTATAGATCGGTTCGTTGGTCCAGTTCATCAGGCTGATATCGCCGGGCTTATACAGCATATAGCGCGTATTGGGCGGCGGCAGCGTGGTATCGGAAATCGCGTAGAGTTTGAATTCATCATAAAAAGGCAGGTCGGCGACCTGAACCGTGACCTTATCGGCCGGCAATTTGACGGGTGCGATATCCGCGGCGATGGCTTCCACCAGTTTGGTGGCTTCGGCGGGATCGAGAGTACGAAATTTCAGATCAATCATTTTGACTGCCGCTGTTAAGGGTTAAGCTCATATTTTACTATCAAGATCCAAGGCATGCTACCAGTTTTCTTGGGCTTTTTTCCACCGTCTAAAGTTAAGCTTTAACGATTGTGGCCAGCTCTCCGGCCACATCGCTGGCACCCAGGGCAATGCGGGCTTTCAGCATACGGCCGACCAAATCACGCATTTTTTCCCGGTCATCGGCGCTGGTCAGGGCTTCGCCCTCCTTAACCATATCCGCAAACTCCTCCCGGTCGGGGAACAGATAGGGCTCGCCAGCCAGACGCTTGTACCAGGTATAAATATAGTCCGGATCGCGCCATGCGACGCTAAAGAACAAATCCCGCATCTCCGACAAGTGCAAATCGGCATCGTCGAAAGCCTCGGGCGCGCGATCATCGACGATCTGCTGGGTCTTATCGGCATGATTATCAAAACGCGCAGCCTCATCCTTATCGGCATGCGCGCGCGCCACGCGATTAAATACCGCAATCGTTTTACCGAGACGGCGCTGCAAGGTTGCGGCTCGATGTTTCTTGCCGACGCGCGCGATATCCTGACGGATAAAGCGGGATTCTTCGGCTATGCGGCGGATGGTCTCGGGATCGTCGCCGGCTTCTTCCAGTATTTCGCGCTGTTCGGTAATACGCGTCTTCAACAGCTGCACTTCCGGGCCGCCTTCGGGGCCGAGCGCGGCGGCAAGATCGCCCCATTCTTCCTCGCCCTGCTTCAGGATCGAATTGGTGAATTTGGCGCCGCTTTCCTTGTCGAACGAAAGCTGCCCGGCTTGCGGCGCATAGAAACGTGGTGCCTTAAGTTCTATCTTGCCGCCTTCGCCGATTTTAACGGTGGCCTGCAAAATGCCGCTGTCGCTCATGCGCCAGTCGAAAGCAATCTCGTCGCCTTCCTTGATTTCAGCATTGGGCGGCAGATCGTCGCCGCCGACGCGAAACAGGCCGACGCATAAATTGAGATCGACACGTTCCGGATATTCGACCTGGAACAATTCGAAATTGAGATGCGCGGATTCGTGCGCCTTCAGACTGCGCGCGCTTTTGAATTTCGCTTCGCCTTCGGCCGGCAGGCTGTCGCCCTTTTTAACGATCGGCAGCAGGATATTTTCCTGCGCCATTGCGTTATCGAGCACCTTAACCGCAATCGTCTGCGCGGCAGGAATACTGCCTGCGGAGGCCACCAAACGCGTAATCGTTAGCGTCTGATCATGCTGCGGCAAGGCTTCGCCTTTTTCGTCCAGCACATGCACATCGAATTTATGTTCGCCCGGCTCCTTGAGCGGCACCGAAATAGTAAGCCCGTCGGCCAGCGGCAACTTGCCGGAATCCCAATCCCTGGACTTCACTTGCAGCTGCCGTTGACCGCCGGCTTCGCCCTTCATGCTGAGAGCAATCGTGGTGCGATCGTTCGGCGTGCGGGCGGTGAAGTTGAACAATAAATTCGGTTCTTCCGGCACCGGCGCCGCCGCCTCGCGCGGCTTCGGCGTGCTGACATTATCGTCGCCCCATTGGCGGCTTTCGCAGTAATAGGCGGCACCCACGGCCACGGCCGTCATCGGATCGGATTTCAAATCGGCGGCAATGCCAAGCTCGTTCGAGACCATATCGCGGACCATTGGAATGCGGCTCGGGCCGCCAATGAAAACGATGCGATCGATATCTTCGTTTTTATAATTATTTTCCTCCAGAAGATTGCGGATCATCTGGATCGTCTGCATCACCGGATCGCGGATCATGCCTTCGAACTGGGCACGCGTCATTGGCGCTTCGAGGAAAATTTCTTTTTCGCTCTGATCGGTTAACCGGATATCTTCGTCGGAGGCAAAGATCGTCGCCGTATCGTTGGTCGAAAGATCGATCTTGGCTTTTTCGGCGGCAAGCTGCGCCACGCGGATCAGGCGCTGATATTGTCTGTCGCGCTGAAAATTATCCGGCAGATCGAATTTTTCCATCAGCCACGGGCGCACGACTTCATTGACGATCATGCGGTCGAAATCCCGGCCGCCCAGCATATTGATGCCCTGATGGGCTATGATATTGACCTCGCCATTGATCGCCTGCGCCAGCGCCACATCGAACGTGCCGCCGCCGAGATCGTAAATCAGGAACTGGCCGGAGCGCTTGGCCCCTTCCATCGCCGCCATGGCGGCGGCAATCGGTTCCTGCAAAAGATCGACGCGCTCGAGCCCGGCCAGCTTGGCCGCGCGCAAAGTTGCTTCCGATTGCATCTGATTGAAGGCGGCGGGAATTGTGATGACCGCACCGGTAACTTTTTCATTGCCCGTTTCGGTGGCAGCCTGGCCCAAAAGCTGGCGGATGATTTCAGCCGAGCATTCCTCGGGCGTCAGGGTCAACTCAGCGCCCTTGACCTCAACCGGCGTCGAGGTTCCCATCAGCCGTTTGAAGCCGGCGGCGACATTGTCGGGCGCTATCAAAGCCTGATCATGGGCGCGGCGTCCGTAAAGCCGATGACCGCGTTTATCGATATAGATGACAGACGGCAACACCTCGCCGCCGTCGGCGGGATGGAACACGCGCGCCTTGCCGTCTTCAATACCGGCGATAACGCTGTTGGAAGTACCGAGATCGATGCCTAAATGCATGGAGTGGTTTTAGCCTTAATGTATTAAAGAAGGTTTGCCTGTAAAATCAGCCTTATTTACCCAGTTAAAAAAGGTTAATGCAACGGTTTCATGGAGTTAAAGCGAGAATTCCTTTTTTACTTTCAATCAAAAACAATTAGGATCAGGGGACGGGATGCTTCGTAATAGCGTGGATTAAAATTGTTCAGAACCAGGAAATAATAATGAGTTTTTTATCGAAGATAACTGCATTTAATCATTCTACCCCCCCCCGGCAGCTAAACCCCGAGGGACGTTATATTCACCTGGATGGTTCGCCTTATGGATCGCGTCATGTTTGGCGGTTCTTGTCGAGGCCTGGCGTAAAGGCGGGAGCGATTGTTACTACCTTTCTTGCAGCCGGTCATGCGTTATTGAAACCCGAATCTGCTCGACAAATGGATTTTCTGCATCGAGCAGCTTATGACTTACCATGGGTAGCGATAGTTAACTGGCAAAGCTGGAGATTTTTCAACGAAGGTTTGCCAGCACCCAAAAGTTCTGTAATCGATAAATTGGGCTATTTAGCAAGCGACCCAACAGCGACCATAACTATGGAGCATTACTACAAACGCATCGCTAAAAAAGAAGCTACACTTGCAGCAGGCCTGTACACCGTCATGAGTTTGATAGTGATAAAAAATCCGTTTGATATGTATCCTTTATGTCTTATGGCGGGCGCCGGTTGGTATTATTATGCCGGTCACAAATTGGGCAAAGGCGATTGGACAATTCAAACCTCACCGCCAAAATTGAAAAGCAAAAAAGAGGCAGCTTTCGTCGGCACTCTGGCAACTGAACAAGGACAAGGTTTTTCGCGTTTCATCAGACCAGTTCGCCGCGCCGTAAATCGGGATAGAACCAGTCTTTCAAGAAAAGCTACGTCTCAGCCGAATTAAAAGCTTTTCCAAGCCTTCCGCCGGACCGAAAACGATCCATGTATGTCGGCAGGATTACCTCGACCGCCGTCGGTGCGATGCCGAGATCGCAAAAGGTCTTGGCCTGCCGGTCGCGCAGCACATTATCGGTTTTAAGCAGCTCGACCTGATCGCGGGTGATAAGCGGACGCGGCAAGGGCAGCATCTCATGCAAGCCCGCATGAATTTTGGCGATGTTCCACGGCATGTTGAAAAGATGCCGCCGCCGCCCGGTTTCATTCATCATCAATTCGAGCAACTGGCGGAATGTATAAATCTGCGGGCCGCCAAGTTCGAAAACGCGGCCAAGGGTACCAGACTGTTTGAGAATTTGCGCAATCGCTTCCGCGACATCGCCGGCATAGACGGGTTGAAATTTCGTTGTACCGCCGCCGATCAAAGGCAGGGCAGGAAGAAACCGCGCCAGCGTGGCGAACAGATTAAAGAAATTATCTTCGGGGCCGAACACAATGCTCGGGCGCAGAATTGTGGCTTCCGGAAAGAATGTGCGCACCGCCTGCTCACCGGCTGCTTTACTGCGAGCATAGGCTGAGCCCGATCCGGCATCCGCCCCCAAAGCCGACATCTGAATAAAGCGCTTGGCGCCCTGCTGTTTCGCCAGGCGGGCGATACGCGCCGCCGTCTCGACATGAATGGCCTGAAAGCTATTGCGGCCGCGTTCATAAAGAACGCCGATCAGATTAACCACGGCCTCCGCATTGCCGATCGCGGCGGCAATCGATTCATCGCTGCGGATATTGCAGGCAATCGGCACGATCTGGCCGATATTGCCCGCAGGTTTGAGAATGAGGGCCTTATCCACATCGCGCGTCGGCACGCGGATCAGCCAGCCTTCGGGTGCCAGACGCCGTACGATATGGCGGCCGATAAAGCCGCTGCCGCCGAAAATGGCGATTTGCCGGGGTGAATTCATAGGCGGTGTCATAACTTATGTGTCCTTTCTATGCAAACCGGCCTTGCGATTGCTGCAAAGGATGCCTAAATTGGCACGGCCAAAGCGCAGCCCAGGTGGCGGAATTGGTAGACGCACTGGCTTCAGGTGCCAGCGGCAGCAATGTCGTGGAAGTTCGAGTCTTCTCCTGGGCACCAGGCTTCGCCTGCTTCGCAGGCTACGCCTGGCAGAGCCGCACCAAAGGCGAAGCCTGTCCGGCGTAGCTTGAGTGTAACGAAAGCAAAGACGGACTGGTCAAACAAAAGGAGGATGCCATGATGACCAAACAAGAAAAAATCGAACGGTTAAAAACCGGCCATATTCTAAGATCACTAGGAACGCCAATTGCAGAGATTACAAAACAAAGAAAACAACTCGAAAATCTATCCGCTGCAGAAATTGATGGCGTATTAGAAGTTACTCTAGCGGGGACTCAAAAGCCGCTTACTGTTTCCAGAACAGCACATGTCCTTGGTCTTTTTGGCCCAACAGGCTAGAAGAAACTTCATGCCCAACACTCTCCACCGCGGCGATATACCGGCCGATCTTAGCTTTGGCGACAGCGTTGCCGTCGATACTGAATCGATGGGGCTCGATCCGCGCCGCGACCGGTTGTGTCTTGTGCAACTCTCCTCCGGCGACGGCAATGCGCATCTTGTGCAGCTGATGCCGGGGCAATATCAGGCACCGAATTTGCGCAAGCTGCTGAGCAATCCGAAAGTGACGAAGCTGTTTCACTTCGCGCGCGCCGATCTGGCGATGCTCAAATTTTATTTCGGCGTGATGCCGCTGCCGGTTTACTGCACCAAAATCGCCTCGATCTTCGCGCGCACTTTTACCGATCGCCACAGCCTTAAGGACCTGACCCGTGAGCTGCTCGGCATCGATTTGTCGAAAGAACAGCAGACCTCCGATTGGGGCGCCGAAAAACTGAGCGACGAGCAAATCAAATATGCCGGCTCGGATGTTCTTTATCTGCACAGGCTCAGGGCCAAACTCGACGATATGCTGGTGCGCGAAAACCGCCAGAAGCTCGCGCAGGGTTTCATGGAATGCCTGCCCTGGCGGGCAGAAGCCGATCTGGCCGGCTGGAAAGACATCGATGTCTTTTCGCACCGGCCGGTGGCAAAATCGTAGAGTGGAAGCTGCCGATTCCGGCTTTGCCCAAAAAGTCTAATCCACCCCGGTGTAAACCGGGGCCCAGACGGTGGCCGCAATAAGTACGGCCAGTATTTGTTGATAGATCGCCTGGGTCCCGGCTTGCGCCGGGATGGCAAAATCGGTGGCATTAGCTTTTTAGACAAAACCGCCGATCCCACATTAACAATTTGATATATAATCATTATTTGCGGCACACACCCCGTGTTACGAAAGTAATTTTTTGGCCATTTTTTGGGCTAAACTGGCCCTATGGCAATCGAGCCCCAACATTTTGAGCCGATCGAAGATCAGGCCCCGGCTGTCGCCGATCCTTTGAGCTTCATCCGCCCGCGCGAAAAGCGCGGATCGAACGCGCGCCGCAGCCGCGTGGTCAGCGCCTTGCGGTTTGCCCTGCCGTTCGGCGCGCTGGCCGTTTTGATGGCCCTTTTCATTTGGCCGATGTTCCATACCAGCGATATTACGGCGATTGCGCTGAAAAGCATTCCCGATCTGGTGATCAAGAACCTGCATTTCACGGGCCTGGATACCAAGAAAGAGCCCTATTCGATGACCGCCGCCAAAGCCACGCGGCCCGGGGGACTCAACAATGTTTATGATCTGGACAATCCCCAAGGCGAAATAACGATGGCCAACGGCGCCTGGCTTTCGGGTAAGGCTCAATATGGCCGCTATAACCAGGATACGCGCCAGCTATGGCTCGGCGGCGATGTGCAGCTTTTCCATGACAAGGGCTATGAATTCACCACCAACGAGGCGCAGGTCGATCTCGACAATAACAATGCCTGGGGCGAGGGCCCGGTTTTGATCCAGGGCGGTTTCGGAGAAATCCGCGGCAGCAAAGGCTTCCGGGTACTCGATTCCGGAAATGTTATGGTAGTCAACGGCCCCGCCCACGCCTCGCTCGATTTGCACAGCAGTAATGCCTCTGATAAACCCTCTCCAGCCGCATCCAAATGATTCCGTTCCCGCTGAGGGACGTTTAAGCCTCGCTTTTTAAAGGACTTCCGGCGCATGCGCCTTTTTCTCTATGCTTTATGTATCGGACTCACCCTCACCTGGGGGCACGGCGCGCTTGCGGCTAAAAAAACGGTATCCTCCGCCGACAGCAATTCTTCAAACGGTTCCGGCGGCAGTCATATCGAGGTCAGCGCCGATCAAAGTCTCGAATGGTATCAGGACCAACATCTTTATGTTGCGCGCGGCAATGCCAAAGCCGTGCGCGGTGCGATGACGGTCGAAGCCGACACGCTGAGCGCGCATGAGCGTGAAACCGCTTCCAAATCGAAAACGAAAACCGAAAATCCGCCCCCGACTGCCGCAACAGAAAAAAGCGACGGCAAAGCGAGCGGCGACAGCAATGCCGGCGATATCGATAAAATGACCGCCGAGGGCCATGTGCATGTCACCACCCAAAAATCGAATATCTATGGCGAGCATGGCGTCTACGACATGGGCAATCATGTCGCCTATCTGACCGGCAACGGCCTGAAATACCAAACCCCAACCGAAACCGTGACATCCCGGGATTCGCTCGAATATTGGGAAGACAAGAAAATGGCCGTGGCCCGCGGCAATGCCGTGGCTATTAAGGGCGAGCGGCACGTGGAAGGCGATGTGCTGACCGCCCAGTTTCGCGATATGCCCAACGGAAAATCGGAAATGCACACTTTGACGGCCGAAGGCCATGTTGTCGTGATCACCGCTAACGACGTTTCGCGCGGCGATCGCGCGGTTTACGACGTGAGCCGCAATATTGCCATATTAACGGGCAATGTCCGGATCACGCGCGCGGACGGCACACAGCTGACAGGCGATGTCGGCGAGGTTGATTTTGCCGCCAATCAAAGCCGCCTGCTGAACCAGGGCAAAGGAACCCGCGTGCGTGCTTTACTGGTTTCGAAATCAGGCCCGAAGGGCAACAACAATAACCAACGCAATAATGCCGGCACACCGGCATCTAACTAACAAGGCGCAATACGAATTTTATGAAATCATCCGGTAAAATTATTCCCTTCGCCAGCGGCGAAAGCGAACAGGCTCCGCCGCCGATGCCCGCCGAAGGACACGGGTTGGTGGCCGAGCATCTCGGCAAGCAATATCGCCGCCGCCCCGTGCTGCACGATGTCAGCCTGTGGCTGCAGCGCGGCGAAGTGGTGGGGCTGCTGGGCCCGAACGGTGCCGGTAAGACTACATGCTTTTATCTTCTCACCGGCCTGGTGCGGCCCGACACCGGCGTCATCATGATGGACGGCGCCGATATTACCGCGCTGCCCATGTATCGCCGCGCGCGGATCGGTCTTGGCTATCTGCCGCAGGAATCCTCGATCTTCCGCGGCCTTTCGGTTGAAGACAACATCCGCGCCGTTCTGGAAGTGATCGAGCCGGATCGCGATACGCGCGAGATGATGCTGAACGAATTGCTGGCCGAATTCGG
>OLLY01000163.1_pt1 | contig 26868 bp, 28 predicted proteins | sample 1604681 | NCBI WGS metagenome assembly OLLY01 (sample SAMEA104055725, study PRJEB20765) | soil metagenome | biome: Arctic tundra; feature: Polygonal ground; material: soil | place: USA | collected 2011-09 | depth 0-0.5 m | reverse complement strand
AACCCCAGGCGATCCGCCAGTGATAACACTTACCATCGATCTCGAAGATCCAACCGAGCGCTACGAGTCCGACGGCCGCTATGTTCGGATGGCATACCACATCCTCGATCTGTGCCGCGAATTTAACCGCCGCGCGACCTTCTTCACGATTGGCCGCCTGGCTGAAGCCGCGCCGCAGCTGATCAAGGATATCGCAGCGCAAGGCCACGAAATCGCCTATCACTCGCACGCCCATATTCCGCTGACCGAGGAAATTCCAGCCCGTTTCCGCCGCGAAAGCCGCGACGACAAAGACCACATCGAACAGCTTACCGGCCAAAGCGTGACCGGTTTTCGCGCGCCGCGTTTTTCGCTGACGCCAAAAAGCCTGTGGGCAACAGATATTCTTGGCGAGCTCGGCTTTCGCTATTCCTCCAGTATCATGCCGACCAATATCTCGATATTTGGTTTTCCCGATGCGGCAACCGCGCCCTTCAAATGGGGCAACGGCATGATCGAACTGCCTTTGCCGGTGGCGCAATACGGGCCGTTGCGCATTCCTTATCTCGGCGGTATTTATCTTTATGCTATGCCGTTTTCATTCGTGCAACGTTGGGCATCGCGCGCGCAGCCGCGTGAAATTTTATGGACCTATGCGCATCCTTACGATTTCGACCGCGAAGAACCGCTCTTGCGCATGCCGCATACGACAACTTCGACCAGTTTTATTTTATGGGCCGCCCGGCGCGTGGCTGAAAAGAAAATCCGGCGCATTCTGTCTCTCGGCGATGCGCCAACGCTCGGCGAACGGGCTGAAGCGCTTATTTCTCCCGGTACTTATTCACAATCGGATAACGCCGGTCGATCCCCAGATGGCGGCGCGTGATTTTGACGCCCGGCGGACCCTGCCGTCTTTTATATTCTGCATTATCGAGCATCAACCATACGCGCCGCACAGTGGCGGCCTCAAAGCCCAGCGCGCAAATTTCCTGCACGCTTTGATCTTTCTCGATCAAACAGCCGAGAATGGCATCCAGCGTTTCATAAGGCGGCAGATTATCCTGATCGGTCTGGTTCGGCCGCAATTCGGCCGAAGGAGCCTTGGTAAAAACACGTTCAGGCAGAACGGCGCCGTTCGGCCCCAGCGCTGAAGCCGGTTTATGCGCATTACGCCAGCGCGCGACCTTATAAACTTGCGTCTTGTATAAATCCTTCAACACAGCAAAGCCGCCGCATAAATCACCATACAAAGTCGTATAGCCAACCGACATTTCCGATTTATTGCCGGTCGAGATCACCATCGGCCCGAACTTGTTCGACAGCGCCATTAAAATCATGCCGCGGCAACGCGATTGAATATTTTCTTCGGTCGTATCGGCAGCGCGTCCGGCAAAGGGAGCCTGCAGAAGATTTGTAAAACTCTGCATCGCATCGGCGATCGGAATAGTATTAAAGCGGCAAGCCAGCGCCTTCGCTATGGCCGCCGCATCTTCCGTGCTTTCCTGCGATGTGTGAGGCGACGGCAGCATCACCGTCCACAGTTTGGCAGCGCCCAGCGCATCGACTGCCAGCACAGCCGCCAGCGCGCTATCGATACCGCCGGAAAGCCCCAGCACCACGCCAGGAAATCCGTTCTTGGTCACATAGTCGCGCAGGCCGGTCATGAGCGCATTGTAGATATCGGCTTCAGGCGATGTAGCTTTTTCTTCCACCGGCGCGGCGGCGGCAAAATTTACAAAAACCAGATCCTCTTCCCACGCCTTGGCTTGGGCGATGTGCTGCCCACGCGCATCGAGGGCGAAAGAAGAGCCGTCGAACACCAGCTCATCCTGCCCGCCGATTTGGTTGAGATAAACCAGCGGCAAGCCGGTTTCCGCCACGCGCGCTTTCGCCAGTTTCTGCCGCTCGCCAAGCTTGTCGGCTTCGTAGGGGCTGCCATTCGGCACCAATAAAATCCCGGCACCTTGTTTTTTGAGATGCGCGGCGGCATCGGCCGTCCACATATCTTCGCAAACCATAATGCCGAGCCGCGTACCTCGAAAATCGACCGGCTCCGGCAAAGGTCCCGCAGCGAATACCCGTTTCTCGGCAAACGGGCCATAATTCGGCAAATCATGCTTGAAAATTCTGGCGGCGATTTTACCGCCATCCAATAACAAAGCCGCATTATGCAGTTTATTATTCTCGAACCACGGCGCGCCGAGTAAAATCGCCGGACCGCCGTCACTTGTCTCCCGCGCCAGCGCTTCCACCGCAACCCGCACGGCATTTTGAAAGCTTGGCTTGAGCACCAGATCTTCCGGCGGATAGCCGCAGACATACAGCTCGGGCGTCATCACCAGCGATGCGCCGCGCTCCGCCGCCCGCTGCCGCGCTGCCCGCAACTTGGCGATATTGCCGTCGATATCGCCGACGGTCGGATTTAATTGCGCCAGTGCAATCGATAATTTCTCAAGCATGGCGCGATTATCTCCTTGCCTCTAGGCGGCCCGCTTCAAGCGCTCATTTTTCAAATGCTCGGAGACCAGGAAAGCCAGTTCCAGCGCCTGCGTCGCATTAAGACGCGGATCGCAATGCGTCTCATAGCATTCTGCGAGGTCGGATTCGGTCACCGCCGCCGCGCCGCCTGTGCATTCGGTCACCTGTTTGCCGGTCATCTCCAGATGAATGCCGCCGGGATAAACGCCCTCGGCATTGCACACGCTGAAGAAGTCGCGCGCTTCGGAAACGATGCGGGCGAAATCGCGGGTTTTGTAACCGTTGCCGGCCATCTGCGTATTGCCGTGCATAGGGTCGCAGCACCAGCCAACCACAAAACCTTTATCGCGCACCGCTTTCAAAAGCGGCGACAGGTGAGTTTTGACTTTATCCGATCCCATGCGGGCAATCAGCGTCAAACGGCCGGGCTCATTTTGCGGGTTGAGCGCTTCGATCAGCCTGAGCAGATCGTCGGGCTTTAATGACGGACCACATTTGAGACCGAGCGGATTCTTTACGCCGCGCATAAACTCGACATGCGCGCCGTCCAGCTGACGCGTGCGGTCACCGATCCATAGCATATGCGCCGATACATCATACCAATCGCCGGTGGTGCTATCGACGCGGGTCAGCGCCTCTTCGTAAGGCAACAGCAACGCTTCATGCGAGGTGAAGAAATCGGTCTCGCGGATCTCGGGCGAAGTTTCGGCCGTGATGTTGCAGGCAGCCATAAAGCCGAGCGCCTCGTCGATACGGTTGGACAAATCGCGGTATCGCTCCCCCTGCAGGCTGCGTTCTACAAAATCGAGATTCCAGCGATGCACTTCGTGCAGATCGGCATAACCGCCCTGCGCGAACGCGCGCAACAGATTAAGCGTGGCCGCCGATTGATTATAAACATCGATCATGCGCGCGGGATCGGGCTTGCGCGTCTCGGCATCGAAATCGAGCCCATTGACGATATCGCCGCGATAGCTCGGCAGCGAAACGCCGTTTTTAGTCTCGTTATCGTCCGAGCGCGGTTTGGCGAATTGCCCGGCCATGCGGCCAATCTTCACCACCGGCGTACGGCCGCCGAACGTCAGCACGATCGCGATCTGCAAGATCAAACGGAATGTATCGCGGATATTGTTGGCGCTGAATTCGGCGAAACTTTCGGCGCAATCGCCGCCCTGAAACAGAAAAGCTTCGCCCTTGGCGACTTGCGCGAGCTTTTTCTTGAGGCGTCTCGCCTCGCCGGCGAAAACCAGCGGCGGAAGTTTGGCCAACCGTGCTTCGGCGGCTTTAAGTTTCTCCGGATCGGGATAGGCCGGCATCTGCTTGACCGGCTTCGAACGCCAGCTGTCGGGCGACCAATCGGATTGTTTTTGTGTTGTCATTGTAAAAATCCCTCATGCCTATAAGAGCCAGCTTTTACTGGCGGTTGCAACTGTTCGGTTTTTAGGGTGAGAAAAAGTGCGATGTTTCCGGTTTTACCGGAACCAATAGAAGCCGCTAAAAGCATAAGCGCCGCCGAGAGCGGGCTGCATTTTGTTTCTGTTGTTTAGCGGCTTAATCATGACGGCTAAGCTAACAGATTAAGGAGATTATTGCAAGAAAGCTTTTATTTTCCGGCCCCTCGAGCCGTACTGGCCACGCCGCCTAAAAAGAAAACATATGGCTTTTTAATACCTCGCCGAAATAGAAGCAGGGCCTTCATTTCTTATGAGGATTTCCTTGGTTAAACCAGGCCCGATTGCTATTCCCGCCTCGCCGCGTTTTACGCTGGCAGTTCTTGCGTTTGCCGTCATTTGCACGGCCGTAGCAATCTATCCGCATTTGAAAAAATTCGATTATGCCTTCGAGCGTGAGCTGATCACCCAATACAAATTATGTGTTCAGGCCGGCAATGGTCTTCCCAACTGCATGACGGTGGTAAAAACCATGCGTCAGATCCAAAGCGCCCGCGAAAACGCCAACTCTCCCTGCGAAGCCTCGCGTGCCGCCGCGCTGGAGAGCTGCGCCAGGGAATGGGAAAATACCTGGTACGATTCCGGCGACGAGAACTATCCGGCTGAAAAACATGTGCGCGACCTGCCGCGGTGTGAACGCATCGGCCAAGCCGCCTTTAACGCTTGCCACAATTTCTAATAAATATTAAATATTTGAAATGTCATTAAAAAGAAGTCCTTTTCTAAAGGCTGCAAAATTAACATTTACGGCAGCCACGCTTTATTTGGGCGCCGCAGCTATAGATCCCTCTGCTCGCTCCTCTGCACAAACGACTCCAAACGATTCTGACTTTTCTCCTTTTACTTCCGACCTGGGCACGTTCAACCTTCGGTTTAATGACCTTACTTATAACGAGATTGGAGATGGAAAATCTCTCTTTGTACCGAAAGGCGAAGATACAAATTTTTATTTGTATTGGAAAGAAATGGCGAAGAAAAATTTTTCTTCATCAAATGAATCTAGTTTTCGCGAATGGGAAGAAAAGTCGCAAAAAGATTATCTCGACCAATTAATAGCCTTGGCAAATAGAAAACCCGCAAAATGCGGCCTTAATCTTTTTCTTTGTCCAAATGGCGATCCATTTGCAAAAGAAGCTAATGATTTAAATGAAAAATATAAAATATCGGCCACGTTACGCACGTGGGATTTGCAACATATGTCGAGAGCCTACATCGCCGCACTGATGGATCCCGAGATTGGAGAAGCCATAAGAAATTGGCAGAATCTTTCCCGAATTCAAAAAATGGAAATTGGAAAAAAGCTTATCAGTTATCAATTTTTGGCCTATCGGGAGATCACAAAAAATCACGCATTTCCTCTCTTCAAGATAGAAGAAAAATTAGATGGGGCCGGTGCAGAAACCGACTCAACCGAAAATAAATTTGCATTCTCAGGAGTTTATCTCGATACCCTGGAACCCGAAGTCATATTGGGAGTTTTTTGGCATGAAGGCCGACACAGAATTTCTGCGATGCTGCGCGACCTTCTCTACAGCGACAACGGTATCGCCTATTTAACACAAACAGGAATTTTAACTGACGTTAGGATCGATTTTATCAATAGCAGGGAGGTGTACTCCAATATTAACCGGCAGGACACGAGCCGTGAGGCCAATCAAGCACAGGCAGAAGAAGCTATTTCCGTAAATGATGAACTTATAGGCAACATCCTTGGTGCAAGGCTGCTCGATCACAAAACGCCTGATCGGGTAACAGTTTCCTTGGCAATAGCCTATATGTACGCCGATCTTTTTAATCCGGCTTATCCATTCAAATCTGCAGCAGCAGCGGAACAGCTACATGCAATATTCAAGGAAGACTGGAAAGAAATTTGCTATGGCGTAGAAAAATCAGCCTACGGAAGCTCTCTAGCCGTGAGGCCGGCTCATGAAGGATGCGATGGGCCACGGCAGAACGATATTTCTCCACCTCGCCTGCCATAACTTCTGATCAGGCTTACTGATGCCTGGAAACTGTTCATACTGAAAAATGCGAAGGCCCAATCGATAAGCCGTGGCCTATCGCAACGCGCGGCCCCATTTCTCGGCACGCACAGCGAGAATCAACTCGATAAAAACTGGCGGGATTATTCGACCGTCACGCTCTTGGCGAGGTTGCGCGGCATATCGACATCGGTGCCTTTGGCAACGGCCGTATAATAAGCCAGCAGCTGCACCGGAATCGCATATAGCAGCGGCAACACCACCGGGTCGCTTTCCGGCAGGCTCATGCTCCAGTAAGGGTTGGCGCCGAATTTGGCGAGGCCCGCTTTATCGGAGAACAGCACGACTTTGCCGCCGCGCGCGATGACTTCCTGAATATTGGAAGCGGTTTTTTCGAACAAGGCATCGTTCGGCGCCAGCACGACGACCGGCATGTTTTCATCGATCAGCGCAATCGGGCCATGCTTCATTTCACCGGCGGCATAGCCTTCGGCATGAATGTAGGAGATTTCTTTCAGTTTGAGTGCGCCTTCCAGGGCCAGCGGATATAAAAGCCCGCGGCCGAGATAAAGCACATCGGTCGCTTCCGACATACGCTGGGCGAGTTCCTGAATTTTATGGTCGTCACGCAGAATGGCGTTGATCTGCCCTGGCACTTCACACAGCGCGTGCAGAATAGCCGCCACACGCGCCTTATCCAGCGTGCCGCGCGCCAGAGCCGCCGTCAGCGCCAGGCACAAAAGAACGGTAAGCTGGGTCGTATAGGCCTTGGTTGAGGCGACGCCGATTTCCGGTCCTGCCATTGTCAGCGCCACGGCATCCGATACGCGCGCCATCGAGCTTTGCGGCACGTTCAGCACCGACAGAATTTTCTGGCCTTGCGATTTCGCATATTGAATAGCCGCCAAAGTATCGGCCGTTTCGCCCGACTGCGAGACGGCAATCGTCACGCCGCCCGCCGGCATCGGCGCCGCGCGATAACGAAATTCGGAAGCGATATCGATTTCGACCGGCAGCTTCGCCAACTGCTCGAACCAGTATTTGGCGACGAGGCCGGCGTAATAAGCCGTCCCGCAACCGATAATCGTCAAACGCGGCACCGTCGCCCAATCGAACGGCACGGCCGGCATCTGCAATGAGCCTTCGGGCGCCATCAGCGCCAGCAGCGTATCGCCGATCACGGCGGGCTGCTCGAAAATTTCCTTGAGCATGAAGTGACGATACTGGCCTTTGCCGATAGCGGCACCGCTCAATGCCGTTTGATGAATCTTGCGTTCGACAACAGCATCCTTGCTGTCATGAAAAATCGCCTTGCCGGGATAAAGCTCGACCCAGTCGCCTTCTTCCAGATAGCTGATGCGATCCGTCAAGGGCGCCAATGCCAGAGCATCCGAACCCAGATACATTTCCTGGTCGCCATAACCAATGGCCAGCGGGCTGCCGCGCCGCGCGCCGATCAGCAGATCCTTATGCCCCGTGAATATAATGCCGAGCGCAAAAGCGCCTTCGAGCCTTTTCAGCGTGGCCGATGTCGCCTGTTGCGGTGTCATGCCCTCATCGAGATAATCGGTGATCAGATGGGCGATCGTTTCAGTGTCGGTTTCCGAACGGAAGCGGTGCTGCTTCTTTTCCAGCTCGCCGCGCAACTCGCGGTAATTTTCGATGATGCCGTTATGCACGACGGCGACACGATCGGTCACATGCGGATGCGCGTTATATTCGGTGGGGCGGCCATGCGTGGCCCAACGGGTATGGCCGATGCCGACGACGCCGGGCAACGGTTCCTGCTTCAATCGTGCGGCGAGATTTTCAAGCTTGCCCTCGGCGCGGCGATATTCGATATGGCCGTTGGTCAGTGTGGCGATGCCGGCGCTGTCATAGCCGCGGTATTCGAGCCGCCGCAGCCCATCCAGAAGCAAAGGCTCAACCGAACGTTGCGCAAGAATTCCGACGATGCCGCACATATTTTTAATCCTCAAATAAGGGAGTCAAAAGGTCGCACAATCCAATAGACGCCGATTGTTTCGCGATCATTTCAATTTTAATAACAGAATGTTACGCCGGTTTTCCAATAAATTCGCTTGTCTGCTTGATGTCTTTGATGAACTGCGACACTAAGGTTAAGCCATTGCAACATATCCAGTTAACCAAACTTTGGCCTCAATTCGGCCTCCTATTCAACGCCACTTTCTACCACCAACGCGAAGAGAGGTGCCTTATGATGAATTCTCATACTCATTTTTCGACCAAGATTGTTAACCCCGACCTCGCCCGTATGGCCATGAACAAAGCCGAGCCTCACGGCGAATTTCACGTCATCGTCCGGCTTGTAAGGCCGGGACAAGTGCCCCGTTATATGAAGGCAACGGGCCTGCATTCGCCCGGCAATATCAAGGCGCGTATCCCCTGCAATCAGATCCGGCACATCAATGACGACAGCAATGTCGTCAGCATTGAACTGCGCGAACACGTCATAAAATGAGACGGCTTGTAAATATTCCCGGCCACCGATAGTTTTTGTCGTAAGAACAAAAACCAGGGGTGGGTCATGAATATATTGAAAGAGTTTCGCGATTTCACCGCGCGCGGCAATGTTATCGATCTCGCGGTCGGCGTCATCATCGGCGCTGCGTTCGGTAAAATCGTCACCTCGCTGGTCAACGACATTGTCATGCCGCCGATCGGCCTGGTGCTCGGCCATGTCGATTTTTCCAATCTCTTTGTCGACCTGTCCGATAAGCATTACGATAGCCTGGCCGCCGCCAAGGCTGCCGGCGCACCCACCATAAATTATGGCGTCTTCATCAATAACACGATCGATTTCCTGATCGTCGCGTTCGTGATTTTCATGATGGTGCGGCAGATCAATCGTTTCGCCAAAAAGCCGGCCCCATCGATGCAGGATTGCCCCTTTTGCACCTCCTCCATATCGCTCAAGGCGGTTAAGTGCCCTCATTGCACAGCCGATATAAAACCGGGCCAAACCGTTCCCTGATCGCTGATGGCGATTGGCGCAGCCGCCAATCAAAGGTATAATGGCCTCTCCGGTGATTTGGGCAGGCCTCCAATGAAAAGAACAATCGGCGTTTTCCTCGGCAGTCTTGCGATCTGCTTTGCCCTCGCCGCTGCCACGCTGCCCGTTCCCGCGCAAGCTTCGACAGTCTCGGCGCATAAATCCCATCACCACAAGATTCATATCAAAAGCAAAAAAAGTAAAAAAAGCAAAGGCAGCGAGCGCATTCGCTCGGCCCAAAGATGGCTTAAGGTTTTAGGCTATGACCCCGGTCCCGCCGACGGCGCAATGGGGCATCGCACGGTGAACGCGATCAAGGCATTTCAGCGCGATCACGACCGCCTGCCTAACGGCAAGCTGACAGACAAAATCTATCGCCTGCTGAAAGAAGAAGCCGCCGCAACCCATACGGCGGAGATCGAAGCCAAATCGCCGCAAGATTTCTATGCCATGCATCCCGATTTCTACGGCTATACGGGGCAGAATTACAGCAATCCCAACGCCCTCACCACACAACAGCCAATGCCGACGCGCTATGGCGATCTGGAAGTCAGCGAAGCTCAAAACGGCCCAACGCGCGCTTATATGGTGACAATGAATAGCAATCCCGTTTATCAGATCGAAGGCCAGCCTTCTTCGATCAATCTTTCGCGCACATTCAGCATCGACGATACCGATGCGGTTGTCGTTACGTCCTACAGCCCCGGCGACACGGTTTGCCCTTATCGTCACTCTCTTCTGGTCATACGCGCGCAGAGCAGCGGCGCCCATACGATCGACAATTGCAGCCGCGATTATCAGGCCTATACGCAGGATGACAGCCTCTATATTTCTTTCCCCGGGGCTCATACCGACGGCTGGTCGAGCGGCGCTATGTGGCGCTATGAAAATGGAACGCTAACGCGGCTCTAAACCACCCCGGTGCTAATGCCTTACGTTTGCAGAGAAATTTACGTTAAATCGCCGCCAAAGTGTTAATTTTACATGGTTTTTTGCCTTCGCGTTGCCAAAAATTAACCATAACGATTAGGTGATTTTTAAGCCGCAAGGGGTTATGGTGAAGAACATTTTGAACCAATTTTATATTTCGGAGCCATATTATGACGTCGCATTCACCCAATGCTTTTTCGCATGGCGAACAGGTCAAAATCGTTCGCCTCTCGGACCGCCAAAAAGAACTCGATAAGCTTCCGCCGCCGGAAACCCAGCGCTGGGTCATGCGCCGCAAGGCCCAAGTCGTGGCTGCCGTACGCAGCGGCTTGCTGACTTTCGAGGAAGCCTGCGGCCGTTACCGCCTGTCGGAAGAAGAATTCAAAAGCTGGATGGCCCTGCTCGACCGTCACGGTCTGCGCGGTCTGCGCGCCACGCGCGTGCAGGAATACCGTCCGCCGGTAGATCGCGAGCAAGGCGAAGCGGTCACCGAGTAAATCGGTCGCCTCCCATTATACGAAAATTCGCGGTAGAATTGGCGCATGGTCCTTCCGATCAACGAACATGCAACTGCGACTCATCTCCAGTTCGCCCGCGACGGCGTCTGGGAAGAAGCGCTGGAGCTCGATCTCCACGAACATAAAAAATCGAAAAAACTAAGAGCGTGGCTGGAAGAAACCACAACTCCCGACATCGCCGTCGAAATATTTTTTAAACAGAACCATCCGGACCGCGAACATTTTCATGGCATCGGTAAACAATTTTTCGGCATGCGCCTCTCTTCCATGCCGCGAGAAGAACAGCTAATTCTCTGTCCCGCTCTTTTGGAATATTTCAATTCGCATGGCCGCCACACCTGGCGGGCATTTCGGGATAATTTTGATTTGTTGAAACAATTCAATTTTCTGCAAGGAATGCCGTCCTTTATCGAAATGGGCGCAATCGGTGCATGGCAGTCTCATGGCCCCGTCAAATTCTGGCAGCCGGATACAAAGATATCAGTGCAGGATGCTTTTTCTCGAGCCCGCGTTAACAATGGTCATTATAATCTTGTCGAAAAGCCGGTCGCGATCGAGGTGGCATTCGAAGAGCCGATACCCCATTGGTCGGGGACTATTATATCGGCGCGCGGCAAAGACACACAAAAACATCATATCAAAAAACGCATGCCGGAAGATGTGTGCGGGGCGATTGACGAGCACATTCGATCTTTGGCGCCCATTCCACCCGTTGCGGAATTTAAACCACCGGGATCGCGACCAATTCCGACAGGATAACCGTGCGGCTGTCGCGGTCTTCGAGATCGCGCGAGGTCGGCACGTCATAGCGCACCAGTTCCTTCAATCCTTCTTTCGGCACATAGGCGCGGCCGGGATCCGCCACCAGAACCCGCACACCTTGCGCTATACACAAATAAAGCCAGCGCAGGATAACGGCACTCATCGCCTGCTGATAAAAAACATCGCCGACCACAATCAGATCGGCACCGGTGAATGCTTTCTCCATGCTTATCACGCGATGAATTTCGACCTCGACGCCGTTAAGCCCGGCATTTAGTCCAATCGCAGTTTGCGAGAGTAAATCGATATCGTCGGCCAGCGCTTGCGTTGCCCCGGCTTTCATGGCCGCAATCGCAGCGATGCCGCAGCCGGCAGCGAAATCCATCACGCGCTTGCCGCGCACCAGTTCCGGATTATCCAGAATATAACGCGCCAGCCCCTGCCCGCCCGGCCAGGCAAAGGCCCAATAAGGCGGCGGCAAAGGATCATTGCCCCTGAGCCGCTCTTCGGTCAGATGCCAGAGCGGCGTTACTTCGCTGGCGAGATAAAGCTTGATCTCCGGCACGATAGACGCCGTGCCCGTTGCTGTCTGCGCGCAAATGAATTCGGCCATGTCTTCGCGTTTCATAAAAATTTTCCCAGAACAATCGCGGCGAGAACAATCAATCCGAAATCGCGATTGCGTTTAAACCGGCGCAGGCAATTATCCGGATCATCCATATTCCACAGGGCAAGCTGCACGAAAGCAAATCCGCCCGCGATAGTCACGCCAGCATAAAAAGCCCGTCCCATATTGATGCTCAATCCGCTCAAAGCGATGAAACCCAGCGTCAGCATATAAAACAGCGCCACCACGGGCAGCGATTGGTCGCCGAACAACAGCGCCGTCGATTTAACGCCAATGCGCGCATCGTCGCGTTTGTCCTGATGGGCATAGATCGTGTCATAGCCAAGCGTCCAGAAAACTCCGGCGATATAAAGAACGATGGCGGGCGCATCGAGCACGCCCCTGACTGCCGTCCAGCCTAGCAACGCTCCCCAATTAAAAGTGAAGCCGAGAAAAAGCTGCGGCCACCAGGTGATGCGCTTCATAAAAGGATAAGAAAAAACCAGCGCCAGCGAAGCGACGCCGACAATCTGCGTCACGCGATTGAACATCAGCAAAATGCCGAGCCCGGCCAGCAGCAGTACGATCAGAAAAATAATCGCCTGCCACGGTTTAATCTCGCCGCTGGCCAAAGGCCGCGTGCGCGTGCGCTCAACCTCGGCATCGAGCTTGCGGTCGTAAAGATCGTTAATGATGCAGCCCGCGCCGCGCATGACAACCGCACCGAACGCAAACAGAAACATCAGCCAGAGATTAGGTGCGCCCGTTGAGGCCAGCGCCACGCTCCACCAGCAAGGCAGCAGCAGCAGCCATGTTCCGATCGGCTTGTCGAAACGGATCAGCCGGGCATATGGCGTCAGGCAGCCCAGACACCGGCAGTAAAACGTCACATTGAATTTATTGAGATATTCAGAGAGCATAAGTTAATTTGCCTGCGAAAGTATATTGGACGGCCATTAAATGGTATAAAGAGCGAATTCGTCAAATGGATTTACAAGATGCCTAGATCAAGCAAACGCTCTATTTTCGAGCAACAATTTCAACAGGCAAAATTAGAAGTTTTTGCTGCTCTCGATTATTTTATCGAACATATGAAAGATTATGACCAAGTTGGCCCCAGACTTGGCCGCGCATTTCTAGAGCAAGATCTCGATCAGCTAAGAAAGATAAAAAGCGCCACGACGATGAGGCGCGCGCTCATCAACATGCAAAACAAAATTAATGCCCTGCCACCCAATGCGGCCGACAAATCCGGCCGCGGTGATCATTACCTTTTCGAATTCCTTATCGATGAGTATCCTTTGAAGCCTACATTCGATTCCCTCAGCGACGAACAAAAATATCTTATCGAAGGCGCTGACACGGGCGGCATAAAAGAATGGGATAAGCTTCGAGACGAACTGAATATACCTTTGCGCAAGGTCATACCGATAAACACGCCCGCCGTTCGCGTTATTTATCCTTTCTACAGAACTCTTTTGAATTCCGTAGCTCATGCAGTTTGCACTGCCCTTAAAAATGAGGAAGGCGAATTGCAAAACCAAGAAAGACAGCAAAAAGCCAAGACTGCGGTAGACCAACAGGTTGCTTTCCTCAAACAAAGCTGGGGCGAAGTATTAGTCGGATTGGGTTGATTTTTCTGCTGTGAGCTATAGCTTAGCTCCATGCTCGCCTACATCATCCGCCGGTTGCTGTTCATTATTCCGACCTTGTTCGGAATCATGGTGCTTAACTTCCTGATCATCCAGGCCGCACCCGGCGGCCCGATCGAACAGATCGTCGCCAAGCTGCAAGGCAATTCGGTGGAGGCCACCGCCCGTTTCAGCGGGGGCGCCAATGGCGATACGATGAACAATCAGGGCGCACGGATGAAAAGCGAAGCAGCCGCCGCCGTCTCGCGCTATCCGGGTGCCGCGGGCGTCGATCCGGAACTGATCAAGGAGCTGGAGCATCAATTCGGTTTCGATGAACCGCTTTACAAACGCTTTTTCAAGATGATCGGCAATTACGCCCGCTTCGATTTCGGCAAAAGCTATTTCCGCGACGAAAGCGTGCTCAGCCTGGTGGTCAGCAAGATGCCGGTCTCGATATCGCTCGGCCTGTGGACCACGTTTCTGGTCTATCTGATCTCGATCCCGCTCGGCATCAGGAAGGCCGTCAAAGACGGCACCAATTTCGATATCTGGACCAGCGCCGTCATCATCGCCGGCTATGCCATTCCGAGCTTTCTATTCGCAGTGCTGCTGATCGTCGTATTCGCCGGCGGCCGTTATTTCCAATGGTTCCCGCTGCGCGGGCTGATATCGGACAATTGGGGCGATATGGATTGGCCGCACCGCATCATCGATTATTTCTGGCATATCGCGCTGCCGGTCTTCGCAATGGTGATCAGCGGTTTCGCCAGCCTGACGATGCTGACCAAAAATTCATTCCTCGACGAGATCAACAAGCAATATGTTCTGACCGCCCGCGCCAAGGGCCTCACCGAACATCGCGTGCTGTACGGCCATGTATTCCGCAACGCAATGCTGATCGTGATCGCCGGTTTTCCCGGCGCCTTTATCGGCATCCTGTTCACCGGCTCACTACTGATCGAGGTGATCTTCTCGCTCGACGGTATGGGATTGCTGGGGTTCGAATCCGCTATCAATCGCGATTACCCGGTGATGTTCGGCACGCTTTATTTCTTCACGCTGTTGGGCCTGGTGATGAACCTCATCGGCGACCTCGCCTATGTCGCGACCGATCCAAGGATTGATTTTGAGAGCCGGGAAAGTTGAGAAGGCTTTATCCCAAAGAACGCTTGATCTCAATACGCGCCTCTCTTCCCTTAGGATTATGTGGAAAATATTCGTAATTATAACCGATTGGTTTTAATTTTCCGTCGGTACATAATTTTTCTATCGCCAAGCCAAAAAAGGGTTGACGCTCTGTTAGTTCGACTTTCATCGATGCCAACAATGCGGACGCCGCCTCATTTCCAGGCCGCACTCTCTGCCATATGCCCGGTGTTTCAAAAATAACGACATCCGGCGTTTCTGACGTCAAATACTTAAGCCCGTCTCTAATCATTAGATCGTCAATATCCATACCCATGTTCATTCCCCACTGATTCTGATAGCCCACTGTCTTGGTCTAAATAGTATTTTATTTATGATAAAGATTAGAGTGAGTATAGATAAAAATAATGGTTAAACTGGCCATATGCCCTCCTCCCTCTCCCCTCTCACCCAACGCCGCTGGGCCAATTTCAAGGCCAACAAGCGCGGCTTCTGGTCGGCATGGATTTTCCTGGCTCTGTTCGGCTTTACGCTGGCCGCAGAATTCGTGGCCAACGATAATCCGCTGCTGGTTAAATTCGACGGCCATTTTTATTCCCCTGTTTTCGTCAGCTATCCAGAAACCGCTTTCGGCGGGCAGTTCGAAACCGAGGCGCGCTATCGCGATCCTTACGTTAAAAAACTGATCGGAGAAAAAGGCTGGATGGTCTGGCCGTTGATCCCCTTTTCCTACAACACGATCAATTATGAGTTGAACCAGCCCGCCCCCTCGCCGCCCGACAGGACCGATTGGCTCGGCACCGACGATCAAGGACGCGATGTTCTGGCGCGCGTGATTTACGGCTTTCGCATTTCGGTTCTATTCGGCCTGACGCTGACCTTCTTCTCCTCGATCATCGGCATCGCCACCGGCGCGGTGCAGGGCTATTTCGGCGGCATGACCGATCTGCTGTTCCAGCGCTTCATCGAAATCTGGGGCGGGTTGCCGATGCTTTATATGCTGATCATCATGGCCAGCCTGGTGCAGCCTAATTTCTGGTGGCTGCTGCTGCTGATGTTGCTTTTTTCCTGGACGTCTTTGGTGCATGTCGTGCGCGCCGAATTCCTGCGCGCCCGCAATTTCGATTATGTCCGCGCGGCCAAGGCACTGGGCGCCCGCGATCTGACGATCATGTTCAAGCATGTGCTGCCTAACGCGATGGTGGCGACGCTGACCTTCATGCCATTCATTCTCAATCATTCGATCACTACGCTGACGGCGCTCGATTTCCTGGGTTTCGGCCTGCCGCCCGGATCACCCTCGCTCGGCGAGCTGCTCAATCAGGGCAAGAATAATTTACAGGCGCCGTGGCTCGGCATCAGCGCTTTCTGCGTGCTGGCATTGATGCTGACCTTGCTGATCTTTATTGGCGAGGCGGTCCGCGATGCGTTCGATCCGCGCAAAATTCAGGGCGGGAAGTCATGATAAATAACGTCATCCCGGAAAATTTGCGCAGCGCAGCGGAGCGAATTTATCCGGGACCCAGTTACGCTATCGGCAAGACCGATCGCGCGGAAACCGTAACTGGTTTCCGGATAAGTTTTCTTTCGCCCGCTTCGCAGTCGAAGAGAAAACTTTCCGGAATGACGTTGAAGGGTTGTCATGTCTCTGCTTGACGTAAAAAACCTCTCGGTCACATTCGGCCACGGCACAGAAGCTTTCGAAGCCGTGCGCGGCGCTTCCTTCGCAATCGAAAAAGGCGAAACGCTGGCGCTGGTGGGCGAATCCGGTTCCGGCAAATCGGTTACTGCACTCTCGATCTTACAATTACTGCCCTACCCCAACGCCCGGCATCCCAGTGGCAGCATCCGCTTCGAGGATCAGGAGCTGGTCGGCGCATCCTTCAAGCAGATGCAGAAGATCCGCGGCAATCGCGTCGCGATGATTTTTCAGGAGCCGATGACATCGCTCAATCCGCTGCATACGATCGAGAAGCAGATCAACGAAGTCTTATTCCTGCACAAGAACATGAACGAAGCACAGGCGCGCGCCCGCACGCTCGAGCTGCTCAAACTGGTCGCCCTGCCGAAAGCAGAACAGCGGCTGAATGCCTATCCGCATGAGCTTTCCGGCGGCCAGCGCCAGCGCGTGATGATCGCAATGGCGCTCGCCAATAATCCCGATCTTTTGATCGCCGACGAACCGACCAGCGCACTCGATGTAACCATTCAGGCGCAAATCCTGGCGCTGCTGAAAGATCTGCAGAAGCGGCTCGGCATGGCGCTTCTGCTCATCACACACGATCTCGGCATCGTGCGCAAAACAGCGGACAGAGTCTGTGTTATGCAAAAAGGCGAAATCGTCGAACAGGCCGATGTCGCCACGCTTTTCGCCAAGCCGCAGCATCCCTATACCAAACTTTTATTGGCCGCCGAGCCGAAAGGTAAGGCGTTGCCGGTGGTCAAAGACGCGCGCGAGATTATGCGCGTCGAAAATCTGAAGGTTCATTTTCCGGTCAGGAAAGGCATCCTGCGCCGCACGGTCGATGTCATTAAAGCGGTCGATGGCGTTTCGCTGACGGTACGCGCGGGCGAAACGGTCGGCATCGTGGGCGAATCCGGTTCCGGCAAAACCACGCTGGGGTTGGGCTTGTTACGGCTTCTGCCCTCCATCGGTTCGATTGTTTTTATGGGCCAATCCATTAACGGCCTCACGCGCGGCCAATTGCGTCCGCTGCGCCGCGAAATGCAAATCGTATTTCAGGATCCTTATGGCAGCCTCAGCCCGCGCATGAGCATCTCGGATATCGTGGCCGAAGGTCTCGATATCCACCAACTTGCGCCCGACAAAGCCGAGCGCGAGCGGCGCGTAATCGAAGCTTTAAACGAAGTCGGGCTCGATCCCGCTTTACGCAACCGTTATCCGCATGAATTTTCCGGCGGCCAGCGCCAGCGCATCGCCGTGGCACGCGCCGTGATACTCAAGCCCGAATTTATCGTGCTGGACGAGCCGACTTCCGCGCTCGATATGTCGGTGCAGGCACAAATCGTCGACCTGCTGCGCGGCCTGCAGAAGAAACACGGTCTTGCCTATCTTTTCATCAGTCACGATCTGCGGGTGGTCAAGGCGCTGTCGCATCACGTCATCGTGATGAAAGACGGCCGCGTAGTGGAACAAGGCCCCGCCGCCGAAATCTTCGCTCATCCAAAAGAAGATTATACCAAGGCGCTTCTGGCTGCGGCGCTGAATCTAGAACCGGTTAAGTAAATATCCGTCACCTTCTTGGACTGATATGCGTCCTGAGTCTTAGGCTGACACTTGCCGGATGATTTGGAGCTGGTGGCCTGGCAGATTGTATGACCAATCCATTGTGACGATGACTTGTAAACCAGGCAAAGTGCCCTGGTTTCAAAAGTTTGGGTTTACGCTGAACTTTAGCAGTACTTCTAATATCCGGAGCTTCGAACCAGCTCATACCTCCAGGCCCAGCATAATGCTTTTCAACATATATCTCCCTGCTGCTCCTATTGTATATATCCCATAAAGTTGTTTCTGGAGAAACATGATCATCCCATTGCTGTACAGTGAAATTGATCGCCACATGTTTGATCGGTTCTGCATATTTCTCAAACAGTGGCGCGGGTCTCGGCTCGTTTGAATTATTAGCGACTATCGGCTCAGACGGACACGCATGAAGATATGCTTTTGCAGAAGCGATAATATCTAAAGCCAAAGGCTGCAGCTCTCTCCCTTTAAGCTCGATACCGGAGTTTCGAGCCATCGCGACCCAATTCCGAACAACTACGGAAGTGTCTCCCTCTAAATTATCAACCGGAATTGATTGCAATATCTCGAACTTCGTCCGGCTACCGGTTATTCTTTCACCCAAGACAGAGAGAGCTTGCTGCGTGAAAAGACCAACCGCCTCTTGTAACGGTTCTGATAATTTTGCCGGATGAATAACAAGATTTACGCTGCCTTCGAGAAAAGCCGGATCCCGGACAAGCATTTGCAGCTTTGCAGGGTTAAGCGAACGCTTCACATGGTTGAGATGACGGGGAAACATCGAGCTGCTCATGCTAACTCCCAAAATAGATTTGAATCTCGGCGTCTTTTGAAACTTGAAGATGAATAAAGCTTAGAGCCGTTTTTCCGGTATCGTCAAGCCGTGCCATTTATGGTTAAGGCTGGCCCGCCGCGACGATTTCCACACCGCGCATAACGAGATCGAACAAAGGTTCGGCCGTTACCTGCATGTGATGTCCATTCGCATGAATGATCTGTTCCGGCCCGGTCATGATGCCGACATGGTTCGGCTCGAAGAAAACGATATCGCCGCGCCGCCACGGCATGTCGCGCCAATGATGCGGCAGCGGCTTGCCGAACGCCTCACGTTGCTGATCGCTATCGCGTGGACATTCGAAACCGGCAATCTCGAGCGCCAGTTGCACGAGACCCGAGCAATCGATCCCCTTCGGCGTACGGCCGCCCCAGAGATAAGGCACGTTCAGCATGCGCCCTGCCGTAAAGACATAATCATTGTCGATGATCTCGCCGGCCGCGACGGCATGTTTGGCGAACACATAACCCCCGCTCGAAAGCCGCCGGTATCCCTTCTCGTCGGGCCCGAGCTGGACATAAGACCCGATTGTCAGCTCATCGATGGGCGGAGACTTCATATCGGGCTCCGGATAAACAAACGTCCGCAACACACTGATCCGGCTGGAAAGATCGACGATATTCTCATTTAAAACTTCAACATCGGCGATATAGCCGACATAATGGTCGCTGCGGTTCTGGACCCAGGCGAAACCACTCTTATTGCCCTCCGGCAGCTCGAAAACGTCCAGAAACTCCCCGTAACGGATCTCGCTGACCCGTTTGGCTTTCGGATCGGGCGCCGCCAGCAGCGGCACCACCCCTTTAACGCAATGACGGATAACGGCGTCGGCATAACGCGTGGCCTGAACCGCTTCGCGCAAGGAAGCATCGGCCAAATCAGGCCGGATTGCATGGGTACGGGGATCGAGGGCTGGTTTCATACTCTTTTATATACACCAGCTTGCAGATAGCAAAAACGGGCCTTTCGGCCCGTTTCACTTCTTTTGTATAGAAGGGGGTTATTCGGCGGCGGCGCTTGCCCAATCGGCTTGCTCGACATAATCGGCCGGAGCGGTAACCGGAGCTTCAACCACAAATTCGATCGTGCGCGGCGTGAGGGTAGAAACATAATCCTTCGCTTCGTCGACGAGATGGGAGAAATCGGTCAGAAACCGGGCGCCGCTTTGGGTGCGCTGGACCAAAACATTGCGGCGGTCGAGTTCGTCGCGTTGACGATAGACATAGCCGAGTTCGCCCAGGCGATCGAGCGCACGGCTGACGGCCGGTTTCGAAATGCGCAGGGTCTGAGCAAGACCGCGAACTGTGTGAGGACCTTCACCGAGATATACGGAGAGCATCAAGGACATCTGACGGGCGGAAAGATCCGGAGCGTCGCCACGTACGGAAGCGACCAGCGCATGGCGCCATAATTCGAGAGATTGGAGTTGTACGGACACAGTGTTACCTATCGGTTAAGGGGAGGGAAAAACATTGTCCCGATACTGGGTCACCGATTATTGATTCGCAAGGCGGAATCAATTTCCGAAAATCAGAATTTCCAAATCAGTTGCTGTACTTAATCTTGAATCAAAACGTGAACAGCGAAAGGAAGTCTGAGTCAGAACAGTCGCTTATAGGGCTGCATTATTTCGGCTACGCAAAAAATAAGTGATGCATCTCTGCAACAAATTATCCCTTATTTTTTTTGCGCTCATTATTCTGGATTTTTGGATATCTATTTTCAATCGCGCGATAGACGGCGCGCACCGCCATCGCTTCGCCGCCTTCGGGACGGCCTGCTTTATTCGATAGATTCCACGCCATGAAATCGATGTGCGCCCACGCTTTCTTTCCCGCGAAACGTTTCAAAAATAGTGCCGCGGTAATCGCTCCGGCATAAGCAGAACTCGGACAACTATTAAGATCGGCAATCGGGCTCTCAAGCATTTTGTCATAAGGCATATATAAAGGCATGCGCCACAACGGATCTTCCATTTGCTTGCCGTAATAGATTAAGTCCTCGGCAAGCTGATCGTCGTCGCAGAAAAGCGCCGGCAAGTCGGTGCCAAGCGCGCTCCGCGCTGCGCCGGTAAGGGTCGAGAAATCGATCATAATCTCCGGCTTTTCATCAGCCGCTTCGGCCAGCGCATCGGCCAGGATCAAACGCCCCTCGGCATCGGTATTGCCAACCTCGACCGTCAAACCGTTGCGCATCGTGATAACATCCGTCGGCCGGAAAGAATTTCCCGACACCGAGTTTTCCACCGCCGGAATCAAAAGCCGCAAACGCACCGGCAGTTTGGCATCCATGATCATCATCGCGATCGCCAGAGCACAAGCGGCGCCCGCCATATCTTTTTTCATCATATACATGCTGCCCGAACTTTTGAGATCGAGACCGCCGGTATCGAAGCACACGCCTTTGCCGATCAACGTCACGCGCGGATGTTTGGGATTGCCCCAGGTCAGATCGACCAGACGCGGCGCGCGCGAACTCGCGCGGCCGACCGTATGAATGGCCGGATAGTTTTTGCGCAGCAGATCGTCGCCGGTGATTTGCGAAATTTTCGCGCCGAATTTTTTACCGCTTTCGGCAATCGCCTGCGCCAGCTCGGCCGGGCCCATATCTTCGGCCGGCGTATTGATCAGATCGCGCGCACGAAAAATTGCGGCGGCATAGCGCTCGATCTTGGCCTGATCCGATCCTTTGGAGATAACCAGCTGCGCATGCGGCTTGTCGTTTTTCTTGTAGCGCGTGAAGCGATAGCTGCCCAAAGCCCAGCCCAGCGCCAGCCATTCGTGAAAAGCCACCGGCCCGTCCCATTCCAGCCGGTAAATACCGGCTGGAAGTTTGTTGGGCATATCGGCCAGATCCCACAGGCTCGGCGTCTCCGATAGTCCTGCCACCACCCCTGCCGCTTTGCCGTCGCTGTCCGGCAGAACGCAAAAGCTGCCCGGCCGCGCGGCAAAATCCTGTGTCTTCAGCCATTGCGCGATACGCTTGGGCTGCTTTTTCAGCCATTCGCCGAAATCGCTTTGGGCCAGCAACGTAAGGGGTATGGCTTTCGCCGCGCGGGGAAGCAGGACTTTCATTGTCAGCCTTTCTTATTTAACGGAAGCGCTGCACACCAATTGCCCGTCGGCGCTGACGAAGCAATAGCTTACTTCGCCGCTGGACTGATCGAGACGGAAAACGCCGGCATTGGCGTTGGGGTTGGCATGATGCATCAGAGTGTAGGGGCCGCCCGACAAAGCCTGCGCCGGGTGGATGCTGTTGACGAACAAAATACTCGACGCGATGAGAATAGCGCCAACGAGAATCGCCTGGGGTGACGACATGATGTCCTCCTCTAGAAGTTAAAACGTGAAGGTTGGAATTAACACTTTGGCAAGTACGCTCGCGCGCACTTGTCAGGCCGGGTGTTAAAATTGCCCTCTACGCGTTTGATTCCGCAAGGCGATTCTTATGACCAGGAAAAATGCGTCCATTCGACGCTCGAACCGAAAGACGAAGCTGCTTCATTTTATCTCTCCAAAGCGCGCGTTAACCATAATCCATCGTTGACCTTTTCCGCCCGGTTGGCGCACAAAGTTGATAGAAAAGAAATTTGTTAATCAAACCTATTTAAACCGGTTTCGAACCGGCGGCGCAGGAAGCGTAACATTCATGAATCAACTCGATGCGTATCGATTTTATGAACTCGGCGCCCGGCTGCACACAATTTTCAGCATCCGTCTGCAAGGCCGCGTGGCCGATATGTTCGCTCCCTTGACCGAGGCGCAAGCGCTACTCGACAGCTTCATCAAGGGCAACCCGTTCCCGTTAGAAAGCTCCAAGGCAGACGCTAATCGCCTGCTGACCAAGATCAGCTCCGTCTTCAACCGCTATTTCATCGATCCGACCAGCAAGCAACTGAAAAACCCGACTGGCGAAGACCGCATCGATCCGCACGAGCTGTCGATGATCCTGTCGCTGGTTGAGAAATTCGAACATGCTCTGGCCGCAGAACTCAACCGCGCGCCGACTTATCTCGCCAGCAAGCGCGGCATTTATTCGACCTTCGATCTGGCTGAAAACGCCCGCGCGATTTTCTCCAAGGATCTGCAGCGCGTAATCCCTGCCCTGGCCCAGGATGAATTCGATCTCGCCGGCCGCACGCTGGTGTTCGGCCTCGGCACCGCAGCGGCGCTGCATATGCTTCGCGCGATCGAGATGGTGCTGAAACCTTATTTCGATATGTTCGCCGGTAACGGCGCCGGCAAGGCCGAGCGCAATTACACGATCTATCTCAAGAAGCTCACCGCTTTGGCGGAAGACGAAGAGGCCGATATCCGCCCCGACAAGCGCGTGGTGCAGATGCTGGCGCAGATCAAGGATCACTATCGCAATCCGTTGATCGCGGCCGAAAGCAGCATCTCGCTCGACGATGCCCTGTCGCTGTTCGGCATGACCAGTGCCCTGATCACCCTTATGGCCGGCCAGATGCATAGCCAGCGCCACCATGAAGCCAAAAAGCTGCCGAAGCCTGCTGCGGTTGCCGAAGACGAGGAAGAAGAAGACGATCAAGACTCGCTCGATCTCGAAAGTCAGAGCCAGGCCGGCTAAGTTCTTTCTTTAAACTAAAGCCTTTTGCATCGCCGCCCTTCCTGCTCTAAGGTCGGCTTCTCATGATCGATCCCCAAACTCTCGCGCCTTATGCGCACAATGTTCTCGCGGAAGCGCTGATCCCGGAATTGCCGAAGCATTACCGCGGCAAGGTGCGGGATAATTACGATCTTCCCGACGGGCGGCGCATCATCATCGCCAGCGATCGGGTTAGCGCTTTCGACAAAAATCTCGGCGCGATCCCTTGCAAAGGTCAGACGCTGACCCAGACCGCGCGCTTCTGGTTCGAGGCCACGCAGGACCTCGTACCCAATCATGTGATCGGCTATCCCGATCCCAACGTATTGGTATGCCGTAAACTAAAAATGATGCCGGTTGAAATCGTAGTGCGCGATTATCTGGCAGGCGCCACATCAACCTCGATCCTCACAATGTACAAAAGCGGCCAGCGTACGATGTATGGCCATACATTTCCCGACGGCATGCGCGAGAATGAAAAACTGCCGCGCCCGATCATCACGCCGACGACCAAGGGCGATCAGGGCGCGCATGACGATCCGCTGACCGGCGATGAAATCGTCAAGCGCGGGTTGCTGACGGCCGAGGTCTGGCGCGATGTGTGCGAAAAGGCGCTGAGCCTGTTCGCGCGCGGCCGCAAGGTGGCGCACCAGCGCGGGCTAATCCTGGTCGATACCAAATATGAATTCGGCTTCGACGAAAATGGCGGCATCGTTCTGGCCGATGAAATCCATACGCCGGACAGCAGCCGTTACTGGTTGGGAAAAACTTACCCCGAGCGTTTCGAAGCAGGCGAAGCGCCCGAGCGTTTCGACAAGGATTTTATCCGCAACTGGATCGCGGCCCGATGCGATCCGTACAAGGACAAAATCCCGGAAATCCCGCCGGATGTCATTCTCGAAGCCGCCGCCGTCTATATCAGCGCCTTCCAGACGATCACCGGCCGTGAATTTGCGTTACCCGATCCTGAGGTGCCGATCCTCAATCGCATCCGCAAAAATCTGACGAGTTATTTTAAATAACGGTCGAATAATGAACCAGCCTGCTTCCCCCGTCGTTGCTATCGGCATTCCTTCCGGCGATATGGTGCATGCGGATTTCGCCGCCAATCTCGCGGCGCTATGCCTCGATCCCGGCACGCTTACAGGCGTGATCAACTGCAAAGGCTCGATCGTCGCCGTCGTGCGCAATCAATGCGTGGCGGCAGCGCAGATGATCAAGGCAACGCATCTGCTGTTCCTCGACAGCGATATGACATTCCCGCTCGATGTCATGAAACGCCTTCTGCAGCGCGACAAAGATATTATCGGCGCCACTTATTCCCGCCGCGCGGCGCCCTTTAATCCCACAGGCATGCCGCTGGCCGGGGCCGCGATAGAAAACGGCCTGCGCCGCATGAAGGTTGTCCCGACCGGCTGCCTCATGATCAAAATGCATGTGTTCGATAAATTGCCGAAGCCGTGGTTTTCGGATCGCGTCGAGGGCGAGCAGATCCTCGGCGAGGATTTTCATTTTTGCGAGCGCGCCGCAGCGGCCGGTTTCGAGATCTGGGAAGATACCGCGCTATCGCGCGAGGTGGGCCATATCGGCCAAAAAACCTATCGGCTGGAATAAAACCTAATCGCCGGTTTTCCGCGCCTCATCGACCAGCATGATCGGAATGCCTTCGCGGATCGGAAAGGCGAGGCCGGCCTTGTCGCTGATCAGCTCCTGCCGGGCGGCGTCATAGCGCAACGGCGTTTTCGTCACCGGGCACACAAGGATGTCGAGCAACCGTGGATCGACGCGGCGGGCGGATGGATTTGTTTCATCAGTCATTTTTTTCCTAGCGCCTAATGCCTTGCAACCGCTTCGCTCTCGACCGCCTGCGGCATCGAAGCCATTTCGAGCAAAGCCATCAGCAATTCCGCACGAGCGGGCAAATCGGGCGCTTCAAGCAGCGCCTGTTTTTCATTCGGCGCCAAAGGGCAGATCATCGCCAGCGAGGAAATCAGAGCCTCACTGCCGGTATTTTGCACGGCATTCCAATCGGCGGCGATGCCGTGCAGTTCGAAATAACTGCGCAGCACGCCGGTCAGCTTGTCGCGATCGATCTCGACCTCGTCCGTATCGGTAATATCGGACAGGAAAGTTTCCCAATCCGGCTTAACGCGACGATAGCCGCGTTCGATCGGCAATTCTTCCCTGACCGAGAAACGGCATACGCCGGTCAAACCGATCAGAAAACGGCCATCTTCGGTTTCGGTGAAAGATGTCACGCGGCCCGCGCAGCCGACATTATAGACCGGCGGAAACGGTTCCTGGTTTTCGGATACAGTCGGCTGGATCATGCCGATCAGGCGGCCGTTGCCAAGCGCATCCTCGACCATCGAGATATAGCGCGGCTCGAAAATATTCAGCGGCAAACGCCCGCGCGGCAAAAGCAATACGCCCATCAACGGGAAAATCGGCAGCACTTCAGGCAATGCCGAAGGCGGAAAGGACGGTTGCGGCGGGGGATTGGCTTCCGCGCTCATGAGAATAAAATCGAAGAAAGGCGCTTGCGCGCGGAAATTGTCAGCTCATCGGTCGGGCCGAAAGCCTCGAACAGTTTTACCAGCTGCTTGCGCGCGGCCTGCTCGTTCCAGTTACGGTCGCGGCGCACGGCTTCCAGCAACTGCTCCACCGCCTGCTCTTTCTGGCCGGAGGCATAATGCGCCATAGCCAGATCGAACCGCGCCTGATGATCGGCCGGATTTTGTGCGAGCTTCGCTTCGAATTCAGCGGTCGATGTGCCGGTGGGTAATTGCTCGGCCAGTTCCAGCGACGCGCGAACGGAATCGAGCGCCTTGTGTTTGGCCATTTCCGGCGGAGCCGCCGTCAGCATTTGCTTGGCCACATCAACCTCACCCGATGCAATGATGCAACGTAATAGCCCGGCAAAGGCCGCGGCATTCATCGGTTCCATATCGAGAATATCGGTATAGATCGATTGCGCGGTGGCGATATCGCCCTTGGCAATAAACTCGGCCGCCTGCCCCAGCGCCGTTTCAAGCCCGGCATTCTCGCCGCCTTGCGCACCGGCCCCTGTCGCCTTGATGACGCGGTCGAGCCAGCTTTTGATCTGCGCCTCGGTTTGCGCGCCCATAAACCCATCGACCGGCTGGCCGCGGAAAAAAGCGAACACCGCCGGAATCGATTGAACGCGCATCTGCTGAGCGATTTCCGGATTCTGATCGATATCGATCTTGGCCATATGCACGGCGCCTTTATAAGAGCGCACGATTTTTTCCAGCGCCGGGCCCAGCTGCTTGCACGGCCCGCACCACGGAGCCCAAAAATCGACCACCACGATTTTATCGGTGGAGGCCTCAATGACATCCTTCATGAAATTATCAAGACCGACATCCTTAATAGAGTCGGCGGCGGCTGGCGCTTCTGGCGCGGCCGCAAGCGGGGAAAGCGAAGGCATCATGCGAAAAAATCCTGTTATCCGGCGCCTTTCATGGCACCAATGAAATGTAAGCGCAATCTAGCAAACGGCAAGAGGCAGGTAAAATCCCCTCCCCCTCTCGCACGCCATCGCTTTTTCCATCCCGGCGCAAGCCGGGAACCAGACGGTCTATCAACAAATACTGGCCGTACTTATTGCGGCCACCGTCTGGGCCCCGGTTTACACCGGGG
>OLLY01000043.1_pt1 | contig 27559 bp, 39 predicted proteins | sample 1604681 | NCBI WGS metagenome assembly OLLY01 (sample SAMEA104055725, study PRJEB20765) | soil metagenome | biome: Arctic tundra; feature: Polygonal ground; material: soil | place: USA | collected 2011-09 | depth 0-0.5 m | reverse complement strand
GGACAAGATGAAAACGCCGGAAGGTGCGCAGGAAGTCCAGATGCAAAACTCGGTTTTAGATGATATGAAAAATCATCTGATGCCCGCCGGCCCATACGCGAATGACCCTAAAGGGAAAGCGATTTATGCCGGGATGCAAAATTCTTTCTACACGTTGTGGGACAAAGAAATTCAGGCGGGGAAAACTCCGGCACAGCTTGCCGATCCTGAAAGCAAAGATTACATAGGCAATGCCTTTATGACATTAAAACGCAGCCCTGCGCAGGCATTGTCCGATGTTGCTAATGCTCCCCCGCCAACTGCAGCCCCGCAGAAAGTGGCGTTGCCTGCGACTGATAAACGTGTCGTCGGCCAAACATATCCGACGCCGCGCGGCCCGATGGTATGGCAAGAGGGCGGCTGGGCGCAGCCAAAAGCAAAGGAATAAACGATGGCCGATCAACTATTAAGTGACGCGGAAGTATCGACGCCAGCGCCAAAACTTCTTAGCGATGATGAAGTATCCGCGCCCGCTGCGCAACCACGCGCTCCCTATCCTGATGACCCAACCAGCACTGCATTGTTTCAACAGAACGGTGGCGCTGGATTGGCAAACGCTGCACAGGGTAATTGGTTTACCCGGCCTTTTTCCGCTTCTGCCGACGCAATTAAAAACTCTTTCACCGATGGCGGATTATCCGATGAGAGTGTCCAGGCATTGACGGATGCGGGAAAATTAGAAGACTATAAAAACCAACAATCCGAATGGCAACATACCGCTATGGGGGCGTTAACGATGCCATCGGCCGCTGTGAAAGCCGCAGCATTACTACCCGTCGATTATGCCATGCGCGGGGTTAATGCGCTGATAACAGGCGGCATAGCTTTAACTGGCGGCTTTGTAAATGAAGCGGAAGGTGCGGCAGGATTAGGGCGTGAAAACCCCGAAGCCGTTGCCAGAGAAGCAGATACATTTGCCAACTATTTATATATCTCTGCGGGCGTATCTCCTATGGGCGTACCGATCGAAGGAGTCGGGCCATCGTTAAAAGAAATGATGTCTCTGCCGGTAAAAACAGAAAAGGCGGCGGAAACTGTTTCAGCGGCCGAGGGCGCGGAAAAAATAGCTGAACCTGCCGCGCCGATAATCAAAGCGCCTACTCCGAATCCAATGGTCGACGAAGCATCAGGAAATCTGAATCTAAAATATATTCGCGTGAATGAAGACGTGAAAGGAATATTGGCCCGGAGCGCGCAGGCGGTCGCGGATCGTGACGGTGTGGTCATCACCAATGACGTGACGGCGGCGAAAGGGCAGGAACTACTAGACCGGGCAGCAGCGGAAACCGCTGACGGTATCCCGCCGGAGCTTTCCAATCGTATGCGCGGTGATCCCACAAATGAAGCGCAGCTCTATGCAGCCCGTATGCTTGTTACCCAAGCGGGAAACGAAGTATCCAAGCTTGGAGAAATCGCACAGAAGACAGGTGATGAAAGAGACTATGCCGCGCTGGAAGATGCATACGATCGTCTGACAACGCTAAACGGTATTCGCCACGACATTTCGGCTACAGTGGGTCGTACGTTACAATCCCACCAGATCGTTATCGGCGGTGAAGATAACGCGATTGAAATTGCCGGTATGGGCAAAGGGGACGTTATACGAACACTGACGACACTGCCGGGCAAGCAGGCGGTGGCCAAGGCTTTGCAGACGATGAAACAGCCCGGTTGGAGCGATATGGCGATTTTTCACTATGTCAGTTGGCTATTATCCAACCCCGTCACTCACGCCGCTTATGCTGCGGCCGGTGAAGTGCAGAAGTTTGTGCGTTATGGTGAGCAGGCAATTTCTACTGGAATCGGTGCAGTGCAAAGAGCCGCCGGCTACGGGCTAAAGGCGGAAGAATATGGCGCGCTACAAAAAGAACGCGCGGGCATTGAATCGCGCCTGGCAGCAGCCGATGCTGGGAAATTAGGAATAAAAGCCAGTGAATCCGGCCAGATGGAAATACGGCTCAAAGAAATTATTGAGAAGCAAAAAATGGGTGAGGCTAGAATGCCCGATGAAATCGCCGGAAGATTATATGGCGTGGGCAAAGGTTACATTGATGGCGCACGCGCCGCCGGCCGCGCTTTAGTATCGGGCAATGTGCAGATGTTTCCTAGCGAGGAAGCGGCGGCGCAGGCGGCGGCAAAGGAAGCGGAAGATGCAGCATTGAAAAAAGGCAAGAGCGCAGACGAGGCGCACAAAGCTGGTCAGTCCGCTTATAGCCAGTCATCGGTGAAAATGTCAAACCCCATTATGGAACGCGCGAAGTTCATTGACAATCCGCTATTCAAAGGGCTGGTTCAAGGCTATGGCCGCATCGTTGGTATGCCCCCCGCCGTCGCCGGGGCCATCCACACATTTCAGAAATTCGCTGGGTATACAGAAAGCCTTTACACGATCGCCTATCGCCGCGCGGCTTTGATGGGCGAGGCCGGAGAGGAAGAAATGGGCGCGCGCATTGCAAAGCTTCTTAGCAATCCCGCCGAGGACATGATGAAGCAAGCGGCCGAGGATGGTAAATACGCCTCACTCGTGAATCGCCCTGGCGCCTTGGGCCAGAATATTGAGAACCTCGCGCATACGAATGCTTGGACACGATTTGTAATTCCCTTCGCCCGTATCGCTACTAATCTGACAAGTCAGACTTTGCTTGAGCGCACGCCGGTAGGTGTGTTCTCCTCAGAAGTACGCGCACGTTTAGTGGGCGATCGCGGCGCCATAGCGCAGTCGGATGCGATAGCAAGGATGGGACTTGGAACCGGCGTTGCAACGATAGGCGCATCGCTGGCAGCGCAAGGAATTGTCAACGGCGTTGGTGCCAGCAAACCGGGAGAACGCGCCGAAAGCTATATGATTGGCAAACCGCCATTGTCCGTTCGCATCGGAAACCACGCCTATCCCTTGCGGCTGTTTGGCGTCCCCGGCCGTATTGTATCGTACGGCGCAGCGGCGCATGACATTTATCAGGGGTATGAAGGTGGTGATGATCTTTGGGATGCAACCGGCCACATGATCCATACCGTTTCCAATACCGCGCTGCAGGAAAATGCTTTGAAAGGCTTATCGGATTTTCTTGACGCAGTGGTCGGCCACGATGCCGAAATGTCAAAACGCTATGCTCTGAACGCGGCGGCGACAATCATAGTCCCGCGCGGCGTGGCGCAGGTAACGCGGCTGTATGATCCTTACATGCGCTCAACGATGGGAACTGGCTTTATGGACAGGCTGCAAAAAACTGTCGATGCACAGTTACCCTGGAAGTCGCAGAGCCTATTGCCGCAGGTTGATATTTACGGCCGCGACATGCTTAGAAACACCGATTATGAAAAGGCCATGCAAGACCCGGTGACGCAGGCAGAATTGCGCGTGCAGCAATACCCTACCCGCGTAGAACCACGTATTAATAATGTAAAATTAACCGATCAGCAATATTATGATTATCAGAAGAAAGCCGGGACGCTTTATTATGCCAATATGTCGCAGATGGTTAGCGATGATAGTTTTGCCAGCCTTCCGATTGACACACAGAAGGATATGATGCACGGCGCAATGACACAGGCGCGCGCGATGGCGCGGCAGGACATGATGCTCAATGACTCCAACCTGGCCGAAAGTGTTGCGAACTATCAACAAAAGTTAATTGAGAAAAAGGCGCAGCAGTAGGAGGTTGACTTTGAAATACCTACCATATATGGTATTATAAGGAGAGCGTAAATGGCCAATAACCCCTTCATACCTACCACGTCAGGACTTGGTGTAAACGCAGGGGTCGTTGGCACGCCAGGCGCTATTACCGGCACTTCCAGCACGTCACAAACCATCAGCACCGGCACCGGCACTTTGTCTTTCCAAGTTCCCGCGCAAGCGGCATGGGCGCCGGGCATGTTTATTTCAGCCGTCAGCGCCGCCAGTCCTTCCAACTTTATAACCGGGACGGTGGTGAGCTATTCCGGCACCACACTGGTTATCAATTCCACCTTTACCGGAGGCGCCGGCACCTATGCAAGCTGGCTGATTAACCTCTCCGGCGCACCAAGTGCGGCAGGATCAGTTGGGCCTAGCGGCCCTGCCGGAGCAACCGGAGCAGCCGCAGGCCCGTTGGGAGCCTTTGCACAGGGCTTAAAAATAAACAATCATTCTGGCACAGTCAGCACCAAAATAGACATCTCGGCGCTCGCGGCCACGATGGTTAATTCCTCCGGTACATCAGTGCTGGCCAATAGCGTTTCCGTAACGATTGACCTTACCACTGGCACGTCCACCAGCGCCGCAAACGGCATGGACGGGGAAGCGAGCGGCACAAGCGCATGGCTTTACCTCTACCTGATCAATAACGGCTCTACGACCGCCGGCCTCGCCACCTTAACCTCGCCGCTTTCCGGTGGCCCCACTCTCCCCTCTGGCTATACATCGTCGCTCTATGTTGGCGCTATGCGTGTGGATGGCAGCGGAAACCTCCTACAGACGCAGCAGAACGGCAGACGAGCGCATTATGTCGTTACGGCCGCGACCAATACTGCCGCGCTTCCTACGATGGGCAGCGGCATTTCCGGCAGCACCAGCTCACCGACATGGGTTGCCATTACGCTTTCGAGTTTTGTACCGGCTACGGCCAGCTCTGTGCAGGAAGTGGCGAACTCCGATGTCGGCGGTACGGCTACGGACGTTATCGCCGCGCCAAACAACGCTTATGGCACAGCGACTTCAACGAACCCGCCGCCGCTATGCGCGATAACGGGTAAACAATCCGGCGTTGTTACGATGCCAATTGAAAGCACAAGCACCTACTGGGCATCAACCGGAGCGGATGGCTATCTGTTCTGTGTGGGTTGGGACGATTACTGCGTTGCTGCATAAAGGAAGGTGTTATGGCGGATGCGGAAATAAAAGCGTTGCTCAACCACATCAAAGATATTGGTGAACGCACGGAAAAAAAACTTGACGAACATATCGTGCGAGATGAGCAAATCAGCAAAGATTTTATCCTGCCTTTATGGAACTCATATCAGCAGCGTAAAGGCGCTCTCGCAGCATCCGTTGCATTCTATGGTGGATTGAGCGCGGGCGTTTCACTTCTTATTTCATGGATGAAACACTAATGACCTGGCAATATAAACAATCGACTGGTGAGCTAACGCAAGACGGTGTTTTTGAAGGCACCGGATATTCTGGCGCCAGTGTCGGTCGAAATAATCCTGACGAGCAAAGCATACCGGACGTTGGCCCCATTCCGCAGGGACGCTACGCGATCGGCCCGGCTTATGATGACATCGGAAAACTTGGGCCATGTGTTATGGCGCTCGATGCGATCGTTCCGCCCACAAATACTTTCGGCCGTTCACTGTTTCGCATCCACGGCGATAATGTGAACCATGATGCAAGTCACGGCTGTATAATTTTAGGCCCGGCGATCCGGCGCGTGATTGCCTCTAGCGCAGATAGAATTTTAGTGGTAATTTCATAACGCTGTTTTAGGGGGCGCAGCGCCAATAAATTTTCCCCAAAATGAAAAGGAGAACTATATGAGCAGACTAAACGACATAATCAATCGACTCGAACTTATCGCTAAAAAGATGGAAATGAGCATCGAAGATGCCGTTGCCGTTCTTGAAGGCAAGCACCCCACGCACGTTGTCGTGCAAAAATATAAGGAGGTAGAAGGTCAAGCTGAAAACCCTACTGCTTCCGGTGCGACATCGAGTTCACAGACCAATTCGACATCGACTGCATCACCAGTGACCCCGACGCCCCCCGCCCCATCTGCGGGGACGAATGCTGCGAGTGAAACGGGAAACGCTACTGACTCTGGCAGTGCGGCTGCATCGGGCGCACAGATCAACCAAGGGGCTGCGGCTTCCACCGCCGGCTCTGGCGCCAATAACGAAGACTAAGCCGATGAGCGGCTGGTTTTCAAAACTCGTCGCTGACAAGGACGGGAACCCCAACGAGCATATTATCGCTGCTCTGTGGGGTTCCTTCGCTCTCATCATTCTCGCCATCTATTTATGCTACACTGGGCATCCTCCAACGCTGATTGAATTTGGCGGCGCACACGGCACTGTGTGGGCGGCTGGTGGGCTTGGCCAAAAATTATCGGGAGATTCATAATGAGTCCATACCTCGCCGGCGGAATGCTACTCGCCTTCATCGCCTGGTCTGGCGGCATGTATTATGCTGGCAGCAAGAACGAAACGCATATCTGCGCTGCGGCGGATAGCGCACACGATTTAAAACAATCGCAGAATACGGCAGCGGCCGAGCATCATGTGACCGGCGAGGTGCAACAGCAAGGCAACATTTCACAGGAGGCTTCCCATGCGTATGCCAATGACACTGCTTCTATTGACGCTGCTTATAATGCTTCCAGCGTGCAGCGACCGGCCGATAGCACCGGCAACAGTATGCCCGCCGTTCGCAGCTCCCCCGCCGGAGCTTGCACCAATAGCGTCATTGCAAAAAGCAAAATCTACAAACTGACGCCGCAGCAATGCGATCAGGAAGAAGCCAAGTGCAATGCTCTGTGGAATTGGGCGCAACGCCAAGCAGCCGTTAAGTAGCCTTGCAGCGTTCTTCGGCCAGCGTAGCGTAACCGGCTATGTCGCGCCAGTTGTCCTTATATTCGGGGTCGCCATTGAGAATACGGGCTATCTTGTCGGCTATGACATCGAGCGCCTGCTTTTTGTTTGGCGTCAGGCGTGACCAGCCCACCGTCTGCATCATTGTTTCTTTCAGCGATTGGCAGATCGAAGCGTGCGTGGTGAAATCACCGTAGCGCCCGCCACGTTCTTTAAGCGTTTTCTGCAGCTCTGACATTCTGTACCTCTTGCACCATGTTGATAAAATCCCGCGCGTCTAAAATAATCACCCAGTTTTTATTGTTTTTGCGATGCGCTACGATCGGCACATGGGAGGGGTTCGCGTCAGTGCAAGCCTGGTGCATCCAGTTATAGGGGTTGCCGGATTCCGTACGCTTCACCTCGATATGGAACCCAGGGAGGCCCACGACATCGGGGCTGTCCGATCCGCCTTTAAACTGCTGGCCGCGTCTTGCAATGATGCCGCGATCCTTTAGAAATTGCGCGAACTCAAGCTCGCCCACTTTTCCTTTAGTGCGGCTGTTGATTTTTTTCTTCGGCTTACCGGCCGGTTTAACTGATTTCGTCGGCTTCTTTTCCGTTGATTTCTTCATCGGGTCTTTTCCCTGTTACAGTAATGTGAAACGGTGAATCCGCCATGTCAAAACGCTGCTCCTTTATAACCGTCATGTCGCGCGGATTTATACCGATTTCTTCAAGTCTTTTCTTCATCAGAGTGATCGTTGGCCCATGGGGTTCACCCATTTTTACCATCTCTGAAATTGCCACCATGTTCGTCATTTTTTGTTCTCCTTTATTTTTTATATCGGTCGCCTTTCCAAGTTTCAACTGCTACCGGCATTTGTATTTTCTTTGCCCACGCTGGAATGTCCGCCATGATCTGCTCAAAAGCTTTTTCATCAGCGTTTTCGGCCAGTGGTTCGCATACGATTTCATCATGCACCGTCAGTATAATCGGAAAGCCGTTCTTTTCAAGTTTGAACATTGCTTCGACCATGAGATCGCGCGCCAAGCCCTGAATCACGTTCTCAGTCATCAAGCCGCCGAAAGCATGGATCGTCATGAACTGGCCTTTTTTCATCTGCTGGTAGGCCCAGCCCATGCGAATGTCGGTATCATCCCACGGCATTGCGCGCTTCACTGTCTGTGGATTAAAATACCAGAGCTTCCGGCCGGACGGCAGACGCGCAGTAAGCCAGCGATCCTGCAGCTCGTATAGCACGCCGTACGCTTCATGCGCGTTGCCGGTTCTGACCGTTTCCAAAGAAGCATCGCCCAGCTCATCCCATAGCACTGGCACGCACGGCGCCCATTCCTCGCGGTAGGTCTTGACGATTTTCTGGCAAAATTCTTCACTATGCTTTTGCCCATATTTCATTTTAAACTTGCGCCAGCCCATCTGAAAGCCCAGCCCCAGCACCGAGTTTTTACCATCCTGGCGTTCCTCCGGGTCTTTCTTTTTGTCGATCGGCCGGCCGTGGATCGCCGCGCCCATGTCGCAATAGACATCTTGACCTTTGGCCATCATTTCCACCTTGTCGATTTGGCCGGCAAGCGACAGCACCAGGCGCGCTTCCACGCCGGCAAAGTCGCCTGACAGAAGCACCTTGCCCGGCGCAGCTATGATAGCGTGGCGCAGGGAAGAAACGACCGTTTCCACGGCCGGGCCGCAAACCATTTCGACCATCGCCGGGTCGCCGGTCATGATGACATCGACTAGCGTTTCAGGAGCAAATTTATCGCCTGCAGCATCCGTGACAGTTCCGCGCGGGAAGTTTTGAGGTTGCAGCAAGCGCCCTGCCCACCGTCCCGGTGACGCACCATGATACTGTAATAATCCTCGCGCTCTGCTGTCAAAACCAACACATGATCGCATCCGATTGAGTTTTTTAACCGATGCAGAACCCACAAGGCTGCGTATAGATAAAGCCCTATGAACGTTCGGTGGTAGTACAATTTCAGTTTCTTTTTCCCCCGGATTATCTTCACCATCGTCGGCGTCCGCAGTATCGTTTTCATCCTCGGTTTCCTCTCCTAACATTTCGGCCACGATGTCTTTGCTCAAGCCGTCGATCCATACTCCTTGCGCGTTTATCCAGTCCTTAAATTTGCCGACCTGTGTTGGCTTCAAGCCGCCGGTGATTTCTTTAAATTCCTCTATGAGCGGGATAGTGGCGAGATCGACAACCTGCTGTGCCATTTTGATGAAGGGAAGGTCAAGTAATACACCTCGTTCATTGATACGTTGATCGAGCAACCAAACGTTTCTTTCACCCTGAGGGAGTGGCCCAAGGCGGTTCCGCAAATCACGTTCCACAAAAATGTCCTGCTCGCAATAGCGATACACCCGCGCGAGTGATTCTGTCGTACGATCATAATATCCCTTTTTATTTGGCTTCGATAATCGCTTGGTGAAATTTGAGCCTTCCTTATCCTTATGATTAGGCAGGCGCAGCACCGTGGTAGCGCGATCAAGGTCTAAAGGTATAGCCTTCATTGCGCACGCCGCCTGAGTATCATCCCAGCGCGAATTAGGCACATCGGGAAGGCCGAAGATCGGCACCATGACATTCCGCCAGATAGCTTTCTCGAATCCGGCATTGTGGGCCACAAACAGAAAATCAACATGTTCGGCCATGTATTTCAAGCCGTCAATGCTGTCGCCGGGAACCCAGCGTTTGATGGTGTCGTTGATGCCGTAAAACAGGCACAGAATTTCGGTAGTGATGTCTTCGGAATAGCGCCATGCGCCAGCCTTCTTTAGATCGCAGCAACTCGCGGTTTCAAAATCTAAGATGACTTCCTGCGCGTGCTGCATATCTTTTTCCGGGTTACGATGGGCGATGTGCCAGAGGTGACAATGGGGGCATTTGTAAACCTTCCATATCATCGGGTCGCTTTGCGTCAGCACGAAATGCTCTGCGGCCGCTTGCGTCTCGTATGGGAGTTTGCGCGTGCATGATTTCCATTTTTTGAAAGGAACTCTCATAAAAATAAGGGAGAAGGGCGGGCAGGAACGCCAAGGTTTTTAAGGGGACAAACCTGCCCGCAGCTTCCGGTGAAGATTTTAATCTCCACCTACCCCCGAAGGGGATTAGATGTCGTCGCTCATGTCAGCGCCGGCGCCGGGCGCTGTAGGGTCTTCGGCCGAATGCTGGCCGATATAACCCTTGAACGCTTCCGAAGCCGTTTGACCGCCGGAGATGCGAGCGCCTTTACCCGTCGATAGAACCATGTTCAGGTAGGCTGTCACACCGGGCTTTCCGCTCGATCCTACTGCTTCATAAGGCACGAGATTTAATTGTGCAAGCACTTCAACGCCGGGATAGAATTTTCCCTTTGCTGCAAGCTTCGCCGCTTCACCTTCACATTCAACGATGCGCTTGCCCTCGATATAAGAAAGGCGAGGCTCATACTTTGAACGCGCTGCAACGATGACTTTACCACGCATATATTCGCCATCGTCTTTGCCCTTTTTCTTGCGAATATCAGCCAGCTTGTCGCCGGACGTGAACGGGAAAATGATTTCGGGAATCTTGACGCCTTCCTGTGTGGTGAGGAAGAAAGGCTTATCGGGCCACTTAGCACGCGCAAGCTTGGCCGCGAGAGCTTTGAGGTTTTTTAAATCTTCACTGTCGCCAGCGAAGACCAGGTTAGCGGAATATTTTGGCTCGCCTTTTTCCTTCCCGTTTTCTTTAAACGCCTTCGCTTCAAAGAGCTGCGGAAACGCCATTATTACGGGAACTGTGAGGCTAAAAATACCGTCTGTTTTATCATCGGTCATAACTTTTCTCCAATGCCCTTGCGGGCGGTTATACCAGTATAATTACTGGTAGCATCACTCTACGATTTCTCCGTTAGTCACGTCAACAACAATTAGACGTTCGTATTGTCCACAAGATTCGTCCGTGGCCATCACTACCGGAAACATGTGTTTTATTTGGATACCCTGCGGATGCGGCAATGCTATTACTTGCGGAGGCATACCACGGCAAATCCTCTGCTGTATGTTCTCCGGCACGATGCGAGCATGAATACAGTTTCCGCAGCGTTTTATGATTTCCATAATTTATTCCTTTATCTCTGTGAGGCCGGCGACTTCAACTTCCCGAACTGGAATACCCGCCTCACGGAACACTTCGCGCGACAGTTCAACTTGTTAAATTATCCACCGCAGCACCAAACGCTTGCTGTGTCGTTTCTACCTTTACTGCCACGCGCTTGTCAGTGCCTAAGGCCACTGTCAAGCCCGTCTGCGGCGTGTAGGCATACTCCTTCACCAGCTCGCTTGCTTCCGCGCCGAGCTTTGCCATTTCCGCCGGCGATTTCAATTCCGCCGGTGTCATGGCATCGTCGCCAAACTTCGCTTTGAAGATGGCCGGCGCTTCCGGTTTGAATACGCGATTGGCTTTCTTCGGCACCAGCTTTGTCCCTGGCACTGCACCGCCCGCATTGAGCCGCCGGAAAACTTCATCTTCCATCGCCTTAAGGTAAAACTTCACTGCTTCCCGGTATTGATATGACTGCCCCAGTGAGGCATCGGTAAGCGGCACAATTTCCTTCGGGTTGGATTTGCACGCCGCGCCGAACAGTGAGGCCATCATGGGGCAGATCAACTTGGCCGGGCAGAATCGGCACCAGCTTCCGGCGTCCAGTTCGGCACCGTCCATTTCGGTAAGCTGCATTGCCGGCACGAGTTGGTCTTTCACCCATTGCTTTATGAAATCGGCTTTGACAATCCATGTTTTCACCGGCTCGTCGAATGTTCGTGGCTGCACAATGCGGATGCGCGCCGTCTCAATTCCGGCATGGAGTAAGAGAAATCCAAAAGCATAGTAGAGCAGTTGGGGGTTATTTTCGGCTTCAACAATGATCCCTTCTCCATGTTTATAGTCGATAACATCCATATATTTCTCGGAAGCCCGAACCACGCAAGCGTCCCCAGTTCCGTAGAAATACTTTTTGAGAATACCATCGGCGCGCGGGTCAATGATTTCTTTAACATCGTAATCCTCCTGGCTATAGGCGAGGCCGTGTTCGATATAGGAAACCGCACCAGGCTTTTCCATTACTGGCCGTACGGTGTCGATATAAACCTGGATGGCGTTTGCCATGTTAGTATCAACCTCGAAGGTGTGAAACTTCTGCCCGATAACTTCCCACGCATCTAATCCGTTTTTCAAACAGTGCGCGCCCGCTTCGTGCGCGGCGATGCCGAGGCCACGGTATTCCGGTTCGTCAGTTTCAGGTAAATTCAGCTCTTTGATAAGGCTTACCGAGCCGGGGCAATTCATCCACCGCTCCGCGCCGCTCGCCCCTAATGGGCTATGCGCTGGTCTTTGTTCTGCACTCATACTGCGTCCCCTTTTGCAGTTAAAATTAAAATGGCGCGGTTGTAAAGTGATTAGCTTCACACGCGGAATGGATAATCAATCCTATCGGCTTCCCGCGCCACCACTCTTTAGTCTGCTTACCGACTAAAAAGATTCCTTATGCCAGTGGCTTTATTTTCAAAAGTTCGTCGAGATAGGTGTGGCGTTTATCTTGTGGCAAATCAATGATGCGGCCCGGAGGCGACTTAATGCCCAGCTCGCGCAGCACTTTATGAATCCCCGGAGCGTTTTTGCAGCGATCCATGCACTTCTGTGCGGCGTCCTGCAATTCCTTGTCGGTGATCTCTTTTGCCGGCTCTGCGCCACCCATAAGCGAACTGATGTCGTTTTCGTCAGCGACCTCGGCAGCTTTAGCGTTGGCCGCAGCAACTTCCTTCTCAATAAATTTTGGCGTGGGCGGGTCAAGGTCTTCCATGCCGGAAGGATCAGTGGCAGCTTTTGCAGCCGGTTCCGCTTTGGCTTCACCCTTTGGCGGCTTCGGCGCTTTGGATTCAGCGGCAGCTTTTGCAGTAGCGGCCCTTGGCTCCGAAACTTTTGCTTCAATCAGATTATTCATCTGTCGCATAGCGGCACGGCCAACTGCACCGATAAAATCTTCACCATCGCCTTCCGCGTCGTCAGGAACGGTGAAAGATAGCGTGACATCGAATCTTTTGTTTTCGTAGTCGCCTGTTTTGATCGTACGACCTACAGCGATTGTTCCGTTGGTAATTTTAGCAGTCATGATAGTCTCCTTTGTTTTAGTGTTTAATATTTGCGCCGCCGATATGGTGATCGAAGCAGCCCCTAGAAAGCCGCTAGTTTTTAAGAGTTCCCACTATGAGGTTTTGATCGGAACCTTTTTCGTGGCTCTTTATCTGCCCGCGCAGCCAGCCCATGACGAATTATCCTTTCTTCTTTCCCTGGTGCAGTCGTCTGCTCGCGGTGCATTAGTTTCACCCGGCTCGACACCTTTAAAAATATTATTAAATACATCTCCAAAAATTTCGTCAATTATATCTTTTTCAACGTTAAAACGTACACCCATAATTATGCCGAATGTAGCATCTTCCATTGATGGCGGCATGCACAATGCTTTGCGAATTTCATTGCGCTCTTTTGGCGTGATTGAAATGGATGCGATTTCTTTGCCGGTCATTTTCGCCTTATCAATAGCGGCGGCAACCTGTTCGAGTATCGGTTTTTTGTAGATGATTTTCATATAGTCCCCTTTTCATGAATATTAAATTGCAATACGTTTATCTAACGCAGCGTGAACACCCTGCCCTTTTCTCAAAGCTGATGCAAGTATTTTTTCGCTGAAAGAATTTGGGGCGACAAAAATATCTCCCTGCACAGTACGATTTTGTCCACCACGATCGAGACGATCGAAAGCTTGCTCGTTCGTGCCTGGCACCCAGTCCGCTTCGGCAATCAAAGCATGGCACGATACATGCTGCAATCCATCCGTGCCTGTGCCGGTAGCAACAATCTGGCCTAGCCAAACTTGATGCCGTTGGTCTTTTTGAAACAGCTCCATTATTTTTGTACGCTTCGCCGGACTGGTGTTTCCATCAATGCGAAGTACGCCGTGTTTTTCCCAAGCCTTTTGTAAAATACCCATCACCTCATGATGGTACGCGAAGATGACAAGTTTTTCTTCACCGCCATCAATCAGCATGTCTATGTAGTCGGCAATTTGCGGAGCCAGCGCGATGCCCATCATGCGCCGCACGGTCGCTATGGCGCCGCGCGCGGTAAAGTCCGCGCCCTCTAAATTATCCGGGTCGATCTGTAGTAAACTCTCCGCTTTGAGCGCCTGCTTAACCGCCGCCGTTTCTTCAAGCTGGATAATATCATAGACCGGCATTTTGAGCTGCGGCATCACTTCGCGTTTTAAATGGCGCGTCATGAAATTGGCGCGCAGGCGATTTTGCAATTCACCATGCCGCCCGCTGCGCTCATCAATATAGACTTTTGTTTGGCCGGTTGCTTCGTCGTATTTTTCGATGGTCCGCGAGGGATTGAAACGCTCGCGGAATGAATCTTCGCTCATCCAGTTTATACTGTCCCAGCACAAACCTCGTGCGAGAGTGTACGCTTCACGCGGGCGGTTGGGAAGTGGTGTCCCGGTGAGGCAGAGGATGCGTTCGGATCGTGCGGCAAATTCTTCAAATACTCTGTCATGGCCCCCTCCGAACACGGCGCGCGTCCTTCTCGAATCGGAGGTTTTAAGGTAGTGTGCTTCGTCAAGTACAAGCAGGTCGTAGTGCCCCTTGGCGAGAGCCTTACCAATCGCTTCTGTGCGTGCGAGGTCATAGGAAACCACCGTCCACTCGGCATTTGGATGAACACCATGCCGTCCCACGAGAATAGGATGGATGCAATAAGGCCATCGTAAAGTAGTCCACTCGCGGATTTTTTTAACCCATTGAAGCCTGATGTTCGCAGGGCAGATAACAAGAACTCGTTTAGCCCGTATTTCGTTCGCAAAGCAGATAGCAACCGGCGTCTTGCCAAGACCCGGCTGATCTCCGATGAGCGTGTTTTTTCGAGCGAGCGCGTATTCAATACCGCACTTTTGAAACGGCCAAAGTTCTTGATCTGCGGGGCAGGCGATATGGGCATTGCTTTCTTTCTTCCGCGAGGATTCGATTTCGGTGAGGATTGGCTGTAGCTGGATGAGGGCGGACTGGGTCGCGCCGGCGGCGAAGGAAGCGGCGGCGTAGGGTTCTTTAGAAAAAAGAACCGCCTGATTTTCTGTAGATGCCGGCACACTGAAATCAAATCCATGTTCCCCCATCAACGACTGCACTTGTGCCTTCTCACCGCGTGGAACTTTTAAAATAAAAGCTCCTGTCACGGCGTTATAATCTAACTGCATCAATGCCCCCTTTTAAAATCACGCCCTTATGAGCGGTTAACAAATACTGCTCTTAAATTTATGTTGCCTTTATTTCGGAGCAGGTCTAGCAATTATAGAAAGGGGACTTTCTAAATGCAACCATTATCTAAATTACATGCGATGGCTCGCGCCTACGCAGAGGTGGGAATCCCCGTCTTTCCTTGCCAAGCGAGAGGGAAAAAACCTGTAACAGAAAATGGATTCCATGACGCTACCACAGACCACGATATAATAAATCAATGGTGGAGTGAAAATAATGATTACAACCTCGCAATCTGCCCGGCCAACAGTAATCTTTTCGTCATCGACATCGACCCTGGGGCTGATCTCAATGCCCTTCCGAAATTACCGCAAACCTACTGTGTACGAACGCCGCGAGATGGCTATCACTTTTATTTTGAAGGCACTGGCCGCACAACCGCCAGCAAACTTGCCCCCAATATTGATACGCGCAGCATTGGCGGATATGTTCTCGTTCCACCATCGCAAGTTGATGGCAAACCTTATACACTCGAAGCCGATGTGGATTATGCGCCCATTCCTGAGTGGGTCACAGAAAAATTAGCCGCCGTTGACGAGCCGCTCAAGTCCGCCGTTGATGAAAAAGATTTACCGGGAAATATTGAACGCGCCCGCAAGCTGCTAAAGCGTTACGTCGAACGCGGTGACGTTGCCATTGAAGGGCGCGGCGGCGATGATAGGACGTTCCGCTTATGCTGTGAGCTGTTAGATTTGGGACTTAGCGCAGAGGCGGCAAAAGATTTGCTCGAGGAACTGTGGAACCCGCATTGTCAGCCGCCTTGGGAATCGGAAGAATTGGATATGAAATTTGAGAATGCTTCGCGCTTTAAACAAAACGATGACGGAGCCTACGGCACCGAAAAAGCCGAGGACGTTTTCAAAGAAGCAGTCAATAATTTAAACACCGAAAAAGAAAAACGCTCGCGCTTTTATTTCAAAGACGAGCATGAGCTGGACGACGAGCCAGACCCGACATGGCTTGTCAAGGATTTAATCAGCGAGCGCAGTACCGTTATGATGTTTGGTGCATCCGGTTCTTATAAAAGTTTCCTCGCGCTGGATATTTGCTTGGCCATAGCTACGGGAAAAGAAACCTTCGGCTCCGAAACAAAAGTGGGGCTTGTTTTTTATGGCGCGCTCGAAGGCAAGGCGCATCTGAAAAAAGCGCGGCGCGCATGGCGCACGTTGAAAGGCATTGACACTAAGATGGATAATTTCTTCGTTGGCCGCGCGCCGATGATTGGCGTCGAAGGCGAGATGCAGGAGTTTGGTGACGAAATAGCCAAGCGATGCAATGGCCGCAAGCCGACAATCATCATCATTGATACGCTGTCGAAATCAATGGCGGGCATGAATGAAAACGACGCGGCAGACGCGGGGAAATTTATTCAGTTCTGCGATAGCCTGGTCGAAGCGTTCGGCTGCACGGTTGTTGCTATTCATCACAATGGGAAGGAGGAAAACCGGGGAGCGCGAGGATCAAGTGCATTCCTAGCGGGCTTTGATACTGTTCTCGAAGTAAAGGCATGGAAAAGCAGCAAAGCGGTTGCGGTCTATGTTCGGAAGCACAAAGATGCGGAGGAAAGAGAATCCCCGTGGACGTTTGAAGGTAGGGTGACAGGCGCATCCCTAACATTCGAGGCCACCACGCCGGAGCAACACCGGCTGCTGATAGGGGAAGGCAATGCCATCACGCCGAAATCCGTAGGCGGGGCGCTTAAAAAGCTGGGCGCGTTTGGGCAGGATGCGGCTGTGTCTACCGCAGTATTGGCAACGGAGATTATGCCTGCCAAAGAAGACGAGTCCATTGAAGATAGGGCTGAGGCTATCGCCCGCACTTCCCGCGCGCTGACAGCGCAGGCACGAGGGGCATTGGAAGCTTACTGTGTGAAGCAGGGCAAGGCGTGGTTCTGGCATTTACCGTCTCCTGAGTGATTATTCATAGTCCAATGGAACATCTACCCATTGTGACCCGACAGTAGTAAACTCCTCAGGGAGAAAATGCGAAATCTCCATTTGTAAAATCTTATGAACGGGCCAAGGCGTTTCCCCCACCCTTCATCCACTTGACGTTCTACCCATCGCATCCCTGTAACTATATTCATGCTGCTTCCTCCGGCATAGGCTGGCCGCAGTGTGGGCAAAGCTCGCGCGTGCCAGCAAACCATAGCCACGGCCGCTTCGGCTTGCCCATATACTGCCCGTTCACTTCGCCTTTGACGCAGCAATCCGACAGCTCTTTCTTCGCGCATTCTAAAAGTTGATGCGATAATGCATCGCGCGTTTTATCACCGCGCAGCGATTGCTCGGCAATCTCACGCGGATACATGGCTTCGAGCAAATCGCCGGTGCTAATCGTAATACCCGGCGCTACCGTGGCCAAGTGCTCACGTACATTAGAGGCGATAATGGTGCGAACTTTCTTTTTATCCGCTTCACCGATAACAGGATGCAATAATTCATTCCATTCGTCTAATGTCAACATATCAGTAATACCCTCCATGCGTCTGAAACATGGCAACGCAGTTTATATACGCCGCCGTGCCGGGTATTGCGCCATCACTGATACATGCGTCCCTTGCTGAACACCCGGTGAGCGCGAGCAGCGCCAGGGCTATCAAGATTTGTGTCGTACGAAACATAAAAACTCCTTTTACTTGTTTAAACCGCGTTCTTCATTTGACTGGTTGGCGCGTTCGTCCTTCGCCACCCACTTTTTTAACTCAGTGAACATTTCGATACGCTCGTGATCCTTCAAGCTAAGATGATCCGCGAGGCGGCGGAAATTATCAATGACCGTCTGCACCTGGCCTAAGCAATGGTCAGGATATATCTTGTAATTGATGTCCTGCATATTGCTATAAAGCAATCCCTCGCGGTCAATGCGCGCGTTCTTTCCAAAGCGCGGGGGCTTAAGGCCGTGCTGCCAGCCCAGTATGGCAAGCACGAAGCAGCGCATAAGGGGATCATCGCGCAGCGAGCGCAGGGCGCGGGAGCGCCAGCCGTCACCACCTAGCATAGTAGGCATTATTATTTTACCGTTGGTTTCCATTTTGTTTCCCTTTATTTTGCATCCATTCTGAAAAAAGCATCACGCTTATGCATGAGCCAAACACGACGCTAAACACTATAGCAAACGGCTTCACGGCATTACCCCGCGCGTGCCGGTGTGCGTCACCGCTTCCTCTTGGCTATCAATGATCCTGCCGGTGACGAAAACCAGTTCCTCTGCATGTTCGGCATCATCCGCTTCGACTAAATACGTTTCCGTTTTGGTGAAGCTAATATCAACGTGAAATTTGGCCATGTGCTAATTCCTTTCCCCGATTGTCTCAGCTTCGAAATGCAGAAAAGCAATGCGCAGCGTGTCGCGCACTTTTTCGACCGGCATACAGCCCGCCGTCTTTTCGTCAAGGTGCAGCAAGTGGCAAAGGTCAGCGATTAAGTCTATGATGGCACTCTCCGGCACGTCATAGAGTTCATCACTGCTATGCTGGCCTTCTTTATTGCCGCTGTAATCATGCATGGTGGTTTCAGCTACCATTGCGCGTTCTAAGTTACTTGGCATTGTCGCCCCCTTTCATATAGTTTGGTACTTCGTAGTTGTTGGCGCGCAGTTCCTTCACAATCCGGTCGGCTTGCGCATTGGCCTCCGGCGTGTCGTCCAGCCGCATGATCCAAAGGTTTTTAGCAATCTGCTCTAACCTCGGCACATAGGGTTTCTGAAATTCTAAAACATTGCTCATAATTTCAGCCTCTTTTCAATGCCGGCTACCATGTTGCGTATGTCCTCAATCGCTTCGGGTAACTCCGCCGCTAGTTTTTTATCCTCTAATAGTTTGCTTTCCTTGAAACGGTCGGCTGCATCATAGCACGCCAGAAACTCCACAATATTGTCAAGCAAGGGTTTTAATTCCTCGTCCTTGCATACGTCAAAACCTTGCGTCTCCGCCTCCGCAGTTTCCTTTTTCAGTGCCTCGTCATGCAGTTCTTCCAGCTCGTCAATAAGGCTCTCATTTTCGGCCAGCTCGTTAAACTCGTCGCGGGTTATCACCATGCTTTCGCGGTAACCAAGGCGTGTTTTGAGCTGGTATATAAAATTGCTTTTCACGTTATGCCTCCACTACGTTGATATGTTGCAAGCGCAAATCCATTATCTTTTGCAGCTCGTCCATAGCCCGCTGCCCTTCGCTGCCCTTCGCTGCGCTTGTATTTATTGCCGGTATATTCCGCCGCTGATTCTAAGCAGCGTTTCATGTTCCAACCGCGCGTCACCTGCATACGCCCATTAGTATCGACTAAGCATTTTATAGCTAGCATGAGAGTGCGGATACGCATGACGTCCATACCGTCCCGCCCTGTGATACTTTTAAGCTGGCCGTTTTCATTTGTAATTGTGCTTTTCATTTTGCACCTTTCTTCCATATAGCGAAAATATCGAATGGGGTTTCTAAGCCTTCGCACGCCATATTGTAGCCTTCCACAAAAGCCAGCAGTGCGGTACTATCTTTAAAGTGCCTATGACAAGGCACACAACCATTATGGTCAAACAGTGTTATAGCGGGAAGCCCGCGCGTGTCCTGCTTTCCATATTGCACGCTCTTGATTTGCATGGATGCAAACTGATTAGCAAAAACCTTTAGCTGCCTATGCCAGTAGCCTTTATCAGCAGTAGGCAGTCGGAAATTGTATTTAATTTTTATATCATTATTCATAACGTGTCCCCTTTTGTTAGCAGATATAACCCTGCATCAGCCCGCCGTGTTACCAGCGGGCTTGTGCAATGCTCTAACCGAAACACTTGCCGTCAACAGTGAAGGTGTAATCATTCGCGGCCATGTGGTTGGCAACATAGCTTTCCTCAAACATGGCGTCATATTCCGCCTGCAACATGCGCCGGTAGCATTCCCCCAGCTCTTGCATGAAGTCACCTTCGAGCGCGTCAAAGGCTTCGCAGTTGCGGCGCTCTATCTCCGCATAGTCCGGCGCGTCAATACTAGGTAACTCCGGGAATGCGTCCTTGGCTTTCTCAAACGCGATTGCGGCTTTGTAAGTGTCACAATCTTCACCGTGGTTTTCTAGGATTAATTGCGCAGTGCTATTACCGCCGTCCATAAACTCAAGGTCGGGCGTGCTGATAAATGAAGTGGAGTCCATGCTAAAATCGCTTAGTTTTAGCTTCACCATGGCGGCGTCTTCAACAACTGTATCGTGCCAGCCATGGTTGGGCCATGTACTGAAAAACCATTGCTTCGCTTTTCCCTTGGCCTCGTCGTTCAACTCGGCATAGTCGTAAACTGTGGTTGTAATCGTTTTCATAAAGTCCCCTTTTAGTGTTGGTTATATTAATTGCCGTTTGCCAGTGCGTCTATCTCTTTTATCATGGTAGTATTCCACCGGCTTTTTTGGGCGTTTTCCGCTTTCTGCATATCCATAATCGTGTCGATTAAAAACGATTCGACACACAGGAATAACAGCCCAGCCATGATAATCTTTTTATTGTGTGTCATAAAAACCGCCCTTCGCTTGCTTCGCGGCGGTGTTTGGCAATCACTTCACGCCATGCATTATCCGCAGCTTCTTTTTTAATGCCAAGCGCGCGTATCGCCGGTGTTTGTTTCTTAGGCTCATAGCGGCGCGTTCCTGCAAGGTATTCGCCATACTCCGCTACCAGTGCTAGGTGATAGTCCCTATCGGCTTCTAGCGCCGCTTCATATACTGGATGCAATACCATAGTCAGTCCCTCCTTTGGTATGCCAGGTATTCAAGGCATCCAGCTTCCCAGCCGAATGACTTTATATCAGCGATTAAATCCAGCTTGCATTCCCATTCCGCAAGCTGGGCGTCATCAAAGCCGTGGCAATCTACCATATACGTTTCCAATTGCGCACGGCTGTAATCCTTTAGCACCTTCGCACGGCATATCGGGTGCGAGGCTTCTATCTGATTACTCATTATCTGTTGCAGTGTCATAACGTCCCCCTGTTTTTGGTCGTACGATACAAAATCACCATGAGTTTATATCGTACGACTGATTATACCGCTTCCATATCGTCGCGGCATGTACCGCATACCAATGCCGTATCCGGCTTTGCCCATGCATTGCCCCCGCAGCTAGGGCATGAATATTTCGTTTTGGATGCCGCCTTGCGCGCTGCAACCTTTTTATCGGTGTTCCATAGCTCAACATATGGGAGCTGATAACCCGTGGCCAGTAAGGCGGCAACAGAGATCGCATAGTCCCCGCCTTCGATGATGTAATGGAATACGCGCTGGCCTGTTTCTTTCCCGCCCGGCTTGCCAGTGCTGGAAGGGTGCAAGCCTACGTCTTTCATCATTGCACCCCATTCTTTATCGTGATAACCGGCCTTGCGCGCTTTGCCGTATTTATGTTGCCATAGATGCACCATTTCATGCACCAAGGTTGAAAGCACTTCCTCCGCGCTACGCTCTTTAAAATAGGATGGATTGAGTGCTATTTCGTCAACTGCGACCGTGCCCTCGGTATTGCCGAATCTATCCCCGGCAAAATAGCCATAGCTTTTAGCTTTGCGGTGTAAATGAACAAGGCAATGATGCAGCTTGTCATTAAACAATCCTTGATTGAAATGGTTATACGCCACTATCAGGGCACTGCTTACAACCTCAGTTGGATTGTGCGGTATTTTCTTTATCATATCGTTTCCTTTTATACAGCTTGCGCTGGTTATAATCCTAACACGTTCATGTGTTAGTTTCATGTTTATATGTCAAATTGAGACTGCGCTAGCGACTCCGTCATTTAACACATAAATGCAAAACTAACACATGGATTACAGGGAGTCAAATTTACTTTGGCCTTATTATTCAATAGGTTATGTTTTACACATTGTTATTTATTAATAGGTTACGCAGGAAATAGCATAAATCATTATATAAATCAATAGTTTATCATTTTGTTTCATTTTTCTTTTGTGCTGGTATATATCAAAACTCTATTTGCCCTACTTTGTAGCGTATTCCCGCCCGCGCTGCAATCCGTATACATACCATGCCTCATTACCGCTGTTTGCACCCTATTCCCTACTCAAAATCGTTTCAATTTCGGGCAAATGTTTATATGCATACATGTAGACTTTCGGGATATATCCTAATATCCATTTTTTCCATAATGTATGTTATACGATGGTGCATTGCAGCAATTCATACAAATCAATGACATACGATGATTATTGACGGTGTTTTTGCCAGCTTCGGCAAGAAAAGTACCTGTGCAATATTATAGGCGGGGGTGGTATGGGGCTAACCCCTTGATTTTCCGTGCTGAGGTTTTTTTCACCCAAGCTCTGTTGCACGCGCCGGAATTTTTGAAAAGTCGTATATATACAAATGATCTATAATTGTATATTGCAAAGTAGGGAAAACTGATATAGGTCTATAGGATGGCTGGAAATACCCGCAGTGATGACCTGATTTCCGTCGATCTCCCCAGTGAGGCCGACATGGGGCCGGCTATGCAGAAGCTAACCGACAAACAGCGGCGGTTTGTCTTTGCGTGGGTGGCGCTTGGCGGAAAAAATCAGACCCGCGCCGCCATGTCGGCCGGCTATAATTTTGATCCTAATAAGACAATTGGCATCGAAAATGTCGCGTCTGCCTTGGCCCATAATCCGCGTGTGCAGGAAGCGATGTTAGAGCTGGCCCGGCGGGGCATCCAAGGTAAGGGCGCGATGATAGCGATGGAGACATTGCTTGAGATTGCCAGCAACCCGGCGGCGGAAAAAAAAGATCGTATCGCGGCGTCAAATTCGATTTTGAGCCGCGCCGGCATTTCTGAAAAAACGGAACATAAAGTTGCGGTCACGCATGAAGACATCACGGACAAGCAAGCGATAAAAAAGCTGGAAGACTTCTCGAAAAAATATGGCCTTGATCCGGTGAAAGTAATTGACAGTGTAGTTATTGAAGCGGACTTTAAAGAGGTAGTAGACGAAGAACCCGGCGACGAAACAACCATAGAGGGGATTTTATGAAGTTCGGCAGCGGAACATGGAATGTCGAAATGATGGATGGCAGGAAAGAATTTGTGCGCGGGCATCAGGAAGATTTTGATCGCGGCGTGCTTGACGTGCTGGACGATAAAAACCATCGCACGGTTATTTCGGTGCATCGTACGAAAGGAATGAATTTTGTCCCCGACGAAGAAGATTGATCTCGGTAAGGCGAAAGAATTGATCGCCGTTTTTGAGGCGGAAGAACGCCGCCGGCGTTTTCGTAAAATAGAACTTTATGAGCCCTACCCGAAGCAGCAGGAGTTTCACACGCTCGGCGCCACGAAGCGCGAGCGGTTGTTGATGGCGGGAAATCAGCAGGGAAAAACTTATAGCGGCGCGGCGGAAACTTCGTTCCACATGACGGGTTTGTATCCGGCCGATTGGAAAGGCCGGGTGTGGGATCGACCGACGCAGGGATGGATATGCGGCGAATCATCAACGCTGGTGCGCGACACGCAGCAGAGATTATTGTGCGGCACACCCGGCGTCGATGAAGATTTTGGAACCGGATTAATACCGAAGCAACGCTTTGTTGATAAGCCGAGTTTGGCCAGAGGTGTGACGGATGCCTATGACACGATTCAGGTGCGGCATGTAAGCGGCGGCACGAGCGTTGCCACTTTTAAATCATACGAGCAGGGGCGGCAAAAATTTCAGGCGGCGACGCTGGACTGGGAATGGCTCGACGAAGAACCCGACGAAGCGATTTATCAGGAGTGTCTGGCGCGCATCACCGCGACTGGCGGTATGATGTATATGACCTTCACGCCTTTGAAGGGGCGGTCGAAGGTTGTCATTCGATATATGGATGAAGAATCACCCGATCGCGCCGTGGTGAATATGCAGATTGAAGACGCGAAGCATATTCCGGCCAGTGAGCGCCAGAAAATTATCGATGGTTATCTGCCTCACGAACGCGAGGCGCGTGTGCGCGGCGTGCCGCTGCTTGGTTCGGGCGCCGTGTTTATCATGCCCGAAGGCGGGGTGATCGAGCCGCGCATCGAAAATATCCCGCGCGAGTGGGCGAAGATATGGGGCATCGACTTCGGTATCGACCATCCTTTTGCCGGCGCGCTCCTGCTTTGGGATAAAGAGACGGACATCATTCACGTCCACCACGCTTTCAAAATGCCCGACAAATTCCCCATCGACCACGCCGCCGCCATGAAGCCGATCGGGATTGAAGTCCCGGTAGCGTGGCCGCAGGATGGAACCGCGCGCGAGAAATCCGGCGGCGGGGCGCTGCATCTTCTCTACGCCGCGCAAGGTCTGCGGATGCATCACGAACATGCAACCTGGCCGGAAGGTGGGCGCTCGACGGAAGCCGGCGTGCTGGAAATGCAGGAGAGAGAAAGAGGCGGAAAATTGAAATATGCTTCGCACCTGTCGGAGCTGTTGGAGGAACGCAGGTTCTATCACCGGAAAGACGGCCAGCTCGTCAAGATCAAGGACGACATTTTATCGGCTGTGCGGGTCGGCATTATGATGAAACGCTTTGCCCGGCCGGTGATGCTGGGCGGCAAGAAAGCCCCACGCCAGATGGGTGCTATAGCCAAGGGCATTGATTTCGACCTCTTTTAGTGGTCTAAGAAACCAGGGGGATACACAAGCGGTTGACTTTTAAATCGTACGGCGTATCCTGTGGGTTTCCTATACCCGGAGCGCCAAATGGTCGAAAGCTATAAAAACATGTCGCCGGCCGTAACTGATCTTGGCCTGGGCGATATATTAAAGGCGCAGCTCGAACAGCAATCCGAAGCCGCCCGCAAAACAGCCCTCAAAAATCAAGGCGCATCCGACGCGGTAGCGTCTATGTCTCCGGCAACCCAGCAACTTTTCAGTTTTTTAAATGGAGGCAACGATGGAGCCACTACCTGAAAACCGTATTGACGCGATCCCTAGAAAGCTGCAACCCGAACACCTGGTGTCGGAGTCTTTAAAGATGCAGCTTTTTGTTGATGCGCTGCGCAAGCTGGCGTGTTTGGGCAATGGTAAACACCTCGGCAATAGCGAAGGAAATATTATTGCACAGAGGGCATTAGCGCGCGCCGGCGTTGATCTGATTGAAGACCCTAAGCCGCAAGTTTTCACCGCGTCAATTGACGTAAAACCCAAACCCCCGGTGATAGGCAATGGCTGAGATTAAAGTCTTCGACCAGACATTAATGACCGACCGTGAAAACGGAATCGTGGATGACACGCTGCAGGCGTTTACCGCCGCGCAGCAGCATCGCTATGTATTCGGCTCGCACTGGGAAGAAGTGTCGGAGCTGATTGACCCCAGCTCGCGCAACACCTTCCAGTTTGGAAATTACAACTGGCCGGGCCAGAAGAAAACCGACCGCCAGGTTGATGCGACCGGCATGATGGCGCTGTCGCGCTTTACCACCATCTGCAACGACCTTATCACGCCGAGCAATTCTTTCTGGCATGGGCTGGAAGCCGACGACGACTATATCATGAAAGACCGCGCTACGCGGCTCTGGTATGAGCGCGCGGCAAAAACATTATTCCGTCTGCGCTATATGCCGGAAGCTAATTTCGTCCAGCAGAATTTTTCCGGTTATCGCTCGCTCGGCGCCTACGGCAATTTCGGCCTGTTTACCGATGAGCTTGACCAGGCGATTTCCGGCAAGCGCGGCTTCCGCTATAAGGCAATCCCGGTCGGTGAATTATTCTTCACGGTGAATCATCAGGGCGCGGTGGACGGCTTCATTCGCTGGATGCGCATGACCGCGCGGCAAATTTATCAGAAGTGGCCTGACAGGTTCCCGGCGAATCTCAAAGGCCCGCTTGAGCGGAACAGCGAACAATTATACGACATTCTGCATCGCGTCTGCTTGCGCAATGATTATGACCCGGAGCGTCTTGACGTGCAGGGCAAACGCTTTATGTCGGCCTATGTGGCGATGCAATCGAAAGTGCTGCTGCAGGAAGGCGGCTATCGCAGCTTCCCGATGGACGTACGGCGCGGCATGTGCGCTCCTGGCGAACATTACGGCCGTTCGCCGGCAATGGACGTGTTGCCGGCGCTGAAAACATTGAATGCGGAAAAACGCACCTTCTTAAAACAAGGCCATCGCGCCGGTGATCCGGTGCTGCTCACGGCTGACGATGGGCTGCTCACACCCGATCTGACGCCGGGCGCGGTCAACGCCGGCGGCATGTCCCCCGATGGTAAGCCGCTGATCGGTGTTCTGCCTACCGGAAATATCCAGGTGACAAAAGAAATGATGGACGAGGAACGTTCGCTCATCAATGACGCTTTCCTTGTCTCGCTGTTCCAAATCCTCACGGAAACGCCGACGATGAGTGCAACCGAAGTGATCGAACGTACAAACGAAAAATCTATTTTATTGTCCGGCCTCGATGCGCTGGTTCCCGCCGATATGATTAGCCGCGAAATGGACATGGCCCTGTATAACCAGTGGCTCCCGCCGATGCCGCCGCGTATGCAGGAAGCCGCGCGCTCCGGCGCGCTGACGCATCGCATGGTGTTGACTTCACCGCTGTCGAAATCGAAACAGGCGAAAGAAGCGGCTGGTTTCTTCCGCACGCTTGAAGGCTTGAAAGAAATCGTGGCGGTGACGCAGGATCAGTCAATTCTCGATCCGTTTGATTTCAACACGGCAAGTAAAGGTATCGCGGAAATCCAGTCGGTGCGTGAAAGCTGGATGGCCAGCGACGAACAGATCGACGCGAAAGTCAAAGCGCGCGCCGATGCTGCGAAACGTCAGGAAATGATACAAGCGGCGCCCGCCGCTGCCGCGATGATGAAAGCGCGCCAGGCGACCGGCCAGGGACAAGGCGGTGGCGGAAGTATGGCTGCACCCGCACAGGCACCAGCTCAACCGGGGGCGCCGTTGACAGCCGCATAATATGAAATCGAAAGGGGAATTATGTCTATCAAGGATTGGACGCTGTATCAGCGTACGCTCGATTATTTGCGGTTACGAGGCCGCGCGTATCGTTTCACGTTTAAGGACGCGTCGGACAATGAAGTTCTCAAAGACCTGGCGAAATTTTGCCGGGCGGATAAGAGCTGTTTTAATGCTGATCCCCGCCTTCATGCAGTCGCGGAAGGGCGGCGAGAAGTATGGCTGCGGATACAGAACCACCTTCGCTTAGAGCCTGACGAGCTTTATGCGATCTACCATAATCCGTCAACAATCCAACTCAAAGAAGGAGAATAATTTATGTACCATTTAATGAACCGGAATAAAATTTTACGCATGGCCGATGCTGGTGCCGGAGCGGGCGCGGGTGAAGGTGGGGCTGGCGCAGGAGCTGGTGATGCGAAGCCGTGGTTTGAACCGCTCGATGCGGAAGTGAAAGGCTATCTTCAAACGCGCGGGCTGGATAAAAAAACAGCGGTTGATGCTTTCAGCGAAGCATATAAAGCGCATCGTGAAGCGGAAAAACTTATCGGCGCGCCGGCGAATGAAATCATCCGTCTGCCGAAAGACCCGAACGCGCCGGAATGGAAAGGTGTATGGGAACGCCTCGGCAAGCCGGTGGAAGAAAAAGGCTACGATCTTTCCACAGTAAAACGCACCGGCGATAAGCCGATTGAAGATGCGCTGGCTGACACGCTGCGCAAA
>OLLY01000159.1_pt1 | contig 27675 bp, 22 predicted proteins | sample 1604681 | NCBI WGS metagenome assembly OLLY01 (sample SAMEA104055725, study PRJEB20765) | soil metagenome | biome: Arctic tundra; feature: Polygonal ground; material: soil | place: USA | collected 2011-09 | depth 0-0.5 m | reverse complement strand
AAGCTAAGCCCAAGTTTTCGCTTCCTCTCCCTCAAGGGGAGAGGAACGCCATTCTCGGTTGTGCTTATGCCGTCTAAACGGGAATTGCCCTAATGCGCTTCCGCCCAGTTGGCGGCGGTGCCAACCTCGGCGACGATGGGGACGCTTAGTTTGACCGCCGGCAGCGGCGCGTCCTGCATCACGCGCTTGACCAGCGCTGCGGTCGCTTCGATCTCCTTTTTCGGCACTTCGAATACCAGCTCGTCATGCACCTGCATCAAAAGCCGCGCACCGAGTTTGGCCTCTAGCAGTGCCGGGCCGATGCGGATCATGGCGCGTTTGATGATATCGGCGGCCGTGCCTTGCAAGGGCGCGTTGATGGCAACGCGTTCTGCCGCACCGCGTCGGAACGCGACTTTTTCCTTGAGGCCGTTGATATGCACGCGGCGGCCGAACAGGGTTTCGACATAACCGTTCTGGCGGGCGAATTCCTTGGTCGCTTCCATCCAGTCGCGCAGCTCGTGAAAACGGTCGAGATAGGCGCGGATGAATTCATTGGCCTCGCCCGGCGTGATGCCGATCTGTTTCGCAAGGCCGAAGCCGCTGATGCCGTAAATAATGCCGAAATTGATCGCCTTGGCCGCGCGGCGGCGGTCGGGCGGCAATTCTTTCAGCGGAATACCGAACACCTGGCTGGCGGTCAGCGCGTGAATATCGACGCCGTCATGGAAGGCCTGGATCAGCGCCTTGATATTGGCTGCTTCGGCGGCGAGGCGCAGTTCGATCTGCGAATAATCGACCGACATGATCTCGCAGCCGTCTTCGGCGATGAAGGCGCGGCGGATCGCGCGGCCGTCTTCGGTGCGGATCGGAATATTCTGCAGATTGGGATCGGTCGAGGCCAGCCGCCCGGTCGCAGCGCCGACCATTGAATAGGATGTATGCACGCGGCCGGTTTTTTTATCGATCTGCTCCGGCAGCGAATCTGTATAGGTCGATTTAAGTTTCGATATGCCGCGCCATTCCAGCACTTTAGCCACGATCTCGTTCGTCTCGGCCAGCGGTTCCAGCACATCGGATGCCGTGGAATAGGCGCCGTTTTTACCCTTGCTGCCGCCTTCCAGACCCATCTCGCCGAACAGCACATCGCCCAATTGCTTGGGCGAGCCGACATTGAAAGGATGGCCTGCCAGCTTGTGAATTTCTTCTTCCAGTTTCTGCAGGCGCGTGGCGAAGCCGCTACTTTGCCCGCGCAGCACTTCGGGATCGATGCGTACGCCGGTGCTTTCCATCTGCGCGATAACGGGCACCAGCGGCCGTTCGATCCGTTCATAGACGCGCGCGACATGCTGCTGTGCTACCTGCGGCTTCAGCAGATGCCACAGGCGCAGGGTGTAATCGGCATCCTCGGCCGCGTAATCGGAAGCCTTGTCCAGCGGCACGCGGTCGAATGTGATCTTGTTGCGGCCAGTACCGGTGACATCGTCATAGCTGATCATCTTATGCTTGAAATGCAACTCGGCCAGCCCATCGAGCCCGTGGCCATGCAGCCCGGCGGCCAGTACATAAGATAACAGCATCGTGTCATCGAGCGGCGCGATAGTGAGCCCGTGCTGGGCCAGCACCTGCATATCGAATTTCAGATTGTGGCCGATTTTTAAAGTGGCAGGATCGGCCAGCAAATCGCGCAGCAATTCGGCCGTGCGCGCGCAGGGAATCTGTTTCGGCGCGGCAGCGGGGCTATCGAAAGAAAAACCTTCGGATGCTACCATCGGCGTTTTGGGGTCGAGGTGATTGCACGGAATATAGCAGGCGCGGCCCGGCGCTATGGCCATCGAGATGCCGACCAAAGTGGTTGTGCAGGGCGTCAGCGAGGAGGTTTCGGTGTCGATTGCCAGATGGCCCACCTTGCGTGCGGCATCCACCCACCATTTCAGGCGTTCTTCGTCCTGAATAAGTTCGTATTCCTGTTTGACCCGCGCCAGTTGTTCGCCATGCGGAACTTCGCCCGTACCCGGCATTTTTTCCAGCATCTGCGCGGCGAGCGGCGTGGGCGCCGGCGCATGAATTTCGCCGGCAGTATCGAGCCGGGCCAGGATCGAGCGGAAGCCCTGCGCCTGCAAAAACGCCACCAATTCGGCCTTGTGGTCGGGGCGGCGTTTCAGCTGATCGAGCGGGCACGGCATCGGCGCCCGATCATCAAGCAGCACCAGCTTTTTCGAAATGCGCGCTTCGTTTTCATGCTGGATCAAAGTTTCGCGGCGTTTCTGCTGTTTGATCTCGCTTGCATGCTTCAGCAGATTTTCGAGATCGCCATACTGGTTGATCAGCTCGGCCGCGGTTTTTACGCCGATGCCGGGCACGCCGGGAACATTATCGGTGCTGTCGCCCGCCAGCGCCTGCACATCGACAACCTTGTCGGGCGTGACGCCGAATTTTTTCATCACTTCATCCGCGCCGATAGGTATGGCTTTTAACGGGTCGAACATCTCGACGCCGGGGCGGATCAGCTGCATCAGATCCTTGTCGGATGAGACGATGCGCACATTGACCTTTTTTTCATGCGCGGCGCGGGCGTAAGCGGCAATCAGATCGTCGGCTTCATAATTGGCGGCTTCGACGGACACCACGCCATAGGCGCGGGTGGCTTCGCGGATAATGGCAAATTGCGGGATCAACTCTTCCGGCGGCGGTGGGCGGTGGGCCTTATATTCGGGATAAATCTCGTTGCGAAAGGTCTTGCGCCCGGCGTCGAAAATAACGGCAATGTTTTCGGCCTTCAGGTCGCTCAGCAATTTCTGCAGCATATTGCAGAAACCATAGACGGCGTTGACATGTACGCCGTCCGAACGCGTCATATCCGGGATCGCGTGAAAGGCGCGGAAAATAAAGCCCGAACCGTCAACGAGATAGAGCGTATCGGTGTTTTTGCTGGCAGCGTTCATTATCAATGTTTACAGCCGCGTCTTTGGGGCTGCAAGTGGGGCTTCTTCTCCCCTGGAGGGAGAAGAAGCAAAAACTTGGACTTACGAAGTAAGTCCTTAGTTTTTGCAGATGAGGGGGTAGAGCCAAAAGAGACCCCCTCACCAAGAAAATCTTAGCAAATTTCCAAAAAGAAATTTGCTAAGATTTTCTATCCCCTCCCTCCAGGGGAGAGGATTATTTCTCGCGATATACCGTAAGCCCGGCCGGAGCTTGCGTCGTCGGCATCAATTCGATGCGGTTGATATTGACATGCTCCGGCTGCGTGGCGGCCCAGAATACGGATGAGGCCACATCCTCGGCTGTCATCGGATGGGCGCCTTCGTAGATTTTCGCGGCGCGGGCGGCATCGCCCTTGAAGCGGTTGAGCGAGAAACCGGTTTCGGTCATGCCGGGCTCGATATTGGTGACCCGCACATTGGTGCCGAGCAGATCCGCGCGCAGGCTGAGGCTGAACTGCTTCACGAACGCCTTGACCGCGCAATAAACATGGCCGCCGGGATAGGGATAGCTGCCGGAGACCGAACCGATATTGAGGATATGGCCTTTCTTGCGCTCTATCATGCCGGGCAGCGCGAGACGCGTGCAGACCACGAGGCCGAGATTGTTGGCTTCGATCATATTCTGCCAATCGTCGAGATTGGCTTGCTGCGCCGGTTCCATGCCGAAAGCGCCGCCCGCATTATTGATCAGTAGATCGATGTTTTTGAATTCGGCGGGCAGCGTGGCGAAGGCTTGCTCGATCGCTTTGCGGTCGCGCACGTCCATGATGATTTTATGGGTCGGAACCCTGCAGGCCTTGGCAAGCTTATCGAGTTCGTCCGGCTTGCGGCTGGTGAGGATCAGCGTACACCCGGCAGCCGCGAATTTATGCGCGAAGGCGACACCGAACCCGCCGGTGGCGCCAGTGATCATCACGATTTTAGGGAGATAGGATGTCATGAAGAGATTCCTTGCCGCTAGATCGGAAGAATTCCCTCCCCCTTGTGGGGAGGGTTAGGGAGGGGGGAGTTCGGTAAGTGACCAAGCTGGGGTTGACCGGATAGATCGCGCTAGGCTTCACTCCCCCTCCCCTGACCCCTCCCGCGAGGGGAGGGGAATTATTGTTTAATGTCCCGCCGATTTTTTGGTGCCAGCTGCTAGCACGAAATGCCGCCCGCAATAAGGGCAATCGACCGAACCATCTTTGGTCATCGTCAAAAACACGCGCGGATGCCCCGAAGATTCATTACCGCCGTCGCAATAAAGCTTTTCGGTATCGACTGTGATGGTTTCGAGGGGCGTGGATGGAGACATGAGAAACCGGCTTTGAATCAGGGCTTGATCCTATAACCCAAAACCTGTCTTTGTTCCAGAGTGAGCATTAGAGTCTGCTTTCCACTGTATTGCGCGGTTTTAGTTCAGCAAGAACAGGTTTGTCGGGATGCAGGAGAACCGAAAATTCCGGCTTAATAGAAGCTGCATCTGGAATCGTGAATTCGAAGCGAGACGCCACGAGAGCCAAAACCACGGTCATTTCAGTTTCCGCAAAAGGACCGCCGATGCACTTTCTTTCCCCTAAAGCAAAGGGGAAAAAAGCAGATTTGTGTCTATTGGCTGTGGCTTCCCGACTAAAGTGATCGGGATTGAATTTTTCCGGATCATTTCCCCAATATTGCGGAAGCCGGTGCACGGCCCAAGGCGACATGGATACAATAGTCCCTTGGGGGACGAAAACTTTTCGTCCATCATCCAGAGGAATTTCGAGATCTTTCATGGCTTCTCGCCTTAAAATGGGCACCGGGGGCACAAGACGCAATGCTTCTTTAACGATACGTCCTGTTTCAGTCAGCTTGCGAACATCCTCGGGAACGGGGAGCCTTCCCTCAAACACCCTATCGGCTTCCGCTGCAATCTTTCGCTGAGCATCAGGATTTTGACTTAAAAGTATGGAGGCAAAAGTCAAAGCCTGCCCGGTCGTTTCATATCCGGCTATAAGATAGGTAATCACTTCGTGAACCAATCTTCTCTGCTCTGTCCGGGAAAGGCCGTAATGGCCAATCATTTGCGATAGAAGATCATTTTTATGTTCGAAATTCGGATCCTTCAGAGCTTCGCGGCGGCGGTCGATAAATTGTTTGGCCGCTTTAAAAAGAGTTCGCCGCGCCCGCCGGTATTTGGGAACAGCAGCATAAACCCAACTCGCGGGTACTTTTATGGGTTTCCATATGCGTTCGCCGGCTTTTTGAAAAATTAGATCAATTCCGGATTTCATTTCCGATGCAATGCCGACATCGGTCTCGTTAAAAAGCCCGCGCAAAAGAATACTGAAGGCGAGCGAAGGAAATTCTTTGTCCAAATGAGCCATCCTGCCCTTAGGGGCATATTCTTGCCACCGCTCCAGCATTTCATTGCTGGCGAGTACCATCTGGTTGATTACACCCGCGCGATCAAACGATTTCGGTGTGAAGAAAGGCTGTGCGTAGTGCCTCATTCTTCCCCACGCAGGTAAATTCGTTTCCAGGAAAACGCCCAAGCCTGCGACGGGTCTAAGAAATTCTACAATCGGACCTTTGGAGTTTCCTGCTTTGAAAACATAATCTATGGCTGTCGCATCGTTGAAGACTACGCTGTTGCGTCTGCCGCGTTTAAGGGATGCGAAAGAACCTTCTTGTTCTGCTAATTCCGTAAAAAAACCCATTACTCCCTTTTGCTTGATATTGCGACCCAACGCAAAACCACGCCGCTCAGGCGGTGCGGGAGGAATTTGGATTACAGTATCGTTTAGGGGTGCATCGAGCATGATCTGGCCTCCCGCCAAATAGAAAAGAAAATTAGAAAATTAAAGAACTGCCGGTGCGTCGGGTCCGCGGCGTGTTGGTTCTGCGGATGGCTGGAATGGTGTTTTACCGAATGTTGTGAGGCCGTCGTACATGCCTTGATTGATTGCCGAAGCCGGTAAACAACGGTCCGAAACTGAATGACCAACTTGACGCATGAGGGGAAGAGGGGAAAGTTTTTTTCGCCAAGCTTCAAGTCGAGTCATGTATCCATCCTCCAACAAGAATTTCTGATATGTGAGTGAGGTTATAAAAGCTTCTTCTATTCCTCAAGCCTCTTTGTCGATCGCAAGCGAGTCGCTTCGTGCGTTAACCATAAAAAATTTATTGCGGCGCCAATGCGGGGTGTTGTCATCAGATGCTGCCAGCAATGGTTGTAGTGATTTCGCCGCGCGGATGATATAAACATTCATTCAATTCTCTCACTCTCTTCACCGCCTTCATGCCTTTCGCAATCAAACAATCAGCCGCATCGGTTATGGCGCTTCCGGCTTCTGCCGTAGAAATAAAGGGCCTGACCAAGACCTATCGCGGTTCCAAGGGGATGCCGCCGAAGCAGGCTTTGAAGGGCGTTGATCTTGCTATCCCGCGCGGGTCGATCTTCGGCCTTTTGGGGCCGAACGGGGCGGGCAAATCGACGCTCATCAATATTCTGGCCGGGCTGGTGCTGAAAACCTCCGGCGAGGCTCGGGTATGGGATTATGAGATTAGCGAGCAATTGCGCGCTTCTCGCGCCTCTATCGGCGTCGTGCCGCAGGAGCTTAATCTCGATGCGTTCTTCACGCCGCGCGAATTGCTGGAAGTGCAGGCGGGGCTTTACGGCGTGCCGAAAAACGAGCGCCGCACGGATGAACTGCTCGCCGCCGTCAATCTGACCAGCAAGGCCAATGCCTATGCGCGTACCCTTTCGGGCGGCATGCGGCGGCGGCTGATGGTGGCCAAGGCTATGGTGCATAATCCGCCGGTGCTGGTGCTGGACGAGCCGACGGCAGGCGTCGATGTCGAATTGCGCAAGGCGCTGTGGGCCTATGTGCGCAAATTGAATGCGGCGGGAACGACGGTGCTGCTCACCACCCATTATCTCGAAGAAGCCGAAGAGCTGTGCGACCGCATCGCCATTATCAATCACGGCGAGCTGGTAGCCAACGACACAACGCAGAATCTTCTGCGCCGTCTCGATAACAAATGCATCACGGTAACGATCGACCGCGACCTGGCGGAATTGCCGGCCGATTTGCGCGCGCAGGGATGGGAACTGACCGGGCCGCGCCAGCTCACGCTTTATTACAAGCCGAGCAAATCGGCAATCGGCGCGGTGCTGGCGAAATTGCAGGCGGACGGTCTGGCCATTACCGATCTTTCGACCGAGGAAACCGATCTTGAGGATATTTTTCTGCAGCTCACGCAGCGGCAGGCGGGCTAAAAAGTTCCCGTCTGGATGTAAGTATCGGCCTGTCCCTTATTGTGCCAGGAAACAGCTGTGGCCAGCATGCTTTCCAGATCGCTCATATGCGGTTGCCAGCCGAGCAGGCGGAAAATCTTGGTTGTATCAGCCACCAGTTGCGGCGGATCGCCGACGCGGCGGCCAGCTATTTGCGCGGGAACTTTGTAGCCGAGTTTGCGTAGACCCTCGATCACTTCCAGTACCGAATGACCGGTGCCGGAGCCGAGATTGAACGCTTCCGAACTCATACCCATCAACAGATATTCGAGCGCCAGCACATGCGCGCGCGCGATGTCCCACACATGCGTGTAATCGCGGATGGCGGTGCCGTCGGGGGTGAGGAAATCGGTGCCGAAAATCTTGAGCGGCGGGCCGCCTTGCGCGGCTGTAATCGCCAGCGGGATCAGATGCGTTTCGGGGTCGTGCGCTTCGCCGATCTCGCCATCGATATCGGCGCCGGCGGCGTTGAAATAGCGCAGGGCGATATAGCTAAGCCGGTCCTGTGCGGCCAGATCGGCCAGCACTTGTTCGATCATCATTTTCGTGCGGCCATAGGAGCTGAGCGGCCGCTGTGGATAGCATTCGACCAGAAACGGTCCATCGGTCATGCCGTAAACCGCGCAGCTGCTGGAGAAAATCAGCTTATCAACGCCGCCTGACTCCATCGCTTTCAGCAGGGACAAAGTTCCGCTGACATTGTTTTCATAATATTTCAGGGGATTATGAACCGACTCCCGCACATCGATATGGGCGGCGAAATGCATGACGGCGCAAGGGCGGCAGGCATCAATCACGGCCGTCAGCAGGCCGGTATCGCTTATATCGCCTTCCACCAGCGGACCCCACTTCACCGCCCAGGCATGGCCCTTCGAAAGATCGTCATAGACGATGGGCGTGAAGCCGTTCTGGCGCAGCAATTTGCAGGCGTGCGAGCCCACATAGCCGGCGCCCCCGGTAACGAGCACATTGTTGGTCTTGATCATGAAACGGCGCGGCCGGAGGGAGATTCTGTAGAGAGGGAAGCGAAATAGGCGATTGTGCGGCGCAGCCCTTCTTCGAGCTGGACTTTGGGTGTCCAGTTGAGCTGTTCCTTGGCGAGGCGGATATCGGGCTGGCGCTGACGCGGATCGTCGGTGGGCAGCGGCTTGAAGATCAGTTTGCTTTTGGAGCCCGTCAGCTTGAGGACGGATTCGGCGAGCTGCAGCATCGTGAATTCGCCTGGATTGCCGATATTGACCGGGCCGGTGAAATCGTCCTCGGTCGCCATTACGCGCATGAAGCCTTCGATCATGTCGTCGACATAGCAAAAACTGCGCGTCTGCTTGCCGTCGCCATAGATTGTGATGTCTTCGCCTTTCAGCGCCTGCACGATGAAGTTCGAGACCACGCGTCCGTCATTAGGATGCATGCGCGGGCCATAGGTGTTGAAAATGCGCATGACCTTGATGCGCAGTTTGTGCTGGCGCCAGTAATCGAAGAACAATGTTTCGGCGCAGCGTTTGCCTTCGTCGTAGCAGGAACGCGGGCCCACCGGATTGACGCGGCCCCAATAGCTTTCGGGCTGCGGATGGATTTCCGGATCGCCGTAAACCTCGGAGGTCGAGGCCTGCAGAATTTTGGCGCGCACACGCTTGGCGAGGCCCAGCATGTTGATCGCGCCATGCACCGATGTCTTGGTGGTCTGCACCGGATCGAATTGATAATGGATCGGTGACGCCGGGCAGGCGAGATTGTAAATCTCATCGACTTCGATATAGAGCGGGAAGGTCACGTCGTGGCGCATAAATTCGAAGCGCGGATTATCGAGCATGTGCAGAATATTCTGTTTGCGGCCGGTAAAGAAATTATCGACGCACAGAACTTCGTTGCCCTGACCGAGCAGCCTTTCGCACAAATGCGAACCCAGAAAGCCCGCACCGCCTGTAACCAGAATACGTTTCGTCATCGCAATAACCGCCGTTTCTTTAGACCAGGATATATTTTTGCCGAATAATTAACCAATGTACAAGGCTGCTTACTTTTGGGGGTTGTTTTCGCATTTTTCATACGGTAATTGATCGGTGATATTAGGAATTGATTCGGTCAATTATAGGAAGTTGATGGCTCCTGGTTGTGACCAATTTCGTTTAGCAAGCAGAGAGGCCGTCGCGCCGCTCGACGGCATCCGGCCGGAAACCGGTATCTTTACAGCTTCGGATGGGATCGAATTAAGATATGCGGTGTTTATGCCGCGTGGCCGCTCTTACGGCACTGTTTTTAAGATGCCCGGCAAAAGCGGCACCATTCCTGAAATACAGCGTCTTGCTAATCTCTGCGTCCAACGAAAAAATATCGATGTGATTGTTTTAGAGCCGCGCAGCCAGGCCGGTTCCGGTCACGAACTGCCCGACCGCCACAAAATTCATGTAACCAGTTTTGGCGTTTATCGCAGGGACAAAAGAGAATTTTCCACGAAAATTGTCGATCCGCATCGGGGCTCGAAGCCCCTCATTCTTGCCGCGCATTCGATGTCGAATGCGGTCGTGGCACCGGAGTTGTCGGCCAATGATCTCCACGCCGACGGTTGTATTGCCATGACTCCGATGATCGAAGCCCGGAGGCTACCTCATAAGGGAGCTGTGGGGCGGTTTTATAGATGGTTGTCGCGAACCATGGTGGAACGTGGTTATGGCGACCGGTTCGTTCCATATGGAGCAAGTTACAATGCCAGAAACTTTCAGTTCGAAACCAATCCTTACACTAACGATCAAGCGATATTCGAAGACTGGCTTGATGCTTCCAGCAAGTCGCCTCATCTTCTAACTCGTGGACCAACTTATGCCTGGGTTCATGCCTACTATAAAAATGTCGATAGAATGGATAAAATACCGGACAATTCCGTAGCCATGCCGACCAAGGTCTTTTTAGCCAGCGACGATTCTATTGTTAACAATGGATCGGCGCGAAGATTTTATAACCGCGTTTATGCTCCCGACCTTTGCTCCATCGAAGAACTTCCCAATACAAAACACGGCGTGGATCAGGGCGGCCCGAAAGTATGGAACGCTATCGTAGAGGGAATCGGTGAATTGATTGATGCAGCGGATAGACCGCACGCGCACCCCCGCAGGAGAAATGCGGCGATGTCAGCCGCGGCTGATTGATTCAATAAACTCAATCCACGGCGCGGTGCGCTGCGACCATTGATAGCGGCTGACGAAATGGTCGATCTGGCGTCGCAGGCGCTGCTCGGTCTCGATGGGCTGATTGAGCCAGCCATTCAATGTTTGATCGATAGCCTCGGCAAAAGCCTCATAAAGCATCGGTATATCGAAGCGTAGAGGATGATCGATATCCTCGACAGGAATATGCTGCGGGAAACCTTCGCCGGTTTCAGGCAGCGCGGCGCGGTTGGTGGTAATAGCGCAAAGCCCGGCGGCCATTGCTTCGATCAAGGCAATGCATGATGTTTCAGGCCACGGATTGGGTGAAACCAGCACGGCCCCGCGTTTCATGCGTTGCGCCAGCTCTGTCTGCCCGATCATGCCGACATGCGCGATATTGGGCAGGTTTTTAATCCAACCGACATATTTGGCATTGGCATCCGGATCGCGCGAAGGCAGGCAATCGCAGTAAATCTCCATCGAGAAATCCGTACGGCGCGGGCGCAAGGCATCCAGAACCGCCGGCAGATGGAATGAGCCGCGCGGCGTGACGCCGGAATAAATCAGAACAGGCCGTTTAGTTTTAGCGGCGAGGATCGGCTCAATCGGCGGAAACAGATTGGCGAAATTCGGGTTCATCGCATTGCGGATAACGGTTTGTTGCCAGTGCGGATGAACGAAAGACTGGTTGACGCGTTTTTGCCATTCGCTGACATAGACCATACCGTCGAAAGCCTTGAGCGCAGGCACCAGCTCCGGATTAAATTGGCTTTCGGCCATCCAGCCGATCAGGGGGCGCGTGCTTTTCTCGCGGATCAGATTGACCAGCCATTCGACCCAGCGGCCGGGAAATATAAAGGCGGAATAGGCGGGATTGGAGCGCTCATCGATCAGCGCTTCCAGCGGCAGCGAGCGGATGCCGTGAGATTCTGCCGGTTGTTCGATTTTGTTGAAAAAGGTGCAATCGATGCCGAGCTTTTTCAGCTCGCGCGCCAGAAAACAGACGCCCGAGGTGGTGCCGCCCAGCGACTGGCCGCTTTCCGGCCGGTCGGCCGTATAGCCATAAACGATATCGACGAAAGCAAGATGCATGCGGCAAATAATCGGCAGGTTTGCGAGATATTTGAATTCCTTAGCGCCGGTTACAGGCGCCAGGAGAAATTAGATTAGCCGATTCTTAACAAAATATTTGCCTTCTTGGTGCTTATTTTCGAAAATCGGCTGTCGCCCCGAAAGGCCCCGCCTATGTCGTCCGGTAATGAGAATAAAACGCTTTTGTCGCGCCGCCGCTTTATGCAGCTCGGCCTCAGCCTCTCCATGCTCGGAATGCCCTTTATGCCGCGTGCCTCATTGGCCGCGGATTTGACCGGCGGTTTGGTCGGTGGTGCGCCCGTGCCGATGCGCAAACCTGCGCCGCCGCGCATGCTGATGATCGATCCCGGACATGGCGGGCGCGATCCCGGCGCCATCGGCATCAGCGGCACGCATGAAAAAGATGTGACCCTCGATATCGGCCGCCGTATGGCCGATGCCTTGAGCGGCCGTCCGGGCGTCGATGTCAAGCTGACGCGAGACGATGATGTGTTTCTGCCTTTGGAAGAACGTGTGCGCGTCAGCCGTGAAGCGCGCGCCGATTTCTTTATCTCGGTGCATGCCGACAGCGCGCCCAATCATTCAGCGCGCGGGCTTTCGGTTTATACGCTGGCCGAGAAAGCGACCGACAATTTCTCGCGCCTTTTGGCCGAGCATGAGAATGAAGCCGACCTGATGGGCGGCATGGATCTGCCGCAGGCCGACAAGGATGTCGCCGCCATTCTGTTCGATCTGACGGCGCGCCGCACGCGCAATACGGCGCAACATGCCAAGGCAAATTTTGTCGAGGCTATGGGCCGCAACTGGCGTTTGCTCGATCAACCCATGCGTGCGGCCAATTTCGTGGTTTTACGCGCGCCCGATGTGCCGTCGATGCTGATCGAAACCGGATTTTTATCGAACCCGAAGGACGAAGAAATTTTGCGCGAGCCTCTGCAGCGTCAGAAAATAGCGCAATTCATGGCAAGAGATTTGGCGGCGATTTTGGACAGCCCGCTATTCGGCTAGGCGTTGCCGCCGGGGGCCTGCTTTAAAAACTCGGCTTCTTCCGGTGTCAGTTCGCGGCCCAGAATGGGATTGCGCTGCGGGAAACGGCCGAAGCGTTGAATGGTATGGAAGTGTTTTTCGGCGCGGTCGAGCCATTCGGATTCTTTGACGCGTTCGCGGATATAGAACAAAGCCAGACGCTGATCGCCCATGCTTTCGGAATTGAGAAACGGCAGATAGAAAAACAGTTTAAACTGTTTGTCGATGCGGTCGTCGAAATGCCTGATGATCGAATTGCGCGCGAGCTCGAGGGCCAGATCGTCGCCTTCGAAAGCGCGGCTGGTGCCGCGGAACATGCGGCGCGGAAATTCGCTGAACAGGATCAATAAGGCCAGGGCGCCTTCAGGCGTGGTTTCCCATGATTTCAATTCTTCTTTAATGGCGCTTTCGTAAAGCGGCAAAAAACGGTCGCGCATTTGCCCATCCAGCACGCGGTCTTCGGCAAACCAGCGGTCGCGGCCGACTTCGTAAAACCAGAAACTGAGAAGATCTTCAGGCTTGTTGGACATAGCCGAAATAAGGTAACCCCGGAAGGTTACGGAAGGCTTACCGGCAAGCTGTTTTGGTTAACCCGATGATCGAAAAGGTCTGGAAATCCTTAACAATCGGTTATTTTATCTTGCTCCAAAGCCGCTTTTTGACGCCATACATGACGCCGGCAAAAACGACCAGAAACACCACGACCTTGAAACCGGTTTCGTGACGCTCTTCGAGATGCGGCTCCGCCGTCCAGGCAAGATACTGCACGACATCCTTGGCCATTTGATCGACCGTCGCCGGTGTGCCGTCGGCGAAGCTGACAACGCCTTCATGCAGGGGCGCCGGCATCGCGATTTGATGACCCGGGAAGTAGGGATTGTAGTTCATGCCCTTGGCGATGGTCTCATTGGCGGGCACCGCTTGCCCGAAACCGGTTAGGATCGAATAGACGTAATCCTCATTGTGCTCACGGGCTTTGACGATCAGCGAAAGATCGGGCGGTAGAGCACCGCCATTGCCGGCACGTGCGGCCTGATCATTGGCAAACGGGCTGACGAAATTATCCGAAGGACGCGCCGGGCGCTGGACCAATTCGCCTTGATCGTTAGGCGTGGCGTCGGTGACCTGGAAGTTGGAAGCAATTGCTTTCACTTCGGCCTCGCTGAATCCGAGCTGCGTAAGGTCGCGATAGGCCATCAGCTTCATGCTGTGGCAGGTCGAGCAAACCTGGGCATAGACTTGATAGCCGCGCTGCAGAGCGGCGCGATCATAGGTGCCGAACACCCCATGTTCCGGCCAGCCGCCGGGCGGGCCGTGTGGATGCATAGCTTCGGCCACAGGCGTTTCAGCCACGGTTTTGGATTTGCTTTTGAATAGATCGAGGAAAGCCGATCCCGCGGTATTGGCGATCGGCAGCAGGGCCAGAAACAGAATTCCGGCGCAGACGAGGATAGCCAGTTTGCGATATATTGTCATAGCGCTTAGCCCTTCTTCAGCACGGCTTCCGAAATGCTTTTCGGCAGCGGCAAGGTTTTCTCGAATTTCGGCAGGAACGGCAAGATCACCAGGAAGAAGGCGAAGTAATAAGCCGTCGCGATCTGACCGATAACAACCGGAATGCCTTCCGGCGGTTGTGCCCCGACCCAGCCCAATGCCACCGAAGCGATCACCAGAAGCCAGAAGAATTTACGGAATTTCGGACGGAATGTGCCCGAACGTACCGGCGACGGATCAAGCCAGGGCAAGAAGAACATCAGGATCACGGCGCCGAACATCAGGATCACGCCACCCAGCTTCGATGAAATCAGCACGACATGCGTGAAGGGAATGTGGATGTCGATCGTGAAGGAACGCAGGATCGCGTAGAAAGGCAGGAAGTACCATTCCGGCACGATATGCGCAGGCGTCACCATCGGATTGGCGGGGATGTAGTTGTCGGGATCGCCCAAGCCGTTTGGCATGTAGAACACAATGGCCATGTAGAAAGCCAGGAACACCAGAACGCCGAAGCCGTCCTTGGCCGTGTAATAGGGGTGAAACGGAACGGTGTCTTTCGGGGTTTTGACGTCGATGCCGAGCGGATTGTTGGAGCCCGAGATATGCAAGGCCGCCACATGCAGAAACACCACGCCGAAGATCACGAAGGGCAGCAGGTAGTGCAAAGCATAGAAGCGGTTGAGCGTCGGGTTGTCGACCGCGAAGCCGCCCCACAACCATGTGACGATCTTGTCGCCCACCAGCGGAATGGCCGAGAACAGATTGGTGATAACGGTCGCACCCCAGAAGCTCATCTGGCCCCACGGCAGCACATAGCCCATGAAAGCGGTCGCCATCATCAGAAGCAGGATGACAACGCCCAGAATCCACAAAAGCTCGCGCGGCTTTTTGTAAGACCCGTAATAGAGGCCACGGAAGATATGGACATAGACGGCGACGAAAAACATCGAGGCGCCGTTCATATGGATATAGCGGATCATCCAGCCCCAATTGACGTCGCGCATGATGCGCTCGACCGAATTGAAAGCGTGGTCGGTCGAGGGCGTATAATACATCGCCAGAAAAATGCCGGTCAGGATCATGGTGACCAGCATCACCATTGCGATCGCACCGAAATTCCACAGATAATTGAAATTCTTCGGCGTCGGAAAGGCTCCATATTCCCTTTGCATCAGGGTGAAGACCGGCAATCTCTCGTCGATCCAGTTGATAACCGGATTTTTAAAATCGATGCGTTCGCCTGAGGACATGATCAATACCTTCGATGAATGAGAAATTAAGCAGGTTTCGCCGTCTTGCCGATCGTGATGTGCGTGGCATCGGTGAATTCGTAAGGCGGGATCGCCAGATTTTTCGGCGCCGGTCCCTGACGGATGCGGCCTGATGAATCATATTGCGAGCCGTGGCACGGGCAGAACCAGCCGTCGAAATTGCCATGCGGATCGGTCGGCTTCTGGCCGAGCGGAATGCAGCCCAGATGGGTGCAGACGCCGACCATCACCAGCCAGTTGGACATTTCCTTGCCATTGAGTTCCGATTGCGCGACACGTGACTGATCGGTCTGCGGATCCTTGAGATCGCCCATCGGTGCAGCGCGCGCTTCGTCGATATCCTTTTGTGAACGGTTGCGGATAAAGACCGGCTTGCCTTGCCAGACGACCGTGATCGATTGGCCTTCTTTCACTTGCGACAGGTCGACTTCGGTGGTCGACATCGCCAGAACGTCTGCTGCCGGGTTCATCGACTGAACCAGCGGATAGGCGGTAACGCAGGCGCCGACCGCGCCCATGGCGCCGGCCGTCAGGGCCAGAAAGTCGCGCCGGGACGGGTCTTCGTCGTCGTCGGCTGTGGATGGCGATTGGGCCATTGGGGAACTCCTTGGGAAACGGGCGAAAAACAATGCGTGCGCAATCTACTCCAAGCTTTTACGGAGTTAAAGAGCCTGTGAAAGCAAGGCTTTAAAAGCCGATTTTAAGGGGGGATATTGCCAGCAGACGCTTATTTCGGAATAACAACGATATGAAAAGCCTTTTGCGACTCGCCCTTTACCAGCCCGATCAGGCGCCCAATACCGGCGCCATGATGCGTCTTTGCGCCTGCCTTGGGACCGGTCTCGATATCATCGAGCCTTGCGGTTTTGTGCTGGATGACAAGCGCCTGCGCCGGGCGGGGATGGATTACATCGACCAGCTGGATTACAGCCGTCACGCATCGTGGAACGATTTTACCGGGCAGGTGGGGCGGCGCCGTCTGGTGCTGCTGACGACCAGGGCCGATATGCCATATCATCAGTTCGAATTCCGGCCCGACGATATTTTGCTGATGGGCCGCGAAAGCGCCGGTGTACCGGATGAAGTTCACGCGCGGGCCGATGCGCGGATTATCATTCCGATGCAGGCATCGGCGCGTTCGCTGAATGTCGGTATGGCGGCGGCGATTGTGCTATCGGAAGCGCTGCGGCAAATGGAGAAGAAAAATGAATCAGACAGCCAGCGCACCTGCGCTTGATTTGATCGAGCAACAAAAAGAACGCGCGGCCGTTTGGTTCCGTTCTTTGCGCGATCAGATCTGCGCCGCGTTCGAAAAAATCGAGGATGAGTTGCAGGCGACCGAACATGCGCATCTGCCGCCGGGCCGCTTCGAACGCAAAGCGTGGCAGCGCGAAGAAAATGGCGGAGGCGGCGAAATCTCGATCATGCGCGGGCGCGTGTTCGAAAAGGTCGGCGTTAATATCTCCACCGTTTACGGCAGTTTTTCCGAAGAATTCCGCAAGCAGATCCCCGGCGCCGAAAAAGACGGCGGTTTCTGGGCCGGCGGCATCAGCGTGGTGGCGCATATGAGATCGCCCCTTGTTCCTGCCGTGCATATGAATGCGCGGCATATTGTAACATCGAAAAGCTGGTTCGGCGGCGGCACCGATCTGACGCCGATGTTTCCCGATAGTGATGAAGCGCACGCGGATGCCGGAGATTTTCATGCCGCGCTCAAATTGGCATGCGAGAAGCATGGCCAGGATTTTGCTCATTTCAAAAAATGGTGCGACGAGTATTTTTGTCTGCCGCACAGGAAAGAGCCGCGTGGATTGGGCGGCATTTTCTATGATTATCTTTTTGAGAATTGGGAAAAAGATTTTTCTTTCACGCAGGATATTGGCCGCGCGTTTCTGGAAATTTATCCGAAGCTGGTTCGCCGCCGCATGAATGAAAACTGGACAGCAGAACAGCGCGAGCAGCAATTGATCAGACGCGGGCGCTATGTGGAATTTAATCTGCTGTATGACCGCGGCACCGCCTTCGGCCTTAAGACCGGCGGCAATACCGAAGCGATTCTCATGTCGCTGCCGCCCGAGGTGAAATGGCCGTAAATATTTGCGTATCAATGCGTTAGTGCAGGGGGATTCGTTTTGTTGCGGTGACGAAATTATCGTTCGTCTAGAAACAAAATTGCGTAATATAGTTAACTGAAATGATTTTCTTTATTACTTTCATTACTCGATGATACCTTAATAGAGCTACAAATTACCAAATAACTTTTTATGGAGTGGCCGATGACATGGACTAATCACAGCGTTCCTAAAACAAACTCCTCTCCTTCCAATAGTGCTGCACGAGGTCCATACGAAGATCTCGTAGATACGTATAGAACCGCGCGAGGCGCGATCAAGAGCCCAGCTGCCTATAGTGCATATGAAAAGCGCAGCCATGATAATCGCGCGCCAACTCGGGTAGCGTTAGCATCGTCGGCGCCGACATACGCTTTGTAATTTTAATTTCTCAACGCCGCACCCGTCGCTTTTGTTACAGCAGCGGTGATGCGGGATGAGATTTGATCGATCTCGGCATCGGTCAGTGATTTATCGGTGGGCTGCAGCGTAACGCTCAGCGCCACCGATTTTTTTTCGGCTGCTACGCGCTCGCCTTCATAAACATCGAACACAGTCACATCGCGGATCAGGTTCTTGTCGGCATCCTTGATCGCCTTGATCAGCTTGGCCGCCGTGACATCACGATCGACCACAAAAGCAAAATCACGATGCACCGCTTGCAGGGGCTCAAGCTTTAACAGCGGGCGCGCGGTACTGGTGCTGCGGCTTTGCGGAATGCCGGCGATGAAAATTTCGCAAGCAACCATTGGTTCTGCCGCATCGCAAGCGGCCAAAACTGACGGATGAATTTCACCGAACGTAGCCAGCAAAGCGGGGCCTAATCGCAGGCAGCCCGAACGGCCCGGATGATACCATGCGGGCGCCTCGGTCGTGACCTGCAATGAGGCAACCGGCGCACCGGCGGCGGCGAGTGCTGCTATCGCATCGGCTTTGGCATCGAACGCATCGACGGGACGCGCAGGCGCTGTCCAATGACGGGGACTTGATCCTGCGCGCAAAGCGGCGGCGATCAACTCCTGACCTTCCGGTGTCGCGTTTTTGTAAACAGGGCCAACCTCGAACAAACCGACATCGGCGAAACCGCGATCGGCGTTGCGCTTGGCCGCCATGATCAGATTGCCGAGGATTGAAGGCCGCATGACATCGAGATCGGCGCTGATCGGGTTCATGAGTTTGAGATTGGGATCGAGCTGGCCGAACAGCGCCGCGATCTTGCCGGGCATGAAGGACCAGGTAACGGCTTCCATCAGACCTTGCGCGGCAAGGGCCCGGCGGGCGGCGTTGGCGCGTTGATCGAGCGTATCGAGGGCCGTGGTAATGGCGGTTTGTGACCGTATCAACGGCGTGGCCGGAATATGCTCAAACCCTTTGATGCGGATGATTTCCTCGACCAGATCGGCGGCGCCTTCGATATCCGGCCGCCAGCTGGGCGGCACGACGTTGAGCTTGCTGCCGACCGATTCAACCTGAAAACCCAGCACCGAAAATATCTGTACCTGCGTACTTTCCGGCACATCGAGACCGGCAAGCTGCTGGCATTTCCTGGCATCGAAATTGATCACGCGTTTGGTGTCGGGAACTTTGCCGGCGATTTCGAGATCATAGGTAATGGTTTCCGGCGTGCCGCAAAATTCGATCACCAGTTGCGTCGCAAGCTCGGCGCCGGGAATGGTGAATTCGGGATCGACCCCGCGCTCAAACCGGTAACGCGCATCGGAAGAGATTTGCAGAGCACGGCCGGTGCGGGCGGTACGCGATGCATCGAACAACGCGGATTCGATAAACACATCGGTGGTGGCGGCATCGCACGAACTGCTCTTGCCGCCCATGATGCCGGCGAGGCTCAGCACACCTGTATCGTCGCCGATCACCGTCATGCCGGCTTCCAGCGTGTAGCTGTTGCCGTTCAGCGCATCGAGTTTTTCGCCGCCTTTAGCTGGCCGCACCCACAGATTGCCTTTGATTTTTTGCGCATCGAATACATGCAATGGCCGCGCGCAGGCGAAGGTGATGAAATTAGTAATATCCACTAAAGCCGAAATCGGGCGCAGGCCGATAGCGCGCAGCCGGTCTTGCAGCCATTGCGGGCTCGGGCCGTTTTTGACATTGCGGATCAGGCGGCCAACGAAAAGCGGGCAGGGGTTGCCCGGAGGACGGTGGTGTTCCTCCCCCCTTGTGGGGGAGGTTAGGTGGGGGGGGGATCCGCGAGAGCTGCCCGTTGAATTTGAATTGGGTTCTTGCCGCACTCCCCTCTCCCCAACCCTCCCCACAAGGGGGAGGGAGTCCGACCGGCCGTCAGGCAAGTTGGTTTCTTCAAATTCAAGTTTGACTGCGATCGGGCTTTTTTCTTTGCCTTTGATCGGCTTGATTTCAATCGGTTTGAGCTTGCCGATGCCTGCCGCGGCGAGATCGCGGGCGATGCCGTGCACCCCGGCGCAATCGGGACGGTTGGGCGTCAGGTTAATCTCGATCACCGGATCGTTGTAACCGGCATATTTCGCGAAGCTTTCGCCTATGGGAGCATCGTCGGGCAGTTCGATAATGCCGGCATGTTCTTCGCCGAGGCCTAATTCGTCAGACGCGCATAACATGCCTTGCGATTCGACGCCTCGGATGACGCCTTTTTTCAGCGCCTCGCCGCTGTCCGGCATCACATCGCCGGGCCGGGCCAGCACAACTTTCAGACCCGCACGGCAATTGGGCGCGCCGCACACGACCTGCAATTTTTCCTTGCCGGTATCGACGGTGGTGACTTTGAGGCGGTCGGCATCAGGATGTTTTTCCGCGGTCAGTACATGTGCGATGATGAAAGGAGCGAGGGCCTTGCCGGGATCGGTGACATTTTCAACTTCAAGGCCGATGGCGGTCAGTTTTTCGCAGATCGCTTCCAGCGACGCGGTCGTGTCGAGATGATTTTTGAGCCAGGAAAGGGTGAATTTCATTGTTACCCCTTCAACGCCTGATTGGGGATATCGAGCGGCACAAAACCGTAATGCTTGAGCCAGCGCGTATCGGCTTCGAAGAAAGTGCGTAGGTCGGGAATGCCGTATTTCAACATAGCGAGGCGTTCGATGCCCATGCCGAAGGCGAAGCCCTGATATTTGTCGGGATCGATATTGCAGTTGCGCAGAACATTGGGATGAACCATGCCGCTGCCGCCGATCTCCAGCCAGTCGCCGAAATTGCCGAGCTTCAGCTCGCCACCCTTACGCGAGCAGCCGATATCAACCTCGGCGCTGGGTTCGGTGAAGGGAAAATAGGACGGGCGAAAACGTAAGGGGAGATCCTTGATGCCGAAAAAGGCGCGCAGGAAATCGAGCAGGCAGCCTTTCAGATGTCCCATATTGGTGGTCTCATCGATCATCAGCGCCTCGATCTGATGGAACATCGGCGTGTGCGTCATGTCGTAATCGCAGCGATAGGTACGGCCGGGTGCGATGATACGGATGGGCGGCTTCTGTTTCATCATCGCGCGGATCTGCACCGGCGATGTATGGGTGCGCAAAACGGTCGGATGCTCTCCTGTTTGCGGCAGATAGAACGTATCCTGCATCTGCCGCGCCGGATGATCGGGCGGGATATTGAGCGCGGTGAAATTGGTGTAATCGCTTTCGATATCCGGTCCTTTGGCGACGGTGAAGCCCATCGCGGCGAAGATCGTTACCACTTCATCGATCGTCTGGCTGATCGGGTGAATGCGGCCTTCGGGTTGTGGCCGGGCTGCCAGCGTCACATCGATGCGTTCTTTTTCAAGCCGCGTGGTGAGGCCTGCCTGCGCCAGTTCTTTTTGTTTCGCGTCAATCTGCTCGGCGATTTCTGTTTTGAGGATATTGAGCGCCGCGCCGCGTTCCTTGCGTTGTTCCGGCGGCAGGCTGCCGAGCGTTTTCATCAGATCGGTGATAGCACCGCTTTTGCCCAGCGTCTTGACGCGAATGGCATCGAGCGCGGCGGCATCTTTCGCGGCGCCAATCGCACCTGAAAGCTCTTGCTTCAGCTTGGCTAATTCGTCTTGGTTTTGGGCTGCGTCGGGCATCTGGTTACCAACAATTCAAATCTGATGCAGCATAACATCGGAACCATCCCGGCGAAAGCCGGGATCCAGAAACCGTAACCACAATTTCAGATTGAGCGTGAGCCCGGACCCCGGCTTTCGCCGGGGTGGGCATTACTTCAGGACTGCTTTACTTCAACGCCGCCTGGGCTTTTTCGACCAGCGCTTTGAAAACGGCGGGCTCGGTGGCAGCCATCTCGGACAATTGCTTGCGGTCGAGGCCGATGCCGGCGCGCTTGAGGCCATTCATGAAGCGGGCGTAGGTCAGGCCATGCTCGCGGGCTCCGGCATTGATACGCTGGATCCAGAGAGCGCGGAATTCACCCTTGCGTGCCTTACGGTCGCGATAGGCATAGCGCAGGGCTTTTTCGACTTTTTCGATTGCGATGCGGTAATTGGTGCTGCTGCGGCCGCGATAGCCTTTGGCGAGCTTGATGATTGCTTTGTGACGGGCGTGCGATGTGACGCCCCGTTTGACGCGTGCCATATGATGCTCCTTTTAATTAGTGCTGGCGCAGGAAATGTCTGACGATGTTATCGCCGTCGGCCTTGAACAGGATAATGCCCTGCCGTGCCGTGCGTTTCATGTCCTGGGAGCGTTTGCGCATACCGTGACGTTTGCCGGCGGCGCCTGCTTTGACCTTACCGGAAGCGGTAACGCGAAAGCGCTTTTTCGACCCGCTATGGGTCTTGAGTTTTGGCATTTGCATAATCCTTAAGCTTGGTGTTTGGCGGCCAGGCATGCCTTGGCGACTGGCGCGCGGAAGCCGGTTTGATAGCCTATTTGGCTAGATTTTCCAAGCCGAATGAATCACGGCAATCCCGCCGGTCAGATTTAACCATTTAACCTGTTCCAATCCTGCGGATTCCATGCGGTGGGCCAATACCGGCTGCAGCGGGAATTTCTGAATGCTTTCGGCCAGATATTGGTAAGAGTCTTGATCCTGCGCCACAAAGCCGCCGAGGCGCGGCAGCACTTCGGTGCAATAACGGTCATAGATCGGCTTGATCCGGCGGCTGACCCCGGGACTGAATTCGAGGCAGAAAAACCGGCCGCCGGGTTTCAGCACCCGCGCGGCTTCGGCCAAGGCCTTATCGATATGAGTGACATTGCGCAGGCCGAAAGCGATGCAATAAATATCGATGCTGCGGGCAGGGATCGGCAAGGCTTCGGCATTGCCGGTAACCCATTCGATGCCCGATAGAATGCCTTGATCGATTGATTTGGCTTTGCCTTCGGCCAGCATTGAAGGGCTCAGATCGCAAACAATGATTTTGGCTTTACCTTCGGTGCGTCGCGCGCAGCGCAAAGTGATGTCGCCGGTGCCGCCCGCCACATCGAGAATGGTCTGACCTGCTTGGGGGTTCATCATTCGCACCAGACGGTCTTTCCATAATCGGTGCAATCCGCCCGACATCAGATCATTCATCAGATCGTAACGCCCGGCGACCGAGGCAAACACATTTTCCACCAGCCCGGTTTTCTCGTCTGGCGTTACGCGGCGGTTGCCGAACCATGAGGCTTCCGGGTTAGGCGCGTGGCGGGTTTTGGCATTCGGCATTTGGCACTCGGCATTCGGGGTTAGGCAAAGGATATCTTATTATATAAGCTGTCCGTTCCCAATCCCCGAATGCCGACCCCTGAATGCCGAATGCCCGAACTGCCCGAAGTCGAAACCGTCTGTCGTGGTCTGGTCAAAGGCTTGTTGGGTGCGCGCATTGTCGAGACCGAGCAGCATCGCGGTAATCTGCGCTTTCCGTTGCCCAAGAATTTACCCGTCCGTTTAAAGGGCCGGACGATCAAAGCCATCGAGCGCCGCGCGAAATATATCCTCATCACGCTTGATAAGGATGAAATCCTGCTTTTGCATCTCGGCATGTCGGGGCGAATGGTGCTGGCGCATGACGATAGGAAACCGCCCGGCAAGCATGATCATCTGGTGTTTCATTTCGATAATGGCATCACGCTGCGTTTCAACGATCCGCGCCGCTTCGGCATGTGCGATTTGATCCCGGCGAAGGATGTTTCGGATTATAAATTGCTGCGTAATGCCGGCATCGAACCTTTGGGGCCCAAACTGACGGCCAAATGGCTGGCAGCGAAACTGAAGGGCAAGAAGGCATCGATCAAGGAAGCGCTTTTAGATCAGCGCATCATCGCCGGTATTGGTAATATCTATGCCTGCGAGGCATTGTTTTATGCATGTATCGATCCAAGGCGCGCGGCCGGCAAATGCTCAAGCGCGCAGGTCGCCAGGCTGGTTCCTGCCATTCGCAAGGTTTTGAATGCGGCGATCAAGGCGGGCGGTTCAAGCCTGCGGGATTATGTGCGGGCCGACGGCGAGCTCGGCTATTTTCAGCATCAATTCGCCGTATACGATCATGAAGGCGAGCGCTGCAAAAATTGCGATTGCGACCCCGCCAAGACCGGCGGCGTACAGCGTGTTATGCAGGGCGGCCGGTCGAGTTTCTATTGCCCCGTTAAGCAGCGATAACGGCGTTGTCTCGTTTGAATGGATGGGTTAGCTTGCGCCCATGACGAATACGATTCGCGGCAAACTTCTCCTGACGGCGGCTTTGATCGCCCTGCCGGTCGCTTTCGCGACCCCTTTATATGCAGCCGATACCGGCGATCAAGGCAGTGAAACTCAATTCGCCAATGTGATCGACGATCTACCCTTGATGCCCGGCCTGCAGCTGGTCGATGACGAGGATGTTTTATTCGACGAGCCGGGATCCGGCCGCATTGCCGAAACCAACGCGGTTGGATCGGTCGATATCGGTGAGGTTTATAAATTCTATCAGCGCAGCCTGCCGCATCTGGGTTGGAAAGCTGTGAATGCTCATACCTATGAGCGCGGCAGCGAAATGCTGCATATCGATGCCAAGGCCAATAACAAGGTCACGACAGTGACTTTTACTGTTAAGCCGGCCAAGCAATAATCCTTCGTAAAACTATCATAAAGTTAGAGAGTCCTCCTCCCCGTAAACGGGGAGGAGGACTCTTTTAAATTGCGGACGGCCTAGTTCTTCACGCCGCCATTGGCCTGGTCCTGCAGGACTGTCTGGGCGCTGTCCCCGATATTGTCGCCGAGCGATTCGAGCTGATCGAGGATTTGCTTAAGCGATGTGCCCAGCTCATCCCCTTGCAGCTTGAGCGAAACGCGCAGGCGGTCGGTGCGCTGCTGCATGTCCTCGATCGTTCTGTTCATCGAGACGACCTGCGTCTGCGCTTCGGAAACGCCCTTGTTGAGCGATTGTGTCTGGTCGCCATACAGCTTGCTGACATTGCGCAGAATATGCGCCGAGCTTTCCGAGCGGTTGGTGAGGTTTTCCATCTGCTGTTCGAGCGTGGCTGCCGCTTCGGACAGGCGCGCGATCGAATGATCGCTGACATTGCCGGCCAGCGTACGGCTGCTTTCCAGCCGTTCGGCAACAGAGCCGAGATGCGACAGAGCGGTTTGCAGCTGCTGTACGAAATCGCCTTCGTGCCGCTTGATGCCGTCGCCGGCGACCGAGAGGCGGTCCAGCAGGACATCGAGCTGATCGCCGAGGCCCTTGACCATGTTGGCAACGTCTTCGGTCGAGGAACGGATGCGGCCGGTCTTTTCCACCAGTTGCGTGGCAGCGGCGTGGCTGGTTTCGTCGAAGCGGGTCGAAATCTTTTCGATGTCGGCGACGGTGCCGGCCGTTGTCGTGCGCAGGGCGTTACCGGTGCGCTCCAACTGAGCCGTGATCTGCATGAGACCGCGATTGATATCGTCGATCTGGCCCTGCACGCCGGAACGGACGCGCTCCAGCTGTTCGCGGAAACCGTTGGATGAGGACATCATCTGGCTTTCCGCTTGCTGGGTTGCCTTGGTAAGGGCTTCCAGGTTCTTGCCGACAATATCGCCCGCCTGCGCCATGCGCTGGCTGGTGGCGCTGGCGCGCGCTTCGAGCACTCCGAACTCGTGCGCCAGTTTTTCGGCGCTTTGCGAGGCATCGCCGCGCAGCTGGCCGAGCCGTTCGGTCGCCGCCGCCATTTGCGCCAGGCTTTCGGTCGCCTTGATGACCAGGTCTTTCTGGCCGGTCGCCAATACGCCGGTGCTGGACTGCATGGATTCGACCTGTTCGGCCAAAGTCTTGTTGAACTGACGCAAGACCTTTTCGGCTTCGGTGGCGGTGTAGCTGATCTGCTTCATCTCATCCAGCATGCTGTCGCGTGCCGTGCCGGTGACCGAGATAAAGCGGTCGGCGGTGCTGACCAGCGTCTGGTCGAGATCGCGGGCCTGGGTCTTGATCTGGGTGGTGGCGGCTTCGATCTGCGAGGTGCTGCGGTCGAGCACGCCCGGCAATTGCACCGTTTCGTCGCGAACCAAACGTGCGGCTTCGGTGAGCGCGGATTCGGATGTGGCGAGATTAGTGCGCAGAATGTCGCTTTGGCTCGTTAGTTCCTGGGTTGCCGAGACGACTTGCTGCGCCGCTGTTTGCGAGGTTTCGGCCAGACGCTGAACTTGCGTTTCAAGCGCGGATTTGACCTCGTCGAGGCGGGCGCTGGCTTCGGCCATAATGGCGCGGCCCTGACGGTCGTTCTCGGTTACGGTTTCACGCAGCGTGGTGATCGAACCGACGGCGGTTTCGATCGTGGCGGTCACCTGGCGTCCCTGCTGTTCGGTCTGTTCGGCCACATCCGTGACGAGGCGCAGATGGCCGCGGATCTTTTCTTCGGTGTTCTTGATGCGCTCTTCCGCTTGATTGGCTGCGTTGGTGAGCGTTTCGGCTTGCTTCTGCAACTGCTCGCCGCTGTTGCGGGTGAGAGTTTCAAGCTGCAGCGACGACTGATCCATAACGTGGATCGCAGCACCGCTTTGCTGCTTGAGCTGGCCGCTGGCGCTGTCGAGCTGAGCGATGATGCCCGTGAGTTGCTCGACCACATGCGCGGTTTCGCCTTGCATGGATTCACGCAGGCTGCGTGCCTGTTCCTGCATGCCTGCCGTAACCGAGAGAACCGCGCGCATTTGCTGTTCGGCTTGCTGGGCATGCATGCCGAGCGAGCCGGCTTCATCCGCAAACTTGGCGCTGGCGGCCTGTACGCCGGCGAGTGTGCTTTGCGCCTGGCTGTCGATTGCGCCGAGTTGCTTGGCGATCTGCTGGGTGCTGTCGGTGAGACGGGCGACCGTGCGTTCTGCCGTCGAGGCGGTTTCGTCCTGCGCCAGCGAGAGGCGGTTGAGCAGCCCGTTGACGACGTCGCGTTGCGCGTCGAGCGCCACGGTAAGGGAACGCTGGCGTTCGCCGATCTGCTGGATCGTCGAGGTGAGCGCTTGCGAATGATGGCTGATGCCGGTTTGCAGGTTGGTGAGCGTGAGCTCGGCATTGGTGCCGAAATCGCGCAATTCGGCGCCCCCGGACGTCAAGCGGCCCAGCAATCCGCCCAACAATTCGTTGGTGCGTTCGCCTTCGTTATGCAGCGCTTCGCGCAGTTGCCGCGCCTGGTCTTGCAGGGCAGCGGTGACGGACAGAACCGTGCGGGCCTGCTGTTCGGCTTGCTGCGCGCTTTGCAAAAGCATGCCGGCCTGATCGGCGAAACCGTTGCCTGCAGTACGCACATTGGCGACCGTGCTTTGCGACTGGTCGGACAAGGCGCCGAGCTGACGCTGGATCTGCTGCAAGGAGTCGGTGAGATGCAAAATGGTGCGTCCCGCGACTTCCGAAGCTTCGTTATGAGCGGTGCCGAGCTTGTCGAACAATTCGACCAGTTGGGTGCGCTGATTTTCGTTGGCTGCCGCGACGCTACGATGCTGGTCGCCGATTTGTTCGTTGACGGCCGACAGCGAAGCGGTTTGCTGAACGATGTTGGAGCCAAGAGCAGCCAGCGTGGTTTCGGTGCGGCCGGCGATATCCTGCAGTTCCTGATGATTGGCGTTGAGGCGGCTGGAGGCGCTTTGCGCCACTTCCGCGATCAATTCGCTTGCGCGTTCGGCATTGGCCGAAGCGGTCGAGCTGGTTTGCTGCAGCTTGCCGCCGGTGGCTTCGAGCTGATTGACGACATCGGTCAGCTGGGAGACCAGACGCTGGTTCTGCTGTTCCATCGTGTTGCGGATCTGGGTCGATTGCTCGGCCAGCGCCATTGTGGAGGCAGTCAGGTTGCGGATATTGAGCTCGGTCTGGTGGCTGTTGTCGAGCATCTTGCCGGCTTGTTCGCCGAAGGTTACGCCGGCTTTTTGGATCAACGTCACGGCTGTTTGCGCCGCTTCGGCCAGGGTGTTGCTCTGGCG
>OLLY01000149.1_pt1 | contig 28147 bp, 24 predicted proteins | sample 1604681 | NCBI WGS metagenome assembly OLLY01 (sample SAMEA104055725, study PRJEB20765) | soil metagenome | biome: Arctic tundra; feature: Polygonal ground; material: soil | place: USA | collected 2011-09 | depth 0-0.5 m | reverse complement strand
CAACGCCCCGCAAGGGGAGGGGAACGCTATCGTGCTCGTTGCGGGTAAGGCCCGGAATCTGTTAAGCCGGACGCGGTTATGATCCGTATCTTCCCCCTCCTGTTCCTAATGCTCGTGCTTACCGTGGCATTGCCGGGCGCGGCTCATGCTGCCAGCCTCGAGCCGCAGAGCTATAAGCGCGCCTTTGCCGCCCTGAATGCCGGACATGTCGATCTGGCCTATGGCATTACTGCTCACGGCCACGACCCTGTGCTCAATAAGGTCCTGCGCGCCTATTACATGGCGGCGCCGGGCAATAATGCCAGTTTCGCCGACATGGCTGCCTTTATCCGCAATAATCCCGACTGGCCTAATCTGCGGGATATCCGCGCGATTGCAGAGCAGAAAATCCCCTCCACTGCCAGCCCGGCCCAGATCGTAAGCTGGTTCGCGACCAACCCGCCGGTTATGGCGGCCGGCTTTTATCGCTATATCGATGCGCTGAACGAAAGTGGCATGACGCAGGCCGCAACCGACCGGATCCGCATCCACTGGATCGAGGGCGAATTTTCCAATGACGAGCTAACGGCCTTTTATATCCGCTTCGGCGCGATCCTGACGCAGGACGATATAAAAGCCCGGCTCGACCGTCTTCTCTGGGCCAACGATGCCACCGGTGCGCGGCGCATGTATCCGATGATCGATGGCGATTTTAAAAACATCGCCGAGGCGCGCCTGGCTTTCGCCAACCAGCGCCCCAACGCCAACAACCTGATGTCCTGCCTGCCCGACAACGGGCAAAATGATCCGGGCCTGATCTATGAGCATCTGCGCTGGCTGCGCCGCAATAATCACGACGACGAAGCGACAGAGATACTCCAACACGCGCCTGCCGAGCTCGGCAAGCCCGAAGCCTGGTGGGATGATCGGCAAATTATGGTCCGCCGCGCGATGGATCGCCGCGATTTCGATCTCGCCTATCATCTTGCCGCCGATCACGGCCAGACAGGCGGCATCTCTTACGCGCAAGCCGAGTTTCTCGCCGGCTGGCTGGCGCTGCGCTTCCTCAACAAACCCGATGAAGCCAAAGAACATTTCACGGCGCTTTACAATCATGCCGTAACGCCGATCTCGAGGGCGCGCGGCGCTTACTGGCTCGGCCGTTCGGAAGAAATTTTGAATGACAAGCAAAGCGCCATTCAGGCCTATCAAATCGCAGCCTCGCTCAGCATCGCCTATTACGGCCAGTTGGCGCTCGCGCGGCTTTATTCCGATCCGACAATTACCGCCAGGCCCGAACCGGCCGTGCCGGCTTCTGTTCGCACGCATTTCTTTTCGCGCGATGTCATTCGCGCGATCGAAAGACTGCATGATATCGGCGAGCATGACCGCGCGCGCGCTTTTTTTAAAGCCGTGGTCGATCGATCTTCGTCGCATGCCGATTTCGTTTTGCTGAGCGAACTTGCCTATCAAATCCGCCGCCCCGATCTCGCAATCGAAGCAGCCAAGGCCGCCAATCAGAAAAACTTTCTGGTCGCAGCCGGTGGTTTCCCCGTGCTGGATCAACCGCTGCCCAAAGCGCCCGAGCCTGCCTTTACCCTGGCCCTCATCAGACAGGAAAGCATGTTTAACCCCGGCGCTGCTTCGCCCGCCGGCGCCCAAGGCCTGATGCAATTGATGCCCCGGACGGCCAAAGGCATAGCGGAAAAAATCGGCATCAAATATAAAGATAAAAAACTGTGCGAGCCGGATTACAACATGCGCCTCGGCACATCTTTCGTGCAAAGCCAGATCGATGCTTTCAGCGGCTCCTACATTCTGGCTCTGGCGGGATATAACGCAGGCCCCTCGCGCGTGCGCGAATGGATGGAACAAATCGGCGATCCGCGCGATCCGCATATCGACCCGATCGATTGGATCGAACTGATCCCGGTGCCGGAAACGCGCAATTATGTTCAGCGCATTATCGAAAATCTGCAAATCTATCGCGCGCGCCTCAATGGCGGTCAGGCGCGGCTGTTGATTTTGCAGGATTTAAGACGGTAGCCAACCAGCCGATTTTTTTGCTAGGGTCCTTCAGCCCCTTTTATTGGATTGGAGGGTTGATCTTATGATGATCTGGATAATCGCTTCCGCAGGTGCAGTTGCTATCGCCGCCGGTACTTTTGTTACCGTTGCCGTGATGTGGCTGCACAAATTGCGCGAAACCGTTTCAAAGGCGTTGACCGAATCCGCCGCGCAGCAAATCCGCACGTCGCAAAAACTCGGCGAAGCGCTGGCCCTCGTGCAAAAGCAGCAACGCACATACGAACAGCAATTACATAATCTCGCCCAGGCCAGCCTCAGGCTGCGCCAGGAACTGACCACAGTAACCCACCGGCTGGAAAATGGCCCCGAGATGCCGGGGGACCGGACGGTCCATTAGGGGTTAGTGAGTAAAAACCTCGCTTTTTCCATCCCGGCGCAAGCCGGGACCCAGGGGGTCTATCAACAAATACTGGCCGTACTTATTGCGGCCACCGTCTGGGCCCCGGCTTGCGCCGGGGTGGGGCAACCTCTTTAAATCTTGCCACCCCTCCCTATATATTTCCCATGCCCAAACTCACCCTTCGCCTCTCAGATGAACGCGGTCGCGGTGGCGCCGATTGGCTCGACAGCCGCTTCAGCTTTTCCTTTGCCGATTATCATGATCCGGCGCATATGGGATTCCACGATCTGCGCGTGATCAATGAAGATCACGTAGCAGCGGGCGGCGGCTTTCCCACGCATCCGCATCGTGATATGGAAATCATCACCTATGTGATGGAAGGCGAGCTGGCGCATAAAGACAGCACCGGCACCGTGGCCACCATTCGCCCCGGCGAAATTCAGCGCATGAGCGCGGGCAGCGGCATTCGCCACAGCGAGTTCAACGCCTCGAACACTGACGAGGTGCATCTGCTGCAAATCTGGATCATGCCCGCCGTCGAAGGCGGCGCGCCGTCCTACGCGCAAAAAACCATTGACCAAAGTTCGGTGACCGGCAAGTTCGGCCTGATCGCCTCGCAGGATGGCCGCAACGGCGCGATCAGCCTGCAGCAGGATGCCGATCTGTGGCTCGCCAAACTGGCAAAAGGCCAGACGGCGGAATTCGATCTACGCGCAGGCCGTGGCGCCTGGGCGCAAATCGCGCGCGGCGCAATCACGCTCGATCAGCAACCGCTGAAAGCCGGCGATGCCGCCAACTGGGAAACGCCGGGCCTTGTTCGCTTCACCGCGAATGAGGACAGTGAGGTGCTGTTGTTTGATTTGAATTGATCTGCCGCGAAGAACGGTGGTGTTCCCTCCCCCTTGTGGGGATCGAACCGGCCAAAGGTTCGATGCCCGAAGGGATTGGTCAGGGAGGGGGGAGCTCAACAAGAGAGCAAGTCCAATTGATCGGATAGATCGCGCCAAGCCGCACCAACCCCTGTCCCCGCCCGCAAGGGGCGGGGAACGCATGAAGCGATATTCCACTTAAACGGCGAATGAGGATAGCGAAGTATTGCTGTTTGATTTGAATTAGCTGCTAGTTATTAGCTGTGAGCTGTTAGCAAAAATATTATACGAGATTTCGCGGCTCGACTTGCTAAGAACTAATAACTAAGAGCTGATCGCTAATCCCCTGCATTTTATTATTTGCGGCCGAATAAATACTTGCATGCTGAGTCGGCGCAAGAATCCGTCAAACTCTTTTGCGGCCTCACAAAATCGCCTGCAAAACCGCATTTATTAAGCATCCATTAAGCATGCGGATGCTATCGCTATAGTCACGTTAGGACGAATTACTTTCGAGAAACCGTGTTACGATTAGAGCAGGATTTTAGTTCGGAGGATTTTTAAATGACCGCCAAGCAAATGTCCGAAGAGCAAATGGTCAACCTGGTGCGCAACGCACTGATGGTCGCCGGCACAGAAATGGGCGCAGAAGGCGACCACTGGCCCGTCATCAAATCAACCGTCTACAATATCATGAAAGACTGGGAAGATCTCAAGATCGAACAGCGCGTTCATGATGAAATCGGCGCGCAGATCAGCATCGCTCTCAAAGATCTCGAAAAATCAGTCAAGGAATGCCCAGCCGAAATCAAGCCGGAAATGGACAAGATGATGCAAGAGCTGAGTGATCTTTATGATGCAGAATTTACGCCGACCGACGAGAGCAAAATTATCGCTAGCGCCGACGAAATGCCTTTACATATTAAACGTGCGAAAGAAATTATAAAAACATTGGAGGGCGACGATGAATAGAACGGATTTTAGCGGAGCGGTTACTGCGGCTCTAACGGAAACGGGCAGCCATCGGAAGCGTCTAGGAGCTCTGGCATCGGTCGCAAGAACGCTCAAAAGTATGAGAGCAATAGTTCGAGTACACCGGCAAGCTTTAAATTCTCCTTACGGCAAAGGCGTTAGATTCACAGCGAGGGCACTTGCTTTGGCTGCCGGAGGAATGATCGGCGCTTATCTCGTGCCCACAACGCAACCTGCTGCCGATCCAGCGCCTACTGCGCCAGGCATACACAGAAACATCGGAACGCCGCCGACATTTACGCCGGCAGGCTAACTCCCTTCTTGCTCTTTGTGACGACTTCGGCTCGAATGGCTCCTCCAAACATTCGAGCCGAAGCTTTTTTGTGAACACGCAGCATCATCACCTCGTCCCCTTCGTTTTGCACCTGATCGCCGGCGGCGCCGTGGGCCTCGCCAGCGCCGCCACGGCCGGCCATTTCGGCTGGCGCAGCGCCGACCGCATGCCGGGCGAAAGCCGCCTGCCGCACTGCCTTTACTGCCTGCGCAGCATGGAATGGCACGAAAACTTCCCTTTCTTCGGCTGGTTTTTGCGCCTGAACGCTTTCCGCCTGCCCTGCCCGTGCGGCGCGCGGACCGGGTTGTGGGAACAACCTGTGATAGAAATATTGGGCTTTGCCCTCGGCATCGCGGCTATGGCCGTGGCGGGCTGGTCGTGGGGGACACTGCCGCTGATTCTGGGTTTGAGCCTTCTTCCCGCCATCGCGATCATCGATCTGCATTTCGGCATCATCCCCGACGGGCTTAATATTCTGATGGCCGTTATGGGCCTCGGCTGGATGTGGCTCGGCCATTACGATCTTTACGAAGCGCTGGTGGTAGCCGCCGGTTTGCTGGCGATCGGGCTGTTCTTCGCCCTTGTCTATAGCCGCATGCGCGGCCGCGAGATGCTGGGGCTGGGCGATGTTAAATTTTTCGCCGCTGCCGGATTATGGCTGCCCTTCATGCTGGCGCCCTGGTTCCTGGCCGCAAGCGGATTAATCGGCGCTTTGTTCGGCGTGACATGGCAACGCTTCGGCGGCGGCAAGGAATTGCCGTTTGCTCCCGCTCTCTGCGTCGCGCTCGCAGCTTGCGTTTTCTACCGGCTCGTGCATATGCAATAATCCATGAGTTTCGCGCGATCCCTCTTCACTGTCAGTGGGTTAACCGTCATCAGCCGCGTGGCCGGTTTTGTCCGCGATACGCTGACGGCCAATATCCTTGGCGCCGGGCCAATTGCCGACGCTTTCTTCGTCGCGATGCGCCTGCCGAATTTATTCCGCACCTTGTTTGCCGAAGGCGCTTTCTCGGCGGCCTTCGTCCCGCTTTATGCCGCCGAACAGCAAAAGAGCGGCAAAAAATCCGCCCAGCAATTCGCCGGGCAGGCACTGGCGATATTGCTGGCGATCCTGATCCCCTTCTCAATTTTGATCATGATCTTCATGCCGCTGGTGATCCGCATGCTGGCGCCGGGCTTCGATCAGGATCCTATGAAATATCACCTGACGGTAGAGTTCAGCCTGATCACCTTTCCCTATCTGGTTCTGATTTCGGTTACGGCGTTGCAAGGCGGCGTGCTCAACGCGCAAAATAAATTCTGGGCAGCGGCGGCTGCACCAATCGCGCTTAATATCGTGATGATCGCAACGCTGCTGCTGGGCCGCCATTACAAATGGGAGATCGGCCACGCACTGTCGTGGTCGTTCACCCTGTCCGGTATCCTGCAAATGTTTTTGCTGATCGTCAGCTGCCGCATGGCGGGCGTGCCGATCCCGATGATGCTGCCGCGCTTTAGCCCCCACAGCCGTTTGCTGTTCAAGCGCATCGGTCCCGGCGCGCTGGGCGCGGGCGCCAATCAGATCAACATGCTGCTTTCGACCATTCTGGCTTCCACGCTGCCGACAGGCACTGTTGCATGCCTGTCCTATGCCGACCGGCTTGATCAGTTGCCGCAAGGCATCGTCGGCATCGCAGTCGCCACCACGTTGCTGCCCTTGCTGACGCGCCATGTGCAGGCCAAGGCTGAAAACAGCGTGCGTCATTATTTCAGCCGCTCGATTGAGTTCTGCATTCTGCTCGGCCTGCCGGCGACGATCGGTTTCGTTCTGCTCGCCAAGCCGATCGTGCAAACCCTGTTCGAGCGCGGCGCTTTCACATCGCAGGATACGATCATGACCGCAGAAATTCTGGCGGCCTATGCGCTCGGCATTCCGGCTTTCCTGAAGGTAAAAGTGTTCAGCGCCGTTTTCTTTGCCCGTCACGATACGAAAACACCCGTGCGGATCGCATTCGTCGCGATGCTGACCAATGTGGTCTGCGCCCTGTTGCTGCTGGGGCCGCTGAAGCATATCGGCATCGCGCTGGCCAGCACGATGGCGGTGTGGGTCAATGCGATATTGCTTTTCTCGCGCCTGCGCCGCACCAAACAGAAACTGGCAGACGATAAATTGCGCTATCGCCTGCCGCGGCTGCTGGTCTGCGCGCTTGGTATGGGGCTGGTGACGGCGGCGCTGCTTTATGCGACACGCGGCTTGTTCGTTGCCCACAATATATGGCTCGAAATAAGCGGCCTGGCGGTGATTATCGGCTTCTCCGGCCTCGTTTACGCCGTGATGCTGCAGCTCACGGGTGCTATGCTGTGGAAAGAGGTCGCCGCTACGCTTGGGCGTAAATCCAGGCCTACCGGCTTGACGGATTAGCATTTGAAACGCAAAACAAAGCCCTTCTCCCCCTGTGGGTGGAGAGGGAACATGTCTCTTTCGAGAGGATAGTCATGCATCGCATTCTTTCCGGCATGCAGCCGACCGGCAATCTGCATCTCGGTAATTATCTTGGCGCGCTCAAGAATTGGGTAAAGCTGCAGGATGAAGCCGAATGCTATTATTGCGTGGTCGATCTGCACGCGATCACGGTGCCGCAAGATCCGCAAAAGCTCCGGCAAGCGGTGCGCGAAACCGCCGCCGCCTATATCGCCGCCGGGATCGATACATCTAAAAGCACGCTCTTCGTGCAAAGCGCCGTTTCGGCGCATGCCGAACTGATGTGGATTTTGGCGACACACACGCCGCTCGGATGGCTCAACCGCATGACGCAGTACAAAGATAAATCCGCCAAAAGCCGCGAATTGGAACTGCTTGGTCTCTATGCCTACCCGGTTCTGATGGCCGCCGATATTCTTGCTTACCGCGCAACCCATGTGCCGGTCGGCGAAGACCAGAAGCAGCATCTGGAGTTGGCGCGCGATCTCGCCGGCGCTTTCAACCGCGCCTACGACACCGAATTCTTCCCGCTGCCAGAGCCGCAAATTCTCGGCGAAGGCTGCCGCGTGATGTCGTTGCGCGACGGCACCAGGAAAATGAGCAAATCGGACGAAAGCGATTATTCGCGCATCAACCTGACCGACGATGCCGACGCAATCGCCCTCAAATTCAAAAAAGCCAAGACCGATGCCGAGCCTTTGCCCGCCACCGTCGCCGAGCTCGCAAAACGCCCGGAAGCAGACAACCTTGTAACCATTTATGCAGGCCTGGCCGACAGCAGCCGCGCCGATGTGCTGAAGGATCATGCGGGATCGCAATTCTCCAAATTCAAAGTCGCGCTGACGGATATCGCCGTGGCGAAGCTGGGCCCCATTACCGAGAAAATGCGCCAATTGCTGAAGGAACCGGGCGAGATCGACCGGATCCTGATCCGCGGCGCCGAGCATGCCAATGCGCTGACGCAAAAGCATCTGCGCGAGATAAAAGACATCGTCGGCCTATGGAGCGTGCTGTAAAACAAGCCATTTTCCGATAGGATTTACTGAATCTGATTCGGAATAGTTGGTCATGGCTTCTCACGACGATACACCTGACGATGTGCTGATAATCGGCGGCGGCCCGGCCGGGCTGACAGCCGGTTATATGCTGACCAAAAAAAGCAAACTCAAAACCCGTATTCTCGAAGCCAATCCCGTTTATGTCGGCGGCATCGCCCGCACCGAAGGTTATAAAGGCTTTCTGTTCGATATCGGAGGCCACCGCTTTTTCACCAAATCGAAAGAGATCGAAGCCTTGTGGCATGAAATCCTGCCGGAGGATTTTATCGAGCGGCCGCGCGTGTCTCGCATCTATTACCGCCGAAAATTCTACAGCTATCCGCTGCGCGCGGTCGAAGCGCTGACCAATCTTGGCGTGATCGAGAGCGGATTATGCATGCTATCTTATATCGGCTCGCGCATCAGGCCGATCCAGCCGGCCAAATCCTTTGCCGATTGGGTGACGAATAAATTCGGCGCAAGGCTGTTCCGCATCTTTTTCAAGACCTATACCGAAAAAGTATGGGGCATGAGCTGCGATGAAATATCAGCCGACTGGGCCGCGCAGCGCATCAAAGGCTTGAACCTGACGCGCGCCGTAATAGCCGGATTATACAAATCGATGGGGCGGAAAGCTGTCAGCCGGGACGGCACGGTCATCAAAACCCTGATCGAGCGTTTCGAATATCCGCGCCGTGGCCCCGGCATGATGTGGGAGACAGCCGCCAAAAAATTCCAGGCCCAGGGCGGCACGCTTGAAATGGGCATCAAGGCTTTATCTTTTTCTTGGGATGCCGCGCAGAATTTATGGGTCGTCACAGCCGAAGATCATAATAAAAATCCCCGCACCTATCGCGCCCGGCAGATTATTTCTTCAGCGCCGATGCGTGATGTGGTCACAGCCGTCACGCCCCTGCCCGCCAGCGCCGCGCAAGCGCGTAATCTGAAATATCGCGATTTCATTACCGTCGCCGTCATGCTGGATCAGCCGCCGAGTTTTAACGACAACTGGATTTATGTGCATGACGCCAGCGTGCGCGTCGGCCGCATTCAGAATTTCGCTTCCTGGTCGCCGGAAATGGTGCCACAAGGCCGCGCCTGCCTCGGCCTCGAATATTTCTGCTTCGAGGGCGACGGGTTGTGGACAATGAGCGATACCGATCTCGTTGAACTTGCCCGCAAAGAACTGGCGATACTCGGCCTCGCATCACCCAAGCATATCGTCGATGGCTGCGTGGTGCGGCAGCCAAAAGCCTATCCGGTTTATGACGATGCCTATCGCGATATCGTCAATGCTATCCGTACCGAATTCGCAGAGCGTTATCCCACGCTGCATTTCGCGGGCCGCAACGGCATGCATAAATACGACAATCAGGATCACGCGATGATGACGGCGATCCTGACGGTGGAAAACATCCTCGGCCACCAACCGAAATACGATGTGTGGTCGGTCAACGAGGATGCCGAATATCACGAAGAAAAAGCCACGCCCGGGGAAGGCGCTAGCGGCCTGCGCGCCGTGCCGCAAAAGAAACGGGCATGATCGCGGTCCTCGTCACCGGCGGCGCCGGATTTTTCGGCGGACTTCTGAAACAACGGTTGCTAAATGAAGACGTGACTGTCGTCAGCATCGATCTGGAGCCCGACGATTTTCACCACCCGCAACTGACATGCGTTCGCGGCGATATTTGTGATCAGGCTTTGGTTGCAGAGCTATTCGATAAATACCGGTTTGAGACCGTTTATCACTGCGCCGCCATTCTGGCCCATGCGGTGAAGGACAAAAACCGGCTGTGGCGGGCGAATGTCGAAGGCTCACGCGTGCTGGCCGAAGCCGCCGCCCGCACCGGCACGAAAAACTTCATTTTTACCTCCAGCAATTGCCTGTGGGGCCACAGCTTCGGCCGCCCCGTGCACGAAGACGATCCGCCGCATCCGGTCGAAATTTACGGCCAATCGAAATGGAAAGCCGAAAAAATCCTGGCCGGTTTCGCCGGTTCCTTTAACCTCACGGTCATCCGCTGCCCAACCATTATCGACGAAGGCCGCCTTGGCCTTCTGACAATCCTGTTCGATTTCATTCGCGAAAATCGCAAAGTCTGGGTGGTCGGCGGCGGCAAAAATCATTACCAGTTCATCTATGCGCAGGATCTGGCCGATGCATGCCTGCTGGCAGCGCAGAAAAATGCGAGCGGCATTTTCAACATCGGCTCCGATAATGTTCCGTCGCTGCACGACGTATTTCAATATGTCATCGATCAATCGGGCGCGGAAGCGCGCCTCGTCTCGCTGCCGAAGACACCGATGCTGCTGGCGATGAAAATCGCCTATCACCTAGGCCTATCGCCGCTCGGCCCCTATCAATACAAAATGATCGCCGAGGATTTTGTGTTCGACACCAGCAAGATCAAAGCGGCACTCGGCTGGCAACCGAGCCTCACCAATCAGCAAATGCTGTGGCGCGCCTATCAATATTACGATCTTCATATTGACGAAATACGCCGCCGGCGTCAGGTTTCCGCGCATCGGCAGGCGGCGAAAATGGGAATCATCCGATTACTGAAATGGCTGAGCTGATCTTATGAAAAACTCTCCCGCACAAAATCTGACGCAAAACGATTACTTCATTATCGGTTGCTGCCTGTTTGCCTTCGCGGTTTCTGTTGTGTGGAGCGTTTTTTTCGTGCCGATGAATATGGACGAAGCCGGCATTTATCACGTGCTGGCCTGCATGGATCATCCATTTTCGTCACTGCATACTTTCCGCGCTCCCTGCGTCCGGGAAACCGCGATAACGCTGCCGATCTTTGGCCTGCACATCATTCAGCCCGGCTGGTACACGGGAATACTGCAACCCATTCTGTATGCGCCATTTTATTTCCTGTTTCATGCCGAAGGTGCGCAATATGTTTTCGGTCTGTGCTTTTTACTCGGTTTTGCGTTTCTGCTGAGCCGCGAAACAAAAAAGCCCTGGCTTAGCTTCGCACTCTTCCTCGCCTTCTTCCCGTTCGTCTTTCAATTCGTGCACGATACCGGGCCGGTGAAATTCGCCCTGCTGCTGTTTCCACTTACTGCCATTATTCTCAGAAAAATGCTCCAGCCCCCCACGGCTACATCTTATGGGTATGCCGCGGTCCTGGCTCTGCTTTTTGTCGCGGCGACCGAAGACAAGCCTTTCTTTATCTATTTAATGCCCGGATTAGGCTTTTTCGCGCTGGCCCTGCTCGCTGGCGACGGAAATCTTAAATCTCTCGTTGGCCGATTAAAACTATCGCGCAAGCCCTTGATCACGGCAGCAATTCTAACCACAGTTCTGATGCTGCTGTTCCTGTTCTCCACCAATCGTGACGGCAAATATTACATATCATGGCTGATGGATATGCGGGTGACGGAGCATAAATCCGATGCTCCCGCCACTGAGCTTTTCACCGCCTTTTTGTTCCATTGGCCGGTCTATACCCATTACTTCTACAATCTCACCGGCAACACGCTGGACACGCTTTTGTTCAAGCTGGTAACTGCCGTTTTGGTTCTTTTGTGCGCCGCGTTGACTATCACCGGTAAATTTCTCGCCAATTGTAAAACGCGCACCGCGCTGCTCGCCCTCTCATTTCTTGCGACCACGATTATTTTTGCGATCGCCGGAAATGTCTGGGCCGGACATCACTTTATTTTTCTGTGGGCGCCGCTGATGCTGTTGCTGGCCGATCTGGTCGCGGCATTGACGCCGGGCCTGGCACTGACCGTTACGGCAGCGTTTGTTGCTCTCAATCTTTGCTCGGTTATCATGCTAACGCAGGAAAATCCCGCTCCGCGCAACTCTGCCGAGCGCGACGCGATAACGGCCTATTTCGCCGACAATAACCGCGCAGCGCAGTCGTTGATTAATTTTTTAAGCTGGGGGGATTATTTCATACAGGCTCTTTATGGCCCGAAAGATCAGCTTGTCACTTATGTCGAGCCGCTGACACCGATCGATGCCGAACATTTGCTGACGCTGGCACAAAAAACCAACCGCACTCTGTATAATGTTTGCTACGGCTTTGGCTGCAATGAGACCCAGCTTAACGGCATGTTCGGCAATAAAATAGAATTTCAGGATGCGATGCCGGGATTATCTTACTGGCATATTTTCGTCGCTACGCCGAAGAAAGCTCGCTGATCACTCGCTCGACCACTCCCATCCAATCGCCGCGTTTTTTCTGACGGAATAAACGCATCGTCGGATACCAGAGGCTATCTTCGCGCTCCAGCATCCAGTGCCAGGAAGGTGCGAATGGCAATAGCACCCAGACCGGTTTGCCCATAGCTCCCGCCAGATGCGCAATCGCCGTATCGCAGCAGATCACCAGATCGAGCTGAGCGATAAACCGCGCGCTATCGGCAAAATCATTCAGGCACGGCGCCAGACTAGTTACCGGCAGATTTGCCAATAGCCCGGCATCGTCCGGCCGCATATCGCGGTTAAGGCTGAAAAACTGCGCGTTTTTGACGGTAAAGATTTTAGCGAATTCCGCCAGCGGCACCGAGCGGCGCGCATCGTTGCGATGATCGGGATTGCCGCCCCACACCACGCCGACTTTGAATTTTCCATCCGGCAATTTCGTTTTCCCGTCCGGCGATAGCACCGGCAAATAAGGAATTTTCACCGGAATGCTCGCAAGCGTAGTACCGAAATAATGCGGCAGATCGAATTCCGATGCATGATAATCGAAAGCGGGCAACGCACCGCACCCCCATTGTAAAATTTGATCGGCACCGTCCCAGCCTTTCAGCAACGGCACCGAGGCTGGTTGCGCCTGCAGCAAAACCCGCGCACCGCGTTCGCGCAATAACGGCAGATAGCGGAGCATCATCAGCGTATCGCCGTGGCCCTGATCGGCAGTGATGAGAATGGTTTTGCCGCGCAGATCTTCGCCACGCCACAAAACCTGCCGGAAATCCGGCCGCTTCTTCCCTCCTATCGCCTTAAAGCGCGCACGGTAATGGGCAAAGCCGTTGGCCAGATCGCCCTTCAGCAATTCGACCAAGGCCAGATTCCAGTGATTGCGATTATAGTTTTCTTCCGGCGTGCCGATATCGCCGACCGCGCAGCCTTCGGCTTCAATCGCCTTGCGATAGGTCTGCTCGGCCTCATCGAGCCGGTTTAAAAACTGGCAGCATTCGCCGAGATTGATAAGCGCATCGGCATAGTGCGGATTGATCGCCAGCACCTGACGATAGGCATCAATCGCCTCCTCAATCCGATCGAGCCGATGCAGGGCAAGCCCGCGCACAAAATGCGGCTGCGGCTGGCCGGGAGCCAATTGCACCAGCTTGTCGCCGGTACGCAAAACTTCGGCATAATCCTTGAGCTTTTCCGCTGCCTCGCACAGATCGACCCAACGGTTGATATTGTGGGGAGCAAGCAAGGCCGCATGCCGCAGAGCGGCCAGAGATTCCACCATATTAGCTCCAGCCAAACCGCTTGATGAACCACATCTTCACGAAATGGGTCATCACCAGATAGCCACCGATAATAAAGAACAGGCACGGCCAGTAAAGCGTCGGTAAATCGACAAAGCCGAGGCTATGTGCGAATGGCGAAAACGGCAGCCAGGTGCCGATGGCGCATATGACAAAGCTGGTGAACAGCAACGGTGTGCTGGCACGGCTTTGCAAAAACGGAATTTTCACCGTACGGATAATGTGGATGATCAGGGTCTGCGTCAAAATAGATTCCACGAACCAGCCGGTCTGAAATAAATTCGCATGCGCAGCATTATTGGCGCCGAAACCGTAATACATCAGGAAATAAGTGATGTAATCGAAGATGGAGCTGACCGGCCCCAGAATCATCATGAATTTGGCGATATCGGCAATATTCCACTGCCGCGGTCGCAGCAGATAATCTTCATCCACCTGATCGGTCGGTATCGCCGTCTGCGAAAAATCATAAAGCAGGTTGTTGGTCAGAATCTGAATGGGCGCCATCGGCAAAAACGGCAGCCAGGCGCTGGCGCCCAGCACGCTGAACATATTGCCGAAATTCGAGCTCGCGCCCATTTTTATATATTTGGTGATGTTGCCGAAAACCTTGCGTCCTTCCAGCACGCCTTCTTCCAGAACTAGCAGGCTTTTTTCCAACAGAATGATATCGGCGGATTCCTTGGCGATATCGACGGCCGTATCGACCGAGATGCCGACATCGGCGGCTTTCAAGGCGGGGCCGTCATTGATGCCGTCGCCCAAAAATCCGACCACATGATCGTTGCGATGAAAGGCCGCGATAACGCGCGCCTTTTGCGCCGGCGAAACCTTGGCGAACAAAGTCGTGTGATTGACATGCAGCGCCAGTTCTTCGTCGTCCATGCCCTCGATCATGCTGCCAAGCAAAGTGCCTTCGACTTCCAGCCCAACATCCTTGCACACGCGCCTGGCTACGATATCGCCATCGCCCGTCAGCACTTTGACCTTAACGCCATATTTCCCCAACATGGCGATTGCCTGCCGCGCGCTTTCCTTTGGTGGATCGAGGAAGGCGATGAAGCCAATAAGGGTGAGGTTGCATTCGTCCTTGACGCTGTAAACATTCTGCGCGGGCGGCATATCTTTATGCGCCACGGCCACCACGCGGAATCCGTCTTCGTTTAAATCCTGCGCCAGCCGCGCCATATCGCTGCGGGATACCGGCGTCATATCGAATGTGCGCGCGCCGATCTCGCCTTTGGTGCAGATCGAAAGAATTTCCTCGACCGCGCCCTTGCAGATCAAAATGTGCTGCGTTTCCTGCTTGGCCACCACGACAGACATACGGCGGCGCGAGAAATCGAATGGAATTTCATCGACCTTGCTATAGGTTTCTAGATGCAGGTCGGAACGCACTTCGACATGATCCAGCACCGCAACATCGAGCAGATTTTTCAATCCCGACTGATAATAACTGTTGAGATAGGCATATTGCAGAACCTCGTCGCAATCCTGACCTTCGATATTGATGTGCCGCTTCATAATAACTTTGTCTTGCGTCAGCGTACCGGTCTTGTCGGTGCAAAGAATATCCATAGCGCCGAAATTCTGAATCGAGTTCAAACGCTTGACGATCACCTTCTTGCGCGACATCGCCAGCGCACCTTTGCTGAGATTGACCGTCACGATCATCGGCAGCATTTCAGGCGTCAGACCGACCGCGACCGCCATCGCGAAAATGAACGCTTCCATCCAGTTATGCTTGGTATATCCGTTGATCAGAAAAACCAGCGGCACCATCACAAGCATGAATTTGATCATCAGCCACGTAAAGCGCGAGATACCTTTCTCGAAACTGGTTTTCGCGCGCGGACTGGTAATCGATTTTGCCAGCGAACCGAAATAGGTTTGCGCGCCCGTCTTGACGATAATCGCCCGGGCCGTGCCGCTGGTCACATTGCTGCCCATGAAACAGATATTGCCGAGCTCAAGCGGCGGCGTAGCTTTTTCCACCGGCGCCGGAAATTTTTCGAGCGGCATGGATTCGCCGGTCAATGACGATTGATTGATAAACAAATCGCGTGCCGACAGAATTCGCACATCCGCAGGAATGATATCGCCGGCCGAAAGCCAGATGATATCGCCGGGCGCCAGCTCCTCGATCGGAACCTCGAAACGGGCAGATTTGCGGGTGCTGCTCGGCTGGTCATCGAGCAACCCTTCATCGGCCAATGCCCGGCGCATGACGGTCGCCGTGGTGCTGACCATTGCCCTTAATTTTTCTGCCGCACGATCCGAACGATACTCCTGCACGTAAGATAACGTGACGCTCAGCACCACCATAAGCCCGACGACAGACGCCGATTCCAGGTCGTTCAAAATAAAAATATTAAGAATAACAAGGACGAGCAGCATGACATTCAGCGGATTAATCAGCCGTTCGGCCAATTGCCGCGCCACGCTTTTTCGTCCTTCGCGCGCGATGATGTTCTTGCCGTAAACGGTCAGGCGATGCTCCGCCTCTTCCGGCGTCAGCCCGTCGCTATGGCTTTCGAGATTATTAATCGCCGCGCTGGCATCGAGCCGCGCGATATCGCCTAAGCTCGCCGAAGCATGCGGCGCACCTGCAGCCGCGCCGGCAGGATGAAGGATGGATTTAATTTTCCGGATGAGTTGATCCATGCAGCAAGCCCGCCATTTTTGGTTGGGAGAGATTTAATAATACTTCACCCCGATCTCGATATTCTCGCGCCCGGTTTCGCGGCGATGCTTGTTGGTATCGCGCAAAGAATAAATGCATCCACAATATTCCTGCTGATAGAAATGCTCACGCTTCGAGATTTCGATCATGCGGTTGGCGCCGCCCGCTTTGCGCCAATTGTAATCCCAATAACCGAGCCCCTCGTAACGCGCGGCGGCGCGGCGGCCGCAATCGTTGATCTGCTCCATATTCTTCCAGCGCGAAATGCCGAGACAAGATGTGAACAACGGAAAACCGTGTTCATGCGCATACAATGCCGTGCGCTCGAAACGCATATCGAAACATTGCGTGCAGCGCTGGCCGCGTTCCGGCTCCCATTCCAGGCCTTTGACGCGTGCAAACCAGTTATCGCTATCGTAATCGGCATCAACGAATGGGATATTCATCTTCTCGGCGAAGCGGATATTCTCTTCCTTGCGCAGATCGTATTCCTCGCGCGGATGAATATTGGGATTATAGAAATAAACCGTCAGCGCGAGGCCGCTCGCCAGCATCGCTTCCATCACCTCGCCCGAACAGGGCGCGCAACAGGAATGCAGCAAAACTTTATCGGTCCCGTTTGGCGCGGGCAGATGCAGACAGCCATTCATGGCTGTTTTGTAGGCTGGGGCCGGTAAATTTGCAATTAATCAATTGAAATTGCTTAACTTGTTATTCCATCCGGCGGAAAATCGAATCCCCTGCGCAGGTCGCATTACGCCCGAAATAATCGGTGAATTTGGTATCAACCTTATAACAACCGCCATGCCCGGCGATGAAAAGCCGCAGGTCTTCGCGCTTCACCTCGCTATCCTCAATCAGCAGATAATCACCGGCTTTCAGAAAACCGTGCGTGTGATCCAGCACGCCGCGGACATTGATATGCGCATCCTCGATCACCAGCCACGGACGCGGCGCGGCCGCCAGCACTTCAGCAGGGAATAAAGCTTCCGGCGAATTACAATCGCCGCGATAGAAAGTAACGCCCGCATAGGTCAGGCTTGGCGGATTAATATCGACCGAATGCACTTTTGCATCGATGCCAAGCAAGCTCAGATGATCGGCCAGCCACACAGCACTGGCGCCAAGGCCGGATCCGATCTCGAAAACCGTGGAAGGTTTCAACTCGGCCAGCAGCATCGGATAAAGCGCGTAATCATAAACCGTCTTCATCAACGGTACGCCGCGCCATTGCATAAGCTGCGGCGCGCCCTGCGCCGTCAACAAAACATCGCTGCCGAATTCCATGCCGTAGCGCGGCGTGTAATGCACGCCCGACAGTTCGCGTTGCGCGAATTCGATAAATCTCCCCTGCTTCCAGCGATCCAGAAACAACCGCAAGCGCAGAAAATCCCAAGCCAGAGATGTCGCATCCCTTGGCGCGCGGGCCATTTCTTCATCGACGCATTGTTCCCACGTTTTGTTCGGATCGAATTTTAACAAGCCCGTCAGAACATGCGTCAGCCATTTGTCAAAAATGCCGAAAAAGCCTTTTTGCTCGCCCGCAACGCGCGTTTCCATAGCACCGGCGCAATCGGCCGCCGCCTGCTTCAGCTCACTCCCGGAAAGAATAGTAGTTTTATTGACGCTCATCGCAAGGCTGTCACGGTGGATTCTTCCACACCCACCGGAAATAACCGGTCATGCTCGCCGGTATAGTGCCCCTCGCCCGCCTGCAACAAAGCATTGTTAGCGATGCGCTGCTGAGATTCCTTCTCGCCATAAAGAAAAGGTACGAAAGCATAGCGTGTGCCGCGTGTGATTGGCGTCACCTGATGCAAAGCGCCGGTCGAAAACACAATCGCCCCGCCATAAGGCGCGCGATACAAACGGCGGCCGAATTCCGGAAACATCAGATCGCACCCGTCGTAATCGCGATTGAGATTGATCGAAACAGCAAAGCGCCGATGCCGCGCACCGGCATTCACATTGTCCCGATGCCGCGAAAAATGGCCGCCGGTTTCGACATCGTAGCAAGACACCATATATCGATCCATGCGCGTGGGATGATATTGAAAAAACCGCTCGATCGCAGGCAGCAGCCGCTTCACGACGCGGCTACGAATTTCCTCGCGGGCCTCGGCGTCATTCACTACCAGATCGCGGCGGCTTTTCAGGTAATGATTGACGACCGTCGCCGTCTTGCCGCCCTGATCGATCATGAAGCCGGACTCGCGCCCGCCATCCATTTTATAGAGACCGATCAAATATTCGCAGAAAGCGGTTTCGAACACGCGCGGCACCACCAGCGCAGGCGCCATCGAAGTTACGCCTGCGGCATCATCGACCTTCGGCAACTCGCGCATGAAAGCGCGCACCATCTCGATCGAAGTACCGTAACGGCCGAGCTGGAAATTCCCATAAACCCGCAACATGGGATCCAAAACTATAAGTCGCGGCATCTCGGCCGCGCCATACACCCGGCTGATATCCCGCGTGCAATCCAGAATAAACCCCATAGCCGGATGGCTAACCTCAGCCAGTTGCAGTGCCTCGGCCGGCGGCTCCGTCAGCACACCGTAAAAAACCATATGATCGTCGGCGAACAAATTAGCCTCGCCAAGCAACCCCGCCAGCGCCGTGCTTGATTCGGGATCGGCCAGCCGATTCAGGAAAGCCAGCACCACCCAGCGGCCCGCCACGACTCCAAGATTGATCGAAGCGCCCGCCAGCGTACGCGCATCGAACCACGGTCCGGCATCGCCGATTTCAAGCTGTTCGTGTGGGACGGGTTCAATATACATCGGGCAGGACCTACTTTATTTATGGTTAACACACAATAACCGCGACATAAAGCCTCTGGCTTGTTCCTGCCATAGAACCACCATAAACTGGATCTAGAAAAAGATGGTGCTGGGGAAGTCTCCGGCTGACGTAAGTAGCCGGTAGGATTGCTCCCCAAAAAACAATAGCAAGGAGGCAATCATGACCACATTTCAAAAAGCCCGTAACGCGATGATGCTGGGCGCTCTGGCTGCCGTGCTAGCGGCGCCTGCGCTGGCCAGCCCTGCCATGCAGCCTGTGCAAGAAGGCAACATCACTTATATCTCTGGCGGCATCGGCGACGATGAACGCGAGCAGCTTCACGCCGGAGCCAGCGAGTATAATCTCAAGATCATCAACAGCGACCCGACAGGTCATTACACGGCCGATACAAACCTGACGATCCAAAGCAAAGATGGCCGTCAGATGATCAGCGCCGCCGATACCGGCCCGCTGTTCTATGCCAAGCTGCCCGCAGGCCGCTACACGATCGATGCGGTCAATCACGGCCAGCATCACATCCAGGACGTCAATGTGTCCTCCGGCAAGACGCAAAGCATCAAGATGATCTGGCGCGACCAGAACAATCAACTCTAGGCAATAGCCATAGTGAACTTAAAACCCGGCCCTCAACAGGCCGGGTTTTTTATTGCGCCTCTTGCACGGACTCCGTGCTTCCCATAACTTGCGAGAATGGATCAGACCATAATCCTTGCCCGCCTGCTTGAGGCACTCTGGACGCAATATAAAACACGCGTCTCCTATGCCGATGAATATGAGAAAATGGTCGAGGCGCGCGGCGGCAAAGTTCTCAACGACCATATTGCCTTTCGTACCTTCAACGCCAAAACCGGCCAGCCCGCCGGCGTCGAGGCCCTGGCCCGCATTTTCACCGCCCTCGGCTACGAACGAAAAGATACTTATCCGTTCGAGGATAAACATCTCACCGCATGGCATTACGAGCACACGAAAAATCCCAACAACCCAAAAATTTTCATCAGCCAGCTGGAATGCGATCGCCTGTCGCCGCCGGTCGCGAAAATGATTACCGACAGCATCAAAGATGCGCCCGATTTATTGTCTCCGGACGATCTGGAAAATCTGAAATCGCCAAATGAAAGCAATGCTGAAAACTTAGTCAAAAATCTCGCACGCTTTTTCTCGCGCCCCTGGGCGCCCCCGAAACGCTCGATCATCGCGCCCATCAATAAAGAATCACAATATGCCGCCTGGACGCTTTTGCACGGCAACGCCGTCAATCATTTCACCGCCTATATCAATCTTCAGAATGTGCGCGAATGGCCGGATCTTGAGACCACCGTCAATGCCCTGCGCACGGCCGGTCTGCCGATGAAGGACGAACTCGAGGGCGAACGTGGCAGCAAGCTGCGCCAATCGTCCACGCAAGCCGTCGATACGGAATGCGATGTGACCGAAGACAACGGCACGACCGGCAAAATAAAATGGAGCTATGCCTATTACGAACTGGCCGAACGCAACAACGTGCCGGGACCGGATGGCAAACCGGTTTTGTTCCAGGGTTTCCTCGGCGCACAAGCCACCAATTTATTCGAAATGACGAAGAGAAGTTAGCACCTATGAAAATCAAACATCCCCTCATCGCCGGTCTTGGCGGCGTCGGCAATCTGCTCGCCACGCTCCTGACCGAAAGCGGTATGAAAGTTACCGCGCTCGATAAAAACAAACCGGCCAATCTGCCGAAAGGCGTGAAGTTCGTTTCCGGCGATGTCGGCAATCAAACCACATTCGCCCGCATCCTGAAAAATCACGATGCGGTGATCTCGTGCCTGCCCTTTCATCTCACATTTCAAGTCGCCAAAGCCGCACACAAAGCCGGCATCTATTATTTCGATCCGACCGAAGACATAAAAACCACGGACGCCGTGCAAAAACTCGCGCGCACCGCAAAAAAGCCGATGATCCCGCAATGCGGTCTAGCCCCCGGCATTATCGCGATTATCGGCGCGCATCTCGCCGCGCAATTCGATAAAGGCAAGCTGGAAACGCTGAAGCTGCGTGTCGGCGCGCTGCCGCAGCATCCCAGCGGCCAGCTCGGCTATGCAGGCAATTGGTCGCTGGAAGGGCTGGTTCACGAATATATCGCCGATTGCGATGTGATCGCCGACGGCCAGCGCCGCAAGATAGCGCCCTTGCGCAATCTTGAAATTCTGCGTCTCGAAGGTATGGAATACGAAGCTTTCACGACATCCGGCGGCCTCGGCACGATGACGGATACGTTCAAGGGCAAAGTCGAGACGCTCGATTATAAAAGTATTAGATATCCCGGCCATCTGGCGGGGATGCGTCTGTTGCTGGAAGACCTGCACTTCCGCAACAGCCCCGGCGAGCTGATCGAGCGTTTGCGCCACGCGCTGCCGCCCGATGATGAAGATTGCGTTCTGATGCACATCTCGGCCCAAGGGGAAATCAAGAGACGGCTGCAAACCAAGGTGCTGGCGGCAAAATACAATCCCATCAAAATCGCCGGTAAAATGCGGCCGGCGATTTTATGGACCACCGCCGCCTCTATCGCCGCCGTGGTTGAGCTGGCCAATACCGGCAAGCTGCCCGGCCACGGCTTTATTAAACAGGAAGAAATCCCCCTGCCCGATTTCCTTAAAACCCGGCATGGCAAGCTGTTCGCCGCGCAATGCCCCAAATTAAAGAGCCTCTGACATGAAAATCGGTAAGCTGCTTGGCGAGATTGGCGTTGATCTGAAAAAGCATAGCGGCAACGCGCTGGCCGTACATACGCCGATAGACGGCACCGAAATCGCCAGCCTGAAAACCGACAGCGTCAGCGATATCGGCGACAAGATTAAAAAAGCCGCCGAAGCGTTTGAAATCTGGCGCGATGTTCCGGCGCCGAAGCGCGGCGAGTTGATCCGTCTGCTCGGTGAAGAATTGCGGCGGCATAAAAAAGCGCTGGCGCAGCTGGTTACACTCGAATGCGGCAAAATCCTCGCCGAAGGGCTCGGCGAGGTGCAGGAAATGATCGATATCTGCGATTTCGCCACCGGCCTGTCGCGCCAGCTGCACGGCCTGACAATCGCCTCCGAACGGACGCAGCATGCGATGCAGGAATCGTGGCATCCGCTAGGGGTCGTTGCGGTTATCAGCGCCTTTAATTTTCCGGTCGCTGTGTGGGCGTGGAATTTCGCGCTGGCTATCGTCTGCGGCGATCCGGTTATCTGGAAGCCGTCGGAAAAAACGCCTTTATGTGCAATCGCTTGTCAGGCGATCTTCGACAAGGCCGTTAGCGCTTACGGCGGGACAGCGCCCAAACACCTCAGCCAGATCACAATCGGCGATGCAAAGATCGGCGCAAAGCTGACCGGCGATCCGCGCATCGCTCTCGTCAGCGCCACGGGCAGCACCCGTATGGGCAAAATCGTCGGCCCGCAGGTAGCGGCGCGCTTCGGCAAAAGCCTGCTGGAACTCGGCGGCAACAATGCTGTCATCGTCAGCGATAAGGCTGATCTTGATCTCGCCCTCGGCGCAATTTTGTTCGGTGCGGTCGGGACAGCCGGACAGCGCTGCACCACCACGCGCCGCGCAATTGTTCATCACGCGATCTACGATAAATTTTTTGCACAGCTAGAAAAGTCATACGGCGCAATTGCAAAGGATAAGATCGGCGATCCGCTCAACGGCAAAACACTGATCGGACCGCTGATCGATAAAAATTCTTTCGCCGCTATGCAGAAAGCTTTGAAACAGGCAAAGGCCGAAGGCGGAAAAATCCATTTTGGCGCCCTTGCATTGGCCGATAAATATCCCGATGCTTATTATGTCGAACCAGCTTTGGTCAAAATGCCGCGTCAGACTGATATCGTGCGCGAAGAAACCTTCGCGCCTATTCTTTATGTGATGCCGTACAAAACTCTCGAGCAGGCGCTAGAAATTCAGAAAGATGTCGCGCAAGGCCTGTCGTCGGCGATTTTCACGACCGATCTGCGCGAGGCTGAATATTTCCGCCAGCGCAGCGATTGCGGCATCGCAAATGTGAATATCGGCACCAGCGGCGCCGAAATCGGCGGCGCGTTCGGCGGCGAAAAAGAAACCGGCGGCGGCCGCGAAAGCGGATCGGACGCATGGAAAAATTACATGCGCCGCCAGACCAGCACCGTTTATTACGGCAATGAAACGCCGGAATTGGCGCAGGGAATAAAGTTTACACTGAATTGAATTAGCCCTCGCCTATGAAGAGCGAGGGCTAAGACAAGAAATCAACCGGCAGTCGGAAATAGACCGCCCTTACATGAATGTGGATGCAAATAATACGGGTGCTCGCTGGGAGTAAGCCCATCGATAACTTTGCAAGTCACTGTGATAGGAGATTCTCCTGACAAAAGGGAAAGTTCACCAATGACAAGCCCTGCACCAATACCGCCTCCAACTCCGACGGTTCCTAACAACATGCCACCCACTACGATAAAATCACCACATATTCTTTTAATTCTCGATTGGATATTCATATTTGCCTCCATCATTTCTTTCGAAATTATGCGGCGGCTTCGACCGAAGTCGTCTATTGCTACTTATAACACCAAATAAACCGGCCAAATATTTTCATTGATAAGCTTCTGAATTGAATGATTATAGTTGGTTAAAATTTGGCCCCTGAAATCACCTAATGCTCGACCAACTCAAATCCCTGCTCGGCCCTGCCGGTTATATCGATGAGCCAAAGCGTATGGAACCGCATCTGGTTGCCTGGCGCGGCGGCTGGCGCGGCAAGGCACCGATCATCGCGCTGCCGAATTCGACCGAACAGGTGGCCGCTGTCGTCAAACTCTGTGCACAGAATAAGGTCGGCATCGTGCCGCAAGGCGGCAATACCGGCACGGTCGGCGGCTGCATTCCATCCGATAAGGGTGATCAGATCGTCGTGAATCTTTCGCGCCTGAATAAAATCCGCGATCTCGACAAGGCTGCCTCGGCCGTCACCGCCGAAGCCGGCGTCATTTTGCAAAATCTGCAGGAAGCTGCCGCCAATGCCGGGTTGCTGTTCCCGCTCAGCATGGCCTCGCAAGGCAGCGCCCATATCGGCGGCGCGATTTCCACCAATGCGGGCGGCACCGCCGTTTTGCGTTACGGCAATACGCGCGATCTGGTGCTGGGCATCGAAGCGGTGCTTCCGAACGGCGAGATTTTTTCCGGCCTCAAATCCCTGCGCAAAGACAATATGGGCTATAATCTCAACCAGTATTTTATCGGCAGCGAAGGCACGCTCGGCATCGTTACCGCCGCGACGCTGAAATTGTTCCCGCAGCCGCAGCAAACACTCACAGCTATCGCCGCTATTCCCGATGCCGAAGCGGCGCTGGAGCTGCTCAACGATTTCCGCGCCGAATGCAGCGAATATCTCAGCGCGTTCGAAATCATGTCGGATGCCGCCCTGCAACTGGTGCAGAAAAACATCCCCGGCGCGCGCCACCCCGGCTGCAATGCCGCTTATTACATTCTGATCGAACTTGCCTCTGCATCGAAAAACGCGCCCCTGCCCGCGATGTTTGAATCGGTCGCGTCAAAGGCATTGGCCGATGGCGGCATTGCGGATGCCGTCCTCGCCGAAAATATCGCGCAGGCCCGCCAATTCTGGCATCTGCGCGAAAATATCTCCGAGGCCATACGTAAAGAGGCCGCCGCAATCCATTTCGATATTTCTTTGCCACTGGCGCAGATCGCCGATTTCCTTATGCAGACCGATGCCATGGTCAGGGCCGCCGCACCGCACATCGTCTTCGCGCCGTTCGGCCATATCGGCGACGGCAATCTGCACTACAATATGTGCTTTGCGCACAAGCCCGACGATTTCGACGCTCTGCGCCAACGCATTAAGGATATCGTTTATGGCGAAGTGTCGCGCCGCGGCGGCAGCCTCAGCGCCGAGCATGGCATCGGCATAGGCCGCAAGGCCGAATTACAACGCTATAAACCACCCGCCGATATAGAGTTAATGAGAAAAATAAAGCGCGCGATTGACCCGGATGGGATCATGAATCCCGGAAAGATATTTGATTAGTCGCAAGCTATTAGTTATTAGCTCTTAGCTTTTAGCGATTTTTGCTAATAGCTAACAACTAATAGCTAAGAGCTGATGATCTACTCGGTCAAAGAAATCTACAAGACCCTGCAGGGCGAAGGCGGCCAATCCGGCTGCGCGGCCGTGTTTTGCCGTTTCGCCGGATGTAATCTCTGGAGTGGCCGCGAGGCCGACCGCGCCACCGCGCATTGTAACTTCTGCGATACCGATTTTGTCGGCACCGACGGCAGCGGCGGCGGCACATTTTCAACCGCCGACCAGTTGGCCGACGCAATCGCCCGCAAATGGCGTGCAGAAGACGACCACAAGCTGGTGGTCTTTACCGGCGGCGAACCTTTGCTGCAGCTGGATCAGCCTTTGGTCGAGGCGATGCATGCGCGCAACTTCAACGTGGCTATCGAAACAAACGGCACCATCGCCGCCCCCAGCGGCATCGACTGGATCTGCGTCAGCCCCAAAGCCAATGTGCCGCTCAAGCAACTTTACGGTCATGAGTTGAAACTGGTCTATCCGCAGGCCGGCCTCGAACCCGCCGATCTCGAACATCTGGAATTCCAGCATTTCTTCCTGCAGCCGATGGACGGCCCGCAACGCGACAAAAACACTGCCCTCGCCGTTGCCTATTGCCTTGATCACCCCCGCTGGCGTATCAGCCTGCAGACGCATAAATTAATGGGTATTGCCTGATGTTCGAACTTTCCAAGCAATTTCGCTTCGACGCCGCGCACGCATTGGAGTGTGAAGCCAACACCGAAACCAATCGCCGCATTCACGGCCATTCTTATCGCGCCGAGGTCAGCGTACGGGGCACGCCCGATGCGCGTACCGGAATGCTGGTCGATCTCGGCCTGTTCGAACGCGCTTTGAACGAAGCGCGCGATGCGCTCGACCACCGTATGCTGAACGAAGTGGCCGATCTCGGGCCGCCGACGCTGGAAAATCTCAGCGCCTTTATCTGGCGCAGGCTGGCCGCGAAAATTCCCAACCTGTCGAAAGTCGCCGTCTATCGCGACGGCAACGGCGATGCCTGCGTCTATCACGGTCAGGCATGAACAAGGCGCTGGTACTTTTTTCCGGCGGTCAGGATTCTACCGCCAGCCTCGCATGGGCATTAGACAAATTCGAGCATGTGGAAACTGTTGGTTTCGATTACGGGCAACGGCACCGGATCGAACTTGAATGCCGCAAAAAAATCCTCGGTGAAATCCGCGCGCAATTCCCGCAATGGAAAAATAAACTGGGCGACGATCATATGATCGATCTCGTCTCGCTCGGCGCAATCAGCGAAACCGCCCTCACTCGCGAAGCTGCAATTACCTTCGAACAAAACGGCCTGCCCAATACTTTCGTGCCGGGCCGCAATCTGCTGTTTTTTACCTACGCCGCCGCGCTGGCCTATCGCCGCGATACTTCCAACCTTGTCGGCGGCATGTGCGAAACCGATTATTCCGGCTATCCCGATTGCCGCGATGAAACGCTGAAAGCGTTACAGACCGCGATTAATCTCGGTATGGCTAAAAATTTTTCCATTCACACACCGTTGATGCGCATCACCAAGGCCGAAACATGGCAGCTGGCGCAGGATCTCGGCGGCGATGCCCTGACCAAATTAATCCAAAATGAAACCCACACCTGCTATCTCGGCGAACGCGGGCAAAAGCATGATTGGGGTTTCGGCTGCGGAAAATGCCCCGCTTGCGAATTGCGGGCAAAGGGCTGGCAAGCTTGGCGCAAGGCCGCTTAGCGAGTTTTCTATTTAAGCAAAACAGTGCCGCAAAGCCCCTCTCCCCCTTGGGGAGAGGAAGCAAAATCTTGGGCTTGCCCATTTCGGCAAGTCCAAGATTTTGCAGGTGAGGGGTCGTCTCTCAACATGAAACTGTTTTCTTGTTGAACCAACCCCTCCCCTGACCCCTCCCGCAAGGGGAGGGGAACGCCGCGGATAGACCTCAACTAAACGAGAATTATTTTCCAGCCCGTCCGTATTGGTGAAACGTAATCCGCACGTCGCGGTTCACATTCCATTGCGGATTATCATAGCGTTGATAAACCGCCTTGCCGAAGCGGCGCAGCAGAAAGCCGCGATTGGCCATTTCCAGAATATATTGCTCGGGATCGCGGTTAAAAACCGGCGGATTGCCTGCCCGCCGCCAGCGGATATCCATAATCTCTGCAATCACCACGCTTGAGGCGGCCACGCAGATCGGTGTCAGAAACCGCGCCAGCTCTTCATCGGAAATATGCAGCCCTACCGTATAAATCAAAGCCACATCGGCTTGCGGCAGTTCGGCCGCCGGATCGATCCGCTCGAACCGGTAGCCCGGATTATTCTCGCGCGCCTTCGCGATGGCCCTGGGATTAACATCGACACCGGTATAATTTTCCGCCACAAAAGCGCGGCATAAACGTCCGTAGCCGCAGCCGACCTCCAGCACCCGCTTCGACGGATCGATAAGCTGCCGCAACAGCTCATAAACATCGAAACCTTCGGGAAATTCCTCGCCGACATTGGGAATGACATGATCGAGCCCTTCATCGGCCCAGAATTCCGCCAGCGCTTCCAAACTCGGCATGATTTTCTCCGTGATTCCCGCTTGACCGAGGCTAACGCATGCGGCCAGCATCCGCCAAGCACTCATTCGGAATCAGATCATGAACAATCCCGCCGTCACTTTCGTTAGCGTTAAATGGGGCCTGAAATATGGCGCCGACTACGTGAATATCTTGTTCGATATGGTACGGCGCAATTTACCGGAAAATTTTCAATTCCGGTTTCTTTGCTTCACCGACAACCCCACCGGCCTGCTCTCGCATATCGAAACGCGTCCGCTGCCGGATAATCTCAACGGCTGGTGGAACAAGCTTTATCTGTTCAAGCCCGGCGTGCTGGATGAAGGCGCGCGGATTTTTTATCTCGATCTCGACACCGCCATTACCGGCGATTTGAGCGCGATTGCGAAATACAACGGCGACTTCGCGATGCTGCGCGATTTTCTTAATCCGCGCGGATGCAATTCCAGCATCATGTTATGGCGCGGCGGGTTCGGCG
>OLLY01000029.1_pt1 | contig 28428 bp, 25 predicted proteins | sample 1604681 | NCBI WGS metagenome assembly OLLY01 (sample SAMEA104055725, study PRJEB20765) | soil metagenome | biome: Arctic tundra; feature: Polygonal ground; material: soil | place: USA | collected 2011-09 | depth 0-0.5 m | reverse complement strand
GCGCGAATGACGCTCTTCGCCAAACTGATAGATGATGTCGGCTAGCTCGCGTTCATCGAGGCGGTTGACGGCGTCGGCTGCGGAAGGGCCGCTCTTGCTCATGCGCATATCGAGCGGGCCGTCGGTACGGAATGAAAAGCCGCGTTCGGCATCGTCGATTTGCGGCGAGCTGATGCCGAGATCGAGGGCGATACCGTCAACGCTCTGCACATGCTCGCCGGCGAGGAGAACATCCATTGCGCCGAAGGGGCCTTGTAGAAGTTTGAGGCGTCCGGAAAATTCGCGGGCCATTGCACCGCCGGCTTCGATCGCTTCCGGATCGCGGTCGATGCCGTAAACTTTCGTTTGCGCTGCCGCCAGCAGATTGCGGGTGTAGCCGCCACGGCCGAAGGTAGCATCGACGTAAATGCCGTTATCGCGCGGGGCCAGCGCCTGGACCACTTCTTGTCCGAGGACGGGGATGTGGGGAAAAGAATTCATGCTTTTTTACCCGCCCTCATGCCCAACAATTTTTTTGAACGAGGTGAAGGAAGGACGTCGATCCGCGATCCCATCTGGGTTATGCGGCGGCAGAGAATGAAAGGGACCGGCTTAAGCGCGTTCTGCTTTTTCGCGCGCGCGGGAATGACGGTTTGGGAGACAAAGAGCATCAGAGATCTCCCAGTTTGTTGGCGGCGTCTGCGAGAATTTTGCTCAATGAAATTCCCTTTGCGCGCGCCGCAGCACGTGATGCGGTTTCATAAGCGGCAAGTTTTTTCGGTTCCCAAAGCTGAAAGGTTTTTCGCCTTCCGACGAAGGCCACTTCTTCTTCGATACCGACGGCAGATGTTAACTGCTGCGACAAAATGATGCGGCCTTCGCTATCGAAAGGTAATTGTACGGAGCTCCCATAAATAGTGGCTTCGATCAGTTCATGTGTGTCTGGCGGTAGATTTTGCTTTTCCAGGCTGGCGCTAAGCTGTTCGAGATGGGCGACCGAGCAGGCTTCGAGAGCATCATGTTGAAGCGATGGAAATATAATAATTCCAGGCGCATCGCTTCCGAGGATGGCGCGGAATTGCGCCGGCACCGATACCCGTCTTTTTTTGTCAATCTGGTTGACAAAACTGGACAGGAAAACGGGCATTGCAAACCTCGAAATGTTCGAAAGAGCCGCAGCTATAAACGGAGGGTCAACGGCAAACGACGCTTAGGAATTATGGGGACGGAAAGTCCCTTACTGGATTTTTATGGGATATCATGCTCAAACATGGGAAGTCAAGGAATCAAATGGAAAAAAATCATAAATTCTGTGGAATATCAATTAACTATTATTGCGACCTCGGAACGATCTCTCGCGGATTGGGGTGGTTACAGACGTTCCGTTCCCGGTTCTTTCTGCGAAATCTTGTCACGCAGGAACCCTCTGATTTCATTTGGAAATAGAATCATTGAAGCGCCGGGACCTGGTTTTATAACCGCTAGGTGCGCCGCGATTGAGTCGGCAGCCAGCCTGCGGAGACCGCATGGGTTACGTTTTGATGATTTTCTATCTGGGCGCAGGCCTGACTATGCATGATTTCGCCGATGCGCCTTCATGCTACCGGGCGCGTGAAATCGCGCTGGAACTGAACGATCAATCGACTTACGCGGATGTTCAGGCCACGTGCACACCCAAAAGCAGCGTGGAAATTCAGGCGCAGGCTTACCGGCTGGAGCACGCCAACGAGCAGGCGCAAAGCGACCGCACGCTGGTTGTTTCGTTGCATTGAGGTTTAACGGACCGGCGCTGTTTTTGCGCTTTTTTCACGGTTTCGTTTAGGCTTCTCAGGTTGAGGTGTTTGCGGCTGTTCCTTAGGGCCAAAACCTGCCGCCTTTATTAGTTCCATGCAATCAGCTCGATCGTTTTGAAGTTTTTTTCGGCTCTCTGGCGAAAGATGTTTCCCTTTCAATTGTTGGTCTAATTCCCTTACTTTATGTCTTGCTGCAATTAACTTGCGATCTGCTTCGGTATTAATTTCTTGGCCTTTTTGAGTGTCTGCACTGGCTGCAGTTGGACAACGCGTAACTCCTTTCTCGCGCACAAACGCTTGGATTACGTTCTCTTCTTTTTCATGTCTGGTTGCCATTTTTTCACCCTATTGTTCCATCAGAAGACATAATTCTGTTCAAAAATTGGCCGAAAGGTGCGACTAAAGCTCTCGCCCTCGGCTCCTCATAGTCAAATACCATGCCTTTCTCTCCCGCGAAAACTCTTAATCTCGCCTTACAAGGCGGTGGTTCGCACGGTGCCTTTACCTGGGGCGTGCTCGACCGGTTGCTTGAAGAAGACAATCTGACGATCGAGGGCATCAGCGGCACTTCGGCAGGCGCCATGAATGCCGCCGCGCTTTTGCAGGGACACTGCGTCGGAGGCAATCAGGGTGCGAAAGAAAGCCTGGAAAAATTCTGGCAGGGCGTAGGCGAAATGGCGGCCTTCGGTTTACCGCAGCGCAGTTTGCTGGATCAGATGACGGGCAACTGGAATCTCGACTCCTCGCCCGGCACGATGATGCTCGATGCATGGCAGCGGATGTTTTCGCCCTATCAGACCAATCCGCTCAATTACAATCCGCTGCGCGAATTGCTCGACACGATGATCGATGTCGAGGCGATCCGCGCCTGCAAGGCGATCAAGCTTTTCGTTTGCGCCACCAATGTCGAAAATGGACGTTCGCGCGTTTTCACGCGCGATGAATTGACGGTGGATGTGCTGATGGCCTCGAGCTGTTTGCCGTTCGCCTTTCAGGCGGTCGAGATCGACGGCGTGCCTTATTGGGACGGCGGCTATGTCGGTAATCCCGCGATTTTTCCGCTTGTGTATGGTTGCGATAGTCCCGATGTGGCGGTGGTGCAGATCAATCCGCTGGTTCGGAAGGGAATTCCCGAAACGCCGACCGAGATCGTCAATCGGCTCAACGAGATCAGCTTTAACTCGGCTTTGATCGGCGAGATGCGGGCGATTTCATTCGTCCAGCGGTTGATCGAGCAGGATCATCTGAAGAACGAGGAAGCCGCGCGCCTCAAGCGTATGAATATGCATGTCATCAGTGCCGAGGATGAAATGCGAACGCTCGGCGCCACCAGCAAATTCAATGCCAGTATCGATTTTCTGGTGCATTTGAAAGAGATCGGCCGGAACACGACTGATGCGTGGTTGAAACAATACTGGAATTCGATCGGTACGGAATCGACCATCAATATCCGCAAGATGTTTTTGGATTAGAAAAAAATCCCCCTCCCCTCGCGGGAGGGGTTAGGGGAGGGGAGTGAAGCCTGGTGCATAATTTCAAAAATAATAACCGATATTCAGGAACGCTGAGGGCCCCCCACCCTAACCCTCCCCGCAAGGGGGAGGGAATTCTACCGTGCTTTTTGCACGGACAGTTCTATAAACGCGTTTGATGACACGTCTTTTGCAAATGATGGCCGGCGCCAGGCACGGCGGCGCCGAAACTTTTTTCGAACGGTTGGCGATCGGCCTGCAAAACGAAGGCGTGGAGCAGCGCGTTGTTATTCGCCGCGATCCAGAACGCGCCGCGCGGTTGCGTTCGGGCAATGTCGATGTCAGCGAATTGCCGTTCGGCGGTATGCTTGATTTTAAAACGCGGCCGGCTTTGCGGCGCACGGTTAGGGAATTCGAGCCGCAGGTGGTTTTGAGCTGGATGAGCCGAGCGACCAAGTTTTGCCCGCGCGGAAAATTTGCGCATGCAGCCAGGCTCGGCGGTTATTACGATCTCAAATATTATAAACATTGCGATCATCTGATCGGCAATACACGCGGCATTGTCGATTATATTCGCGCGGCAGGCTGGGGGCCGGAGCGCGTACATTATCTGCCGAATTTCGTTGCCGATATGCGGGCCAAGGCTTTGTCGCGCACCACGATCAACACGCCGGGAGATGCGAAGCTGGCCGTAGCGCTGGGGCGACTGCATAAGAATAAAGGTTTCGATGTGCTGATCGCGGCGATGGCGCAATTGCCACGCTTTCATTTATGGCTGGCAGGCGAGGGGCCGGAACGCGGCGCGCTGGAGGCGCAGGCTAAAAGGCTTGGCATTCAGGAGCGCGTGCATTTTCTCGGCTGGCGCGAGGACACGGCCGCGTTGTTGGCGGCTGCGGATATTTTTGTTAGTTCCTCGCGCATCGAGCCGCTGGGTAATGTGGTGATCGAGGCGTGGGCGGCGGGAACACCGGTGGTCGCGGCTGCGGCTGACGGACCGCGCGAGTTGATCGTTGACGGCGAAACCGGATTGCTGGTGCCGCTGGAAAATGCCGATGCGTTGGCGCATGCCATGAAGCAGTTAATGGACGATGCGGATTTATGCGCGCATTTTAAAGCAGCAGGGCGCAAAGCCTATGAAGAGCAATTTTCCGAAGCACGGGTGGTGGGGTTGTATAAGGAGTTTTTGGAGAAGGTGGGGAAGGGTAGCCCCACCAGAGAAAACTAAGGCTTGCTAAAGAGCGCAAGCCTAAGTTTTTGCTGGTAGGGCTAAACAAGGAGTCGGTTCAAAGTGTGCGGCATAGCGGGAATTATGGCGGCGAGCGGCGCGGCGGATAAGGCTGCGTTGCAAGCTATGACCGATGCGCTGGCGCATCGCGGGCCGGATGGGCAGGGGCGTTACTCTAAAGACAATGTCGCGCTGGCGCATGCGCGGCTGGCGATCATCGATCTGAAAACCGGCGATCAGCCTTTGTTCGATGACGGCGGCGCGGCTGTCGTCGCCAATGGCGAGATTTATAATTACATCGAATTGCGCCAGTCATTGCCGGAGGCGGGATTTAAAACGCAATCGGATTGCGAGACGATCCTGCCGCTCTATCGCAAATATGGATCGGACTTCGCGCGTTATTTGCGCGGCATGTATGCAATCGCGCTGCATGATCCGGCTAAGGGGCGTTTAATTCTTGCGCGCGATCCGTTTGGGATTAAGCCGCTTTATTATGCCGAGACATCACGCGGCTTTGCCTTTGCTTCCGAGCCGCGAGCGTTAATTGCCGGCCGGTTTGTCGCGGCAAAAGTTTCGCCGCGCGCGCGGGACGAATTGCTGCAAATGCAATTCACCACCGGCCGCGAGACGATATTCGAAAATATTCGCCGCCTGTTGCCGGGCGAGACGCTGGTTATTGAAAGAGGAAAGATCGTCGAAAGCCGCCGTAATAAGGCATTGCCGGTGGATGGCGCAAGCGAGTGCGGCGACGAAGAAGCGCTGGCGGCGCTTGATCGCGTATGGGCCGATAGCGTGAATGTGCATCAGCGTTCGGATGTGCCTTACGGAATGTTTTTGTCGGGCGGCGTCGATTCATCGGCGGTGCTGGCGATGATGGCGCGGCTGAATGAACGGCCGGTACATGCCTTCACGATTGGATTTTCCGGCACGGCGGCGCGCGATGAAAGAGCGCTGGCGCGCGAAGTGGCGAAATCGCTGGGCGCGCAGCATAGCGAGATCGATTTTTCCGATGATGATTTCTGGAATTTGCTGCCTGCGGTTGCGGCGGCGATGGATGATCCTGCCGCCGATTACGCAATCTTGCCGACTTATAAACTTGCGGCGGCCGCGCGCGAAGCGGGATTGAAGGTGATCCTGAGCGGCGAGGGCGGTGATGAATTGTTCGGCGGCTATGGACGTTACCGTTCTTTTATGCGGCCCTGGTGGCTGGGCGGCAAAGCGATGCGGCGGCACGGAACTTTTGACGAGCTGGGTGTGTTGCATAACGGATCGTTGAAATGGCGCGAAGGAATGGAGCAAGCGGAGCGTTTGGCGAAAAGAACAGGGCGTTCGCGCTTGCAGATCGCGCAGGCAATCGATTGCGAGGATTGGCTGCCCAACGATTTGCTGATGAAGCTCGACCGTTGCTTGATGGCGCACGGCATCGAAGGCCGTGTGCCGTTTCTCGATCCGGAAGTGGCCGGCTTTGCGTTTCGCTTGCCCGACCGGTTGAAGATCAAGAAAGGTCTCGGCAAATATCTGCTGCGAAAATGGCTGGCGAAACATGCATCTGCCGCAGCGCCTTTTTCCAAAAAGCGCGGCTTCACGGTTCCGGTTGGCGAATGGATCGCGCGGCGCGGCGCGCAATTGGGGCCGGTGGTGGCCGCACAAGAATGTATTCAGCAGATTGCCAAACCCGAAGCAGTCGAAAATCTGTTTCGCATGGCAAACGGCAAGCGCGAAGGCTTCGCGGCCTGGACACTCTTGTTCTATGCGCTCTGGCATAAGAGAAATATTGAAGGAGAATCAATCGCCGGAGATGTGTTTGCGGTTTTAGATTGAACCTATTCCTCTACCCCTGTGGGGGGCTTTGCCCAAAAAGCTAATGCCATCGATTTTGCCACCCCGGCTTGGGCCGGGGTGGATTAGAGTTTTTTGGCAACGCTCTGTGAGGGAGAGAGAACGTATATAAAATCGGTTTGCCACATTTCGGGCACAATTGGTGCTTCAAGTCGTAGAAATATTTGCCTTGGCTAAAAATCTCGTGCAAAAGCTCAATTAAGTCGTCCTGCCTTCGATTCTCGAGGAGATCATGCGCGCAATCCTCATGCTGGCTTTCGCCATCCTTTTTTCCGGACCGGTTCTGGCTTTCGCCGAACCGATGCCGACCGATAATCCCGCATCCGTGGCCAACACGCCTGATGAAGCCGTGAAGGTTCCGGCAGGAAAATTCGTGCAGAGCCTCGGCGATCACGCGATTGCGCAGATCACCAACAAAAGTTTATCGCAGGATCAGCGCACCGAAAAATATCGCGATCTTCTGCGTGACTCTTTCGATATAAAGACCATCGGGCATTTCGTAATCGGCCGCGCATACAATGCGGCTTCGCCCGAACAGCAGCAGGAATATCTCGGTTTGTTCGAGAAGCTGGTGGTGAAGACTTATGGCGACCGGCTCAATCTTTATTCCGGCGAAAGTTTCCGTGTGAAGAGCGTGCGGCCGGAAAGCGACAAGGATTCTATCGTCAGCAGCGAGATCACCCATAGCGACGGTTCGGAACCGGCTAAGGTCGACTGGCGCGTGCGTCAGGTAAACGGCAAGATGGCGATTATCGATGTAGTGGTGGAAGGCGTAAGCCAGAGCGTCACTCAACGCGATGAATATGCCTCTATCATTCAAAGGGATGGCGGCAAGCTCGACGGGTTGCTCGATCTGATGCGCAAGCAGGTTCAGGAACAGCAAAGCCACTAGGACCGATTCGTTTCGGCCGTGCATATGGACAGCATGCGGCATTTGGTCTTATACAATCTGCATGTCGGTAAAAATCGGTAGATGGCAATCCACAACCCTGTCTTTCTTTGCGAAGGGCACGCTGTTGGCTGCGGTTCTTTTTTTAGCAGTTGCATGCGCGGATGATCAGCAAGATCAAGCTCAGCAGAAAGCTCAAGCAGCAAAAACGCAGGCCGCCAAAGGCCAGAATATAGTTATCCAGGGCGAAGCCGTGCCGCCCGTACCCGCTTTCGGGACGCAGCCGCCGATGCCTTATTTCCGGCCGCCTGTCGGTTTCGGCGCGCCGAGCCCCGGGTTCCGTTAATCCTATGACGAAGAGCTTGCGCGCTTATCTGGCGTGGATGGTGATCGCCGCGTTGGCGGCGCATGGCATTATTCCCGTTGGCTTTATGCCCGATGCGGCGCGCGCGCCGACGCAACCGCTGGCGATGACCATCTGCGGCGGCATGGGGCCGATGGCAATGGGCAAACATGTCGCCCATTCCGCGCCCGCCAATAAAAAAGACGACAGCAGCAAGCCTCGGCATGAGATGCCGTGTCCGTTCAGCACCAATGCGTTGTTCGCATTCGGCAATGATGCGCCGGTTTTTGCTTCGCCGGTTTATATATTTATCGCCCTTATGGCGCTGGCGTTGTTTGCGCTGGCGCAAGAGCGCCGTTTCGGCAACGCTTCGCCGCGCGCGCCGCCGCAATTCTCCTAGACAAATAAGAAAACGGAAAACCAACGCTGCGTTTTTGCGCGGCGTATCATCCTGTCTTTGGAGATCAATATGAAGCTATCGAGAAGCCTTATGGCGGCGGGCTTTATTGCAGCCATTCTTAATCCCACCCTTGCTCTGGCCTGCGCCTGCGGGTGCGGCGTATTCGATGTCGGCACCGGCACGATGCTGCCGACCGATGCGGGCGGCACCGTGTGGATGGAATATGATTTTATGAATCAAAGCCAGAATTGGCATAACGCGTCGCGTGCTTCTTCGGCCAACAATGACGACAAACAAATCCGCAGCGATTTCGTCACGGCCGGCGGCGAGTATATGTTCAACCGGAAATGGGGGGCGATGGTCGATGTGCCTTATACCGTTCGTCATTATAAAGGCACCGATGAAGATACCGGCGATCTGACCCATTTCAATCATGCCGATTTCGGCGATGTGAAATTGCAAGGCGTCTATTCCGGTTTTTCGGATGATATGTCGACCGGTCTGACATTCGGCGTCAAGCTGCCGACCGGCGATTTCAATTATGCGAATTTCGACCGCGATCTTCAGACAGGTACCGGCAGCACCAATCTGTTGCTCGGCGCTTATCATATGGGCGCGCTTGATGAGAAGGGCACGTTCGACTGGTTCGTGAATGGTTTGTGGGATCACCCGGTTCTGACGCAGGGCGGTTATCGTCCCGGCACGGAAGTCGATGCGGCCGTGGGCAGTTATTACAACGGTATCGATCTTGGCGATAACGGGAAGATCGCGCCGTTACTGCAGTTGATCGGTTCCTATCGCCTCCGCGACAGTGGGGCCAATAGCGATCCGGCTAATAGCGGTTATACTCGAGCGCTGATTTCGCCCGGCATCGAATATGACATCAATGCCGTGAAGTTGTATGGCGATGTCGAATTTCCAATCTATCAGAATGTGAATGGTAACCAGCTGGTGGCGCCGGTGTTTTTCAAGTTTATCGTGGGGTATAGTTTTTGAGTGGGAGGGAAGGATCGACGATGCATAAAATTTTTCTGACGATCCTGGCGGCAATTTTATTAATACCGCTTTCCGCGCATGCCGAAACCGCCGTGGGCCAGCCGGCCCCGGCGCTGGTGGTGCAGCAGTTCGATGGAAAGACTTTCGATCTTGCTGCACAGCGAGGGCATGTGGCGCTGGTTCATTTCTGGGCGACCTGGTGTGCGCCGTGCCAGGAAGAAATGCCGGTGTTGGATCAGGTTTATAAAAAATATCGCGCGCGCGGATTGACGTTGATTACTATCGATGCCGAGCGGGGGACGCATCGCGATAAGGCTATCGAGGCGATGAAGGCATTCAGCTATCCGGGGGCTATGCTGGGAGACGCCAAGCCCAACGGCTTCGGCCAGCCGGAAGGGATACCTATTACGTATGTGATCGATGCCTCCGGCAAGGTGCGCGATATATTAACGCCGGATCAAACGCCGGTAACGGAAGAGAATATGGATAAGGTTTTACAGCCACTTTTGGGCAAATAAGTTGACAAGACCACTTAAAACGCCGAAAAAAGCGCGTTAGAGGGCTTTGTAAGCCGCTTTAACAAGCCAGCGATATGGCTTATTTATCCGTAACTTGAACGATATTTCCGCGAGTGGAACGCCATGCAGGTCGATGCCAATACCATCCGTAAAGGCCATGTTGTCGATTATAACAACAAATTGTGGCTGGTGATGAAAAGCGAAATCACCATTCCGGGCAAGGGCGCCGCGGTGGTGCAGGTCGAAATGCGCGATGTGCGCGCGGGCGTCAAAACCAATGTGCGTTTCCGTACGCAGGAAAAAATCGAGCGCGTGCAGTTGCACGATCATGAGATGCAATTCCTGTTTTCATCGGACAACGAATACACGTTCATGAACCAGGAAAATTTTGAGCAGATGACCATTCAGAAAGACATCATCGGCGATCCGGTGGTGTATTTGCAGGAAGGTATGGTCTGCAATGTTCAGACCTATGAAAATACCGCGCTGTCGGTCGAGCTGCCGCAAACGGTTGTACTGGAAATCACCGAAGCCGATCCTGTTGTGAAGGGGCAGACGGCATCGTCTTCCTATAAGCCCGCCAAACTTTCGAACGGCGTGAAGATTTTGGTGCCGCCTTTCGTCGAAGCCGGTACGCGCGTTGTCGTTAACACCTCTGACTCGAGTTACGTCGAGCGTTCGCGCGATTAGACGCTGCGATGCCAACCCGTTCAGCCCTTGTAAATGTGATGATCAAGGCCGCCGAGAAGGCGGCCAAGAGCCTCAAGCGCGATTTCGGCGAGGTCGAACATCTGCAAGTGTCGCGCAAGGGACCGGGCGATTTTGTCAGCACCGCCGATTTCTCGGCTCAAAAAATTCTGCGCGAGGAACTTGGCAAAGCGCGGCCCGCATTCGGCTTTCTGATGGAGGAAGACGACGGCAGCGAGGATACTTCGGGCAAACCCGAGCGCTGGATCGTCGATCCGCTCGACGGCACTACCAATTTCCTGCACGGCCTACCGCATTGGTGCATATCGATTGCCGCCGCGCGCGGTAAGGAAATTATCGCCGGGGTTATCTGCGATCCGATCAAGGATGAGATGTTCTGGACCGAGAAGGGGCTCGGCGCTTACATGAATAACAAGCGCATGCGTGTTTCTGCTCGCAAAGATTTTTCAGAATGCCTGATCGCAACTGGCTTGCCGTTTAAAGGCGTGATGGATACCGATCCGAAATGTGTCGACCGGTTGAATGCGATCATGCCGAAAGTTTCGGGCATTCGCAGGTTTGGTGCGGCCGCGCTCGATCTCGCTTATACGGCGGCGGGGCGTTTCGACGGTTATTGGGAAGCGGGCTGCGCACAGTGGGATCTGGCGGCCGGCATCCTTATGGTTAAAGAGGCGGGCGGTTTCATCAGTCCTTATAAGCCGAAGGAAGACCCGTTGGATGGCGAAGGTATTATTACAAGTAATTCCAACATTCACGATGAAATGGTTAAGCTAATCAGAGTTACCTAAATCGGTTAATTATAGTTCAAACAAGAATCAGCCGAGTGAAACTATTATTGCTATTTATAGTTGCGCAGACTCGCGATATAAAAAATCCATAAGGAAATGCCGCAATGGCCGGAAAGCCGACTTTTCCCCGGTCATTATAAAAATAGTGGTGGTTGGTATGTCGGAAGTTAGGCCTAAAGTTTTGGTCATTGCCCCTAACGCTGAAGTTCGCGTGGCCGTGGGCACTTTTTTATCCGAGGTAATGGATCTAGATCATCAAGCTGCTGAAAGCCTTGCTTGGTCTAATGGCCTGCTTGCCGCTCAAAAATTTGAGTTCGCTCTCTTTGATATAACGCACCCCAAGCAAATCGCCGATATAAAGAATTTAACGGATCGTGGAATTCCGGTTCAAGTTTTGGCGGATAGACCTACAAGTCTATTGTTGGAAGCGCACGAAGTTCCTCATATTTCGAGACCATATAATCTTACTATCAAAAACATTGTTTCAGGAGTGTTGCCGCTGCATGTTCTTGCTCCTTTAGCGCCATCCATCGAAAACGTGATTAGAGATCCTCAGGCGAAGCTTGCTGAGATGAAGGTTGCTTTTGATAGGCAATCCGACCGTCCTTCTGAGATGATGGGTCTTGTTCATGATGTGAAAAGATCGATAGTAGATAATGCAGGACAGAAAACAATTTTGGTTGTCGAAGACGATCCGGATGTTGCTGATGTCACATCGATGATGTTGGAAATACGAGATTATCAGCCGATCGTAGTTGGTAATGGTGATGATGCGATAAAAGCACTTGAGGCAAATCCAAATATTTCTTTGGCTCTCATCGATCTCAACATTCCTTTTGCAGAAAAGGGGCGTAGCGGAATAGATGTTGCGGAAGCGGCCGTAAAGAGCGATGTTCCCTCATTCTTTGTAACTGGCCTTGATCGTGACGGACAGTTTCAAGCCGCAGGCGTACCCTTTATTCAGAAGCCTTATAAGGCAGAGCAGTTATTGAATAAAGTTGCGGCGTTTATTACTTCTCCCGACGATAATTGTTCGAGAATGGAATTGGGATTGACAAGACTGGGTATGGCCCGCGAAACACCGCATCCAACTTATCAGAATGGTAGACTTGTTCCAGAAATTGTGCGCCCTGCCACAGCGCAGCCTGGACAAGCTTATAGCTCAAACTCGCAGATCGGCGTTGAAGCTCTTGTTCTGCGTAGATAGTTCTACAGGCCGAAACGGGCTGAACTGCTTTTTCTGGAAAAACCCTTCAAGAGCGATGAATTAATTCCTCAAATTCAAAGGGCCATCAATTTTCCGGCCGATATGTGCGACGAAATGGAACGGCATTTGATCAATTGGGCTTTGATAGCCGATGAGAGAAAATTTCCGGAATATAAAAATGGCAGAATCGTTGGAGAGCCGCCGCGACTCTTAGCGGGACATTTGTTCAGAACGAATTTTGGCCGGCCTCCGGAACTGACTCCGGCAGTACAGCGTTCTTAAGGCGCGATCTGTGCATATCTTTTAAAACCCGTTGCAATCCAGCCGCAGGATAGGGCCGGATTGATGCGAATCCGCCACATATCTTTGATCGCTATCGACTATAACGGTCTGTCCCGGTAGAAGATTAAGACTGTGATTCTCGCGGAAAGCCTGCCTCGGACGGATTTACCCTCATTATGCCTTTGTTGACCCGATCGAACCTGTTTGGCGTGGCCATTTCTATGGCTTTGGCGGCTGGCTTTTTTACGCCGGCTACCGCTATGGCGCAGGCGGTTCAGACTTATCAGGATCAATCGCAATCGCCCTGGCCGATGCCAACCTCGCCGGTGCAGGCCGGGCAGATGACGCTAAAGGATGTGCTTGAAGCGCATACCCGGCAAAAACCGCAACCCAGCCAGCTATCGGCGACTGCGCCGTTGCTGGCTCCCTCCGCCGCGGGCAGCTCAGAAAATCTGATGCTGATGCAGGGCATGCAGAAGGCTTTGCATGCTCCCGGCGGCGGTGGTAATGCGCAGCTTAAATCTCCGCAATTGCAAGCTCCGCAGTTGCAGCCGGCATCGGCTCCTTCGCCGTCGATGCCCGCGCTTTCATCGGCGGCTTTGGCGGCCAGTTCTCCGGCATCGTCGAGTACTTCACCCGAATCTTCATCATCTTCAACTTCCGGCGCTCAATATGAGCCGGGACGTGAGCCCAAAAATCTTGCGAACGGCGCGCCTTATGCGGCAAGCGATGTGTCTTCGTCAACTTCCGGTGAAGTTCCCAGGGCGACCGATATCGATCAGTCGCCTCCGTCGCTGGATGAAACGGGCGCAGGTGGAAATGTCGCGCAGGCTATGCGTCAGATGCCGCCGCCTGCGCCGGATGTGCCGCTTACACCTGCGGCAGCTATGGCTTGCATGCCGCATGTCGAGACATGGACCAAGACTTGCGCCGAAGCCGGATATCCGTCGAGCTATGCCGGCAAGATCAATGGCGAGACGCGCACCGTTTGCCCGTCGGGCGATTTGCAGGATGTGTGGATGGAAAATTCCTGCACACCGCCGCCGGAAACGGCGAGCGCTGTTCCGGCATCCACGCCTGCGGCATCGTCATCCAGCGAGTCTGTTGCGTCGAGCGAGCAGGTTACTGCTGCCGGAGATATGTCTTCACCCGTTTCTGCACCTGCGGCGGGAGGTTCTGCTCCTATTGCGCCGGCGCAGCCTGATATTGAAGCGCCTGCGATGTCTACGATGCCACTCGATGCGGGCTGCGGTACTTCGAACGGGCTTGCAAGCAATGTAAAGCCGGCAGCGGCTTTGTGCACATCTGGCCAGTCTTCCGAAGTTTCAGGCGAAGGCCCGTGGCGCTGGCAATGCCAGGGTGCGAATGGTGGGATGACGGTGAGCTGCGCCGCGCCTGTTGCGACGGCTCCGGTTATTACGACGCCTGCATCGTCTTCTTCGGCGTCTGCTTCTTCGGCAACTTCTGCGGTCGAGGATGGCAAATGCGGTGCCGCCAATGGCGCGGGAACGGACCAAGCGCCCGTGGCCGAATTATGTCTGAAAGGCGCGCCGAGCCATGTTAATGGCGGCGGTCCGTGGACATGGGCATGCTCCGGCGCCAATGGCGGGGCTGCGGCTGCTTGCAGCGCGTCCAAAAAGGCCGATGGCGCTTGCGGCGCTGCCGACGGCGCTCCAACCGATCAAATGCCGAGCGCCGATTTGTGCTCATCTGGTTTCGCCAGCGCCGTCACCGGCAACGGCCCCTGGAACTGGACTTGCGGCGGACTTTATGGCGGCATGGCCGCGACCTGTTCGGCTGCGCCAAAGAAAGATGCCGTTTGCGGATCGGCTTCGTCGCATGGGCATCGCGATGCTCCGGCGGATAATTTATGCAGCGTCGGCGAAGCATCGGCTGTCGGCGGTACCGGTCCGTGGGTCTGGAATTGCGCGGGCGTCAATAAAGGCGCCACGGTTGAATGTACGGGGCCGGCCAGCATCAATGGCACATGCGGCGGCGCAAATGGCGTTGCGATTGCCAAGGCGCCGCTCGACGATTTGTGCGCGACCGGCAAAGCGAGCCGTGTAACCGGCAGCGGTCCATTCACCTGGAACTGCTCGGGCATCGAAGGCGGCGATATGCAAAGCTGCACCGCGCCGATGGCAAGCGGCAGCGTATCGGTTAATACAAGTTCAGGAACATCGGCTGTTTCTTGCGGATCTGCCGCGCAGAACGCATCGGTTACGACGCCTGAAAAATATCTTTGCAGCGGCGGCACTGCCAGCGCGGTAAGCGGCGAAGGGCCGTGGCGCTGGAGTTGTTCGGACGATGCCGGTCATTCGGCGGCTTGCGCGACAATGCCCGCGACCCAGGGACTTTGCGGAACGGCTGCCAATGTCGCGCGTGAATCGATGCCGACCGATAATCTCTGTGCCAGCGGCATGGGCGGTAAGGTTTCTTCGGAAAAAGGTAATTGGACCTGGAGCTGTGAAGGCGGTCAGGGCGGTCCTTCGGTTTCATGCACGTCGCCGAGGATTAAATCGACGACGACCGGCAGGGCTCCGGCATCTGCTTCATCTTCTGCTGCGCCCGCGACTTCTGCTCCGGCTCCTATAACCAATGCAGAAGGGGTTGAGGAAGTTGCTTGTGGCGGCGCGGCAGGACAAGGCGCTGCGAAAGCTCCGGCGCAGGATTTGTGTTCGGCCGGTAAGCCTGGCGTCGTGCGCGGCAAGGGACCGTGGAACTGGATCTGCGCCAAGGGCAAGCTGCATGTCAGTTGCGAAGCGCCGAAACTGGTCGATGCGCATTGCGGTTCAGTCAATGGCTCGATCCAGACGGCAGCGCCTGGCGGTAATTTGTGCAGCTCGGGATCGCCGACGACGGTGGCTGGAGCGGGACCGTGGCTATGGACTTGCGTCGGCAGCGGTGGTGGCGTGAGCGCGAGCTGCTCGGCTTCTACGCAGGCCCAGAATAAGGTCGATGGCGGTTGCGGCCCGGCAGCCAATACGCCGACTGAAATAATCCCTTCAGCCAATCTGTGTGACAGCGGTTCTGCCAGCACCGTTTATGGCGAAGGACCGTGGACATGGACTTGCTCTGGCTTCAATGGCGGCATTGCCGCTTCATGTACGGTACGCAAAGCTGTGCCGCCTGCGCCGGCTCCGCCCGATCCCGCCGTTAACGGGCTGTGCGGCGCGGCAAATGGCGTAGCCGCGATTGTGCAGCCGATGGATGGGCTTTGCACCAGCGGTACGACGACTGCAATCAGCGGCAGCGGTCCGTGGAACTGGAATTGCCTCGGCCAGAATGGCGGCATGACGGTGAGCTGTACGGCATCATTAGTACCGCCCGCGCCGGTAACCGGCTCCTGTGGTCCGGCCAACGGATTGCCGACTTTGACGACACCGCGCAGCGGTTTGTGCTCGGCCGGTATTTCGAGCGCCGTGAATGGGGCAGGGCCATGGACATGGAGCTGCTCGGGCACCAATGGTGGCGGGGCTGTAGGTTGCGTTGCGCCGCTGGCCGTTTCGGGCGGCGTATCGGGCGGTGCGTTGCCTTCAATGGTAACGGCACCGGCTTCGACGGTTCCTTTGGCCGCGCCGCACGCAGCGCCTGTTGGCCCTGTGACCAGCGTGACGACCGCGCCTGCGCATTCGGGATTGGTTACGCCGCGCCTGCCTTCGGGCCCATTGCCGCCGTTGCAAACGGGATCGATGCCACTACCTGAGCCTTCAGGTTCGTTCGCTTCGGCGCCGAAGGCCGCGCCGACGCCTTCAGTTACGGCCGAAAGCATCAGCCCCGCCTTCACCGTGCCGACCGTTGCTCCCAATTTGCCGCCGGATGCCAATCCGCTGGCGCCGCCGCCGATCCGCGACACGATGATGCCGGCGCCCGCTTTATCGCCGACGGTGATCGACGCCAACAATGCGCCGGTGGCAGGTAATCATTTTGTGCTGGATGACGATGTCTCGATTATTTCGTTCTCACACAATTCGGAAAATCTCGACAATGATGCGCTGGCCAAGATCAATAAACTGGTGGGCATCGTGCAGGGCCATAGCGGCGTTCGCATTACATTGACGGCTTATGCCGGACTGGATGCCAGTTCTTCACCGCGCGATGCACGCCGGTTATCGCTGGCGCGGGCGCTTGCGATCCGCGATTATCTGACATCCAAGGGCGTTTCAAGCTCGCGGGTCGATGTGCGGGCACTTGGCGCCAATGTCCCAAGCGGCGATCCCGATCGCGTGGATGTGAAAGCCAATTAACAAAATTGGTTAATTGAAGACAGGCGGGGACTTTAATAACCCGCAAAAAACCGGTGAAAATGATTTGAGGCTTGCGGCAGGGTAAATGCTGCCGCTATCGTTGTGCCTGTTGGATTAATAAAAATTATAAAAAGAATAGAACCTTAGGAACCACATGTTTGCAATCGATTTCACCGGCCCAAACCGGTCGCACACAGCAGCGTTGATAAGAGAGGTGGATACGGAAGCTCCTGAGCTTTTGGAGATCGCGCGCGCCAATGACAATATCGCGGAAGTCGTGCTGCCTGAGCCGGAAAGCGATTATCAGCGGGCTTTGGCTTTGCGTTCGGGAGCTTATAACGCCCAAGCCGCTATCGCGCGCAGCGAAGCCGTGCGGCGCGATCATGTAAATCTGTTTAAGAATTGGGACGATGGAGCGCCGCAGTCGAAAGCGGCTGCGCGTGTGGGCTATGATTATAAATCCGTTATCGGAGATCAGATTATTTCGCGCCTCAATGAACCGGGCGCAGACGTTTTTTATTCGGCCAAAAAGAACAAGTACGGCATCCGGCTGAATTACAGTGCCGACGATAAAAAGAACGAATTTCTGGCCGCAGCCGCCGCGCTGACGGTGCGTGACGGGAAGATCAGCATCGCGGCCGTTATGAGAGAACTGCATGTCGGCGATAAGCGCGCGAAAGAGATTGTGCAGAAGCTGTACGATTTTGGCTTTGTCGGCGAATACGATCACAAGCTGAAAGGCCGTGCCCATAAGGGACAAACTGCTGCGCCGGTTGCCAATGTGGCTGACCGGAAAGCTTCGGACGTATGGAAGCCCTCGCCAGATATAGAGATTGTTTCCATTGGCACGAAAAGCGGCGCTATCCATGGCGAGTGCACGTTCCGCGAGATGCCGCGTACGGCGCCGCCCGTTGAGGCTCCGGTTACATGGCGAAAATCGGCTGCGCTTGCGGCTGCTGCGGCGATAGCGATTATCGGCGCCGGTTTGACGTGGGGTATCGATCATTATGGTCCTTCACCTGCAGCGGTAACGAATCAGGTTGTGGCGAAAGCGGATTCCGCTCAATCCCAGCCGCGAGCCACAGCCTCTGTTTCGCTGCAGACGTTGAAAGCGGAGGGCCAGGTAGATTCCAAGATACTCGCGTCGGAAGCAGCCCCAGTCATTGCGCCTAAATTCAACGATTATGCCGGAGGGATCCATGCATCCATCGATGCCGATGCTTCACCGGCTGGCGGAATGATAATTATTACGCGTGTGCCGCCTAAGAATCAGAATGCCATTACCAACCTTGCTATCGGCGGCGGGATTGGTATGGCGGGGATGGAGAGGGCCTGGGCTTTTGCGCCGGCGGTCAAAGCCGATTTTGCCTCGGTGTGCCAAAGCCCAACGCCCATTGTGAATGAGGAACAGGTTCGTTTTGAAGTTGAGAATGGCCCGGCTTTTTTGGATGAAAGGGCAAAGGCTCTTTCGCTGCAGCATGTCGAGAATTTGAATAATCAGCAGGTTATGAAAGCTGTGGCGGCCAAGAACGTCATCGGACAAATGGCCAGTATTGCTTTTGGAGGAGTACCCAACCGCACCGTGCCGGCCGATGTGGCGAACGTGGTGGCAAAAGATTTGCCGGACGCTTGCAAAAGATTCATTCAAAACCTCAAAGCCGTCGCAGCCTACGAGCCGTCCACTCCCAATTGTGAGGACGGCCCTATTTATAAAGGCAAAAACCCGTATATCTTGCATTGCCTGGCCAACTTCTCTGCGATGGGATACGAGATGAGAAATGGCGCATTGGTGCGCATGAGAGGCCCCGATGTAGCAATGGGGAAATCATTCAAAGATGCCACCAAGAGCGTTGTGATGGCTGCTGTTAGAAAAGCCGCTTCGCCATTACGGCGTATCGTCAGTCTGCGCCTGCAAAAGGCTTTCGGATAAGCACGCTCGATATAGAGCTGCAGACACTCAGGAAAATTTATGAAGGCCCAGGCTGTCTATCTTATATAGACGTGCACTTCCGGCGTGCTGGCGTTCTGGGTTTGCGTGTTCGCAACCGATATACGCGAGGGCGCCATACCCAGCTGCACCAGAGAGCGTTTCACCGCTTCGGCATTGCGGCCGGCGACTTCCTGCTCCTTGGCAAGATCAGCCGGATCACCCATCATCGGTGAAACGGCGATGATCGAGAACTGCGCGTTCGGGCGGCGCTCAAGAGCGTTGCCGACAGCCTGCGAAAGCTGGGCTTCGTAATCGACCACAGGCTGGTTGTAGCGAATCAGGACTAGCAGATGGCCCAGGCTTGGGGCAACGGCAGAATCGGCGCTGACAACGCTCGATACGGGGGCTGCGGCCGGAGCGGGGGCCTGTCCCGATTCCTGCATATAGGTAGCCGGCGACATTGGTTCCGGGCCGGGCATCATGACAGGCATTGCCGTATTCGGCAGCATGGCAACCGTTGACGGCGTGACGATGACAGGGCGGCTGGCGAGGCTGTTGCCAAGCAATTCGCCACGGCTGACAGCAAACGCCAGGGTCTGAAGGTTTTGGCGTTCGGTGGTCAGATAGGTGGTTTGACGTTGAATGTCGTTGGTAACCTGGGCGCGCAGATAGTCGAGCTGAACAACCATGCGGCTGACTTCGTCACGCAGCAGCTTCAATTGATCATGATCTTCGTCGATAGCGCCGGACAGATCGAATGCCGCCTGGATCGATTCGAGCAGATAGGAGGCAAGCGAGGCGTCGGCTTCGACGGCTGTTTGCAGCGTGTTCAAACGGCCAAGCGAACCGCTGACTTCGGTCAGAGCCTGATCGGCTTCATCCCATTGGCGCAGAAGAATCGGATTACCGCGCGTGGTGCCGTTTTGCAGACGCGCCGTAATGGCGGCCACGGTGCTGTGATATTGCACGGCGCCGGCTGCGCCGCTGGAGCGTTGCACGGCGAATTCGTTGGAATTGAGATTGACCGAAGAGCGCAGGCGGATGACTTCGTCGCGCAGTTCGAGCGCGCGATTGCCGACGACCGTTCCGCTGGACGGGCCGAATCCGGCCAGGGCATCGGAGCCGCTTTCGCTGGCTGCCGCCATTGCCATTGAAGGATTTGGCGCATCGTTAAGTGTCATCGCCGCGTTGTCGCCGTGGAATTTCTTCGCGGTGTGAACAGGTGTGACAGGCGGCGGCGTTAGAATCGCCGAAGGGGAATCTGAACTTATATTGGAAGTGTTTGAGGCGGTGTCGTCAGAATCATCGTCCTTGGCGAGAGCCGGTGCGGCGATCAGAGTGATGGCGAGAATTGCCGCCAGCATACTTTTTTGCATTATTGCCACTCTTGTCTCGTGCATCGGATACACCTTTCTAACGATCATGCTGTGCGACCCTTGCAAATATCTAGAAGAGGCGGAGAGAAATGCCAAGCTTCAAACACCGAATCGAACGACGTACTGTAACCACACAAACCGTTGATAACAAGACGAATTCACGCAGGAATTGTGGCCTTTCGGTTACATGCGGGGGAGGAAATTATCGGCGGCGTTGTTTGTTTCGGTTTCGGCGAGGGTGGTTTTTTTCCTGCTTCGAGCCGGAACGGTGCTGTTTTGTGCCTGCGTTATTTGCACGATCATCGTCCTGGCCGTTTTCTACAATCGAAAAACTCATGCTGCCGGTCAGGCGGTCGGCTTGCTCCAGCTTTACAACGACCGGTTGTGCAAGCTGGAAGGTCCGCTTGGTGCGGCGGCCAATGAAAGCCTGGCGCTTTTCGTCGTAGTGATAATAGTCATTAGGCAGGGAGTTCATCGGGATAATGCCGTCGGCCCCGTTTTCATCGAGCCGGGCGAACAGGCCGAAGCGCGCGACCCCGCTTATGCGGGCAGGGAATACGGCGCCGACCCTGTCGGCCATATATAGAGTGGTGAAGCGGTCGACGGCATCGCGTTCCGCCGCCGAAGCGCGGCGCTCGGTGATGGATATATGGTCGGCGATTTTATCGAGCTTGGCGGTTTCATTCTCGGTAAGGCCGTCATCACCAAGTTTGCAGGTGCGGATCAAGCCGCGATGCACGACGAGGTCTGCATAGCGGCGTATGGGTGAGGTGAAATGGGCATATTTCGCCAGCGCCAATCCGAAATGGCCGATATTGGCGGGGCTGTAAACTGCCTGGGCTTGCGAGCGCAGCATCATTTCGTTGATCACCTGGCTGTGTGGGCCGCCGGCATTGTCCTCGAGAATCTTGGTCAGGAAGCGCGGATGTAATTGCTTTCCAGGCACCAGGCTGATGCCGATGGTATCGAGGAAGTCGCGCAGCGCCTGAAGTTTGATTTCGGTCGGGCGGTCATGCACGCGGTAAAGGCAGACGCCGCCTTTGCCCTCCAGCTGCGCGGCGGCGGCAACGTTGGCGCTGATCATGAATTCTTCGATCAGTTTATGGCTGTCGAGCCGCGCGCGAACCGTGATCGCTTTCACGTGGCCTTGCTTGTCAACCTCGACTTTGCGTTCGGGCAAGTCGAGTTCCAGCGTGCCGCGGCGGCCGCGGGCAGCGATCAGACATTTATAGGCGCCATAGAGCGGACGAATGACTTTATCGAGCAGGGGCTCGGTGGTTTCATCGGGATTGCCGTCCATCGCGCGCTGGGCTTGCTCGTAAGTCAGGCGCGCGTGCGAGCGCATCAATCCGCGCACGAATTGCCAGCGCGTCAGCTCGCCTTCTTTATCCAACCACATATGCACGGCCATGCAGGCGCGCTCGACATGCGGCTTGAGCGAGCAAAGCTCATTGCTCAACGCCTCGGGCAGCATCGGCACCACGCGGTCGGGGAAATAAACCGAATTGCCGCGTTCGTAGGCGGTGTTGTCGAGCGCACTGTTGGGTTTCACGTAATGGGCGACATCCGCAATCGCCACGATCAGATGCCAGCCGCCGTCATGCGGTTCGGCAAAGACGGCATCGTCGAAATCGCGCGCATCGGCACCGTCGATTGTAACGAGAGGGATGTGGCGCAGGTCGGTGCGGCCCTGAAGGGTGACCGGCTGGGCGGCATTGGCTTCATCCAGCGCGGGTTTGTCGAAATGTTCTGGAATTTCGTGCTGTGCAATCGCGATCAGGCTGACGGCTTGCGGGGATTCGATGCTGCCGAGGACGTCGATCAGCTTGGCTACTTTCGGGCCGTAGCGCCCGTTTGAGGGAATGACTTCGGCGACGGCCAGATCGCCTTCCTTCAGATCGACGGGTGTTTTGGCGTGAAGGGTGTATTCGCCGCGCATGCGCCGGTTGGCCGATTGCAGCCGCCAGCCTTTGGGTGATTTGGCGAGTGTACCGACGATACGTTGGGGGGATTCTTTTTCGCCGCGCGGTGGTTTGTCACCGCCGGAAGGGCGTTTATTTCGTGGATAATGCTTATTGTGTTTGTGTTTCATGTCTAACTAAAAATTACTGTTTCAATGTGGGGGAAGTTATGCGGCCAAAGCATAGTAAGTATAGGCGTGATCATCGCCGTCATCCTGATCGTTTATTGGTATGTTCACGATCATCCTGATGTTATGCCGGCAAAGCAGGGGTTGCTGGAGATTACATCGACTATGGCAGCTTAACAGATTATTCAAAAAGGTCCGCATGCGTTCCGGTTCGGACCAGAATAATAGATTTATCAGTTATATGATAGACGAGAAGCCAATCCGGTTCGATATGGCATTCCCACGCTCCGTACCAGTCGCCGGACAGGCGGTGGGGCCGGTGGCGCATTTCAAGCGGCTCTGATTTTTGCAGTTTGTCGACGATAAGCCAAAGTTTGCTTAAATCCTTGCCGCGTTTTCTTGCAAGCTTGATGTCCTTGCGGCAGCGGCCTTCAACATAGATTTCGAGCATTACGAGAATTCGCGGATCAGCTCGTCGAGAGAATCGTATTTTGCAAGATTTTTGCCTTCGAACGCGTTTGCGAGCGCCTTGCGGGTTTTCTTGTTCGGCGCTTTAACCTCGAACGGCAGGCCTTCCTGTAAAATCAGTTGATGCATGAATAAGGTGAAAGCGTCGGTGGTCGTCAGGCCGATGCGCTTGAGCACTTTCTCGGCCAGACGTTTGAGGCCGGGCTCGACGCGAAAATTGATTACTTCGGTTTTCATGAGGCCTCCATTTGTATGTGCATTGTATATACAAATGAGACTGCCGTCAAGAATTATTTGGAAGCCTTTTTGCCTTTGGATGGTTTCGCCGGTTTCCCGCCACCGCTTGCGACTTTGGCCGCTTTGGCTTCGATGATTTCAACGGCGTCTTTCAGCGTCAGGTTTTCCGGGTCGTAGCTGCGCGTGACGGTGGCCATGATCTTGCCCCACTTCACATAAGGGCCGTAGCGGCCGTTATTGAGCGTGATGGGCTTGTCGTCTTCCGGATGATTGCCGAGCGCCTTGCCGGGAGCGGTGGCAGCGCGGCCGAAGCGGCCTTTGCTGGGTTCGGCCAGCAGAACGACGGCACGATTGATGCCGATATTCAGAATGTCGTCGTCGGGGCCGATGTTTTTGGTTTGCGTGCCCATGCGCAGATAAGGCCCGAAGCGGCCGAGATTGGCCGTGATCATTTCCTTGCTTTCGGGATGCTGACCAATTTCGCGCGGCATGTTGAGCAGCTTGAGCGCGGTTTCCAGATCGATCAAATTCGGATCGAGGCCTTTCGGCAGCGAAGCGCGTTTCGGTTTCGGCGCGTCGGATTTTTTCTTTTTCTTTTTTTTGCCTTTGGCGTCGAGTTCAGGCTCAGGCGGCGGCGCTGCGCTGGGCAGCGGGCCAAGCTGAACATAGGCGCCGTAAGGGCCGACGCGGGCCGATACCGGCAATTGCGTAACGGGATCGAGGCCGAGTTCGCGCGGGCCGGCCATTTGCGCCGAGTTGTCGTTCTCGCCGCCTGTCACTGTTAATGGGCGTGTATTGCGGCAATCGGGGTAACGCGAGCAGCCGAGGAATGCGCCGTAACGGCCGAGCTTGAGGCCCATGCGGCCCTGCTTGCAGACCTGGCATTGGCGCGGGTCGCTGCCGTCGGCCTGTTCGGGGAAGAAATGCGGGCCGAGTGCTTCGTCGAGCTTGTCGATGACATCGGAAATCTTGAGATCCTTGGTGCCGTCGATAGCGCCGGAGAAATCGGTCCAGAAATTACGTAACACCTGTTTCCAATCGACACGTCCCCCTGAAACATCGTCGAGCTTGCCTTCGAGCTCGGCGGTAAAATCATACTGAACATAGTTGCCGAAGAAGTTTTCGAGGAAGGCCGTCACCACGCGGCCGCGATCTTCGGGAATGAAACGCTTTTTATCGAGGCGCACATAATCGCGATCCTGCAGCACCTGCATGATGCTGGCATAGGTGGATGGGCGGCCGATGCCGAGTTCTTCCAGTTTTTTCACCAGGCTGGCTTCGCTATAGCGCGGCGGCGGCTGGGTGAAATGCTGCTCGGGCTTCAGTTCTTTTTTATCGAGCGGATCGTTCTGATTGACCGCGGGCAGGCGCGTGTTGCCGTAACCGTCCTCGTCGGGCTTTTTGTCGTCCTCGTCGGTGTTTTCCTGATAAACTTTCAGCCAGCCGTCGAACACGACGACTGAGCCGGTGGCGCGGAACACGGCTTTGTTATTGTCGCCCGCGATATCGACGGCGACCTGATCGAGAACGGCGCTTTGCATTTGCGAGGCCATCGTGCGCTGCCAGATGAGCGTGTAGAGCTTGAGCTGATCGCCATCGAGATATTTTGCGACGTCTTCCGGCTTGCGGTTCATATCGGTGGGGCGCACGGCTTCGTGCGCTTCCTGCGCATTCTTGGCCTGATTTTTATAAACGCGCTGTTGGTCCGGGACGTATTCCTTGCCGTATTCTTTCTGAATCACTTCGCGCGCGCTAGCGATTGCTTCCTGCGCCAGCGAAATGCCGTCGGTACGCATATAGGTGATGAGGCCGACGGTTTCGCCGCCGATATCGACGCCTTCATAGAGATTCTGCGCGGTGCGCATCGTGCGCGTGGCGCCGAGGCCGATCTTGCGCGAGGCTTCCTGCTGTAATGTAGATGTCGTGAAAGGCGGATAGGGATTGCGGCGCGCCTGCTTTTTCTCGACCGATGCTACTTTCCATTTCAGCTGGTTGAGAATGGCGAGTGCGGCCTGCGCTTCGGCCTCGGTCTGCAGCGCGAATTTGTCGAGCTTCTTGCCGTCCAGATGCGTGAGGTGGGCGGGGATTGCCGCGCTGTTGGCGGTAGCGAACATCGCCTCGATCGTCCAGAATTCCTGCGCCCTGAATTTCTCGATTTCGGTTTCGCGCTCGCAGATGATGCGCAAGGCTACCGATTGCACGCGGCCCGCCGATTTCGCGCCCGGCAGTTTGCGCCACAGAACCGGCGACAGAGAAAAGCCGACCAGATAATCGAGCGCGCGGCGCGCCATATAGGCTTCGACCAGATCCTTGTCGATCTCGCGCGGATTGGCGATTGCGTCGGTAACGGTTTTTTTGGTGATCTCGTTAAAGGTGACGCGATGCACGGGCATCGATTTGACCAAGCCCTTGTCGCGCAGAACTTCCAGCACATGCCAGGCGATTGCTTCCCCTTCGCGATCAGGGTCGGTTGCGAGATAGAGGGCATCGGCGCCTTTGACCGCCTTGGCAATTTCGCCGACCGGGCGGGCGGCGCGTTCGCTCAGCTCCCAATCCATCGCGAAGTCTTCATCCGGGCGCACGGATCCGTCTTTCGGCGGAAGATCGCGGATATGGCCGACCGAGGCGATAACCGTATAATCCTTGCCGAGATACTTATTAATGGTCTTCGCCTTGGCAGGCGATTCAACGATAACGATCTTTTGTGACACTCTATTACTCTCCAACGGCCCTTTGCTCAGGCCCTGCCCAATCGGTAAGGGCCACTTTATGCCCCGGCTGCCGTTCGATGCGTCCCGCCAGCTCAAGCTCGAGCAGGACAGTCAGCGCCAAAGGGGGCGACAATTGGCACTCCCGGATGAGTTCGTCAATGAATATGGGTGAAGGCCCTAGATTTTCAAGGATTTTTTCCCGGGCCAGGGTCAGTTCATCCTCGTTTAGGGGCCCGGTATAGGATTCGAGGGGGTCGGCCGGGGGCTCGGCCATGCGGGCGGGCAGGGCGTGGATATGGGACAGGATATCCCCTGCGCTTTCGGTCAGAACGGCGCCCTGGCGGATCAGATCGTTGGTGCCGCCGCAACGCGGATCGAGCGGCGAGCCGGGGACGGCGAACACTTCGCGGCCCTGTTCGAGGGCGAGGCGCGCGGTGATGAGAGAACCGGATTTGCGCGCTGCTTCGACGACGACCACGCCGAGACTGAGGCCGGAGATCAGCCGGTTGCGCCGTGGAAACAACTGCGCGCGCGGTTCGGTGCCGAGCGGCATGTCGGCGATGATGCAACCCTGCCCGGCCATGCGTTCGTAGAGCGCGCGGTTTTCTTCGGGGTAAACACGGTCGACACCGCCGGCCAGAACCGCGACGGTGCCGGTGGACAGGCTGCCGTTATGGGCGGCGGTATCGATGCCGCGCGCGAGACCTGATGATATGACGATGCCTTGCGCGCCGAGATCGCGCGCGAGATTTTCCGCCATCTTGCGGCCATTGAGCGAAGCGTTGCGCGCGCCGACGATGCCGATCGCACGTTTATGCAAAAGTGAAACTTGCCCAAGTGCCGAGAGGATCGGTGGGGCGTCTTCGATAGCGGCGAGGGCTGCGGGATAATCGGGTTCGCAGGAGGTGATGAGCCGTGCACCGATTTTTTGCATCCCGGCAATTTCGTCTTCGATTGCTTGGGGTGCTGGAAGTTTGAAAGCGCGCTTGCCGCCGCGGGCGGCAAGTTCCGGCAAGGCCTCAAGTGCTTTTGCCGCCGTGCCGTAGCGTTGCATCAAATGACGGAACGTGATCGCGCCGACATTTTCGGTGCGCGTCAGCCGCAGCCAGTCGAGACGTTCGGAGTCGTTAAGGGGCCGTCTCTGCATTTTTGTTTTTGCCGATTTTGGATTCTGTGCCGGAGAGCAGGCGTTTGATATTGGCGGCGTGGCGGAGGATGACGAGAAGGGCGACGATTGCGGTCAGGCGGATCAGGTCGGGACGGTCGAGATAGAAGGCGCAGAAAGGCGAAAGCCCGAGGGCGACGATTGCTGCCAATGACGAATAGCGGAAGATAAAGGCGAAGGCCAGCCAGGCTATAATAGTGCCGATGCCAAGGGGCCAGTATAGGGCTGTGATGACGCCGATAGCGGTGGCCACGCCCTTGCCGCCTTTGAATTTTAGCCATACCGGAAACATATGGCCGAGCAGGGCGGCTAGCGCCGCCAGCCTACCGGAGCCGGGCAGGAGATATTCGGCCAGCAGCACGGCGGCAGTCCCTTTGAGGCCATCGAGAAGGAGCGTGAGTGCCGCAATCTTTTTGTTGCCGGTGCGCAGGACATTGGTCGCGCCGATATTGCCGGAGCCGATTGAGCGGATGTCGCCCAGACCGGCGAGGCGCGTCAGCACCAATCCGAAGGGGATGCTGCCGAGGAGGTAAGCGAGGAGGATAACGAGAGCAGGGAACATTCGAACCGATTTTTTTTACATAGCCATTTCGACGCAAGCCGGAATCCAGAGGAACTATCCGATAGTGCTGGCGGCAATTATGCCTGGACCCCGGCTTGCGCCGGGGCGGTCTGCTATTTCTTCTTTTTTCCGCTCAGCAGCAAATCGAGAATGGCCATGCGGATGGCCACGCCGGTTTCGATCTGCTCGCGGATGACGCTGAACTGGGGATCGTCTGCAAGTTCTGAGGTGATTTCGACATCGCGATTGACGGGGCCCGGATGCATGACAATTACATTCGGTTTTGCTGCTTTGAGCTTGTTGTGATCGAGGCCGTAGTCGCGGTGATATTCCTTGAGTGAGACGGCGAATTCGCCGTCGCCCAGACGTTCATGCTGAATGCGCAGCATCATCACGACATCGACGTCTTTGAGGCCTTCTTTCATATTGTCGAAAGCTTCGACGCCAAGTTTATTCAGATCCTGCGGGACAAAATAAGATGGCGTGATGATACGGACCTTCGCGCCGAATTTTTTGAGCAGGTGAATGTTTGAGCGCGCGACGCGGCTGTGCTGAATATCGCCGCATATGGCAACCGTCAGGCCTTTCAGTTTCTTTTTGTGGCGGCGCATGACCAGCGCATCGAGCAAAGCTTGCGTCGGGTGTTCGTGCTTGCCGTCGCCCGCATTGATGACGGAGGCTTTGACCTGCGGTGCCAGGAATTGCGGAATGCCGTCTTCGGCGTGGCGGACGATCAGCGCATCGACGCGCATCGCATCCAGTGCTCCAGCCATATCGAGCAGGCTTTCGCCTTTTTTGGTCGAGCTGTGATCGACCATAACATTGACCACATCCATGCCCAGCCGTTTGGCGGCGATTTCGAATGAGGTGCGGGTGCGGGTGGAAGGCTCGAAGAACAGGTTAACCAGTATTTTGCCGGCCAGTTTCGTTTGTTTCTTGCCGGGTTTTTGCTTGAGATAGCGTTCGGCCAGATCGAGAATGGCGGTGATATCGGCGGGCGATAGCCGTTCGATATCGAGCAGATGGCGATGTTTGAAAGAGCTGGGCATTGGCTGGAGACTATAATCATGATACTCGGACGTGACAACATGTCTAAACTTACCACTCATACCGTCACGGACGATCCGCGACGCGCGAAAAAACAGGGGGATGCCAGCTTGCCAGCAGGAGCACAAACCTTCGATTCCGGAGATATTCCGGCAGG